>Ga0078972_1006697_pt1 | contig 26855 bp, 27 predicted proteins | sample YelNatPaOPGAMG01_FD_67568 | JGI IMG/M metagenome (GOLD analysis project Ga0078972, IMG submission 67568) | Hot spring thermophilic microbial communities from Obsidian Pool, Yellowstone National Park, USA - OP-RAMG-01 (SPADES assembly) (version 2) | ecosystem: Environmental > Aquatic > Thermal...
TCTATTCTCCACTGCCCGAAAAACCGAAGCACTTAAATGTTGGTAAGCAGCCGGACTTTTCTTAAACCAGGCATCATTGGTAATATTTACTAAAAAGCCAGCTCCTCTTTTAACAAATTCTCGCGAGATCTCCGGAAAGATATCCTCAAAACAGATAAGGACAGAGAAAGCGGATAATTCATCGTTGAAGGTTGAGAGTTTAAAAACAGTGTAATCATTTCCTTTAGCAAAATCACCAATCGGAACAACCGTTTCCAAAAAACCAAAAATCTTTCTTAAGGGGATGTATTCACCAAAAGGAACAAGATGAATTTTATCGTATCTTTCTTTAATTTCGCCATCAGCAGAAACAAGGATGGCACTGTTATAATAAAGACCACTGCGGTAAGTAACCGCACCCAAAAGTAAATTGACTTTATTTTCCTTAACAAAATCTTTTAACCTTTCAAAATAAATAGGCTCTTCCTCCAAAACACAAGGTAGGCTTGCCTCTGGCCAAATTACTAAATCTGGATTTTCCTTTAAAACTTTTTTAGTTAAACTAAAATATTTATTTAAAATAAAATCGCGCTCCTGAACTCTCCATTTAATTTCCTGAGGGATATTTGCCTGGATCAAAGAGACCTTCAAAAACTGACTGGAAAAGTCTGATTTTATCGAAATAAAAAATAATCGATAATTTCCGTAAAGCAGACTGATACCGATAAGGGATGAGAGAAATAAAAAGTACTTTATTTTTTTAATTAGGGGTAAAGATCTTTGAAATAGGTAATATAAAATTATATTTACAGTAATAATTATAAATGAAACTAACCAAACCCCTCCTATATCCGCTAATTGAATTAAAGCTAAATTCTTATACTGCGAATATCCTAAGAGTGCCCAGCCAAAACCTGTAAATAAATAACTGCGCAAGAACTCTTCTATAACCCATAAGGAAGAAAGAAAAAAGATATTCAAGAAATTATTTTCTTTAAACTTATAAAAAAAGAGCCCAAAGATAGCAAAGTATAATCCTAAATATAAGACTAAAAGAAGGTATCCTAAAAATGTCACATAAACTAACCAGTAAATAGTAAATAACCAAAAGACAATCCCCCAAAGATAAGAAAGAAAACAGACTTTAAAAAATTTATTTCTAAGAGAATCGATCGCCAAGAAAAAAGGGACAAAACCAAACCAGGCAAATAACCAACTTAGTCTAAAAGGGGAAAAACTTAAAGCCAGTCCTATACTGGAGAAAAGGACTAAAAAAATTTTTATCATCTTTTTCTATAATAATTATAGTGAAGGATGTCTCTTAAAGCTCTTTTGGGAACATGTAAGATTCCTCTTTCATCCTTCCAGTATTGGTGAGAATCTTTAAATTTTTCTATTTTGGGAGATTCATCTTTAAATCCTAAACTGATTACGGAATCAACCATTATATGGGAAGGCACCTTTAAAAGAGAAGTAATCTTATCTCTTTGTATAGATTTCATCCAGCAACTTCCTATTCCTATTGAATAAGCAAAAATTAAAATATTTTCTACCGCTGCACCCACATCATAAGCAAAGTATTCCTTATTTGCTTTCTTCATATTCACCAATACTACAATATAGGCGGTAGGTCTTTTCTTGGGAGGGGGAGTTCCTTGGGGATGTATATAACCAGCCCACCTTAAATAAGGAAAAATTTCAGCACATAATTTTTTATCATTTACAATAATGTATTCTAAGGCTTGAAGATTACCTGCGGAAGGAGCCAGTCTTGCACAATTTACCAATTTTTTTAATATATTTAAAGGGATCTTTTTTTGTTTAAACCTACGGATAGTGCGACGCTGAATTATAATTTTATAAATTTCTTCCATGACACTTTTTAAATTTTATCGGCTTTCCGGTATGGGGATCGATCTTACCACAGGGACAAGGGTCATTTCTGCCTACTTTGGGAAATTTTTTTTCAAAAGTAGGACTCTCCTCTTTAGACGAAACTCCTCTCTCTTGTAAAGCTTCACTGGAAAAAGAAGGTCTAATTTTAAATTGTTCTAATTCAGGATGCATCAGTTCCTGTTGAAGGTCACTAAACACACCTTTAAAAATCGCCGGTTTTAAAGGTTGGATTTTAAAGAGTATCTCAATACCCTCTTCTCTTATTCGTTTAACCATCTCTTCAAAATTCAAAAATGCCTCATTGCGATATTCTACTAAAGGGTCCCTCTGCCCATAGGCACGTAAACCGATCCCTTCTCTCAATTCGTCCATAGCATAGAGATGCTCCTTCCATTTAGCATCGATGATCTGCAAAAATACATCCCTTTCTAATTGACGGAGAACCTCTGTACCTATCTGCCTTTCCTTCTCCTCATAAAATGAAATCAATTTTTGATAAAGTTTATCCTTTAGTTTATCCAAGGTTAATTCCTTTATCTTGTCTATCTCTATCTTTACTCCAAATCTTAAATTTATATTTTCTAAAAGAGCCTCTTTCCGCGAGTAATCAACGACTTCCTTACCCAGATAAATCTCTATAAGATTATCTAAAATTTCAGCTATCCCCTCAAAGATCTCTTCTTTTAAAGAAATCCCTTCTAAGATCTGTCTGCGTTGACCATAGATAATCTCACGTTGTTTATTCATTATATTATCGTATTCTAAAAGTTGTTTTCTTATCTCAAAGTTATGCTGTTCAACTCTTCTTTGGGCAATCTCAATAGATTTAGTTATCCAGGGATGCTCTATACGCTGGCCCTCCTCTAAACCAAGCCTATCCATAATATTAATCAATCTATCTGAACCAAAAAGCCGCATCAGGTCATCCTCTAAAGAGATATAAAAACGCGAGGAGCCGGGATCACCCTGTCTACCTGCTCTCCCGCGCAGTTGATTATCAATTCTCCTGGCCTCATGGCGTTCAGTCCCGATGATGTGTAGCCCTCCCAAAGCCACTACTTTTTTATGCTCCTCTTCCGTTTCTTTTTTAAATTTTTCTAATAAACGTTGGTACTCTTGAAGATAGCTAGCTTCATCCGGAAATAACTTCTGTTTTAAAAAGTTCTTTGCTAAATATTGGGGATTCCCTCCCAAAAGAATATCCGTACCTCTTCCCGCCATATTGGTAGCAATCGTTACCGCTTTAAATCTACCTGCCTGTGCAACAATCTGAGCTTCCATCTCATGGTATTTGGCATTCAGCACCTGATGAGGGATCCCTCTTCTTTTAAGCATCTCGGAGAGCCTTTCCGATTTTTCTATCGAGATTGTTCCTACCAAAACCGGCCTTCCTTTATTGTAAAGTTCAACGATCTCCTCTACCACCGCATTAAATTTTTCTCTTTCCGTTTTATAAATACAGTCAGGATAGTTTGTACGGATAAGGGGACGATTTGTAGGGATAACCACCACATCTAAACCGTAAATGGCTTTAAATTCATTTGCCTCAGTAAAGGCGGTTCCCGTCATCCCTGCTAATTTTTCATACATCCTAAAATAATTCTGGAAAGTAATCGTAGCCAAAGTTTGATTTTCTCTTTCTATTTTTAGTCCTTCCTTTGCTTCAATTGCCTGATGTAGACCATCTGACCAGCGTCTACCCGGCATAAGCCTTCCCGTAAACTCATCCACAATAATTACCTGTCCATCCTTTACCACATAATCAACATCCCGCTTAAAAAACTCCTTTGCCCTTAATGCCTGTAAGGTATGGTGTCTGTATTCTATGGTCTCTAAAGTGTGCATCCCATCGATACCCCATAATTGAGAGGCTCTTTTCTCTCCCTGTTCAGTTAAAGAGATCGTTTGGGATTTCTCATCTGCCAGATAATCAAAACCAACGGATAAATCCATCCCTTTATATTTTGCTTCTATCTCATCTTTTTCCGTGATGCGCCTCCCTTTAAGTTGCTGAGCAATTCTTTTGGCAATATAGTATTTATCGGTAGATTCTTCCGCAGGCCCAGAGATAATCAAAGGTGTGCGTGCCTCATCAATCAAAATAGAATCAACCTCATCCACAATCGCATAGTAAAAATCTCTTTGAACCAAATTCTCTAATCTATACTTCATATTATCTCTTAGATAATCAAAACCAAACTCATTGTTTGTTCCATAGGTGATATCACAATTATAAGCCTGTTTTCTTCCTTCATCATCCATGTCATGCTGAATCACTCCTACGGTCAAACCTAAAAATTCATAAATCGGTCCCATCCATTCCCGATCTCTTTTAGCCAGATAATCGTTTACCGTAACGATATGCACCCCTTTCCCCAAAAGAGCGTTTAGATAGGCAGGCAGGGTTGCCACTAAAGTTTTACCTTCACCGGTAGCCATTTCTGCAATTTTACCCTCATGTAAAATTATCCCCCCTAAAATTTGCACATCAAAATGACGCATCCCGATGGTGCGTTTGGCTGCCTCCCTTACCACCGCGAATGCTTCGGGTAGGATATCCTCAAAGATCTTATTATAAGTTTCTTTTATCTTCTCTTTTATCTTTTCTTTCTCGATATCGGTAGCAGAGGAAATAAATCTTTCTTTTAATTCATCGATCTGGGGCTGATATTCTTTGGCTTTTTTAAGCACATGGTCTTTAAAAATTTGTGTTTTTTTGCGCAATTCTAAATCTGACAATTTGCTGATCTGGGGCTCAAGTTTATTAACTTTATCTACAATCGGTGCTAAACTGACGATCTTATTTACCGAAACCAAAGGCATCTCTGGATGAAACACAATATTTAAACCTGGAAAATGGTGCTTAAGATAATTCTGTTTTATCTTTATAACTTTATTCCTGAACCAGCCCAGCATCTTTATTTTTAATTTTTTTTAGATAAGCCTCAATAAAACCATCGATTTTACCATCTAAAACGCTGTTGGTATCTTGGGTCTGAAAATCCGTACGGTGGTCTTTAACTAGATTGTAAGGATGCAGAATATAAGAACGGATTTGACTTCCCCATTCAATCTTCTGTTTCACCGCTCCCACTTTCCTACTAAGTTCTTCCTCTTTTTTCTGCCTTTCTAATTGATAAAGTCTTGCCTTTAAGATCTTCAAAGCGGTCTGCTTATTCTGATACTGCGACCTCTCATTTTGACAGGAAACCACAATTCCCGAAGGAAGATGGGTAATCCTTACTGCAGTATCAGACTTCTGCATATGCTGTCCGCCGGGACCGGAGGAACGAAAGGTTTCAATTTTTAAGTCCTTTTCTTGAATCTCTAACTCTATATCCTCTTTAATTTCAGGGATTACATCTACCGAAGCAAATGAAGTGTGTCTACGCTTATTAGCATCGAAAGGAGAAATCCTTACTAACCGATGCACACCCCTTTCACCTTTAAGTAATCCATAGGCATACTCTCCTTCAATTAAAACCGTAACATTCTTTATCCCTGCTTCTTCGCCCATCAGAATATCGGTAGTTTTAGTAACAAAACCTTTATCCTCTGCAAACCTTAAATACATCCTCAAAAGCATCCCTGCCCAATCGCAAGCCTCCGTTCCCCCTGCACCCGCATTTATACTTAAAATAGCATTGTACTTATCAAATTCTCCTCCTAAAAGGCTTTTAAATTCCAAATCCTCTAATCTTTTTAAAAGTTTATCAAGTTCTTCCTCTATCTCATTTATAAGATTGGGCTCATCTTCTTTTACTAATTCTACCAGTTCCCTTAATTCTTCAAATTTTTCATAGGCCTCCTGCCATGGTTGAATTGTATTTTTTAAATTTTTTAATTGTGTAATTACGGGTTTAGATTTTGTTTCATCCTGCCAGAAAGATGGCTCAGCTATTTTGTGGGATAATTCTTCGATAAGCTGTCTTTTCTTATCTACTTCAAAGATACCCCCTTAGTCCTTCTATAACCTTATTTATCTTTTCCAATTTTTCCTTTATCTGTTCTAACATATTCTTCCCCCATTTTTATAGATTATACCTTCTTAATCCCCTTTAATGCTAAAACAAATTCTTCTTTACTATCCGAAAAATCTTTGGCTGTTTCTTCAGTAATCAAATCCTTCTTTACTAAATCTATAAGGGCTTGAGTAAATGATTGCATTCCAGAGATTCTATCCTCTTCGATAAAATGAAGGATTTCCTCAGTCTTTCCTTCACGGATAAGTCTGCTAATCGTGGGTGTAAGTAGCATTATTTCACAGGCAGGGACCCTTCCTAATCGATCTTTACGGGGGATGAGCCTTAAAGAGATAACCCCTTTTAAAAGATAAGAAATCCGGTGGCGTATCTCCGTATGCTGATAGGGTGGGAAGAAATTAACTATCCTTTCGATGGTCTGACTGGCATTTATCGTATGTAAAGTACTTAGAACTAAAACACCGGTTTCGGCAGCGGTCAAAGCAGCAGACATCGTCTCATAATCACGGATATTACCAATATATATTACATCAGGACTCTGTAAGGTAAATGCTTTTAAAGCAGATTGATAGGAAGAAACATCTGTGCCCAGCTGGCGCTGGTTAATCACGCAGTTCTTATCTTGGAAATCAAATTCTATAGGTTCTTCTATAGTCAATATATGACGATGAAAATTAGAATTCATATACTCAATCATACTGGCAATGGTAGTAGATTTCCCTGAACCGGCGCTACCCACAAGAAGTACCAGACCTCTTTTTTCAGCACATAATCTTTTTAATACCTCACCGGGAAGATTCAGTTCCTCAAAACTGCGTATCTTTTGAGAAAGGTTGCGCACTACCAGAGAAGGCAGTCCCTTTTGGATAAAGATACTTATCCTAAAGCATGCATTAAGCTCTTCGGAAAGGTAACTTACCTCTACATCTTTATTTTCCTCTAAGATTCTCTTTTGTTTTTTATCGAGCAGATCCCCTATTATTTGGGAAATTTCTTCACTTGATAAAATTCTATCTTCCAGATATACCACTTCACCATCGATCCGCATCGCCACCTTTGCCGCTGGTCGGCAAAAAAGATCCGAAGCATTCTTTTCTACCATCATCCTAAAGTATTTATTTATCTCCATATCCTCCTCCTACATTTAGATAATATTATACCATTAATTTAGCAATTTTTTTCTCATAATCCAAAATTCTTTTCTTTATCTGCTTTCCCCAGATATACCCTCCTATTTCCCCATCCGATCTTATTATCCGATGACAGGGGATAATCAGAGGTAAAGGATTATGTTTTAAAACCTGCCCTACCGCCCTAAAAGCTTTTGGTTTTCCTATTTTTTTGGCTACCCATTTATAAGTGCGCACCTGACCTAAAGGTATCTTTAGTATTACCTTATAGACTTTTAAACTAAAAGGACTTAGTTTTATCTTCCTAGACATTTCTTTCTTCTCAATATCCGATGATAGGAAAGCGCAAAGCGGTGAGCTTCATTGCGGATCCTTAAAATAAGATTAAAACCTAAATGTCCTTTCGTATATTTTATAGGTTGACTCATAGTTGTAGTATATACCTTCTCTTCCTCTTTAGCAATGGCAATCACTGGGATATCTAAATTCAATATCCTTAGTTCTTTTTCTGCCACATTAAGATGTGCTTTCCCCCCATCTACAATAATTAAATCAGGAAATTCTTGCTTCTCCTGGATCAGACGGCGATAACGCCTATGAATTACTTCCCTTAACATAGCGTAATCATCTATCCTATCCACAGTTTTTATCCGAAAACGCCGATAATTACTCTTATCGGGTTGACCTTTATAAAAACTTACCATTGCACCGCAGGATTCCTTACCGCTAATATTAGAAATATCGAAGGCCTCTATCCTTAAAGGGATTTTTTTAAGGTTAAGCAATCTCTTCAGATCATCTAATTGGTTATACTCTTGGGGTTCTTGGGTAGGATTTACTAAAAGAGAAATTGCCCGAATCTGATCTCTTACGTAAGCTGCCTCCTCAAACTTTTTTTCTTGCGCTAGTTTTTCCATCTCTTCGGTAAGTTTTTCCAGTAACTGAGGATACTTTGAATTCAAAAAAAGGATTATTTTATTAATAATTTTTTTATACTTTAATGAATCTATCTTCCCTTCGCAAGGAGCGGGGCACAGGGAAAGTCTTCCATAGAGACAGGCTTTTTTAGGTAAAGTTTTACAGGAACGAAAACCAAAAATCTTCCTTACTACCTTTAATGCCTGGCGCAAAAGTTTAGCATTTGTATAAGGTCCTAAATAAACTGATAAGTCACCCTCTTTTATTTTTTTGCGTCTACATATATAAATACGTGGGAAATCCTCATCGGTGATACAGATAAAAGGAAACGATTTATCATCCTTTAAAGAAGTATTATAGACCGGAAGATGCTCTTTAATCAGACTTGCCTCCAGAAGCTGTGCTTGAGCAGGAGAAGAAGTAATGATATAGCTGATATCTTCAGTTTTGGAAATAAGGGTCTGAGTTTTGGTATCCAGGAGTCTAGTAAAATAGGAAGAAACCCTCCTCCTTAAATCCTTTGCTTTACCAATATAAAGGATTCTACCTTCCTTATCCTTAAATATATATACTCCACTTTTGGAAGGAAAATCTTTTATCTTCTCTTTAAGCTCCATTCTAACTTAAAAACCTTTAATTCCTCTACCTTTAATAAAATGCAACTTAAGATAAAAATTAGAAAAGCCAAACCTATAACGATAACAAGTCTTAAATATTCAATCAGATTTAAAAAAATATTTTGCCAAAATATATGAATAAAGAAACCCATAAATAAGGTTGCCAGAAATATTTTTAAAAAAGAACGAATAATCAGTAAGCTTTCTAATTTGCCTATCCTTTTTTCCAATAGATAAAAAAGCATTAGAAAATTTAAACTCGAGGAAATACTACTGGCTAAAGCCAAACCACCTACTTTTAATGGCCACATTAAGAAAAAATTTAAAATAATATTGATAATTAAACAGATTCCCGTAGTCTTTACCGGTGTGCGGGTATCTTGGAGAGAAAAAAATGCAGAAGAGATTACCTTAACCCCCGAAAAAAAGACAAGACCTAAACTGTAAAAAAGGAGCGCATAAGAGGTAATCGCTGTGGAATTTGTATCAAAATTTCCTCTTTGAAAAAGTATTCTAATAATCGGTTGGGCAAGCATAAATAAAAACATACTTGAAGGAAGCATAACCAAAAAAATACTGCGCAGGGAAAAAGAAACCGTCTTTTTAAATTTCTCTACATCCTGCATAGCTACCTGTTCAGACATCACCGGTAAACTTGCTGTGGATAAAGCGATACCAAAGACAGCCAAGGGAAATTGAATTAGGCGGTTAGCATAATAGATAGCTGCCACCGCTCCTTCACCTACAATATGAGAAAGAGAAGCAAAGACGGTATCCATAAATACATTTAATTGATAAATCGCTGAACCAAATATACGGGGTGTGAGTAAGCGGGTGATTCTTTTTAGCGCTGGATGCTTAAATTTAATCTCAAATAATCGAAATCTAAAACCCCTTTTATATATAGCAGGGATCTGAATTACTAACTGTAAAATCCCTCCTGCTAAAACCCCCAAAGCTAAAGCAAATGCGGGTTCAGAAAAAAAAGAAGAAAAGATAACCGATAAGATCAAACTGATGTTTAAAAGCGCAGGTCCAAATGCAGGGAGAGCAAATGCTTTAAAGGTATTGAGAATCCCCATAGCATAGGCAACCAGACCAATGAAGACCAGATACGGAAACATAATGCGGGTAAGTAGTACCGTAAGATTTAATTTTTGATTATCCTTTATAAAACCAGGGGCAATTAATTTTACTATGATTGGAGAAAAAATTATTCCTAAAATCATAATCAGACACAGAATAATAAATAAAAAATTAAATACGATATTTACTACTTTAAAAAGTTCATCTTTATCTTTTATAAGATATTCAGAAAAAACCGGAACAAATGCAGCATTAGCTGCACCTTCTCCGATGAGCTCACGGATAAGATTGGGTATTCTAAAAGCAACCACAAACGCCTGCATCGAAATCCCTGTACCGAATACACGGGCAATCAGTACATCTCTTAAAAAACCCAAGATACGGGAAAGAATAGTAAAGCTACCGATTACGCCTGTAGAACGGATAATTGATTTGTCTGTTGACATATTTTTTCTAATATGCTATATTCAATTCAAAAATAGGAGGTAAATATGCCCCATCGTCACAGTGCTTTAAAAAAATTAAGGCAAGATAAAAAAAGACGTCTGCACAATCTTAAAATAAAAAATGATATAAAAAATAAGATAAAAAAACTAAAAAAACTCCTGCAGGAAAAAAAACTTGAAGAAGCAAAAAAACAGTTAAATCTTGTCTATTCCTGTTTAGATAAGGCTGCTAAAAAAAAGATAATTCATCAAAACAATGCTGCAAGGAAAAAATCCCGCTTAGCTAAACTTCTCTTAAAGGTAACACAAGTTAAAGATTAATCTCTCCAAAGCTATTATTGGAGATTTCACTCTTGTCGTCTTAATATCTAAATCTGCCTGAAGAAGTAAAGATAATCTCCTCCGTTTCTCTTCTAAACTCAGATTGGCATTCTGCCAACAGTATCTTAATCCTCCCAGAATTACCTCCGGCTCTGTCCCTTCCAGGAGTAGATGATGGAGGATCTTAAAAGCTATTTTTATCCTGCGTCTTTCAATCTCCTTAGAAAGCTTAAAGGTATCTAAAATTTCTTTACTGTGAAAATGAAATACTTTAACCGAGTTTAAAATACTCTTGATAAACTTATCCTTCTGATTAAATTCTCTAAAATCTAAGATCAGTATATTGGAGGAAAAGGGTCTTTTTATATAGGAGATTAAGTATTGCTTTAGGTTTTCTTTTAAAAAATCCGCCTCCCGGATAAGAACGATCCTTTTTTTTGCCTTCTGGGGTAATCTCTTTAAAGCTTCCTGAAGCTGGGCAAGTCCCAAATCCGGTGCATAAAAGACATCATAGTTGAAGGCCTCCAGGTCCTTACTAAAAAATTTTCTCTTCAACTTTTCTAAATGGATATTCTTAGAGGAATAATCTTCTCCAAAAATTAGATAAACCATCGATAAATTACCATTCTTCAATTACGCGTTCCACTATCCGGCGGGCAAGGTCCTCTATCGCTTCATCGATGGCAAGCGGTTCTGCCTTGGCATGGGGTCCACTCAAAAAATAAGTAGTATCGCCTATAATATTGGTTTCTTTTATAAGCACATTTTTATCTTTATCTTGAAGTTCTATTTGAGCGGTTATACTTATACGGTATTCCTCTACCTCGTCATTCTCAATATATCTTAAGGCATCCCGACGAAAATCAAGCACAGCGCATCTTAAGATTAAATCCGCATCAGCTTCTCCTGCGACTCTTAAATTACCGTCTAAATTGAATCTATCAATTACCTTTTTCCGAATATCCTGCTCAATTAAAGGACGGTAGAGCTTATACCTGCGGATAGATTCTGTCTCTTTAGCGATATCGATTTTATTTACAAAATGATCGATATATATAGTTTTGTACTTTGAAGAGATTAATGAACGTGTGGTATAACCACAACCCATAAAGATAGTAGGCAGTAGGTAGTAGATAGTAGATATAGCAATGATCTTTAATTTTGGTTTCGGGAATATCATCTCTTTTTCTTTTCCAATGCCTGCAGTCTCTCAAAAGCTTTGGCTGCCCAGATACTCTTCGGATAATTTTCAATTACAAAATTATAATAGAGTTTTGCAGAATCATAAATTTTCTGTCTTTCGTAAAAGAAGCCGATATCAAAATTACTCTTTGCCTCTTTTTCTTTTAACTCTTCAATATTTCTTTCTGCCTCTTTTGAAAGTGTAGCATCCGGATGCTCTTTTACAAACTCCTCAAACATCTCTTTTGCTTCCGCTGTCCTTTCTTGATCATAGTCAGGACTGCGGGAAAGAGAAGCTTTACAGGAAGCAATCTGAAATTTAGCTGCAGAAAACCATTCACTGTTGGGATAATTAGAAAGTACCTTTTCAAATTCTTCCTCTGCCTCTTGGAATCTACCTAAACTTTTTAAAACCAGACCTAACTTATATTGAGCTATAGGTGCCAAAGGTCCATAGGTGGAATTCTCTACCACTTTGCGAAATATCTCAATAGAGGGGTGCTCTACTAAGATATTCTTACCCATACCTAACTTTGCTTTCCCTTCCATAAATGCTTCCCCAATTTTATACTGACGCTCAATAATCTCTTGGATCCTTTCTGAAAAAGGATATTTATCAATAACTTTTTGGTATTCCAAAAATGCCTCATATAATCGGTTGCTCTTTTCTTCAATCAGCCCTAAATAAAACTGTGCTTCTGCTGCTTCTTTTGCGCGGGGAAAATACTTAATCAATTTCTTAAATTCTTCCCTTGCTTCTTTTAATTTATTCTCCTGATATAAAGATAAAGCAAAATCTAACTGCTCTTTGGGTGTGGGTTTTACCGCATATTTAGGATTTACCCATTTGCCGGTTTTGGGAGTCCATATCCAGTAAGGGAAGGCAAAATTTATAGAAAATATCCAGATAATTAAAAAACAGAAAACTATTCTTCTCCTCATAGATTTAACTTTAACATAGAAGATAAATTTTGTCAAAGAAAATTACTCACCGATTATCTTTATTAAAACCCTTTTCTTGCGTTGCCCATCAAATTCTCCATAAAAAATCTGCTCCCAAGGACCAAAATCAAGTTTACCTTCAGTAATTGCCACTACTACTTCCCTGCCCATAATCGTCCTTTTTAGATGAGAATCTCCGTTGTCTTCACCGGTAAGATTGTGTTGGTATCTATCCTTTCCATAAGGGGCAAGTTTCTCCAACCACCTAATAAAATCTTTATGTAGACCCGGTTCGTCATCGTTAATAAAAACAGAGGCGGTGATATGCATAGCGTTTACCAAACAGAGTCCCTCTTTCACTCCACTTTTCCTTACCGCTTCTTCTACTTGGGAAGTGATATTAATAAATTCCTGTCTATTTTTTGTATTAAACCAAAGGTATTGAGTATAAGATTTCATCGTCCTTCCTCCTCTTCACCGATAAACTGTAGAATTATTTTTCTTTGTCTATCTCTTATATCAAACTCGGCTAAAACTACCTGCTGCCATGTACCTAAAAGAAGTCTACCTTTACTGAAAGGTATAACTAATGAAGGTCCCTGTAAAGCAGAACGCAAGTGGCTGAAACCATTAGCATCGCCCCAAGTTTGGTCATGGGCGTATGATTTATTAGAAGGGATGAGCTTCTCATATAATTCATTAATATCCTTAATGAGTCCAGGCTCGTACTCAAAGGTAGTAATAGCTGCGGTTGAACCAACTACAAAAACGGTGACCTGGCCTTGCGATAATTTAGTTTTCTCTAAATACCTTTGAATCTCATCCGTGATATCTATTAAATCTCCTTTCCCCTTTGTTTTTAAATTTAGTTGGTAAGTTATTATTCTCATTATTTAGATGGCTTCTTAATTTCTACTTTACATTTACATAACTTACTAAAATTCTCCGCATCCTTATAATTTCCCACGATACTTCCCCAATGCATCGGAATAGCTAATTTTGGCTTAATGGTATTGACTAATTCCGCTGCCTCTTGGGCATCCATAGTATAGGTCCCTCCTACAGGTATAAGGCAAATATCTACTTTAAGGTCTTTTAACTCAGGAATAAAATCTGTATCTCCTGCATGATAAATTTTTATATCATTAATTTTAATTATAAATCCCAAATTATTTTCTTCCTTAGGATGGAAATTCTTATTAAGATTATAGGAAGCTACCCCTTCAACCTCTATGCCTTTTAGATTAATTTTTTCTTTTGGCAGAAGCACCTTAACTTCCTTTTTCTTCTTGGCTAAAACCTCTTTAACTTTTTGAGAACCAATGATAACTGTAGAAGGTTTAATAATTTTTTCTATGTCCTCAGGTGAGCAGTGGTCAAAATGCTGGTGAGTAATAAGGATAAAATCTGCTTTTTCTTTATCATCTTTGATTTGATAGGGGTCAATATAGATAACTAATCCTTTGGTTTTAATCTTAAAACTGGCATGGCCTAACCAGAAGATATTTCTAAGTAAATCTTGCATTTTTATCCTCCTCATTTAAGTTGTTAATTAATAATTGGTTAATTTCGTTTTTACTCCCTAACTCCCTAACTTTTATTTACTTTAAAATAAATTCTATATCTTTTAAAATTTTAAGTCAATTAAAAATCCTAAATACATCTACTTAATAATTGGCTAATTTCGTTATTATCGTTAAGTTCGTTAATATCGTTAATTTCGTTTAGTTCGTTATACTGATTAAAAATTCACTTTAATTAACATTTACCAATTACTAATTACCGATTACTAATTTTATCCCTAATCCCTCACTACTCAATACTCAATACTTACTACTCACTACTTATTAATAGCGGATAGCGTATAGCGTTTAGCGTATAGTTTTTCTTTTCTTATTTCCTAAACACCTTAAAACCTAAACACCTAACTCACCTAACTTCCTAACTTTACCTAACTCCTAACTACTATCTACTACCTACTAAACTTATTTTCTGCTATAATTTTATCTATGGCTAAATTAATATTCTTAGGTACTTCGGGTGCGGTTGGCTCAAAAGAAAGAGACAATACCAGTTTTTTAATTCAAAACAAAAAAGAACTCATCCTTGTTGATACACCGGGAAGTCTGGTTTCTAAATTAGATAAAATAAATATCGATTTCCGTAAAATTAAAAATATCATCATTACCCATTCTCATCCTGATCATCTCTACGGTATAGTTTCTTTAATCCATTCTCAATATAAAATTAAAAATAAAATCCATATTTATGCTTTAGGGAAAGTAATTAAGTTAATAAAAATTTTACAGAAAATATTTTCTTTAAAAGACAAAAGACTTTATCCGGAACTGGTCTTTCACCTTTTAAAAAGAAAGAAACAACCTTTTTATAAATCTGGTAGTTTATCTATTTTTTTCTTTAAAACAAAACACTCCCAGGATTCTATCGGGCTTAAAATTCTATTTAAAGATAAAGTTTTAGTAATCTCAGGAGACAGCCCTTTTGATGAAAATATTATAAAAGAGGCAAAAAATTCTAACTTTTTAATCCATGATTGCTTTGCGCCACAAAAGTTTTTTAAAAAATATCCCCTGCTTAATCAGAAGCATACTTCAAGTCTAAATTTAGGAAAAATCGCTTATTTATCTAAAACAAAAAATCTTGTTCCTATACATTTCTCTGGGGAGCTAAAGTATGATTTTAGAACGATAATAAAAGAGATAAGAAAGAATTATTCCGGAAAAGTAATTATCCCTTCGGATTTAACTGCGCTCAAATTATAAAAGGAGTTAATCAAATCTATATAAACCAAAAGAACGGGCAATTTCTTTTGCTTTTTCGTATTCATCAGAATTTATCTTGCGGTTAATTTCTGGAAATTTATAAGCTTGGCCACAAGGTCGGTATTGCGCCATAATATTGATATAACTATCTTGGGATATCTCTTTAGCGATAAATTCCATAATCTCTTTGGTACCTGCTAAACCTTCTGGCATAACTAAATGTCTTATAATTAAGCCCCTTTGAGCAATCCCATTTTCAATTTTTAGATCTCCTACCTGCTTATGCATTATCTTTAAAACTTTTTTTAAATTTTTGAAATAATCTTTGGCATGACAAAATTTTTCTGAAACTGCTTCAGAAGAAAACTTTACATCCGGCATATAGATATCAATTATTCCATCTAAAATCTCAATTACTTCTTCTGATTCATAACCTCCACAGTTATAAACTAAAGGTAGATTCAGACCATTTTCAATAGCCACCTCTAAAGCTTCTAAAATCTGAGGGACAAAATGCGTGGGCGTAACCAAATTTATATTATGGCATCCTATAGACTGAAGTCCTAACATATAATCAGAAAGTTTATCTTTACTTACCAGTTCTCCCTCCTCCAAATGACTGATCTCATAATTCTGACAGAACACGCATCTTAAATTGCAATGCGAAAAAAATATGGTACCTGAACCAAATCTACCTACAAGACAGGCTTCCTCACCAAAATGAGCAAATACGGAAGAAACTTTTGCTTCTTTTCCCGCATGACAGAACCCTTTTTCTCCTTTGAGCCGATTTACTTTACATCGGCGGGGACAGAGGGTACAACAGGAAAGCATCTCATTTAAAATCTTTATCTTCTCTTTAAGCTTAGATTCTTTATAGGTTTTTAAGTATAAGGGTTGCATAAAAAATTTTTTTCCTTTTCTAAGATATGGATTACTTTTAACTCTTTATCTTTTGCTAATTCCTGCGCAATAAAACGCCGATGACATCGAAAAGGAATTTTTTCTGCACAGATGATACATAAGGTATTTTCTTGAGATAAATCTTTTAATAACTTAATTGCCTTTTTAAATTCTTCAGTATTTATATAAGATTCATAGCCTTCATTACGATAACCGCCTAATTCTTTTCCTAAATAAAGGTATTTTATGTTTTCCTTTAAAAGAAAAATTTTTAGATTTTCCTTTTTAAAATGCGCAAACTTTGAGGTGGGGAATCTGCGTACATCTACCACTAAATTTATAGAATAGGCTTTAAGTATCTCTAAAAATTCCTCAATACCGCGGTTACTTGTACCTAAAAAATAAATGACCCTTTCTAATTTATTCAAAATTTAATTCGTTATTTTCGTTATTTTCGTTTTTACTCACCTAACTCCCCTAACTTCCTAACTCTCTAACTACTACCTACTAAAAAGAAGAGATATCTTTACTTTTAATTTTTTTAAAAGATTTGAATTTTCTTTTTATACCCTTTTTAAATTCTAAGATAAGTAATTCAAATCTTTTATCTTTGCGTAAAAATTCTAAATCCGGGTCTTTTTCAATTAAACGGAAATCCCTAAAACCCAACTCCAATGCTTTTCTTAATGCCTTTAAAGAAGAATCTATTTTTTTCAAAAGAGAATAATCGCAGGCAAGATTATAATGAACGGTTGGATCAAGGGGTCTTAGTTTAAGTAATTTTTTATCGATCTTTAAACCCTTTTTATATAAACCCTTTTTCGTATAAAGGTCTCCTAAAAGAAAAAGCGCCTCTAAAAAATCCGGTTTTTTCTGAATAAGACCTTCATAAAAAGAAATTTCAAAATCATCCTTTCTCATTTAAAGCTCCTCCCATAAGAATAACTGTTTTTCTTTTTCTATAGAAATAACTTCTCTCTTTTTTAAAGCAGGATAAAACTTCCCTTTTAAGGTAATAAAGTTTCTTGCCTTATTTACTACCACGCCTATTTTCTTTAATTCATCCAAAGAAGAAAATTTTTTATATCTTCTTAAATTAATAATGCGTTCTACAGAAATCCTACCTATTCCGGGAATACGCAAAAGCTGTTCTTTTGATGCAGAATTTATCTCAATGGGAAATATTTCCGGATGCCTCTTTGCCCAAGCAAGCTTTGGATCGATTTCTTTAATTAAATTTCCTTTCTCATCAAAAACTAACTCTTCCAATTTAAAACCGTAGTGACGTAGAAGAAAATCCGCCTGATAAAGGCGTGCTTCTCTTAAGGAAGGGCATTTAGGTTTAGACTCTAAGGGTGTATCATTTACCGGAATAAAACCACTGTAATAGACCCGGCTTATTTTAAATCTTTTATAAAGATTATCACTTAAAGAAACAATTTCTTTATCTGTCTCATCCGCTGCGCCTATAACCAGTTGGGTAGTTATGCCTGCTTTTAAGGGCTTTTCTTTATTTAAAAGCGCTATCTTTTCTAATCCTTTTAAAAGTTGCTGTTTAAAATTTTTATCCGGACTTAAACTTAAAAGGTATTCTTCATTAACTGTCTCTAAATTTAAAGAAAGCCTATCAGAAAGTTGAGCTATTTTTTTTATAAGATTGTCGTCTACGCCAGGTAGAATTACCGTATGAATATAACCCCTAAAACCTTGCTTCCGAATAATGCTTAAAGTAATATACATATTCTCTTGGGCTTTATTAGGGTCAGGATATATGGCACTGGATAAAAAAAGTCCCTGGACATATCTTTTTTTATAAAAATTTAAAAAAAGACTGGCTAATTCTTGAGGAGAAAAACTTAAACGTAAGCAATTTCTCTGCCAACGATTGGCGCAGTAAAAACAATTATACCGACAGAGATTTGTCTGTAAAACCTTAAATAAATTTACACAGTTTCCTTTAAAACCCACTGCGGGATAGATAAACGGTGCATTTTTTAAATATGGTCTTAAACTAAATAATCGGCTAATACCCGTAACATCGAACTGGGAAAATCTTCCTAAATTCTCTAATTTCTTCTCTAAAGTGACTGACATCTTAAAATAAAATTTTATCCTCGTCTGATAAGGAGACCTTTTTATCTCCTATAGATTTACCGCAACCTAAACAGATATAATCATAAAGGTATCCATCCGGAAGGATAAGTAAAAGCCTTTCTTTCACCGGCATAGACATACCGCAGTTATCACAGTAAAGATGGGTAGCAGAGAAATCTTTATACTGTTCCATCTTTCGTTAGCTGGTCGACAAAACGCAAAGGTTCAGGGATTCTAAAGCCTCGACATAATTTAAGGATGATCTCTTTTGCCTTATTTAGCTCTATTTTAAAACCTGTTGAAACAAATACCGGCTTTACATTACTGCGCGTGCGCAAAGCTATCCCTAAAATCTCTTTTGTCTTTTCATCGTATATATAGGAAAAACTTCCTCTTTTTTCTTTAGGCATCTTAAATTTACCATAAAAGTGAGTTTTTGTGCAACCGATTGTAGGGATATCTAAAATTATTCCTAAGTGGGTAGCTAAACCGAGCCTGCGGGGATGGCAAATCCCTTGGGCATCAAATATAACTAAATCCGGAATATTTTCTATCTTTTTAAATGCCTCTAAAATTACCGGACCTTCACGAAAACTTAAAAATCCTGCAATATAAGGAAAATCTATATCCTTATAAGCGATTTTTGTTTCTATGAGTCTAAGTCCAGGATAATCAAACACACATACCACCGCCTTTGCCTTATGCTTAAAAAATCCTACATCCACAGAAGCGATGCGTTTAAGAGAAGATAATTTATTATTTAGGATAACCTTCTTTCTTAAAGAATCCTGAATCTTAACCGCCTCTTCTATATTAACCTTCCAGGGATGAATCTCTTTATATCTCATCAGACATAACCCAATTCTTTTAATATCAAAGGGTCTTCTCTCCAGTTAGGTTTTACCTTTACATAAGTCTCTAAAAATACTTTCTTTTCTAAGAGTTCTTCTATTTCTTGGCGTGCTTTTTGACCTATTTCTTTTAAGATAGAGCCATCTTTTCCAATCACAATTGCTTTTTGCGAATCCCTTTCTACCAAGATAATTGCTCGGATATAGATACATTTTTTCTCTGGACGCATCTCTTCTATATAAACTGCCAAAGAATGGGGAATCTCCTCTTTCATTAACATAAAAAGTTTTTCCCTAATTAAATCTGCAATGGCTAACTTCTGCGGAAAATCAGAAATCATATCTTCAGGGTAAAGTAAAGGACCTAAAGGTAATAATTCAAATATCTTATTAATTAGTTTATCTACATTAATTCCTTTTAGTGCAGATAAAGGCATTAAAATAAGCTCATCAAGCATATCTTGAACTTTTTTTTGTTTTATCTCTTCCCAGAGTTTTATATAATTATCCAAAAAAACCGGCCTTAAATCTATCTTATTTAAACCTAAGATTATCGGTATTTTTAAATTTTTTAATTTCTCTACTAAAAGTTCTTCTTCCCTACCCGGAGCGCGCGTTGTATCTACTAAATGTATTACCAAATCTATTCCCTCCAAAGAAGCATCGATCTCTTTTATCAAAAATTTCCCTAATTGATGGGGATTAATATGCATTCCTGGTGTATCCACAAAAACAATTTGGCCCCTCTCATCAGTAAATATACCCCGGATAGATTTTCGGGTGGTCTGGGGAACAGGGCTAACGATGGTTATCTTTTCCTTTAGAATACTATTAAGCAAAGTAGATTTTCCTGTGTTAGGCCTACCTACAATGGTAACTATCCCGCATTTTTTCTCCATAATATATTTATTTTACTTTAAAAGGTATCTTTTAGCAATTGTTTAATAGATGGGTTTTTATAGAGAAAAGAAAAATAATTAAAATAAGAAATGCATAATAAAGAAAAAGCCAATGCAGAGGAAAATAGGATATCTTATAATAAGCAAAGGGGAATTTTAAAAATAAAGAATTTATCTTAAATAACCCTTGGGTAAATAAATCGCAACTTTTAGCAATATAAGGTAAAAGAAAGGGGAATAAAATTTTACTAAAGATAACTACAAAGGAAACTCCAACCACCAACCCCATATAAGGGACAATCACCATATTGGCTAATATTGATACTAAAGGAACTATCTTAAAATAATAAGCAACCAAAGGAAAAACTCCTAAGAAACTACAAATCGAAACACAAAAATTTAGAGCCAAAAAACGGGTTAATCCATTTTTATATAAAAATGAAGGAAAGAGCGATTTTATTAAAGGGAAAATTAAAATTATACTTAAAACTGAGAGAAAAGAGAGTTGAAAACTTATCTGATAAATCTGTAAGGGTGAAAAAATTAAAATAAATATAGCGGAAAGAAAAAGTGAATTTTTGATATCCGTATCTCTTTTAAAAATTTTTGCTCCCAATAAAATAACTCCCATTAAAGTTGCCCGCAATACCGAGGAAGCTCCGCCGGTGAGAATACAGTAAATAATCAGAATAAAAATAACTAAAAGAAAGCGCAAATTCCGTGGTATCCTTAATATTTTTAAAATAAGTAAAGATATAAAACCCACAATTCCAATATGCAAACCAGAGATGGCTAAAATATGGACCGTGCCTACTTTTAAAAATGCATCCCAAATAGGAAAAGAAATCTTGGTTTTATCTCCTAAGATAACCGCACTAATTATAGAGTAAGAAAAAGAGGATAGATTACTCTGAAATAACTCTTTTATTTTTTCTCTTAATTTATAAATCCAAAATTTCAAAGAATTCTTTTTTGATATTTCTAAATGGATAATCCTATCATTTTTGCCAACTTTCAATATTCCATATATACCTTTACCTTTAAGATAATCTCTATAATTCTTATAGTAAGGTAAATAAAACTTACCCTCTAAAATAAGATTGTCTAAATAAAAGAGATTTTCTTTTTTAAAAACCCTAACTAAAATCTTTCCATTTATAGAATATGAGTTTTCTCGGTTAATTATTTGCTGTAAGCCAAAGATAAAATCGGTATATTCATTATAAATTTTAGGATAATCCAAAATAATACCTTTAACCTTGATTTTGGAGGATACAGGGATTTTTAAGTTTTTTAGGTGATTTAAAGGAAGTGTCTTTTGATTTAAAGAAACTAAAATTCCTAAGAGAAATGCCAATATATAAATAAAAACAATAAATACCTTATTTCTTAATAATAAAAAACTTGATATCAGAATAATCAAAGTGGCTATATAAAGAAAAACAAAATAAATTTTTAGATAATTCGCTACACATATTCCTAAACATAAAAATACAGAGAAAATTATCCAAGAAAAACCTTTTGGCATTTTATTTTACATAAAGAAAATCCTTTAACTTTTCATAAGTAGATGTTCTTATCCCTTTTACCTTTCTTAATTCTTGAAGATCTTTAAAAGAACCGTATTTTTGTCGGTATTCAATTATACGCTTTGCAATTTTTTCACCAATTCCGGGTAGTCGAATTAAAGTCTCCTTATCGATCTGATTTAAATCAAACTTATTTTCTTCTTCTCCAATATTAATAAAATCTTCTAAGTGGATTTTTAAAGATGAGTTAGTCTTTCTAAGATAATCAATCCCTAAACCCATAACCACCAAAAAAAGCAAAAAAATTAAAACTCTTCTTTCCTGTAAAGTAAGCATAATTAGGGACAGACACTATTTTTTAAAGGCCTGCCTCTTTTTACAAATACTAAATTTACTCCCAAAGTTTTTTCCAGATAAAATATAAAATCGGTATCAGCAGAAGGTCTACCTAATAAAGTATTTTTCCTAATTATCTTTATTAATTCCTTATCTTCAAACTCACTAAGATATTCTTTCCAATTTTTAATTTCTATAAAAGATGATATATCTGCCAAAGGTAAACCTACATTTTCTCCTTTTACATAAAAAGAAGCACTCGACCATTTCCAATCCCAGGGTTCCTTAGCTAAACCTGCCCTTACTGGATTACGTTCTATATAACGCACTGCGGTATAAAGATATTTGCTGTCCAAAATACTAGAGAAGAATCTACCTTGCCAAAGATGTCCTTTAAGATTATTCTTTTTATTTAAATATTGTGCATATAGCATATGGGTAACTTTAAAAGTATTTGCTAAAGAATCTTTATATTTAGGTATACATATAAAATGTACATGATTAGGCATTAAGCAAAAAGATAATATTGATATCCCATATTCTTTGCTATATTTTCTTAATAATTTAAGATAGAATCTATAATCCTGCTGAGTATAAAAAACCTGTTGCTGATAATTACCCCGCTGAGTAATATGATGTGGATAACCAGGTAAAACTAAACGTGCTATTCTTGGCATTTTTTAAAATTACTACCTTTCTCTAATACAATAAGACGCAAAAGAAAGAAAAATCTCACTTAAATTTTCACTTAAATTTTTTTAAAAATTGGTGTCTGTCCCTATTTTATATAACTAAATTTACTAAACGGCGGGGTACATGGATGAATTTTTGAAGGGGCTTATCTTGAATCCATTTCTTAACTTTGGGGTCAGAAAGGACAATTTTTTTTAACTCTTCTTCGCTTATATTTACCTCTACCTCTATTTTGGAACGTAGTTTTCCATTTACCTGAATAATATAAGTAATTTTTTCTTCTTTTAAAATCTCTAGGTCAAACTTTGGCCAACTCTGCTTGGAAACATCTCCTTTAAACCCAAGCTTCTGCCACATCTCTTGTGCAATATGCGGACAGAATACCGAAACCAAAATTACAATGGTTTTGGTGGCTTCCTCAATATTAGACTCTAAATTCTGATAAATTGCATTTAACAATTCCATAAGATGGGAGATTGCGGTATTTAATTTAAAACTCTCTATATCTTCAGTTACTTCTTTAATTGCTTTATGAGTAGCTTTTTCCAATTCTTTACTTTTGGGTCTATTTTTATTTTTAGAAACATAATCTAAGAGCCTCCAGAGTCGATTTAAAAACCTAAATGCTCCTTCTATACCTTTCTCAGACCAATCCATCTCTACTTCCGGAGGAGCAGCAAAGAGTATATATAACCTTAAGGTATCTGCACCGTATCTTTTAATAATCGAATCCGGGTCAACAATGTTCCCCCGCGATTTTGACATCACCTCGCCATCTTTTAAAACCATACCTTGGGTAAGCAGTCTACTAAATGGTTCAGCAAAATCAACTAATCCTAAATCTTTTAAAAACTTAGTAAAAAATCTTGAATATAAAAGATGTAAAACCGCATGCTCAATTCCGCCAATATATTGGTCAACCGGCATCCAATAAGCAACCTCTTTTTTTGAAAAAGGTGCTTTTTGATAATGCGGAGAGCAGAACCTTAAGAAATACCAGGAAGAGTCAAAAAAGGTAGCCATGGTATCGGTTTCTCTTTTGGCTTTGGCTTTGCATTGAGGACATCTTGTATTGACAAAATTCTCTACATAATTTAGGGGACTTCCACCTTTTCCGGTAATTTTTACTTTTTTAGGAAGCTTTACCGGAAGGTCTTTTTCAGGAACCGGCACTATCCCGCATTTCGGACAATAGATAATCGGAATAGGCGTTCCCCAGTATCTTTGGCGAGAAATAAGCCAATCTCTGATGCGCCAATAGAAAGTTCTTTTACCTATACCTAAATCTTCCATCCAAAGGGCAATTTTTTCTTTTGCCTCTTGATTATTTAGCCCGTCAAATTGAAAAGAATTTATCTGGATGCCGTCACCGGTATATGCCTCTTTTAATTCTTTAGGATCAGATATTGAGTTTTGCGGATTTTGGATTACTATCTTTATAGGCAAATTATGTTCTTTGGCAAATAAAAAATCCCTCTGGTCATGTGCAGGAACCGCCATAATCGCACCGGTGCCATATTCCATCAAAACATAATCCGCAATCCAAATAGGGATTTCCTCATTATTTACCGGGTTTATCGCAAAGGCACCACTAAATACTCCCTCCTTTTTTAACCCTTCACTTAAACGGATAGACTTGGGTTTATTTTTTACTCTTTCAATAAACTCTAAAACTTCTTTTTCTTGCGGTCTGGCTTTAATTATTTCTTTTATTAAAGGATGCTCGGGTGCCAAAACTATGTAAGTAGCGCCAAAGATAGTATCCACACGGGTAGTAAAGACAGGGATAATAAAACCTTTTTCTTTTTCCTTAAAATATATCTCTACGCCTTCGGATTTTCCCAGCCAATTTTTTTGCATCGTAATTACCTGCGCTGGCCAGTGAGTAAGCTTATCCAAGTCTTCTAAAAGTCTTTCTTTATAAGCAGTAATTTTGATAAACCACTGCTCAAGTTCTTTCTGCACAACCTCATTTTTACAGCGCCAGCATTTTCCTTCAATTACCTCTTCATTAGCCAAGGTAGTCTGACAATCCGCACACCAGTTAACCTCTTCTTTCTTTTTATAGGCAAGTCCTTTTTTAAATAACTGTAAAAATATCCATTGGTTCCAACGGTAATATTCATCAGTATGTGTAGAAATTTCTCTTTCCCAATCGTAGGAAAAACCAAGTTGTTTTAATTCTTTACGCATCCAACTGATACACTTTTCCGTCCAGATTTTCGGATGTGTCTTATTTTTTATGGCTGCATTCTCCGCAGGTTGGCCAAAAGAATCAAATCCCATGGGATGTAAAACATTAAATCCCTGCATTTTCTTAAAACGGGAAATTACATCCCCAATAGTATAATTGCGCACATGACCCATATGGATTTTACCTGAAGGATAAGGAAACATCTCTAAACAATAATACTTTGGCTTATCTTTGGCTTTTTTTACCTTAAAGGTTTTATTTTTAAGCCAATAATTTTGCCATTTTCTTTCAATATTTTTAAAAGGATGCTTATCCATGGAAGAGCCTCCTTACGGTATTAAGATTTCTTATATCATCGCTATCGGTTTTTTTAGGTGTCTCTAAAATAAAAGGGATATCTTTTAAAAAAGGATGGTTTACAATCTCCTCCATCCCCGAGTATCCGATATAGCCTTTTCCGATATCTTGGTGTCTATCCCGACGTGAACCACATTTATCTTTAGCATCATTTAAATGGATAAGTTTTAATTTTTCTAAGCCTGTTTCTTTATCTATCTCTTTTAACAAATTATTTAAACCTTCCTTTTTACTGATATCATAACCGGAAACATAAGCATGGCAGGTATCTAAACAGATACCTATCCTTTTTTTATTTCTTATATTTTTTAAGATAAATCCCTGATGGCTAAAATTATAACCTAACCAACTACCACTTCCCGCAGTATTTTCTAAAAGGATATTTACGCAAGATTCATAAGTCTTATCTAAGATAATATTTAATGCTTGGGTTATCCTTTCTAAACCGAACTTTTCACCCGATTTTTTATGACTTCCTAAATGCATTACTAAAAACTCTACTCCTAAAATTTGTGCTTCTTTTACCTCTTTTATAAAAGCATTTATGGAACGCTTATATAAATTATCATCGGGAGTGGCAAGATTTAATAAATAAGGTATATGGATAAATAAAGGGTTTATATTTAATTTTTTTGTTTCCTTTTTAAATTTATTTATCTCTTCTTGAGTAGGCTTAGTTGTATTTTTCCAACTTCTGGGATTATGATTAAAAAACTGAATGGTATTACAACCTAAATCCTTTGCCTGCTTTAGCAAATCTAAAAGGCCCGCTCCATATCTTACCTGCACCCCTAACCGCATAAAATTATTTTAAATTATATCTTAAAGAAACTTTCTCGTCAACAAATTAGGAAGGATTTTAGGTAGGGTTTAAAAATTTTAAAAAAACAACAATTCGTTATTTTCGTTTTTTTTACTCCCTAACTTCCTAACTTACCTAACTTCCTAACTCCCTAACCCCTGACTACTTTTTAATAGCGGATAGCGTATAGCGTTTAGCGGATAGTTTTTTTATTAATTTTTTCTCTTATCCCCTAAATCCCTTAACACCTTAATACCTAAACACCTAAACACCTAACTTCCTAACTGCTAACTACCAAACTTATATTTCTATCCCCAAAACTTTCCTGATGATTAATCCGATAATAAAATTAATTATTGCTACCCCTAAACTTATGCCTGCCATCTCTAAAAATCTCTTTTTAAAATCTAAATCTTTGGCAACCGAAATGTAAAAAGTAAAAATAAAAATTAAAAAAAGTGCATCCAAAATTACTAAACTTAAACAGAAATATATATTTTTAAATAAAAAATAGGGTAAAACTAAAATCACTACAGTCACAATATAAGCAAAACCAGTATAAATACTTGCCTTAAATGGATTTTTATCAGTTTCTTCCTGTTTAGTGGATAGATACTCGGATGCGGACATAGACAGAGAAGCAGCTATACCCGTAATTAAGCCAACAATAGCCACCAGTCTTGTATTCTGTAAGGCAAAAGTAAACCCCACTAAAGCTCCGCTTAATTCTACTAAGGCATCATTTAAACCTAAAACCATAGAGCTTACATACTTTAGGCGTTCTTCATCTATCAGACTAATTAACTGGCTCTCATGTTTCTTTTCATCTTTAAGTATCTCATCTATCTGGGAAGAGATTTCTCTTATTTTTTCATAAGTATCCTGCGCCATATCTTCTGCTTTTTCCATAAATT
>Ga0078972_1006698_pt1 | contig 26852 bp, 26 predicted proteins | sample YelNatPaOPGAMG01_FD_67568 | JGI IMG/M metagenome (GOLD analysis project Ga0078972, IMG submission 67568) | Hot spring thermophilic microbial communities from Obsidian Pool, Yellowstone National Park, USA - OP-RAMG-01 (SPADES assembly) (version 2) | ecosystem: Environmental > Aquatic > Thermal...
GTGCATCAACCCAGGGAACCTGGACATTATACAATTTTGCTGCCGGCGAATCAGCATGTCCCACCCAGGATTTGTAATGAACTGAAACTTCATAGTTATATGTCTGACCGCGCTGGAGACCGGTATTCTGTGTATCAATGAAGAATTTTGTTGTAGATGTAGCAATCTGTTGACCATTTCGCTTGACAATATAATAATCAACTTTATTATGCTGGTCAAAATCCCAGACCAACTTCACCGAATCCTCTTTTACATATTCAGTATGAAGATTGAAAGGCGAGGCAGTTACTTTTAGCATTTTGGCGCAATAAACGTAACGCCCATCCTGTTTTTCCATACTCACCGTGACCTTAAACTTAACTTTGACAGTTGATTTTTGGGAAGATCTCTGTAAACCCGCATCTGTGCGTGCTTTGAGCGGATTTTAGAATATTTTGACAACCCCGCGCGTTCACTACAATTACTACAAAACTTTCGTTTTTCACTCAATTTTCATAACTGCCGGAGGAATAGAAACTTTTAATCTTTTAAAAAGTTCCACCTGCCATCCATTTAGTTCTTGTGAAAATAGGAATCAGACAATTCTTCAGAGGCTTGGTTATATATGGCCAACATCGTGATTACCTATGAGGGGAATCCACGGCACTTGTAGTGTATTAAGAATTTCACGGACCTTTAGAAGTTCCGATATTTCAGCACTTTCGGTTAAATCACCAGTTACAATCACAAATCTTATACGCTCAGAGATACGATGAGTATTTATCCAATTACATACCCCTCTCAACATAGCTGCAACATACCCTTCGTTGTTGATATCAGGCGGATAATCATTCCAGCCCGCGGTGCCATAATCATCAAAACCTATCCCGATATGTGGGTCTGAGATTATAGCAAACTGGCACCACTCATTACCTGAACCAAGCCAGATCTCATCCACATAAGGGTCGGCAGAGCCAATCATAATGGTTAGGAAAACGCCTAATGAACCATATATATTTTTGGCACTCATTTTTCACCTCCATTTACCCCTCTACTTCTTTAATATTTGTTCCAAACCAACCACCTAAAGAAAGTTTAATGCCGCCATGTAAGCCCCACACGGAGAAATGAGACAGCGATATCCCTGCTCCCATTTCTACTCCTACACATAACCACGTAATCCCAAGGCGAGGCATTAAGTAATAGTAAGGTTTCGGTAAAAAATTTGTTGTCACGCTACTATAAATGACGGGTAGAGCCAGTCCTTGGGCATTCCATCTTATATATGGAATGTAATAGATTGAAACGGGAAGATTAAGGAGCCCTGCCTCCTCAGGTCCAGGGCCAATGAAACCTTCAAAAAGAGCGATCCCAATTCCGAATCCTTGTGGCGGAGATGAAAATCCAATAGCGAATCTTCCTGCACTTAAGTTAAAAAATGGATAACCAATGGTTCCATCAAGAATACTTGCATAGACCCAGGAACTTGCTTTATATTCTTTAGCAGGAAGAAAATTGAGTAGCCAAACTAAAGGTATAATAATGAGTAGAAAGGAAATCCTAATATATTTTTTCATAATTTATTTTATTTATCTCCATTAAATTTTCAATAGGATGGTTTTTTTAACGCACCCTCCTCCGATATTTACGCATATACACTCTCATATATTCGTTATAGTGCCTTCTGTTTTTCCTGCGCCATTCGCTTAAATATGTTGGATGCCTCTTCCACCATTCTATACAATATTTTTTTCGGTAATCAAGATGGTTTCTGAACCATTCTTTAATCTGCTCTTTCATCTTATCACCATAATTTTCCCGATAATCCTTCATATATTTTCGCCGGTCTTTCTTCATTATCCATAAGAATTATAATTGATAAATATTTGCAGTCAACTATCTATTTTCCCGAGGAAATATATTTGAAAGTGTGGAGATGTAAACACCGGATTAAAAATGCAGAAACTCAGCGCACAAAAAATAGAAAGGCTGAATAATTCTCCTTCGTAAGTAGGGGAGACTCTTATATAAACCAGAGGTTTTGACAAAAGAAGAGAAGGAGGAGATGGATAAGCATGTTTTGAGGGGTTATCATATCTTATCGGGTTTTACAGATATTCCTGAGATATTAAATGGTGTTAAGACCCATCATGAATTCTATGATGGTTCGGGTTATCCAGAAGGTCTTGACGATGGACAGATTCCCTTGATTGGTAGGATTCTTGCAGTTGCTGACCTGCCTGTGCCGAAGGCAGACAGGTGCCTATGATGCGATGACCTCAAAGAGGCCCTACCGAAAGGTTTTTACCAAAGAACAGGCGATTGCCGAGTTAAAAAGACTTTCCGGGATTCAATTTGATGAAGATGTAGTAAGGATATTCTTAAAATCCCTTAAAAATTTGTAGCATCTATCATTATACTTCCCTCTCTTTAATAAAGAAATAAAGTAGAGAGTAACAAGTAGCGAGAAAAAAATTTAAATTCTTTCTACTCTCTACTTGCTACTCGCTACTGGCGAAGGGACTGAAATGGGGCGAGGATAAAGGTGAGGTGCGGGGTTTCAGGGACGAAGCCCCTGAAGTATGTTCTTGACATAATGGTAATATTGGGTAGAATGTTTTGATGGAAATTTTAAGGGAAACAATTTCAAACAATGGTATTGTAAAAGAGATAAAGGGATTGAGCCAAAACCATAGGTTATTCCTTGTGGGCGGGGCGATCAGGGATATCCTTCTGGGCATTAAACCAAAAGATTACGATTTTGCGGTTTCAGATTCAGGTATTGCCTTTGCCCGAAAAGTCGCCAGGGCAATCAAAGGCTCTTTTGTTCTTCTGAGCAAAAAGGATGATGAGGCAAGGGTCGTGAAGGATGAAATTATATACGATTTTATAGGTTTTAAAGATGACATAAGAGATGATTTAAAGAGGCGGGATTTTACAATCAATGCGATGGCGGTGGATTTGGAGACTTTTGAATTTCTTGACCCCTTTAATGGTTTAAAGGACTTACAACATAAAATAATCAGACTCACTTCAGAGGGCTCGCTCATTGAAGACTCCTTAAGAGTTTTAAGGGGATTCAGGTTTGCCCTGGAACTGAATTTCAAGATTGATAAAAGATTTTATGATGCGGTAAAGGGTGTAAGTCTAAAAAGGGTTGCTGGAGAGAGGATTGGATATGAACTTTTAAGGATAATGTCGGCTTCCGATTCCTATTGGGCGATTGAGAAGATGAACGAACTCGGTTTATTTCCGCAAATCTTTCCTGAGGCAAGGAAGATTATAGAAGATGCCTTTTTATGGGGGCATTCCCTAAATACCTACTATGCCCTTGAGAGATTGATGAAGGAGGGTTTTTTTACCACCCTTGAACCGGAGTTTTCTCAATATTTTTCAGTTCCAAGAAGAAAGCCCCTTTTGAAACTTGCCGGTTTATTTCACGATGTGGCAAAGCCTGATACATTTTTAATGAAAGAGGGTGATGTCCATTTTTATGGTCATGATACAATGGGCGCAAGGATAATTGAGGTTCTTGGCTACAGAAGGCTAAAACTCTCCAGAAATGATGTATCAATTTTGAAAAAACTTGTCAAAGAACATATGCGACCGCATCTTTTGGCAACAAATGACGAGTTGACCGACCGGGCAATCAGAAGATTTTTTCGTGATTTGGGTGAGGACTATTTTGGTTCAATGATGCTTGCCTGGGCTGATGGATATGCAACTGCGGGAAAGACAAGGCATCTTGAGGAGAAGTTTTTAAGAATGATTGCATTGAAAAGGGCGGATGAATCAAAGCCCAAGGTTGAAAGATTGGTGAATGGATATGACTTGATTGCCCTTGGTTTAAAACCCGGACCAATATTCAAGATTATTCTTCAGGAACTCCTTGATATGCAACTTGAAGGCAAGATAAAGACGAAAGAGGAGGGTTTGAAATTAGTCCCCGAGATATGCCAGCGGTATAAAGAATAATCAATTTCAGTCTTTTTCTTGTTACTCTCTACTTGCTACTGTCATAGTAGAAAATGGCTCAAGAAGGCTCAAAAAGGCTAAAGAAGGCTAAAAATGGCTAAAAGGCACAAGAAAGGGTAAAGAGGGGGGAAGAAGGGTAAATAAGGGTAAAGAGGGGGGAAGAAGGGTAAATAAGGGTAAAGAGGGGGGAAGAAGGGTAAATAAGGGTAAAGAGGGGGGAAGAAGGGTAAATAAGGGTAAAGAGGGGGGAATATCGTGAAACGTGTAACGTGAACCGTGAAACGAAAATAGAAAAGGGCAAAAAGGTTCAAATGTTCTTGCTACTTGCTACTCTCTACTTGCTACTAAAGATAGAGGGGTGAAGAAGGAAATATCGTGAAGCGTGTAACGTGAAACGGAAAAAGGCTCAAAAGGGCGATAAGAAAGGGTGAGGAAGGGAAAAAGGGGGTAAAGAAGGGAAAATAAGGGTGAAAAGGGGTTGATATCGTGAAGCGTGTAACGTGAACCGTGAAACGAAAAAGAAGTGTCAGGGAAAAAGAAACCCTTAATCACCCCTTATCACCCTTGATCACCCTTTATAACCCCTTTTTAAAGGAAGGGTAAAGAGGGGGGAGTCGTGAAACGTTTACTGTGAACCGGGGTAATAGTTTGGAATTTGTGATTTTGGATTTGTTTGGAATTTGGCGCTTGGAATTTGTTTTGGATTTTGTGCTTCGGGTTTCGGATTTATTTTTGAATACGGCCAGCAAGACCATCCAACGATTAACGATTTTTGAACATCATCAAGGGGATTCTCCCCTTGAAACCCCGCCCCTCACCCTTCCCTCTCCCCGTTAAAACGGGGAGAGGATTAAGGTGAGGGGTTATTTTCCTGAAAATCTTGACTTGGTGGGGATATTAGGTAAAATAGAATATGGGAAAGATCAAAGTTCTTCTCCCCGAGGTCCGTTCCAAGATTGCTGCAGGCGAAGTAATACTTCGTCCCAGTTCGGTTGTGAAGGAACTCATTGAGAATTCAATTGATGCCCGGGCAAAACGGATTGAGATTGAAATTGAGGAGGGCGGCAAGAAGAAGATTATTGTGAATGACGATGGTATCGGAATGTCCAGGGAGGATGCAGTCTTATCAATTGAACGTTTTACAACAAGCAAGATAGAAAAATTTGAAGATATTGAAAATGTTCTGACCTTTGGTTTTCGCGGTGAGGCGCTGGCAAGTATTGTTCAGGTTGCCCAATTTGAAATGGAGACATCAGATGGAATTGAAGGAACGAAGATTGAAGCCATTGATGCTAAAGATAAAATTGTCACCGATTTCCAGCGTCCCCAGGGAACGAGGATAAAAGTTTCAAATCTCTTTTACAATCTTCCAGCACGCAGAAAATTCTTAAAATCCCCAGAATATGAAAGGAGGTTGATTGTTGATACCGTAAGAACCTATGCCCTTATCTTCCCGGAAATCCATTTTCTTCTTGATGAAGCGGGTCGTAATATCCTCAATCTTTCTGTGGTGCAGGACATAAAGATGCGCATAAGACAGATTTATGGTCAGGGTTTGGTTGAGAAGTTATTGCAGTTTAAACTTTCAGTGGGAGCGGTTTCTTTTGAAGGTTTTTTATCTTCACCAGATTTTCTTGAAGAAAATGATTTGAGGTTTACCTATGTCAATCACCGGCCGGTGAAATATCCAAAAATATACTGGGCTATCCTTGATGCTTATCAAAATCCCAAAACACCTCCGGCATTTTTACTCACCATAAATGTGGAGCCAAGATTGTTGGATGTCAATGTTCATCCAACAAAGAATGAGGTGAGATTCAAGGATGATAGATATATCATTGACCTTTTGATTCAGGGAATAAAAAGGGATATCTTTGCAACACACCGTAGAGTGGACTATGGAGATAGAGTAATTACCCAAGAGGGAACCACCGATGCCCGTTTCGTTCAGGAAAGATTTGGCCAATATATTGCTGAATCCCTGCCCGTCTCATCGCCCGCAAAGGAGTCAAGTGAATTCTGGCAATTACACAATACCTATATTCTTGCCCAGACCGGTTCCGGCCTTATAATTGTTGACCAGCATGTTGCCCATGAAAGAATTATTTATGAGGCACTCCTTTCTGAAAAATATTCAAACCAGCGTCTCCTTTTTCCCATTACGATTGAACTTAATCCTGATGAATACGAGGTCTATCAAAAGACGAAAGAGAAACTGAAATCAATCGGAATAGAATTCAAGGAATTTTCCGCAAGGACCCTGGTGATTGAATGGTTACCGTTGGATGTAAAGATAAGCCGGGAAGACCTGAAAGGATTTTTTGGTGAAATCAAAAATCTTGGAGATTTGATGTTTGAAAAGAAGGAACTGGCAAAGGTGGTTGCCTGTAGAATGGCAATAAAGGCAGGTCAGAAACTTTCCCAGGTTGAGATGCAGAGCCTTATTGATAGACTATTTGCCTGTGAAAATCCCTATATCTGTCCCCATGGTCGGCCGATTGTCATAAAATTTACCCTTGATGAACTGGCAAAAAAATTTGGCAGATAGATTGATAATCGGGCTGGGAGGTTTGTTTCTATTCTTTCCCCTCCTTTACCCTTTGCCCCACAAAGGCTTATGGATAAGAGGAATCTCTATCGCTGCCCCCGATTCCCTACCCAGAATTATAAAGGTAATAGAGGATTTGAATATCACCGATGTATATGTCCAGATGGTGGTCGGTGGTTCAAGTTATTACAATTCTAAAATCCTACCACGGAGTGAATATCTTGCCCGACATTCAAATCAAGATTATTCACCCGCCGATTCTCTGCTCGGATACTGTAAAAAAAGAAATATCCGATTTCATGCCTGGATAAATGCGCTGACCGTCTGGTCATTTTATAAGAAACCGGATTCATTGAATCATATCTTTTACAAAAAACCCGACTGGTTTTTAAGAGATGTTTTCGGAAGGAGTATGCTTGACTATTCAGGATACCAGTGGACCGATTTGGGACTTGAGGGGCTGTTCATCCAGCCTGATAATCCTTTTGTTGCAGATTTCTTAAAAGAAATCTGTCTTGAGATTATGGAAAAATATAAACTTGATGGAATCCATTTTGATTTCTTCCGTTATCCTGGAATATATTGGGGAATAGGTGATTCTTTAAAGACTTCCATCTTTGCCGGACTTGAGGCCGAGAATATCCGCTGGCTTTCTCTTAAAAGGTATCCCAAACTCTCATTATTCAATAGATGGCTGGTCTATAATTTTTATAAATTTAATAAGATTCGGGAGGAAAATCTGTATCATCTTGCCCGAATGCTTTATCAGGCGATTAAAAAGAATAGAAACATTCTAATTTCATTTGCTGTCGTTGCTGACCCGGCGTGGGCAAGATATCAATATGCACAGAACTGGTGGCAATGGAATAATTGTTATGACTATGTGATAAGTATGGCTTATACTCAGGATGTTGGACTCTTTAACGATTTCCTTGATTTCACATATTCGCGCAGGCCGCTAACAATTATGGGCATTGGATTATTATGGAAGGGTATGGAGGAATCGGCAATTTGCGAGCGCTCCTTAATAACCCAGAGAAGGGGCAGGGGTTTCTGCTACTTTGACTTTGCCTCAATTGATACAATGTTTGATATTGGCCGATTGAATTGTGATACAGTAATTTGTTTATTTAAGGATACTACAGAATCTGCTACATTGGCCAATCTATTTTCAGAATCTCCACCCCAACGGATGGTAGATTCTGGAAAGGTTTTTACAAAGATGGATACAGATTTAGACTTTTTTCTCTTTCTTGCATCCCTGTCCTTGAATCCCGAACAGGATTTAAGGCAATTAGCCCTGACCAGGGAGAAATTCTTAGAATATATTCACAACGATGTCTGCACATTTGAGTATATCAACAATAAGATATTCACTGGACTTGATAATTTGATTGAGCCACCGGGGAGAGAAATAATTTATGAATTTTTTCCTTATGAAGATAATGATACTGTAAAGGCGCTTGAGTATGCGAAGACGAAGAAAAACCTTACAAAAAAACTCTATATTTATCCAGTATCTATGGCTCCTTTTGTTTCAGAGGTCTTTTCATCAAATAAAGGGGAGAGAAAGATTTTGCACCAGCGCAGTGGTATTTATGTATTTGAAATTAAAAGGGTAAAAAATGGCGGCAGAAAAATGAAGGCAAATAGGGTGAAGAAAGAGAATTTACCAATTTTTCGCTACTGGACGATAAAGGAAAGATTTGATAAATTTGTGAAGGAGGATTATGGAGATAAATAGATTCATTGACCAGACGCTTTTAAGGCCTGAGGTAACTAAAGAAGAGTTATTAAACTTCATAAAAGGTGCAAGGGATTATAAATTCTATGCGGTCTGTGTTAATCCCTGCTGGGTGGAGATTGTGCGTAAGGAATTACCAAAGGAGATAAGGGTCTGCAGTGTAGTAGGTTTTCCGCTCGGTGCCTCTTCAACGAAGACAAAGGTCTTTGAAACTGAAGACCTAATAAAGATGGGATGTGATGAGGTTGATATGGTGATGAATATAGGCCGGCTGAAGGGCAAGGATTATAAATATGTTGGGAAGGAAATTAAGGCGGTAGTTGAAGCAGGCAAGGGCAGGATTATAAAGGTTATCATTGAGGCCTGTCTCTTAACTGAAGATGAGAAGATTGCGGGAGCAAATATTATTAAAGAGAGCGGCGCCCATTATGTGAAGACATCTACGGGATTTTCAAAATCCGGGGCAACGATTGAAGATGTCAAATTGCTCAGGAGGATTGTAGGGGAGAATTTTGGCGTAAAGGCATCGGGTGGAATAAGGGATTATAAGACCGCACTGGACTTTATCAATGCCGGGGCAAACCGCCTCGGCACATCATCAGGTGAAACAATAATGAAACAGGCAATTGGTTAAGATATTGACTTATTCCTGCTTCGTGATTATAATATAAATATTTAGAATCAAACGATATAATTACGAACTCGGCAGGCAAAGGATGAGTAAATTTTTATCCTCTCCCTTAAGAGGGGAGAGAAAGCGTTAATGTAGCCTCCAGTTTCAACTGGACGATTATTATTCGTCCAACTGAAATCGGACGCTACAATTACAGAAAGAAGCGATAAGGCTAAAGATGGCTAAAGGGTTGCTTTATGTAGTTGCCCAATTTATTGGGCTTTTGTTAAAAGAATCACAGAACCTGATGAATCAGGCAACTACAATCTAATTAGGTTGTTGAAAAAGTAAGGGGTGGCAAGTAGAGAAGGTAATTGAGGGTATAAAAGAAAAGGCTATGCGGGAGTAGCTCAATGGTAGAGTCACGGCCTTCCAAGCCGTTGGTTGCGGGTTCGAATCCCGTCTCCCGCTTTTTTGAAAATAGGAGGTTTTATGTTTGGTTGGCGGGGTTTTGGATATTTTATTTTTCTTCTCTTTTGTCTCGGCCGTGTCTTCTGTGGAGGTGGTAAGGAACAGAAGATAACGGTTCAGAAACCCGAAGAGCCAGTAGCAAAGCCGGCAGAGAAGGTTTTGATTGTTATTGCACCAGTAAACTTCCGCGATGAGGAGTTTAAAGAGCCCTATGACCTTTTGACGAAATCCACAATTGATGTCGTGATTGCATCCACAGACACAATACCCGCAAAAGGAATGCTTGGTATGGTCGTCAAACCTCAAATTACTCTATCCCGGGTAAATCCCGACAGTTTTGATGCTTTAGTAATTGCTGGTGGAACTGGCTGTAAGGTTTTATGGGATAACGAGACACTCCACAAAATTGTGCAGACCTTTAATGAAAAACGCAAACCAATTGGTGCAATCTGCATTGCCCCGGTGGTTCTTGCCCGAGCCGGTGTCCTTAAGGATAGAAAGGTAACGAGTTATCCTGATGTTTCTCATGAAATCATACCCCATTGTGCCGGTTATACAGGGGCTGATGTGGAAATTAGTGATAATATTATCACCGCTTCAGGACCCCAGGCAGCAAAGGATTTTGCAAAGGCAATCCTTGAGGCAGTTAAAAAGTGAAGGCAGTATTACAGAGGGTGAGAAGGGCTGAGGTAAGGGTTAAAGACAAGAAGATTTCCGAAATCGGTGAAGGTCTTTTGATACTATTGGGTGTTAAAAGGGGAGACACTGAAGAACAGGCAAGGAAACTGGCTGATGAGTGTGTAAATTTGAGAATATTTGAGGACGAAAATGGAAAATTCAATCGCTCATTAAAAGATATTAAAGGTGAGGCACTTGTCGTTTCCCAGTTTACCCTGCTTGCTGATACAAGCCGGGGTCGGAGGCCTTCATTCAGTGATGCTGAAGAACCAGAAAGGGCAAAGGCGCTCTATGAAATTTTTATTGATGCACTAAAATCTTTTGGGATTTCTACAAAATCTGGTATTTTTGGAGAGAGGATGCTGGTCAGTCTGGAGAATAACGGTCCGGTTACAATAATCCTAAAGCAGTGAATTATGCCTTATAGTATGACCGGCATTGGCCGGGCAAGCGGTCAAATTAAAGAGCCACCGATAAAATTTGATGTTGAGATAAGGTCATACAACCATCGCTTTTTAGACATCTCTCTAAAAATTCCCAATTCCCTGGCGCCGTTTGAGAATGAACTGAAAAAAGACATTCAGAATAATGTCTGTCGCGGTCATATTGTTGTCGTTGTCCAGCAGGACCGTGAAATACTCGGGAACAGATTTGAGGTGGATAAGGAACTTCTTGATGCCTATTTAACAGTTGCCCGGGAGATTAAGAAGAAATACAAGGTCACCGGGGTGGTCAACATAAATACCCTTCTTGCTATCCCGGGAATGATAAGAATCAGTCAGGAGCCATCTGATACAAAATTGTTATATAAAAGTTTTAGACCAATCTTTGACCGGGCACTTGAAGAATTGCTGAAGGTAAAAAAACTTGAGGGTGATTATATCCGCAAGGAAATTGAATCATTGCTTTCCGTGATTGATGGTGAAGTTGAGAAGATAAAAAAACTCATCCCGGAAAGAAATGAATACTACAAAAAGCACCTGAATGAATTGATGAAATCGGACAATGAGGATATAGATCAGGCAAGGTTGTATCAGGAAATACTGTATATTGCAGACCGCACCGATGTCTCTGAAGAGTATGTGCGATTGAATGGTCATATAAAACTATTTAAAGAGGCGTTAGAGGGCGAGAAATATCCGGGGCGGCGGTTGAACTTCATACTACAGGAGATGCAGAGGGAGGCAAATACCCTAAGTGTCAAGGCAAATTATCTTGAAATCAGCGAATCGGTGGTTAATATAAAAGAGGCAATTGAAAAGATTAGAGAGCAGGTGCAGAATATTGAATAAAAAGGGAAAGTTGATTGTTCTTTCCGGACCTTCCGGAGTCGGCAAGACTACAATCTGCAAGGAGATTATCGCCAGAAGGAAAGACACCGTCTATTCAATCTCCGCAACATCAAGACCAAAGAGGAGGGGTGAGAAGAATGGAAGGGAATACTTTTTCCTATCTCAAAAGGAATTTAAGGACTGGATAGAAAAGGATAGATTTGCGGAATATGCAATTGTGCATGGTAATTTCTATGGGACACCAAAAGAATTTCTGCAAGAAAATCTCAAGAAAGGTTTAAATGTTTTGATGGACATTGATGTCCAGGGTGCAAAGAAGTTGATGCCCCAATATCCGGATGGAATTTATATCTTCATTCTGCCTCCGGACTTTGATGAACTAAAAAGAAGGTTATTGAAGAGAAACACCGATGACGAAAAAGAGATTGAAAATAGACTGAAAACAGCAAATAAAGAATTGAAATTTATTGAGGACTATAAGTATGTAGTAAAGAATATCAACCTTGAAGATACAGTGCGGGAAATTCTTGCAATAATTGAGAAAGAAGCGGGGTGATTTAGATGAAAAAAAGGGTAAAAGAACCACCGATAGATGAAATCATCTTCTTGGGGACGGGCGGTGCCCGTTTTGTAATCGCTAAACAACTGCGGGCAACCGGTGGGATATTTTTTAGAATCGGCGGAAAGAATATTCTGGTTGATCCGGGTCCGGAATCATACTCCAGATTTCTTACCTATCTACCAAAGTTTAATCCCGAAAAGATTGACGCCATAATTTTGACCCACAAGCATATTGACCATTCTGCAGATGTAAATGTATATCTTGATGTGATAACTGAAGGTGGTTTTAAGAGAAATGGCTTTTTAATTGCCCCATCTGATGCCTTTGGGGAGGGCGGCGTAATCTTTAAATATCTCTTAGAATTTTTGAATGAGATACTGGTTATAAAGTCCGGTCTTGAGGTAAATTTAGATGGATTAAAGATCCACTTTCCAATTAAACACGAACACCGTGTTGAGACTTACGGAATTAAATTTTACTATAATCACTATTCAATTTCTTATATTACAGATACAAAATTCTTTTCTGAATTGATTCCTGCCTATAAGGCAGATATTTTAATTATGAATCTCATAAAATTGGAGCCTTCAGAGATTGACCATCTCTCGGTGGCGGATTGTGAAGAGATAATAAAAGGGATTAAACCCAGGGTCGCAATAATTACCCATTTTGGTATGACGATAATTCGTGCCGGACCGTGGAATATTGCCCGGCAGTTAAAAGAAAAGACCGGTGTCACTGTGCTCGCTGCTGAAGATGGTAAACATTATGAAGTTGAAAAAATATTAACTTATTCCACCACCGCCACTTCGTAAGTGGCAGTGAAAACCCTATGAAATTTCATAACTTTTTGACTATACTTTTTAAAGTTTGAATTCCTAAAATTACACAACTTTAGCACTGCGCAAAAAGTGTTGATTTTTGTGCACAAAGCACAATTTTTGTGCAATTCATTTTAAAATCATTTGAAATTTCATAACTTTTCCCGGGCATAATTTTTGCATTAAATAAGGTCAGGAGATAAAAATGGAGAAATTGAAGGGAGTCTTAAAAACAATAGTTCTAATGGGTGTGGTTTTCTTCGCCCCCTGCTGTTATGAGGAGGCAGATACAGAACCACCTGCGGTGCCGAGAGGTTTGACCTCAATTACTGGTGACGAATCGGTGATGCTCACCTGGTATCAAAATACCGAACCCGACCTTGCTGGATACCGAATTTATCGTGGTCCTGCGCCTGAAGGCCCATACATTCTTATTGGTGAAACAAATCTTGATTACTTCCTGGATTACGGTCTTGCCAATGGATACACATACTACTATGCCATTTCGGCCTTTGACATTCACAATAATGAAAGCGAACTTTCTTACGAGACTGTATTTGATACCCCAAGACCAGAAGGATACAATGAAAAACTCTTTGATTATAGTGAATATCCTGACTTTTCCGGCTGGGATTTCAGTTCCTATAAAGTTGTCCCTTATAACTATCCACATTGTGATTTTTATTTTGGTTATGACAATCAATTTGGTTCTTCATTTTTGTATATCCAGAATCCAGGTGGGCTAATTCAGGATATGGGCTACACATCTTCATTTGACGAAATTGGATATGCACCAACTGATGGGTGGTCAACTTCTGGTATGGCCGAGGCAATAAATGGTCATACCTATGTCATCTGGACCTGGGACAATCATTTTGCCAAAATCCGTATAACTTCGGTTAACTCAAGTTATGTGGTGTTTGATTGGGCATACCAGATTGACCCGGGTAATCCAGAATTGGTAGTTAAAAGATAAAAAGGAGGTTAAGATGAAGCGCCTTTTATTACTCTCCCTAATTACAATCCCACTCTTTGGTTTCCCCATCAACTTTATCTACTGTGATTATGATGATGACTGGGATGATGAATACTGGTGTGATGAATACTGGGAACCTGAGCCATGGTGTGATGAATACTGGGTCTCTTATCCCAGCGGATATTATTGCGTCTATTATGTCTGGTATCATCCCTGGTGGTGGGATTGGTATTGGTGGCATTGTCATTGGTGCCACCACTTTGACTGGCACTTTTTCTGTGCCGGATTCTATGTTGTCTGGTATGAGGATGGTTGCTGGTGGTGGCGTCCAAGGTATGGAAGATGGGTAAGATACAAACTTCCCTATGCCTACAATGAGTTCAGATATAAGGCCGGAACTTATGGTGTGAATCTGCCTGAAAAACCACCCCGTGAAATAAAACTACCCTATAAGGAAAATGAGATTCTCCGTCTTACAAAGGAGAAAGACCCACAATTGTATTACAGACTTAAAAAGGAATACCGAAGTGGTAATCTTGAACGGATGAAGAAGGAATATCAGAAGAGGGTGGAGAAGGAGATTGCGGTGAAGAATGAACAATACCATAAAACCAGAAATGGCATTGAAGATAGGGAAGTTATTGATAAATCCCGAAATGATTTTGAAAACAGGGGAAAAATTCCGCATCTTAGTGAAAAGACCGATGAGAATAAAGGGAATGTTAGAATTATAAAAAGGCAAAAGGAAGATGCAATGAATGAGCAGAAGGAGAGAGAAGAATCGGAGAGAATAGAAAAGAGAAAATCGTCCACCAAGGCGAGATACTACAATAGGGAAGAGAGGGGTAAAAATCCCCAAAATAGTATCAAGCGGCCGGTGCCCAATCTACCGCCGGTTGATGGCGAAAAGGATTTTCATAATAAAAGCAAAAGGTACAGGAGTTAAAAATGATTTGCACATTTCTTTTTCTTCTCGGTCTTTTCAACGGGCAAGACTCCGTCAATATTGATGTCTGGTTTAATAAGGATGAACCGGTCTATAATCCCGGGGAGAATCTTAAGATATTCTTTAGAACTGATAAGGACTGCTACATTGCGGTTTATGACATTGAAGTCGGGGGAAGGGAGAATCTTCTCTTCCCCCCAGAAGGGGAGAGCGGAATGGTTCGGGCAAATATGGTTTATGAGTTACCTCCTGAAGATGCGGATTTTGATTATGAGATTACCGGTCCAGAGGGGACAGAAAGGATTATTATTCTTGCCTCTCTCAGTGGTCTTCCTGAAATAAAAGACCGCACAGTTATCAAGAAAGAGATTGCGATAACGGTTATAGAACCTGAACCTGCAAAATTGAAAATCATTTCATCACCCAAAAGGTGCCGGATATATATAGAAAGTGTGCAAACCGGTGATGAAGTTTATATTGGATACACCCCGCGCACAATTGTGCTCAAACCAGGTGAATATATTGTTCGGATAAAAAAAGCCGGGTATGTCTCATTAGAAAAAAGAATCAAACTTGAACCCGATGAGCGAAGAAGGGTCTATGTGAGGTTATTGCCGTGGTGATTTGTTTTGAGTTATGGGGATTTTTAATCTCATACCTCGGATTCAAACGGATAAAAAATAGATTGAAAAAGATAAATTCCCCCTTTTTATAAAGGTGTAATAAAAGGGGAAATTAAGGGGGAAGAGTGTTCCTGATGTATCTTGACAGAAAAGAAAATTTTAATATAATAAGGGGTTAGTATGATTAGAATAATAATAATCCTTTCCCTTTTCTTGAGCATAACATTTGCGATAAAGCCGGTTATGAGGGAAGATAATCAAAAGGAAAAATCTTCTCTTAAAATTGAAATTCCAAAGACTAAGGATTTGGAACCAAAAGGGCAGACTGAAATAGAAATAAAAAATATAGACAAAGAGGACCAATTTCAGGATGTTGATTCTAATAATGTGAATGACCAGCGCGAGGATGATTTGTTAAAGATTAAGCAATTGAAGACGAAATTCAAGGATTTGTTCAAGGGGAAATTGGAAAGGAAAAAGACTGATTCAAAGAAAAGGGAGAAGAAAGGATAAAGGGGATTTGAGGGTTTTCAATTCAATACCTGTGAAACCCCTGATTGTGTTCTTATACTGGTGTGCAATGTTATAATTTAGTGCAATATTGATTTTTTTTAATGATAAAAATGTTTTGATTTTTCAATAGATTTTAAAACTTATTTCAGGCATTGATTTTGCTTATAGATTTTAGGAAAATGAAAAACAGGAGATAAGCAGGATTTTCTTATGGAAAACTATTATATTTTATTGGGGGTATCAATGAATGCCTCACAGACTGAAATAAAGAATGCCTATTTGAGACTTGCCCGTCAGTATCATCCTGATAAGTTTACAGACGAGGCGGAAAAGAAAAAGGCAAACGAGATGTTTTCCAAAATTACCGCTGCCTATCGGGTGCTTTCTGATGAGAAATTGAGGAGCGAATATGATAAGTCGTTAGAAAACGGAGTTAAGCCAAAGGATGAAGTTCAGCAGACCCAGGCAAAGAATGCCTTTCAGAGGGCATTAGAATTTTTAAAAAAGAACGACCCCTGGCGTGCGGTAAATTTACTCCGTATTGCCTGCCGATATAAATCAGACCCTATTTATCTATCTTATCTTGGGCTTGCCCTTGTCTATACCCGACAATATCAGAAGGAAGGTTTTGAGAGATTAAAAGAGGCAAGTAAACAGTTGATGTTTAACCCAATTGTCTATGTAAACCTGGGACTTGCCTATGAATATATTGGAAATAAAGAAGAGGCACTTGCAAACTTTTATGAGGCACTGAACTGGGACCCCAAGAATGAATCGGCAAAAAGGGGTATTGAAAGATTAAAGCCTCAAAAGTCTAACTTTTTTTCTAAACTTTTTAAGGGGGGCAAGTGAAAAAGACAGAAATTATAAAACTGTTTGAAGAACTCTGTGCCCGGTTATCAATAATTGTCAAATATGACAGATTTTTCGGTAAGGGCGGATACTGTCGCTTGCGGGAAAGGTCATTTTTTATCATTAACGAAATGCTTTCCAACCCGACAAAAGAGGAGATTTTCATAAAAGAATTAAAACAGCTAAACCCAGATCCTGATTTAATACCACCAAAATTGAAAGATTTTCTGAAATAATTTTTCAAGTTTCTTCCCTTATTTCACCAACCAGTTCTTCAACAAGGTCTTCAATAGTTATTATTCCCACTACCTTATTATTATCCCGAACAATTCCAATATGTTCTTTATTTTTTCTCATTGTCAAAAAGACCTCCATACAACGGTCGCTTGTTTTTAAAAAATATGGTGGTTTTGGGTCTAATTTATTTGTATAAAAATATTCCTTTGTATTTATCACGCCAATAATATTATTCTTATCCCCATCATAAATTGGAATTCTTGTGAATATCTTTTTGCTTTGTATACAGATGGATAAGATGTCTTCATTTTTATTTAAAATAAATGCCATGCCAATGGGAATCATTACCTCTTCAACTCGGCGCCGGGAAAAATCAAAAAGCCTTGAGGCAAGGAGACTTGAATCCTTCTCATATTCGCTAATTGCGAAGATAATATCACGATGTTTTAAGATGTCTTTCCGGTAGTGGATTTTGAAAATGTTGTCTAATAAACGAATTAATAATGAAAAGCTGTATACAATCGGTGTCAATAATATCTTAATAATGAACAGGACTTCGCTTAATAAGATAAGTGTCTTCTGGGGATTGATAAGGGCGATGGACTTGGGAATATATTGACCCACATTGAGAGAAAAGATTGAAATGATAATGGTTGAGAAAACCAACCATTTATGGCCAAAATTCTGGATGACAAATTGTGCGAAAAAGGTAGAGGCAAGCACGAGCAGAAAGTCTTCACAGAAGAGAATGGTTGTGAAGAATTGTTCTGGTGATTGTATAAAATATTGAACCCTCTTTGCCCATCTTTTTCCTTCCGAATATGCCCTTTTTACCTTTATCTTTTCAATATACAGAAATGCGGTTTCACTTGCCGTGAATATGCCAATCAATAATATAAAAAGAACGGGCAATAATAGATTGATCATTTTTTAAAGTTCATAAAAGAGAAAGGAAAGAATATCATTAAGGGTGACAATTCCGGCAAATTCGTTCTGCCGATTTAGAACCACCCCAAAATGAATTCCCTTTTTGCGAAATTCTAAAAGCAGGTCGTCAACGAATTTTTCCTCGGAAACAAAATGGGGTTTGCGCATCAATGTTAAAGCGGTTTCGGTTTTTAATGAGTCGGGATTCAAAAAAATATCCTTGGCATATATTACTCCCTGAATGTTTCCCTTTTCATCATAGACACATAATCTGGAATGTTTCGTTTTTTGCATCAATTCCTTTGCCTCCTCAATGCGGGCACGATAGTGAATTCCAACAACCTTTTCTTTGGGAATCATTATTTCACGCACCCTCCGCTTACCAAACTGGAGAATCAACTTTACAATTCTTTCTTCTTTCTCTTCAAGGATGCCAATTTTTCTTGCTTCATCAAGCATATATTTTATTTCATCTTCAGAAACAGTGGTGGTTTTTTCAATTGGCGCAATTTTTCTTATTATCCTCTCGGAGACCCAGGCAACAGGTTCAAATAACCGGGTGGCAAGTTCAATTATTTTCCCCAGGCGCAGGGCAAAAAATTCGGCATTGGAAAAGGCAATTACTTTGGGCGTAATTTCACCAAAAATAAGGAGAATGGAGGTCATTGCAATGGTTTCTAAGAAGAATGCCCAGGTCACATTCAGATTATAAATTTTTACAATCTCATTTAGAAATATTGTTGCAACCGAGGCGGCACCGATGTTGACCAGGTCATTAGAAAGAAGGATGGTTATCAGGGTTTTCTGGGGAGTCTTTCTGAGACTGGAAAGTATCTGCGCACCCTTTTTATTCTCAAATAAGAGGGTTTTTAAGCGAAAGCGGGAAATGGAAAATATCGCGGCTTCCATTCCGGAAAAGAAGGCGCTTGAACCCATCAGGCTGATAAATAATATAAAGTTTTTCAGCATAATTCAGTTAGATATTTCAGGCACTTCTTTTCCATAAATTTTTCTTCGCTTCTGTTTTTGTGGTCATAGCCGCAGATATGTAATAGACCATGAACAAGAAAAAATAGCAGTTGTTCCCTGTTTTCGGCCCGGTCAGAGGACAGATAGACTTCTGCCACATCTTCAAGATTGAATGATATGACATTTGTAGGGCGATTCTTTTTGAAGAATTTTCTATTCAAGGTCTTTAATAAACTATCATCCGCAATTATTATGTTGACTTCTTTAAAATGATATTTTTCACCACGGAAAACAAGGCCGACGATTTTTTTGACTACCTCCTTTTTAATCTTTATCTTTCTATTTAAACTGTATATATTTATCTTCGTAGTTTTCAGTTCTTTTCAGATTTTTCTTCGTATTCCAGACGAGGGTGGAATACGCCCATAAGAATCGGTAAGAAGGCAACCTTTATCTGTTCCAGGTCAAATCGGTTTAAGGGACACTCGTCAAGTTGTCCATCACTGAATTTTTTATCAAAATTTTCTTTTAGAATTTTCTGCAATTTTGCGGTCGTAATATTTTTCTCAGCCCGGGCTGTAGCCTCAACACTATCGGCAAGCATTACCAGGGCTGCTTCTTTTGTCTTTGGTTTTGGCCCCGGATAACTGAAGGCGTCTTCAGAAATTCCTTCTGTGGTGTTCAGTGCCTTACGGTAGAAGGTTTCTATCCTGGATGTCCCGTGGTGTTCGGCAATTATTGAAATCAATTTTTTGGGTAGTTTCATCGCCTTTGCCATCTCAATGCCGTCCTTCACATGGGATATAATAACCAGGGCACTTACCCTTGGTTTCAGGTTATCATGGGGATTTTTCTGACCAATCTGATTTTCAATAAAATACTCAGGCTTTTTTAACTTACCAATATCATGATAGTAGGCACCAGCCCTTGCTAAAATCGGGTCTGCACCAATTGCGGACGCTCCGGCTTCAGCAAGATTGCCGACGACCACTGAGTGGTGGTATGTGCCCGGGGCATTGATTGCCATCTCCTTGAATATTGGTAAATTTAAATTCATCAATTCCAGAAGGGTCAAATCCGTGGTAAAGTCAAAAAGTTTTTCAAAAAGCGGGAGCAGGAGGGCAACTGCAACTCCGCTAAAAAGTGCATTTAAGAGTCCGGCACCCAGGGCGAAAAATCTTATTCCCTCTTTCAAAAGATATACTTCAATGAAAATAATTGCTACAATGTTAGAAATTGCGATATAGAACATTGGCCGGTATAATGAGAACCTTGTTTTGAGCGATTGACTGGAAAAGAGTGCGGTAATACCACTGGCAAAGAGATATAGCATCAAGCCCAAAGAATTGAAAATAAGACCGGATAGGATTGATAAAACTGTGGTAAATACAAATGCTACATAAAAATTGAAGTATAGAGAAAAGAGAATTGTGAAGAAGGCAATCGGCAAAAGATAGACGAGATTCGTTTCATAGATTATCTTCAATATTATTAAATAAATAACCATTAGAGTTGTAATGTAGTAAAGATTACGGGTTTGAAAGAGATTGAGTTTATGCACGGTGTTAAAATAAATTAAAAAGAGAAAGATGGAGAGGTAGAAGAGATTCTGAAAAAAAATGAGTTTTAAAAATTCCCAGCCCCGGCTGATTTTATAGGTTTTTTCCAGGGCTGAAATCTTTTCAATCGCCTCGGGGGTGACCCGTTTGTGTTTTTCCACGATAATCTCACCCCTCAAGACCATTCCTTTTGTTTTGGGAACATTTGCGAAGACTTCATCAATTCTCCTCTGGGTCTTCAATTCGTCGTATAAAACATTAGGAATGACCAGGACCCCCAGGAGGCGCTGTAATTCCTTGGGTTGCCCTTTCATCAATATACTCTCGGCTTCTGTTATAGAAAAGAGTTCATCATCGGAGACAATTATCTCCTTTTCTCCACTTGAGATTGTAATAATTTTATGTGGTTTTTCTTTCTTTTCAATAATTCCCTTTCGGTAAAGACCTTCAATATCGCGACCGATTTTCTTTAGGAGTCTGTTATAATCCTGTTTTAATAAAAACTCTACTGAACTTGCCGGTATTGGATATTCTCTTTGGACAGAAAAGAGGATCGAGTCGCTGGGTAGCCCTTTTCTTCTTAAAGAGTCTATCAGGGCATTTATTCCGATTATCATTCTACTTACCTTCTGGGGAATTTCGCTGTCAAGGTTGTAAACCGGAGGAATCCTCTGGGCGATTTCCTTCCGCTCCTGAAGGAGTTCATTTTCGGTCTTGGGGATTGGAAAATCATAAGGGGCGATGATGTCAAGGTTTGCTATTTCGCCCTCTTTTATTTTATATCTCTTTGGTGCCAGGGGTGGATGGAATAGAATATTTAACAGAACAATTATTCCTGACAGGCAGAGATACCTATGTTGAATTTTTATTTTCATAGGCCCTTATAATCTCCTGCACAAGGCGGTGCCTCACGACATCCTGCTCGGTCAGATATACAAATTCAATCCCCCTGATGTTCTTTAGTAGATGCTGGATTTCAACGAGCCCGGAAGAGATATTTAAGGGCAGGTCAATCTGGGTAATATCACCGGTAACCACCACCTTTGAACGCCAGCCCATCCTTGTTAAGAACATCTTCATCTGCATACTTGTTGTATTCTGCGCCTCATCAAGGATGATAAAGGCGTCATTTAAGGTTCTTCCCCTCATATAGGCAAGGGGTGCAACCTCAATCACCTTCATATCAAGATACTTTCTCACCCTTTCAAAGGGTAGGAAGTCGTTAAGGGCATCATAGAGTGGGCGCAGATAAGGGTCAACCTTCTCCTCAATTGCCCCGGGTAAAAAACCGAGCGATTCGCCAGCCTCAACCGCGGGTCGCGTGAGAATAATCCTTTCAACTTTCTTCTCAATCAAATAGGAAACAGCCTTTGCGACCCCGAGATAGGTCTTTCCTGTTCCAGCCGGACCGATGCTTATGACGATGTCACAATTATCTATCGCCCTTATGTAGTTTGCCTGCCCCGGACTCTTTGCCCGCACCAGTCTTTTGGGGGTTGAAATTGATTCTTTATCCTCAATGGCTCCTTCGGCTGATTCCTGAAAAACCGTCAATTTGCCAGCAACTGCCTCTTTCATAATATTCTGGATAAATGATTTGGCACTTCTAACCTGAATCTCATTTCCCTTTAAGTAGATTGTGTCATTTCTCATCACTGCAATTACCCCGAATCTTTCCTTTATCATCTTAAGGAGTTCGTCCTGCAGACCAATAATGTATGATGGGTCAATACCAGCAATGGAAACCGATGACTTCATCTTCTTAAAGAGGAGACAGGTTGATACCTCCCCTGCCTCCTCTTATTTTTTACTCCTGGGGTATTACCAAGACCTGTCTGGGATAGATTAAATTTGGATTTTTTATCTTATCTTTGTTTGCCTCATAAATTTCAGGCCATTTTCTGGCATCAGAGTATATTGAAAGATAAGATGAAATGAGGTTAAGGCAGTCACCAGGCAGGACCGTATAACTATCAAGGGTGGGAATCAAGAGAACCCATCCTGGATAGATTAAATTTGGATTTTTTATCTTATCTTTATTTGCCTCATATATCATCGTCCATTTTTTGCCATCGCCATAGACCTTACGCATACTGGCAATCTTGGATAGCCAGTCTCCCTCAATTACCTTATACCTTCCATACCGGCATTTTTTCCAGGTCTCTTTTAACTCAGAAAGTTTTGTCTGGAGTTCCTCTTTTTTTGTTTTTAAGTTTGCAATTTCGGTCTTCAGTGCCTCAATTTCGGACTTCAGGGTATTGATTTTTGCCTCTGTTTCCGCAAGTTTTGCCTTTACATTAGCCAGTTCAGATTGTGCCTGTTCTTCGGTCAACTTCTCCTGGGCAAAACCGACCAGGGGAATTATAAAGATAAATGCAAGGGTGAATATCATTATTCTTCTCATTTCATCCTCCTACTTTTTCTTGCATTGGGTATCAATCTTATTCTGGATTGTCTGTATCTCATTATTGAGATTTGAGATTTCCTGTTCTAACTGTGCCTTCTCCTGTTCCATTTGTGCCTTTTCACCCTCAAGTTCAGTGACTGTTGCCTCGGCTGACTGTAATGCAGCCCTTGCCTCATTCAGGGCGTCCATTGTCTCCTTCTTTGCCCATTTGGGGCCACAGCCGACAAAAAGGATGCCAAGAATGAGAACCAATAAGAGTCTGTGCATAGGTCCTCCTTTAGAATATAATATTCAATTTCTGCAAAAAGTCAACTATAATGTTATCATCATGAAGATCTCTTTAATAAATAAGAAATAGGATGAACATACTTCAGGGGAATTCTTCCCCTGAAACCCTGCCCCTCACCTTACTCCTCTCCCCGTTAAAACGGGGAGAGGGAAGGAGTGAGGGGACACTCTGTTTTTTTCTTTTTGTCATTGCGAGTTCTTTTCTCCCTTGTCATTGCGAGGCAACGAAGTTGCCGAAGCAATCTCATTTGTTATCGGTCATTTCAGGGATTACTTCGTCGTTTGGTTCCTCACAAGAATAGATGGGATTGCTTCGCCCGCCTTCGGCGGGCTCGCAATGACAGAAGGAGTAAGTCGGGCTCAATGACTTTTCGTATGAATAATCCGGGCTAAATCCCCTTTATTTCTCCTTTACAAAAGTGGATATAAAATTGTAGTTGCCCAATTCATTGGGCATTGTCCGATAAATCGGACAACCACATTTATCTTTCCGTATAGTGCTCTAACCGCAGGTTAGGCAAGGGAGCGAAGCGACCGAAGCAATTTTTCAAATTCCTGTACTTAGAGATACACAAAGATAATGAACGGATAGAACAGATAATTAAGGAGGGAAGAAGGGAAACGAGGGAATTGATTAGTTATATCAGCAGTCTCATCGCCGCTGAAGGGGAAAAGACCAGAGAATTGATCCGCATACCACACTGATTGGTGAGGTAATCGTGTTTCAAATCAGCCGATTATGAATGGTTGGGGGATGAAGGTGAGGATTAAAATGGTGAGGGGAAATAGGGCAATAATTTTTTCCCTTCTGGTGAGGGGGGTGATTGTATCCTGAACTATCGGTTCCTTTCTTGTTAGAAGAAATGCCAGAAGACCCCAGATAATCCAGCCCGGCCAGAGGATTCCAAATCCGATAAGAATAATAATTAGTGGAATATATAAATACTTTTGCCTTTTAAGTAGCACACTGTGTGCAATATGCCCACCATCAAGTTGTCCAATTGGAATCAGATTCATTGAGGTGATAAGAAAACCAATCCAACCCGCAAATGCCATTGGGTGCAGGAAAATGTCTGCACCATCAGGAATACTGGGATGGAGAATTCTCCCCAGGGCATAAAATAAGAGGGAATCCCCAAGTTTTAGATAAGGAATACCGGTCTCCGCCACCTTTACTTCAGACAGTGCTATACCTATGCTTGAAATAAATAGGGCAACCAGAAAACCGCAGATTGGACCTGCCATACCAATAAAGAGCAGTGCCCTCCTGGAGGGGACGATTGACTTCATCTTGATTATCGCTCCAAAAGTTCCGAGGAAGTGAAATGGAACTGGAATAAAATAGGGCAGGGTCGTTATCATTCCCATTCTCCTTGAAACAAAAAAGTGTCCGAGTTCGTGGCAGGTCAATATTGCCATCAACGAGAATGAGAATGGGATCCCTTTTAAGATATCGGCAAAATTCTTAAATGGGTCACCGCCACTATTTAAAGAACCGGCAAGAAGGGTTGTGAAGACTGTGGCGATGAATAATAGTATGTTTATCCAGTATTTCTGTTTCTCATCGGTCTTTGGCAAGGGAACAAGACGAACTATGTGGTATCCTTTTTCTTCACTGAAGAGTGGGGTATAGGGGGTAGTTTTGCAGAATTCTTTTATCTCCTTTAATGTTTCTTCTACAGGGAAATTGAGTTTGCCCCATACTTCGGCAAAACCGAGCGCTGTCCTATAATTTTCAATTGTCATCTTCGTGTTCAAAAATTGTAAAATTTCTTCCATTTTATCTGGCATCCCTTTTTATATAAAGCAAGAGTAATAAAATATCAGAGGGACCGATTCCCTGAATCTTTGATGCCTGAAGCAGGTTCTGTGGCTTAACTTCATTCAATTTACTTTTTGCCTCACTGGATAAACCTCTGATTTCTTCATAATTAAAATTCTCAGGGACCTTTATTACCTCAAGTTCCTGGAGTTTCTTAATCATCTCTTTTTCCCGCTCAATATATCCCTCATACTTTACTTCAATCTCGGTTCTGAAGCCAATCCTTTCATTGAGTTTTAAATTCGCCATTTCGTTTATATCCTGCCAGTTTATATTGGGTCTTTTTAATAACTGGAAAAGGGTTGATGTTGCGTTACCGCTTGCCAAAATATTTTCTTTCTTTTTTAGAAGAATTGGATTTGCAATTTCGGGTTTGATTGTTATCTCTTTAAGTTTCTTTATTGCCTCGTTAATCTCATTCCGTTCGTCTTCAAATGTCCTGTATTCATCCTTACTGATCAAACCGAGTTTAACGCCGTAAGGCATAAGTCTATCATAGACATTATCAATTCTCAAAATCAGCCGGTGTTCGGCAAGTGAGGTGAACATACGATATGGTTCAATGGTATTCTTTGTTACTAAATCATCAATCAGAACACCGATGTATGCCTCATATCTTTTTAAGATAAATGGTTCTTCCCCGCGCAATTTTAAGACTGCATTTATTCCAGCAACAAATCCCTGTGCTGCAGCCTCTTCATAACCAGATGTTCCATTTATCTGCCCGGCGCAATAGAGATTTTGAATCAATTTCGTCTCAAGGGTTGGATAGAGCTGGATTGGATAAAGAAAATCATACTCAACCGCATAGCCGGGTCTTGTAATTTCCGCCTTTTCCAATCCCTTAATAGAATGTAGTATGTCAACCTGCACATCGTAGGGCAGGGATGTAGAAAGACCATTGAGATAATATTCACCAGAATCAAAACCTTCGGGTTCAATGAAGATGATATGGGAGGGGCGGTCCGGGAATTTGACCACCTTCGTCTCAATTGATGGGCAGTAGCGGGGACCAATACCGACTATCTTTCCTGTATAAAGGGGGGAGCGGTCAAGATTCCTTTGAATAATTTTATGGGTATTTTCGTTGGTTCGTGTAATATAGCAGGGGAGTTGTTTGATGTTAATTTCTTTGGTGCGGAACGAAAAGGGGAGAGGTGGTTCCTCGCCATTCTGAATTTCAAGCTCTGCAACATTGACACTTTTTAAGTTTACCCTCGGTGATGTGCCGGTCTTCAGGCGCCCAAGATTAAACCCAATTTTTCTCAATGAATCACTCAATCTGCCTGCCCTTTCTTCACCGAGCCTTCCACCATTTAAGGTTTGAAGTCCGATATGGAGCAAGCCATTGAGGAATGTCCCGGTTGTCAATATGACAATTTTTGAAAGGTATTCGTTGCCGATAGTTGTTCTCACACCGATTGCCTTTTTCTGGTTTATCACAATTTCACAGACCTCTTCCTGCTTAATTGAAAGATTGGGGGTCTGAACGAGAACCCTCTGGGCAGCGATTTTGTATAAAAGACGGTCATTCTGGGACCTTGGTGACCATACCGCAGGTCCCTTTGAGCGATTGAGCATCCTGAACTGAACCATTGTTCTATCTGCAAGTCTCCCGATTTCACCACCTAGGGCATCTACCTCTTTTACGAGGTGTCCCTTTGCCAGGCCACCGATTGAGGGATTGCAGGACATCTGGCCGATATTATCAATATTCAGGGTGAAAAGCAGGGTTTTGAATCCACAACGGGCACAGACCAGACTGGCTTCAATCCCGGAATGACCACCACCCACGACTATTACATCAGCATCAAGGTGCATTTTTAATATATTAACAAAATTTTAGAAAAAATCAATAGGCTATGGGGTCAGGCAAACATTTCTATTCACCCTGAGCCAAAAACTTTTTCATAAACTATTCAGGTTGATCTTGCCATCCCCCAGTTTTTTAAGATGATTTTAATATCTAATTCACAATTTTTATGGTAAATGTCATTGCGAGCCCGCCACATCCGCCAAGCATCGTGGCGGATGTGGCGGGCGTGGCAAT
>Ga0078972_1006699_pt1 | contig 26851 bp, 27 predicted proteins | sample YelNatPaOPGAMG01_FD_67568 | JGI IMG/M metagenome (GOLD analysis project Ga0078972, IMG submission 67568) | Hot spring thermophilic microbial communities from Obsidian Pool, Yellowstone National Park, USA - OP-RAMG-01 (SPADES assembly) (version 2) | ecosystem: Environmental > Aquatic > Thermal...
AGGGATTTTCAAAGCCAGAGGCGGCAACGCCAATAATCTGGCCTTCGTAAACCGGCCTGAGCTGGCTTCAGCCCTGAATTTACCCTCAGATCAGGATGCTACCAGTCAGATTCTAATCCGCCTTCATAATTCATCCCAGGAACAGCAGGTTATTTCAAAACTTGGCACATTGCTTACCGGCCCGCAGGTGCGCTCCTGGTCGGATTACGGCGGCGGAATCGGCAACATCGTTTCCAGCTTTGGTGTGGTAGCTTCTTTAATCGGAGGAATTGGCTTGCTGGTTGCCGGTGTGGTAATGTTTATCGTCATTTACATCAATGTAGCCAACCGGAGGAGACAGATCGGCATATTGCGCGCAATAGGTATCAATCGCAAGGTGGTAATGGGTTCGTATCTGCTACAGGCTCTGCTTTATGGTATTTCCGGGATTATTATCGGGGGGCTGATCTTCGGCTACATTATCAAACCGATTTTTGATAGTCATCCAATCGATCTACCGATCGGACTGGTCAGCCTGGCAATCGAACCCGGCAATATTCGCAATGCGGTAATCGGATTAATTTTTGCTTCCGTCCTGGCGGGGATCTTCCCCGTTCTTAATATCACCCGCCACAGTATTATCAGGGCAATCTGGGGGAACTAGGATCAATGATCAAAGTGCACAATCTAAACAAGATCTATGGCAAAGGGCCGACTGCCGTTCACGCTTTGAAAGATATTAACCTGGAAATCCGAACCGGAGAATTCATAGCCATCATGGGCAGAAGCGGTTCCGGAAAATCCACCCTGTTACATCTTCTGGGGCTGCTGGATGCTCCCACCAGTGGAGAAATCTATATTGATAACCAGAACGTGCTGAAACTGACTGCTGAAGAACAGGCAAAATTCCGTCTTAACCGGCTGGGATATGTGTTTCAGGAATTTTCCCTGATTTCTGAGCTAACCCTGCTGGAGAATGTTTATATTCCGGCTATCTGTCTCGGTAGAGAAAACCATTTCAAGCAGCGCGCCACAGCAATTCTGGAAACGGTCGGGCTGGGGCCGCGCATCAGGCATTATCCACACGAAGTCTCAGGTGGTGAACAACAGCGCGCCGCCATTGCCAGAGCGCTGATCAACAGTCCCGGTATCCTTTTTGCCGATGAGCCAACCGCCAACTTGGATGCAACCTCCTCAAGAATCATCCTTGACCTTTTCAAAAAACTCAACCAGGAATCAGGACAAACTATCGTCATGGTCACCCATGAACCTGAAGACGAGAAATACGTCGACCGCGTAATCTGGCTCAAAGACGGCATGATAGAACACAAATAATGGTTTGATGGCTTAGTCTTTCTGCTTAACCAGCTTGGCAATCTGGACTGGATTACGTATTCCTCATGTTTTAAATACCTGCTCGAACATTGACCCGCTATCTTCTTAGTAGTATTATAATGACTGAAAATTCTGGCAGAATTGGGGTCGCACTCATCCGGCGGACGATCAGGTGTCCAAAGGGTGATTTTTAGTGTTTTGGACTACTAAACCCGGAGAACTTTAAAAGGAGGGAAAATGCCTGGAATTTTTTGGTTGGTACCAGCAGCCTGTGCGATTACAGTCATTTTTGCCATATGGCTGATAATCAGCACACTCAGGCGCAGTACAGGGACGCCAGAAATGAAGAAAGTAGGCGATATGATTTATGAAGGCGCCTGGGCTTTCTTGAAGCGTCAGTACAGCACCATCGGAATGATCTCCATTATCGTTGCCATCATTATTGCAGTCATTGTGGGGGTCCTCCACGGTGAAAAAGGTCTGAACATCCATGATACCTCGGTTGCAATTTCAGCTTTCGGTTTCGCCTGGAGGACAGGACTTGCCTTCCTGGTGGGTGCAGTCTGCTCGGGTATTGCTGGATTCATCGGCATGATCATTGCCGTTAAATCCAACGTCCGTTGCGCAGCCGCTTCGCAGAGAAGCCTGAACGAAGCCGTTCAGACAGCGATGCGCGGTGCCGCTGTACCCGGTTTCCTGATTGTGGTTCTCAGTCTGATCGGCGTTACTATTATTTTCTTTGCTTTTGGTGGTGCCAGCCATCCTGCGGTGGCTCCCCACCTGATTCTTGGATTCGGCTTCGGAGCCAGTTTTGTTGCATTATTTGCCCAGCTTGGCGGTGGTATTTATACCAAAGCCGCCGATATGGGTGCCGATCTCGTCGGTAAAGTCGAAGCCGGTATTCCAGAAGATGACCCCCGCAATGCAGCCGTGATCGCAGATTTGGTCGGTGACAACGTGGGTGACTGTGCAGGTCGTGGAGCTGACCTGTTTGAATCCACGGCTGCCGAAAATATCGGTGCTATGGTGCTCGGCATCGCACTCTATATCACCACCAACCAGATCGGCTGGATACTCTTCCCACTCGTCGTACGTTCCTTCGGTCTTATCGCCTGCATGATCGGCTTGCTTTCAGTACACATCCGCGGCGATGAAAACCCGATGAATGCCCTCAACCGGGGTTATTACGTCTCGGTAGCTATCAGTGCTATCGGAATGATTTTGACTGTCTGGGCTATGCTCGGTAGCGCACCGGGAGGATGGGGCTGGCTGGCAGGTGCTGGATTGATCGGTATCCTTACCAGCGTGGTGGTAGTTTTTGTCACCCAGTATTACACGGAAGGCAGATATAGACCAGTCAGGTCTATTGTTGAAGCCTCCAAGACCGGACCGGCAACCAATATTGTAACCGGCGTCTCGGTCGGCTTTGAAAGCACGGTGCTGACCGCCATTATCATCGGCGTGGCTTTGCTGGCCTCATATTACCTGGGAACCAGAGCCCTGGTCGGTGCGGAGAACCTGACCCCGATGGCTTCCGGCGCATTCGGAACTGCCATCGCTACCATGGGTATGCTGATGACCTGTGCCTTTATCCTTACTGAAGACACCTTCGGTCCCATTACCGATAATGCCAACGGCATCAACGAATTTGCCCATGCTGGTTCTGAAGTCAGGAGAATTACCGACCGCCTCGATGCAGTCGGTAACACCACCAAGGCACTGACCAAAGGTTACGCTATGGTCTCTGCAGGACTGGCAGCCTTCCTGCTCTTCCAGGCTTACTTGGAAAGGGTTGCTATTCTCCGTGAAATTCCTTTCTTCGAAAACGTTAACCTTGCAAAGCCGGATGTATTCGTAGGTGCACTGCTGGCTGCCATGCTGGTCTATTTCTTCTGCTCACTGGCAATTCGGGCTGTTAGCAAAACTGCTTCTAAAATCATTGAGGAAGTGCGGCGTCAATTCAGAGAAAATCCCGGAATCATGAAGGGCACCGCCAGACCTGATTATGCCAGAGCGGTAGACATCACAGCCAGAGCTGCCCTGAGAGGTATGATCGCCCCCGGTCTCTTGCCGGTGCTGGCTCCAATCGTAATCGGCGTTGTTTTCAATGCCATTCCCCTTGCGGCTGGCTACGACGCTGCTATGGTAGTGGCTTCAGTATTAATGGTCGGTACCATTGGCGGTATTCTGATGGCTTCCTTTATGAATAACGGCGGTGGAGCTTGGGACAATGCCAAGAAATTTATCGAAGATAATCAACTCAAAGACGAATCCGGCAAAATCCTGGGCAAGGGTTCAGCTGCCCATGCTGCTGCGGTGGTGGGTGATACCGTCGGCGATCCTTTCAAAGATACCGCCGGCCCCTCCGTACACGTCCTGGTTAAACTCCTGGCAACCATTACCCTGGTAATGGCTCCTCTGTTCATCTAAACATATAATTATAAATAGGCAAACCCCCTCTCGATGAGAGGGGGTTTTTTTATTTTTCAATTTTTATAGAAAAGATTTAATCCAGGGAAAGTAATATCTTCGGTCCTTCTCTTAGCCGACAATAATGTCATTCAACGCCCGTTTAGGCACATGATGTGTGCCGACGTTATCCCTCCAGTAGCGCGTGCTGCCATCTGCCCCAACTGTTTCAATTACCACTTTTTCTTTCGGTTTGCCCAGAGCCAGAACGAGCAATATTTCATAACTCTCCGGAATATTCAGGGCTTTGCGTAACTCGTCTTTTTTAACAGCACCGATAATGCAGCCACCCAACCCTTTTTCAGTGGCTCCTAGCAGGATACTTTGAGCAGCAATGCCATGGTCAATTCCCAATGGATGACTTATCTTTGTATCATGCAAAATGATGATATAGGCAGAAGGTCTCTCACCCTCTGCCGGTCCTCCCCACCCTTCCAGCAATCTGGCCCAGGCAAGATTAGGAAAGATCAGGGCATTTTTCTGAGAATCGCATGAAAGAATATACTTCAGTGGCTGCTGATTTCCGGCCGAAGCAGATAATCTAGCCAGATCAACCAGCTCCCGTAAAGTCTCCAGATTAATTTGATAATCCTGGTAAAAACGCCGGTAACTCCGGTTCTTCAGAATCAGGTCCTTCAACATTTCTTATGCTCCATACCCTTTATTTTCACTCCAGCTTCCTGGAATATGGCTACCATTTATATCAATTTATGGAAACACCGCGGGAGCCAGTAAACCTGTGGTTTCCGGCAAACCGAGAAGAATATTCATATTCTGCACACCCTGTCCAGCCGCTCCCTTGCCCAGATTATCTATGCAGGATATTACGATCAGGCGTCCTGTGCGCTGATCGACTACCGGATAAAGATGACAGAAATTACTTCCCAGAGTATGCTTGGCATGCGGTGGGGCATCAACAACTTTGATAAAAGGCTCGTTGCGGTAATACTCCAGATAGATGTCCCTCACTCCTTTCTGCAGGTCTTTACCAGGTACTTTCTCCGGAATCAGAGGAGCATAACAGGCGCTCAGCATCCCGCGGGTCATGGGTATCAGGTGGGGAATAAATGTAATCTTCGGCGTCTCGTTGCCGAAAGCTGCCCCTATTTCCTGTACCATCTCAGGCAGATGACGGTGACCGTCCAGAGAATAAGCAGTTACATCCTCGTTTACTTCGGAAAATAAACTGCCCAGTTTCAGGGTTCTGCCTGCCCCGGAAACACCGGATTTGCTATCAATGATTATCTCAGGCTGGATGATACCCGCCCGGGCAGCCGGATAAAGTGCCAGTATAGCTGAGGTGGGATAGCAACCGGGATTAGCCACCAGACGGGCGCTGGCTATCTCAGCACGATGCAGTTCGGGGATGCCGTAAACTGCCTGAGCCAGCAGTTGAGGAGCTGGATGAGTAAAACCGTACCAGCGTTGATATTCACCCGCTTCTTTCAGCCGGAAATCGGCACTCATATCAATCACCTTCACGCCACAATCCACCAGAGGCATGATTTCTTTGGCACTCTCTTCGTGAGGCATCGCTGAAAAGGCAATTTCCACATCACCCAATTTACTTTCAATGGTCAGATTTATGCTCGATAAATGCGGGAATACATGGGAAAGCCTTTGCCCGGCGGCGCTTCTGCCAGTAACAGAAACAAGCTCAATTTCAGGATGCTGGCATAACAAACGGGCTAACTCGACTCCCACATAGCCTGTAACATTGATAATACCGACTCTGGTTTTGCTCATATCATCTGTCTCCACAGTTAGATTAAGTTATACTTATTTTAGCACACTGGCTCAAGCTGATTCACACATCTTATCGTCCTGGGCTTTGACAGACCGCTATTACTGATATATGATTTGCTTTGTATATTTGATATTTTTTGTATTTTATGATGGAGGGAGAACAGGGTAATGCCAGCGGAGGGGAAAAAATTCTACGGTTCGGTTACTGTAAGCGAACGGGGACAGATTGTTATTCCAGCGGAAGCACGCCAGGATTTCGGTATCAAACCTGGTGATAAGCTGCTGGTTTTTGGCGACCTGGAAAGGGGATTGGGCATAGCTACCATGGATATCATGCAAAAAACCATGCAGGGCACCCTTGAGCTTTTCAGGGAAATCGGTTTAAAAACTGAGGAAGGGCAGTAAGAAGCCCGGTTATTTCGAGTTTCAGAGTCAAAACAGGCATCTATCCACAAAGCAGGTGCACTGAATGAATCCGGTAATAAAGATTGAAAATGTCAGAAAGATACTGGGTAAAAGGGAAGTTCTGAAGGAAATCAGTTTCGCAATTGAAAAAGGAGATATCTTCGGATATCTAGGTCCCAATGGGGCCGGCAAAACCACCACTATCAGGATTATTTTGGGGCTCCTGACAGCCGATTCAGGCAGAGTGACCGTTCTGGGAGAGGATATCAATTCCAGGGAAACCCGCCGTAAAATAGGCTTTGCCCTTTTCCCGGACGGCCTCTACGATAATATGACGGGCGAAGAAAACCTGATGTTTTATGCCCGGATTTACCGTGTACCCGCACCGTCAAAGCGAATTGACGAATCGCTTCAAGTTGTTGGACTTCAAGATAGAGCCGCTGACAGAGCGGGTACATATTCCAAGGGGATGCGGCAGAGACTGGCTCTGGCAAGGGCGCTGGTGCATCAACCGGAAGTCCTGATTCTGGATGAACCAACTGCAGGGATCGACCCTTCCGGACAGATTGAAATCAGACAGATCCTTCTCGATATAGCCAGCAGAGAGAAAAAGACCATCTTTTTAAGCTCGCATAACCTGGATGAGGTACAGCGCATCTGCAATCGCATTGGCCTGATAGATAGAGGTGAAATCAAGCTGTATGGCGATCTGGAAGAACTGCGGCAGAAAATGGGCAGCGGAAAGATCCTGATCAAAACTGGCAGTAATCTACCGGTTTCTCTTCTCGAAGAATTGAAGACGGTTCCAGTATTCGGTTTTGCAGAAGCTGCGGAAGACCGGTTGATTTTCTCGCCCCGACCGGGAGTCGAGGTTTCAGACCTCGTCAGTTTCCTTACCGCCAGAGGTATCCGAATTGAGGGAGCTACCCGGCAGGAAGCTTCTCTGGAGGAAATTTACTCAACAATCCTGAAGGAAGCCGAGCCGAAATGAATGATACTGCACTCATTTTGAAAACCGGGCTGCGCCACCTTTTGCGCATGAGGATTACCCTGATAATTCTGATTTCGGTGTCCTTAATGTGTGTCGCAGGGTTAACAATGGCAATCATTTTCCTGCAAATCGCTCCACTGGTAAGAACGGATACACCTGATCTGCAGACCCTTGAGCTGTACTTGAGCCTGATCGTTTTTACTTCCTGCCTCATTGGAGCCGGGGTAAACCTGAACTCATTTGCTTTTCAAAACCTGACCCGCGAAAAATCACGAGGTAATATCGAAGCCCTGCTGGCTACACCCCTGACAATCAGAGCGATCTGGGCTGGTAAAAGCCTGGCCATTTTTATTCCTGGACTCGTTCTGGGAGAGGTCTTCGCCCTGATTACACTGCTTGCTATCAACTTCATCTACTTCATACCCACGTTGGGTTTTCTGATCAATCCCTGGATAATTCTCAGCGGATTTGCAGCTGTACCCCTGATTTACCTGTGTCTGAGCCTGCTGGTGTATCTGATCGGGCTGACCGGTAATCCCGCAACTGGTAATATCATCGCACAAATCTTTCTGCCTTTTTACGCCAGCCTGATGATCAATCTGGCAGCACATAACATTCTGGATGCTGGTTCATGGTCATTTACTCTGGCAAATTTCGGCACTGCAACAATAATTACACTGTTCATATTTTTACTCCAACCCGGATTGAAGAGGGAAAAGGTAATTCTCTCAACTTAGGAGCCTGCGTTTGAGAGAAATATTGATCATCTTCCAGAGGGATTTCAGAGAAATCAGGCAAAGCAACACATTCCGTATCATCTGCGCTTTGTCTCTTCTTCTACTGGTGGGAGTTTCCCTCGGAGCAAGCATCGTCCTAAACCGGCAATCCTGGCTCGGAGAAACGGCGGCAAGACCATTTCTGGTCATGATTACCGGTATCATCACCTATTTCGTGCCGCTTTTTATCCTGATGGCCTTCGTCTGGGCTTTTGCCAGTCTACCGGTCACCAGAGAGAAAGCCAACGGAAACATCGAATGTCTGATCGCCACTCCGATAAGTCCACGCACACTCTGGCTGGGAAAAAGTCTTGCGATCTTCCTTCCCGGCTTCCTCATATCCTGCATTGTTACGTGCATAATTATCCTGATAATCAACTTAAGCACTCTGATGCCAGTTACAGGCGTTTTCATTTTGCCGTTGCCAGGTTTGCTGACAGGTTTTATCATCAATCCGCTCCTGATCTTCGGCACGCTCTCCCTGATAATATTGCTTTCACTGATCAGCAACCCGGATGTCGCGGTCGCTCCCTCTTTTCTGGTGGGATTCGGATTGATGATCGGGATGATGCTAGGATTAGCCCTGGGTGTTATCAGTTTTAATTCATGGATTTTTCTGGGAGGGTATCTTGGCGGAACATTTGCTCTCTGGATGGTAGTCCTCCATTTTTCACGATATCTTGTAACGGAAAGGATTGTGCTCTCAAGTAAAGGCGATTAAAAATTACCGCCGTTTTACTGGACTTATTGATGCGGAAAAGATTATAATTAAAATACAATGTTCTGAGGAGCTGATGCCGCCATGCGAATACTGGTTCCCGGAAAAGAAAATGCCTTTTAAGCACTGTGCTGTCCCGGCCAGTGCTTTATAATTTTTATCGAGGAGGTAAGTCATGCAATCCAGCCTGATCGGGAAGATCGAAAAAGCCAAGCGTTACGCCCAGGAAACTGACCGAATTACCTTCTCCGAATTTGTGGTTAAGTTCCGCGGTGAACATGATACATACACTACAAGTTTGAAAGATGGCAGGTGGAACTGCACCTGTGATTTCTTTTCAAAATGGAAAATCTGCAGCCACACCATGGCGATGGAAAAGGTACTGGGTAATATGTTACCCGCAGATGTTATCTCCCAGCAGATAACTTCATTAACATAGGCTGTTAATCCGGCATTGGAGAATATGCCGCAATGCCCTAATCAGCACCGGCATATCCTTTGATTTGTGCCAGAGCTTCCCCAACAACATACAACGAGCCTGTTACACAGATCAATTCGTCACCGGTTACCCTCTTTTTAGCCTCCTCAAGTGCTTCAGCCACATTGTTAGTTGTATCTGCCTGAATCCCGTATGTCTGAAATTCCTTCTTGAGAAAATCCGGACTCGCTGCCCTGGGGCTATTCGATCTCGTCGTAATCACCTTTTTAAAAACCGGCGCCAGTTCCCGGATGATACCCGGGATATCTTTATCACTGGCAATTCCAATTACCAGGATTGCCTCGTCAGTCCTGAAATACTGCTGAATACTTTCCCGCAGATTACGAGCCGCTCCTGGATTGTGCCCACCATCCAGCAATATTAAAGGTTTCTTACTGGCAATTTGCAGACGCCCCGGGAAGGATACCTTTGCCAGACCCTGCAGGATATTTTCATTTGAAATCTGGTATCCCTTCTCAATCAGAACTTCCAGCCCGGCGACCGCGGCGGCTGCGTTATCCAGTTGATAATGTCCCAGTAATGGAATGGACACTCGATAACTCCCCAATCTGCCTCTGATCTGGATTTCCTGATGATCATGATTGAATGTAAGACTTTCTCGTGTTACATCTTTGCCAATGCGGATCAGCGGGACTCCCTTTTCCAGACATGTTCTCTCGATAACTCTGGAGGCTTCCTCCAATTGGGGATGCGAGACAACCACGCAACCCGGCTTGATGATCCCGCACTTCTCTGTGGCTATCTGGGTCAGGGTGTTTCCCAGAATCGCCGTATGATCAAAGCTGATCGAAGTCAGAAAGCAGACCTCAGGCTGAATCACGTTCGTGGCATCATACCTGCCCCCCATTCCGACTTCCATGACCTGGAAATCACAGGCCTGCTCAGCAAAGTACATGAAGCACAATACGGTCAGTATCTCAAATACAGTCAGTTTGCCATAAGTGGCTCTCTGATTGGTCAACTCAACTTCCGGCTGAAGACGCGTCATCAGATCTGCCAGTTCCGCCTCTGAAATCATCTGCCCATTGATTGTGAAACGCTCACGGGTAGTAATCAGATGCGGGGAAGTGTACAACCCGGTTCGGAAGCCAGCTTCAGTCAATACTGAAGCCAGCATTACTGATGTGCTGCCTTTGCCGTTTGTGCCGGTAATATGCAGGGAACGGGCTTTTAAATGGGGATTACCCAGCCTGCTCAGAATTTCAAACAGCCTCCGCAGGTCGTAGTTGCCTTCAGCATGGGGTTTTGGTACGGCTTCATAATTGGTATGACCGTAAATATAATCTAGCGCTTCCCTGTAATTCATGGTTCTCCTGCATTATGCGATTTCTCAGTAACACGTAAATCCACCGGTGTGCCGTATTAATTGTAGCACTTGACGGCTAGTTACAACCACTGTATTATCACCTTGAAGTTATGCCCTGCTGGAGGAATTGATGCAGTTTTTCGAAAAATTAGCCAGAATTTCCCGGAAGAATCAGAGTTTACTCTGTGTTGGACTGGATCCCGACCCAGACCTGATGCCCCGGGGTCTTTCTGTAGTTGAATTTAATCGTGCAATTATTGAAGCCACCGCCGATCTGGTTTGCGCTTATAAACCCAATATCGCCTTTTACGAAGCACTGGGAGAAGCAGGGCTGGAAACGCTGCTGCGTACCAGAGATTTTATTCCCACCGATGTACCGGTAATCATTGATGCCAAGAGGGGAGATATTGGCAATACCGCCCGTGCTTATGCTAAAACCTTATTTGATCTTTATGGCTTTGACGCCGTCACGCTAAATCCATACCTGGGCTTTGATTCCGTCGAACCTTTTTTGAAATACGAAACCAGAGGCATCTTTATTCTCTGCCGCACCTCGAACACAGGCGCCGGAGATTTTCAATCTTTACGCTGCGAAACTCCTCGAGGGCTCCGGTTCCTGTATGAAATAGTTGCTGATAAAGCCCGCGAATGGGATATCCTGAGAAATATCGGGCTGGTGATAGGTGCCACATACCCTGAAGAGTTGAAAAACATCCGGGAGCAACACCCGCGAATGCCATTCCTGATTCCGGGTATCGGAGCTCAGGGCGGAGATCTTTACCTGACGGTTAAGCATGCCCTGAATCCAGAAGGCGGCGGTTTCATTATCAATTCTTCGCGCCAGATTCTGTATGCTTCCAGTGGGAAAGATTTCAGCGAAGCCGCCCGCAAAGTAGCTCTGCGCCTGCGTGACGAGATAAACCGCTACAGGGCGGAGATTCAATCCTGAACAAACCGCAGAATGAACGATGGTACTTGAACTGAGATTGGGAGACATAGTCAGATTGAAAAAAGCCCACCCCTGTGGCTCCTTTGAATGGGTGATTGTCCGTCTGGGGGCAGATATCGGCCTGCGCTGCCTGCAATGCAATCACCAGATATTGATCGCAAGATCAACCTTGGAACGCCGGATCAAGGGATTTGTAGCCAGAGGAAGCACCTGATCAAAAAGACCAGACCAGAAATCTACTCCAGCGCACAAATTTGATATCGCTTTCAAGATAGGCCAGAGATTTCTCCGGCAACCTTTTCAATATCCTGAGTTAGTGGTGATCCGGCTGCCAGCAGCGCCCGGCAGACTCCGGTCAAAGCTTCAATCCTGATGTGTGGTTCAAGGATAAGGCCGGTTATCCGCAACGCCGGTAAAAACTCATCGCTTTCAACCAGCTCCAGGGCGATTTCTCCCAGCCCTGCCGTCCCTGTATTGGCCTGCCTGACGATTTTTTCGATCATCCCGATCATTTCACTGCCCTTCTCCTGCTGCCCGGCCTTATAGTAAACGACCACTAAACCGGCAAGCAGATACACTTTTCCCCGAATCTCTTTAATCTCTTCGTGTACCCCGAAGAGCCTGTCAGCCAGTCTGACAGCTTCCGGCAGCCGGTTGAAGGTTTGATAGAATCTGGCTATGCGAAGCTGCAGGAGAACCCGGTCTATTTTGTTTTCTACCTGATCAAGCTCCTGCAGAGTCTTTTCCAGTAATCTCATCGATTCCCGTTCATCACCCATGTCGAGATATTCTTCAGCCGCACTGAGCAGGCTTTCCGCCCTGATGCTGGCTTCATCCTCCCTGATGTTGTCAAGCAAAGTAACCAGTATCTCCCGGGCTTTCTGAAGTTCCCCTCGCCTGCGATACACCCCAGCCATTTTCAGAAAAAAATAGGGGCGGCTGACCTCCTCCAGTTTTGACAGGCCAGCTTCTATTTGTCCTAAAATCTGACTGCCCATGCTGGTTTCGCCAGCCTCGGTAAGGTTTTCTGCCACGTCCAGCATTCGCTCAATCCTGAACCAGTCGTCCTCAATTTCTGCAGCTTCCGCCCGAGCCATTTTCAGCAACCGGAAAGCTTTTTCCCTGCTCTCCATTTCCAGGTAAATTCCAGCCAGACTTAGCAACAGGAATGTTCTGTCTCCGGCAGTCTCCGGCAGCATCTTCTCCAGTTCACCAAGCACCCTTTCTGCTTCCTGTTTCCAGCCCACGTCTTGATAATCAAATGCAATATCCAGCAATGCATCTCGTGCAGCCGGAGTTCCGGCTGCGCGTGCCAGCAGTGTAGCCCGTTCAAATTCTTTTCTGGCTGTTTCCTTCTCTCCGGCTTCAGCAAACACGCGGGCTATCCAGCTTAGCTGACCGGCTTTGTCAGAAGGCATTTTAATTGCCTCAACTGTTCTCAGGGCTTGAGCAAGAGTTTGCAGGCACTTCCCTTTTTCCTGATTCGCCAAAAAGGCTTTTGCGATCTGTGCCAGAGCAGTAACCCTGGCGGAAGACCTTGGGATACGCTCTGACCATTTCAGGGCAGCGGTAAGTAATTCATTGATCAATGTATTCAAACTGGCTCGCTACTCCTGACTCCAGCGGGGTTTCCGGGGACGGCGGATGGTATTTTTCAGCGTGGCGGGATTGGCAGATTTATCTCCGCGGTAGTCCGGTGCTGTGATATTGATTACCATGCTGATGCGGGGGTCAACCAGACGGGAACTGATGCGGGGTTCCAGTTCATCCAGAGAACTGCTGGTGGTAATTACAGTCGCCAGACGGGCATTATAACGGTAGTTGATTACCTGATAAAGTTTTTCCTGCGCCCAGGGAGTGCTGGACTGTTCACCAAAGTCATCCAGCACCAGCAGAGGAGTATTCTTTACCGTTTCAAACAGGCTATCGTAAGAGACCTTGCTGTCCGGACTGAAGGTCTGGCGTAAATGATCCAGAAAGTCCGGAACCACCACAAACAAAGCCGGTTTACGGGCTTCGTAGCGGTAATTGACAATCGCTGCAGCCAGATGGGTTTTACCACACCCGTTTACCCCGATGAAAACCAGCCAGCCATCCGGTGATTCGGCATACTGCAGAGCAATCTGGTAGGCATGTTCAAGGTTCTGACGCTGCTCAAGAGGTAAATTCAGACGCTTGGAATCAAAATTCCTGAAAGTCATTTCTTTCTGCAGTTCAAATCCTTTACCCCAGCTATATTCCTGCAAAGCAGAACTTTTTTCTTCAATCACATAAATCTGGCTCAAGCGGGGACTGGTCAATCTGGTGCGGATTCTCTCGTCCAGCTCGTCCACAGAAACCGCTGTGGTAATCACCGTGGGTAATTCATGGATAAAGCGGTGATTTAAAAGCTGGTCAAGCTTTTCCTTTGCCCAGGGAGTACTGGCCTGAACACCCAGGTCATCCAGAATCAGAAGCGGGGCATTGCAGACCTTTTCAAAAAGTTCATCATAAGGTAATTCACTTCCGGGGGCAAAAGCCGAGCGCAAATGGTCAAGCAGGTCGGGTACGGTCTGGAAAAAAGCCGGGTATCCCTGCCGGATGCGCTCGTTGGCAATCGCCGCTGCCAGATAGGTTTTGCCGCTGCCGCTCGGTCCAACCAGCACAAACCAGCCTTTCGGCTCTCTGGCAAAGACCCGGGCAGCTTCGTAGGCTCTTTTAAAAAGCTCCTGGCGGGACACATCTCCGCTCAAACCGGTTTTGGACAGACTATCAAAGTCGCATCTGGTTAAAGCCCCCAGATTGCTGTATTTTTGCAGCCGGTCTTCCTGCAGCCTCGCTGCAGCTGCCCTGACGCAGCGACAGGGGATTACCCTGCTGAAATCAGGTTTTCCATCTGGCAAACGCGGATGCAAAAAACCCGAACCCTTGCAGACCGTGCAGTTCTTATCTGCCAGAGTTTCGGGATATTTTTCATCGCTGTACCATATGTCCATATTTTCCGCGGATGTATTTGTCCGGGTCTGTATCCTTTTTAAGATTTCCCCGATATGTTCCATTCCCCTTACCTTCTGAAGACCATGTTTCCAGTATCCGGGCGATATAGCGCCAGCTACGCCTGTTCAGGGAAACCGCTTCTTTGATCGCATCCCTGATCCAATCCTCAGGATAATGCTGCCGGGCTTCTTTTAACTCCTCGGCAATCAAAGGAGTAATTATCCCGATATTTTGCTCATACAGGGTGAAAATATCGTCCTGTGCAGATTGACTCAGCGGGGGGCTGCTGATAATCTGCAAACCGGTTAACGCTATTTCCCCTGATCTGATTTTTGCGATTGCAGTCCGATTTGCCTCGCTGTTCAGAAAATAAAGCTTCTCCTCACCATCCTGTATCATTACCGGCAGTTCGAGCAAAACCTGCTTCTCTACCAGTGCCTGCAATATTCGCTTCAATTCTTCCGGCAGGCATTCCGGCGATAGTTGCAGGCTACCGACCGTTCCTGCATGCCTGAGTAACTCTCCCAAGGAAACGTATTTAAGCGCACCCTTTTTTGGGTAAATCAATTCGAAAATATGCAGCAGGACTTTCAGTTCACGAATATCTGCAATTTCCGGCAATACAGAACTGAAAATCACATTCGGAATTGGTGTAAACCGCATTCTCGCTGGAAAACCACCAAACTGCTTCATAGCATGCTCTGTTCCGGACTAATCGGCGATGTATCGGTGGCAATATTCTCAAATTTAGCCAGTGTATGTTCAAACCGCAGTTTAATTTCTCCGGTCGGACCGTTGCGGTGCTTGGCGATGATGATATCAGCCAGTCCTGCCGGGTATTCCTCATCAGGGTGTTCCTTTGCCCACTCTTCCTCCGTGCGGTAGTAATATTCATCCCGGTAAACGAACAGTACCACATCCGCATCTTGCTCGATACTACCGCTATCCCTGAGATCTGATAGTTGCGGTTTATGCGAAGCCCTCCACTCTGAAGCACGGCTTAATTGCGAAACGACGATAACCGGGATATTCATCTCTCGGGCGAGCACTTTGAGAGAGCGCGTGATGTAGCTGATTTCCTGTACACGATTCTCAATCCTGGTATCGCTCTGGATCAATCCGAGGTGATCAATGATGATCATATTGACCGGACGCTCGAAGTTTAATCGTTTAGCCTTGCTGCGCATCTCAATCACCCTCATCTGGGGTGAATCATCAATATAAATCGGGGCTTCCGACAGGATGCCGATGGCATCCAGAATCCTTTTTTCTTCCTCAGGAGTCTCGTTGTTCAGGCGGATTTTACGGGTATTTACCATGGCTTCACTGGCTACCAGCCTTTCTACCAGTGATTCTTTTGACATCTCCAGACTGAACATCGCCACACAGGCATTGTGCTCAACTGCCGCATTCCGTGCAATGTTTAAAGCCAGGCTGGTTTTCCCCATGCTGGGTCGTCCGGCGATAATGATCAGATCCGAACGCTGAAATCCCCCCAGAAAATCATCCAGTCCGGTAAAACCGGAAGGAACGTGAGACATCTCGGAGGGTTTTAACTCACCTTCCTCTTCCTGTAACTGTTCGGCTTCAAAATATTTATCCAGAATTTCACGGATATGGACAAAATCGCGCTGGCTCCTGCCATGGCGAAGGTTGTAGAGAATGTCCTCAGCCCTATCTAGGCTGGCATCCACATCCGGATCAGCCTGATACCCGATGCCCGCAATCTGTTCACCGGCCATAATCAACTTGCGCATCATTGAAAGACGGTAAATGATGCGGGCATAATTCTCGACTTCCAGCGAAGTGGGACAAACTGATATCAGGTGACTCAGAAAGGCTGCCCCGCCACAACCTTCCAGCTTATCCCTGCGCGCCAGCTCCTGCGCCACAGTAATTTGGTTGATGGCTTCATTGCGCTGATAAAGCCCGAGACAGGCTTCATAAACCCAGCGATTCCTCTCGCTGTAAAAATCCTGAGGTTGAATCAGATAATCTATCTTGTTGATTGCGGTGCCATCAATCAGCAAAGAACCCAGCGTTGCTTCTTCAGCATCAATATCATGAGGTGGTAATCTATCCACCATAAAATCTTACTCCGTTTTAGTTTCGGATTCTTTGGCTGGTTCTTTTTCCTTCTCGACTATATTGACCTTAATTTTCGGCTCAATATCCTTTGCCAGTTTGACAGCTATCTCATAAGTCCCCAGATGTTTAATCGGTTCGGGAAGATCAATTTTCCGCTTATCCACAGGTTGTCCCACCAGGCGTTCGAGTTCGCTGGCAATGTTGGCAGCGGTAATCGAACCGTGCATGCGGTCTTTGGCACCCATCTTAACCGTAAGTGTGATTTCCTTCCCTTCGATTTCTGCAGCCAGCTTCTTCATTTTCTCGGTCTCTGCTCTGGCTTCTAATCTGGCTTTTACCTGCGCTTCGATACCCGGGCGACTTACTACCGCCAGCTTTTTAGGCAGAAGGTAATTTCTGCCATATCCATCGGATACTTCTTTTACCTCACCCGCTTTTGCCACATTCGGGACATCTTCCAGAAAAACGACTTTCATCAATTCCCCCCATTCTGACATGATGTACGGTTAACTTATTTTTTGACTCATTCATTATGCCTGAAAACCGGTTGGTTTTCAATCATCCAGAAGTGCTATTCCGATCATCAGAAAAAGACGGTCGAACCAGTTCCAGAAGGATAAAAATTGCGTTGATGATTTACTAATTAATTATACCACCAGCAATGTAACTGTGATGCAACGATCTAATCACAATTGATTATCATATTACAAGCCATAATTTAGCATACCTTCGACCTGTTGACAACCGGATTGCATTCCCGGGAAACAAATTCAATTCCGCTTTGTCCTGCAAAACCACCCAGAAAGGATATTTTTGCCATTTCGCGATGTACTGCATTATACTAAGGCATATCAGATTATTGCCTTAATCGGTAGAATAAAACTCATACAGGAGGTCCCAGATGAGTGATAGACCCGTCATCAATATCGTGGCTACAAGGTGCCAGCCAGCCGATGTTGAAAAATTTAATAGATGGTATAACGAAGTCCACATTCCCATGCTGCTTAAATTCAAAAAACTCCAGGGAGTGGCAAGATATCAGGTTATCGGCAATGCATCCAGGGCACCAGAATATATCGCTATCTACCGATTTGCCAGTTCGAAGGATTTCGAGGAATTTGGCTCCAGCCCTGAACTGGCTGAAGCAATCAAAGAAATGCAGGAGACCTGGGGACAAAAAATCGAGCTTACTTCGCGGGTGCAGTACGAATTAATCCGGGAATGGAACCGCTGACCGGAGGTGACGGGAATCCCGACACCCGGTTTACAGATTACCCGGTAAGATATCGTTCGGCATAGACCGCCGCTGTTGCTCCATCGCCAGCGGCAGAGATAGTCTGACGGATGGAGTTCGCGCGGATATCCCCGGCTGCTAGAATTCCCGGTACCGAGGTTTCCATCTTTTCGTTAGTAATAATATATCCGTTTGCATCCAGAGCCACCACACCCTTGAGAAATTCGGTATTGGGCCTCTGTCCGATAGAAATGAAGACCCCCTTTACAGGGAAATCTGTTTTCAAACCGGTTACTACGTTATTTAAGCGCAACCTCTCCACCGTTTCTGTACCTTCGATAGCCTCAACGATGGTATTCCAGATAAAATCAATTTTGGGCTCTGAGCGGGCTTTTTCTTCGACGATACGGGAAGCCCTCAACTGGTCACGTCTGTGAATCACGGTCACCCGGGAAGAAAATTTTGCCAGGTGCAATGCTTCGGAGATAGCGGAGTTGCCACCACCCACCACGGCAACCGGTCGGTCTTTGAAGAAAGCCGCATCGCAGGTAGCGCAGTAAGAGACTCCCCTGCCGGTGAATTCTTTTTCACCGGGGACATCCAAATTTATTCTTTCTGAACCGCAGGCAATGATCACCGCTGGGGCTATAAAATCGCCTTCCGTGGTGCTTACTATTTTCTGCCTTCCTCGCACTTGCAGACCGGTTACTTCGGCGTAGAGAGTGACGATACCAAACTTCTCAGCCTGTTTCTGCATCAATCCGGCAAGTTCAAGTCCGCTGATGCCATCCGGAAATCCCGGAAAATTTTCCACCCATTCGGCATTGGCAATCAGGCCACCCAGCATGCCCTTCTCAATCAACAGGGTTCTCAACCTGCTGCGGGCAGCATAAATCCCGGCAGTCAGGGCAGCCGGGCCTCCTCCCAGTATGATTAATTGATATTCGTTATCCATTTTTCCACCTTACCCCATAAGCAATATCTGTGAATTAACGGACACCCTCGAACTGGCCATCAATCCGGAGAAAAGGGAAATCAGGAAATTGTATTTTTAGGCTGAAGCCAGCGCAGCATCAAGTTCCTGCTTTAACTTATCCTTTGGTTTAAATCCCACAATATTCGCTACAGGTTTTCCCTGTTTGAAAATAATCATCGTCGGGATGGACATCACCCGGTATTTAGCTGCCGTTTGCTGGTTCTGGTCAACGTCCAGCTTGGCAATGGTTAATTTGCCGGCATACTCCTGGGTCAATTCCTCCAGAATTGGGGCAACCATCTGGCACGGTCGGCACCAAGTTGCCCAAAAATCCACCAGAACGGGGTTGGGGGACTTTAAGACCACCTCTTCAAATGTGCTATCGGTCACTGTGACTGTCTTTGCCATTGATTTTCTCCTTCCTGATCATCTCTATTATATTATTTTCAACCACCTGTTTAGCCAATACAATAGCGCTTTTAATTGCCCGCGCATGACTTCTCCCGTGTGCCTTGATGATGTTACCATTCACACCGAGAAGACAGGCACCTCCATATTCGCGAAAATCCAACTTCTTTGCCCAGACATCCAGTCCCACACTGCCTGCCAGCGGACTACCATGTACATGGGCAGCCTTGTAAATGCTTTTCCAGAGTTGCTTAAAATTCTGCACAGCTTCTCCCATGCCCTCCAGGGTTTTCAAAACGATATTACCCGTAAATCCATCGGTTACCACTACATCCGCCCTGCCCTTCGGAATATCATTTGCTTCAATATTTCCGATGAAATTTATCGGTGCCTGTTTGAGCAGGGCATAACTTTCAACTGCCAACCGGTTGCCTTTATTCTCCTCAGTGCCGTTATTGAGCAGCCCTACCCGGGGCGATTCAATACCCATGATAAGCTTTACAAATAGTGAACCCATTTCAGCAAACTGCACCAGATAATGCGGTTTACAATCCGCATTGGCTCCGGCATCAATCAGAGCGACCGGTGTTGTTTCGGTAATGTCCAGTATCGCACAGATAGCCGGCCGTTCAATTCCTTCCATGATACCCAATTTCAGAAAAGCCGCTCCAAAAACAGCTCCTGTATTGCCGGCCGAGACAAAAGCCTGGGCTTTACCTTCCTTCACCAGATTAATGCCTACCACAATAGAAGAATCCGGTTTGCTCAGCACAGCCTTCATCGGGCTTTCATCTGATTCGATAACCTGACTGGCATCCACTATGGAAAGCCTGGCTCTTTTCATATACCGGGCTGCACTGACATGAATCAGAGACTTTCTACCAACCAGAGCTATCTCGATATCATTATCTTCGGCAGCCATCACGGCACCTTTGATAATTTCTCCTGGGGCATAATCCCCTCCAGCAGCATCAACGGCAATCACTACCGGTTTATCCATCTATTTCCCCTGCCGGAGACTTTCATCCCTGATTTTATTATAGCCACTCTAACCTCCTTATTAAGCGGTTCCGGCTAAGATTTTACACGGGCAAATTCTGCTTTAACCCGTTTCATCAATTCAGGATCGGCGAGGAGATCAGCTACCACCAGAGCGAGTCCTTTCGCCGCGTCAAGCATTGCTGAAAGACCCGAGTCTGATATCGCAGCCTGTACAAATTGCGGCGAATGTACGGGAGCATATGAGCGCCCTACCGATATCGAGGCATGCATACCCGGCACAAGCTGACTGACATTCCCAAAATCGGTACTGCCAAAACTCTGCTTTGGATCCATCAGTTTTGCCACCCGCCCCAGGCGGCGCATGTTCTTCACCCAGAGCCTGCAAATAGTCAGGTTGTTCAGCACGGGCGCGTAATATGAGTCTTCCCATTTGTATTCAAGTCTGGCGCCGGTGGCCAGCGCTGCTCCCTGAAAACAGTTGATCACCTTTTCTTTCAGCTCTGCCAGATATTTTTCGTCGGCGGCTCTCACTAGAAACTTACCGGCACTGTGAGCGGGCACCACGTTGGGAGCTTCGCCCCCGTCTGTAATAATCCCGTGGATGCGTGCAGATGACCTGATATGCTGGCGCAGTGAGTTAATGGCATTGAAGGATTGAATCATCGCCTCCAGAGCATTGATGCCGAGTTCCGGTCTACCCGCAGCGTGAGATGCCCTGCCAAAAAACTCTACATCGAGTCCCTGGCAGGCCAGTGCTTCTGTCACAGCTGCATTATGATTGCCCGGATGCACCATCATAACCGCATCAAGGTCTTCGAATGCCCCCCTCTCAGCCATGACCATTTTGCAGCTAAAAAGCTCTTCTGCGGGAGTGCCGATCACCACAATTTTACCCCCACACTGATCAACTGCCAGTCTGGCAGCAATTCCTGCTCCAGCTGAAGCAGCGGCGATTAAATTATGCCCGCAGGCGTGCCCCAGTTCGGGCAAAGCATCATATTCTGCTAAAAAGCCAATAACGGGATGTCCTTTTCCGAAAATCGCCCGAAATGCTGTGGGGAAGCCGCAAATACCTTTCTCAACCTCAAATCCGCTGGCTTCAAGGAAATCAGTTAGCCAACCGGCAGCCCTGTATTCCTGTAAGCCCACCTCTGGGTTATCATGTATTTTACGGCTTAATTCGCATATGGCTTCGCTGTTCTTTTCGATCTCTGAGATAATCAGGGACTTTAAGGACTCGATATCCAAATCATACCTCGGGAATCCTGACTGACAGGGTTATTATAAACCATTCCCTGAAGCAATTTCCAGACAGTTACCCGGCGGCTTAAGTATCGCGGGTAACTAAACGAACCGGGCAGAATAAGCCCCGCTCAATACGGAGGACTAAACACCTGATCGGCTGATTTCCGGCAGAACTCTGCCCAGTCGCTCGGCGATCTTGTTGCAGAGCTTGAGATAACTCTCATCAAGATCCTTACTGCGGTGTCCCACATCCATGGATAGCCAGACCAGGGTATTGGCTAAATGTATATCGGTGTATGCCTCAATCAATTCATCTTTTAACGCGGGATCGAGAGATTCAATCTTTGCGCGATTGCTGTCCATAGCCTTGGTCTGAAAGGCTATCAGCTTGCCTTCCCAGGGAGTTGTAGCGATGGATAGATTAGTCTCCAGTTCGACCAGCAATTCCGATTTCTGAGGTTTTATGAATATTTCAGGTTGAACCTGGTTAATCTGGCGCTTTTTTACGTATTCTTCCAGAGCTTCCTGTATTTCGGAGGAAGTCTTGATCTTCTTCTCTACCAGTGAGATTTCCGGCTCCGGGGTCGGGATTGTGATCTGTTCTGCTGAGGAATCATGATGATTTGGAGAAAACCTCCAGGAAAAAGGCCAGGGTCGCCGCTGGATGCGCAGTATCAAATAACCTGCCAGCAATCCAATCAGAACTGCCAGAAGACAAAGCCCAATGATGAAAAGGGCTATCTGCCAGCCGCTCATTGTTTTATCCCGCCCACATTAAAATCACATTCGCCTTTATTATAATCCATCTGCGGATGGCAATCACAAGCCCAGTTTGACTATCGAACGCCTCAAAGCCTCAGCTTTTTCCCAGATGGCTTTCTTTTCTTCCTCAACCACCTGTCTTATAGCGGCTTTGTGCTCGTCCAGTATCTGCCGTATGGCTTTGCGCTGTTCCTCAATTAATTCTTGCGCAGCCTTCTGGACTTCCTCCTCCAGTGCCTTTCTGACTTCGGCATCAATTACTCTTCTAACCGCTTCCCTGTATTCTTCGATGTCACCTGCCGGGGTTTCTTCTCGCGAGATGACCTGATTTTCGATCCTGACCTCCATATGCTTCCCTCCAGATTCTCTCCAGCCAAATTAATGCGAAAACCTGGCAGCAGAAAACTGCCGCAGGAGAATTTAACATCGTTTCACTTAGTACTTTAATACTATGATACTATTTGAAAATAATCTTAATCATCTATCGGGTCAACGTCAACAGGTTAGGCCACAAACACCAGAAACCCGCTTAACCCAGCTTAAGCCCGGGTACCGCATCCAGATCAAGCCCATCCCGCCTGCCAGCCACAAAGTGGAAATAACCACAGGAAGCAATCATCGCGGCATTATCTGTACACAAATACGGGGGCGGAATCAATACCGGGATAGGAGAGCGCTCACAAAGGCTCTGTCGCAGTAACTTATTGGCAGCCACTCCACCGGAAACCAGAATCTGGTTCACTCCCTTGGCTTTTGCCAGTGTAATGGTTTTCTCCACCAGTACATCTACCACCGCTTTCTGAAAACTGGCGGCAGCATCGTAACGATTGGGTAGTTCACTGTTACCATCTGAGCCATTGAGGCTGATTTTACCGCCTTCAACCATGCGCAATAAAGCAGTTTTGATTCCACTGAAGCTGAAATCGCTGGTGCCTTCCAGCCAGGCGCGGGGAAGAGGAATTCTGGCAATCCCGTTTTCTGCTGCCTTCTGGATTACCGGGCCACCCGGATAACCCAGCCCCAGTATACGGGCGATTTTATCAAAAGCCTCACCAGCGGCGTCATCGCGGGTTCTCCCCAGCAATTCATATTGACCGTGATCCTTCATCAGAACGAGGTCACTGTGTCCCCCGGAGACAATCAGGCAAATTACCGGAAAGCAGATTTCATTGCCTGTTAGCCAGTTTGCATAGATATGACCTTCAAGATGATTCACCCCGGTCAAAGGTAAATTTTTTGCCAGGGCGATCGCTTTGGCAGCATTCACACCCACAATCAGGGAACCTGGCAGCCCAGGACCCATGGTGACGGCTATTCCATCCAGATCTTCCCATCCTATATCACTTTCAGCCATTGCCTGCTGGATAATGGGAATAATGGCCAGAATATGCTGGCGCGAAGCGACTTCGGGTACAACGCCGCCATAACGGGCGTGAATTTCAACCTGAGAAGCAACCTTACTGGAAAGAATTTTTACCCCGTCCTCAACGACACTTGCGGCAGTCTCATCGCATGATGATTCAATTCCCAGTATTTTCATACCCGCATTATAGCATAATTACCGCATGGAGATTAACGACCCTTCACTTCCCGGCAAAAAGGAACCGGTTTTATTTTTGACATCCTTAACCTGAAGTTATACCATCCATTTAGAGGAAAATCATCCAGAAAGGCATTGCAATGAAAAAAGAGATCGCTCTGAAAGTTGACAACCTGATCATCCGCGGACAGCTTTACCTTCCGGAAATCCGGAACAGAGAATTTCCGTGTGTTATACTCTGCCACGGGGTCCCTTCTGGTGCGGTTGACCCCGGAGATGGTGGCTATCCCCTGCTGGCAGGCAGGATCTGCAACGAAGGTTTTGCCGTGTTTACGTTTAGCTTCAGGGGCACCGGTGTCAGCGAAGGGAATTTTGATATTGCTGGATGGACGCACGACCTGCAGTCAATTATTGATTTCCTGTGGAATAATCATGATACTGGCGGGGGGCCGATCGCTCTGGTGGGATTCAGCGCCGGAGCGGCGGTTTCCATCTATGTCGGCTCACGGGATAAACGAATCACCGGAGTAATTGCCTGTGCCTGTCCGGCAGATTTTAGCTCAATCAGCGAAGCCCGGGATCCTCAATCCGTAATCTACTATTTCCGAAAAATCGGCATAATTCGAGATCCGGATTATCCCCATTCCCAGGGAAAATGGCTGGAGAACTTCCGGAAAATCAGGGCTATTGATTGTGTGGGTGAGATTGCTCCCAGACCGCTCCTGCTAATATACGCCAGGAATGATAACGTGGTGCTGTTCTCTCATGCTGAAAAACTCTTTGCCAGAGCCAGCGAACCAAAACAACTGATTGCTCTGGAGTCATCTGAACACCGTCTGCGCCGCAATGAACAGGCGGTATTTGCAATTATCAACTGGTTAAAAATTAATCTACCAAGTTGATTATTTCAAAAATATATTCCTGAAATTATCATAACCGCTGAAGTAATGTAATAATATAAGACTCTGATTCATATCAAAATATCTTCTTTTGTCTACTTTTGGTCTTAAAACTGCACTAATTATGGCTCTTAACGGGATTTTAATATTTCACTGCTAAAGTAGTTATGTAAAAAATTCAGATCAACCATTTGGGAAAACTTATTTAAACCTGTGAATGATGACTGCCAAAGCGAGAATATTGACGAAAAGATAACCAAAAATCAAACAGTGAAAAGACGGGTTCGTAAATTGGTCATGGATGGAGAATGCAAATATGGAAGAAACAACTACAAGCCAGTTTAATTGCTTCTCTTGCAAATAACCCTCGCTCATCACGATTTTTATATAGACAATATAACTTCAGCGACATTTCAGGAAGAGATGCTTCAGCTTAGAATGCCAGTGATAAAGGTAAAAGATGGATTTTTCTTTAAAAACCGATAGTGGCAAGATGCAGGACAACTAAATTCGGTGTATGTAGCACAATCGAATATGGTTTTCAATTTGCCGGCTGGAGATAGATCTTCCTTTATGGATATAAACTTTATGGATATAAAGTTAACAGGAGGAAAAAGACAGAGTGAAGAAAATATTGATGCCCATAATTGTATTATTGGTCATAGCTTTTGTAATTACAGGCTGTAGGAATTCTCCTGTCACCACCAGCCCGGTGACAACACCGACAGCCACTACACCTGAAACGACCATACCAACCGCACCAACCAGCACCACACCAGCTTCTACGACGCCAACAACCAGTGTGGTTAAGGGCGGAATATTGCGCATCATCGCTGCGGCCGGTCCGCAGGTATTGAGTTATGTCCCGGACATGGGACCAAATGATGCCGGTGCAGTTTTTCCTGCGGTGGAGAGATTAATGGATGCAACTGCAGATAGGTCTCAGGGAATCGGTCTCGAGCCGGTTCTGGCTCAAAGTGTGGATGACGACATTGCCAACAACAGGATCGTTTTTCATCTTAGACCCGGAGTAAAATTTTCTGATGGTTCTGACCTGAATGCCGATGTTGTGATCTGGAACTTCCAGCAATTGATTGATGCCGGTCGTCTGCAGTACCAGAGTTTTTTTAAGGACATTAAAAAGCTGGATGACATGACAGTTGAAATCGATTATACCATTTATACCAACCAGCTTCTGCCAAGCTGGGGTTGGACGGCCATCTATTCCAAACAGGCCTGGGATCAAGCCTCAGGAGGAGATTTACAGAAGGGTCGTGATTGGGCGAGAACTCACGTAGTCGGAACCGGTCCCTTCATGCTTCAGGAATTTGTCAGAGACGACCACATAACCTGGGTAAAAAATCCCAATTATTGGAGACCTGGGGAACCATATCTGGATGGCATTAAAGTTACCTTCATCCCGGATCCAACCACCGCTCAGAACATCATATTAGCCGGACAGGCTGACGAATGGGATTCTCCTACTGCTCAAGCCATTAATGAACTGGTGAGCAAGGGTTTAACCAAGGTATCCAGCTGGCCGGGTCTAGTTAATTCAATCTGGCCAAATACTACCAACACCAATTCTCCTTTCTATAATAGCCTAGCTTTGCGACAGGCAATTGCATATGCAATTGACCGACCTACTCTGGCTAAAGTACTGGGATTTGGCAATTACATTCCAATGACCCAGCTGGCTCCGCAAGGGGAATGGGGTTATGACCCGAACTACCAGGGTATTCCATATGATCCCGCTAAGGCTAAACAATTGCTAGCAGAAGCAGGTTATCCAAACGGTCTAAAAGTAAATTTGTTGATCGGAAACGATGCCGCCAGTCTGGATGCCGGAACAGCTATAAAGCAGTATCTGGATGCTGTTGGTTTTCAGACCAATCTGGATGTAGCCGATCCAGGCAGATTCTATGGAACTGTCTGGGGAAATACTATTCCCGGTGATGAATTGACATTCATGTGGTCCGGTATGGATACCAACTACCTGATGACCTACATGCGCTGGTTCAGCAGCGATCCATTCACCAATGTAGCTTTCCTGGGTCGTACCGATGAACAAAAAGCACTGGATAAGCAGGCTGAGTCAATTCCAGATGCTGCTGGTCAGCAGAAGATAGCCATGGATATTATGAAATATATGAACGAAAACGCTAGGGTAATTCCGCTATTTCTGGCTCCAGCTACCGTAATTACGGCTCCTTATGTCCATACAACCAGGTTCAGCCAGGGCTTCGTTCGCTGGCAATCGGAGATTGTCTGGATGGATAAACATTAGATCAAAAAGAACCCGGTTTGAGGATCAGGCAGGGCGGCACCAGGACATATAAATGCCTGTGCCGCCCTCAAGTTTTGATTAATATTATTTACATTTCGGTTCTAGTAAAGTTCAATTCAGGGAACTTTCTATATTTTGATTCATCCAGTCGATACAGTAACATATTTGTCGGCAGGGGTTGAAAAAAGAAGAGAGACGCTGCAATATATTTTAAGTTATCCCACAAAAAATATATTAACAGGAGGTCTCTCTTGCATAACA
>Ga0078972_1006701_pt1 | contig 26841 bp, 20 predicted proteins | sample YelNatPaOPGAMG01_FD_67568 | JGI IMG/M metagenome (GOLD analysis project Ga0078972, IMG submission 67568) | Hot spring thermophilic microbial communities from Obsidian Pool, Yellowstone National Park, USA - OP-RAMG-01 (SPADES assembly) (version 2) | ecosystem: Environmental > Aquatic > Thermal...
CGCACCGCATTTCGTCTGATACGGATGGCGGCGTTGGAGTTTCGGTTCACGAACTCGATGCGTTTATTGCCTCTGCTTGCACGAACTCTTCCAAGGATTCCTAGAACTCGTGCGCTTAGTGCGACTAGAGTCTCGCCAACGTACTGCCGGGCGAAAACACCTTTTCTTGGCTATCTCCACTCTCCTTCTCTCTCGTCTTCGTCACTGCTCTACGTCGCTGGACAGTCACCGAGACGACGGCTTTATTCGTTTTTTTCGAGCAGTCGGCTATGACGTCCATCCAGGATCCTCGACTTGTATGTCCATGTCTTCCCCGTGGATTTTTGATTCCTTCAAATGAATGCGCTTCGTACGCATCTGCTGAAAACCGTGAAAACGCATTTGATGACACGCAACCGTGGCGGCACTCTGTTGCGCTGAAAGCCTACATGTGGAATCGTTCGATTTTCTCTAATTTGGGTACACCATGCCCACAACATTTCCTATAGAGACAAAGCAGACACAGATCTGGCGTCTGCATGGCGGGAACCCATGCGTGCACGGCGGCGGCGTGCGTGCCGCATTTGCCGCGCGTGGCGGGAATGATGTCGTTTGGTGTTCGCACGCAACCGCCATGACAGAAGTGCTGTATTCCGAGGGCAACGCCATATACACACAACCACGGCAACCTACTCTGCCAGCTGGTGCAGACCTAGAGATTCGTGGGCTAGCCGGGGCTAGAGGAAGCGCGGTCGCACCAGAGGGAGACCAAGTTGCCGAGGAACTCGCTCGCCTGCTGCTCGAGTTTCTCGAGGAGTTTCGCCTGCCAGATGCGTCTGGTTCCTGGGGCAGCTCGCCCGCGCAACTTCCTCCAGTTAGGACTGAATCTCCAAACAGAGGACGCGTTGTGTACGTGGAAGCGCTGGAGAGACTGCGGCAAACCGAGGAAACTACTTTTGTGATCGACTATCGACATCTTCTAAGCTACAACGCTGAGCTTGCGGACGCACTCGTCGACTCCTTCTATCGCTTTGAGCCATACGTTCGGCGAGCGCTTTTCGAGTTCGTTCGTAAGTATGCACCGGGCCTCGAAGTCGATCAGGCTGGTCGACCACGCATGTTCTGGGTGTCCGTGTGCGGTTTACCACATGTGCGCCGCCTGCGCGAGCTACGCTCCGACCGCATCGGGTCACTGGTGGCGTTCTCAGCCACCGTGACACGCACCAGTGAGATTCGGCCGGAGCTGCTCGTCGGGACATTCCAGTGTGGCGAATGTGGCCATGTTGTTGTGGGTATTGAACAACAGAATCGGTACGCGGAACCCCCAGTCTGCCCGTCGGCGGATTGTGGCAATCGAACGAATTGGAAGCTCATCGTAGAGCGTAGCAAGTTTGTCGACTGGCAGCGTATTCGCGTCCAAGAGCATTCGACAGAAATTCCGCCGGGCGCCATGCCGCGAACCTTGGATGTCATTGTTCGCCACGAGAACGTTGAACGAGCCAAGGCTGGCGACCGCTGCATCTTTACCGGAACCTTAGTGGTCGTACCCGAGGCAACAATGCTAGCGGTACCGGGGGAACGCGTTGAGGCCTCGTTGACACGAACCTCGGCTGCGAGGTCCCGGCCAGACGGGGCTCCCTACGGAGCTCGCCAATTCGGCCAGAGGGAGTTGAATTACCGGCTTTGCTTTGTTGCCTGCCACGTGCTTCCGCAGAACGATCTTTTTTCGTCTCGCAACCAATCGGAATGGGAGGCATTACTAGAACGCGACCCTTTTGGTGTCGGCGGCGTCGAGGCCGACTCGGCCACGCTGCTCGAGCGCATGACGCCGGAAGAGCGGAACGAAATGATGCGCATGAAGCACCAGCCACGGCTGTATCAACGACTTGCCAATTCGATTGCACCTACTGTCTTTGGCCATGATGATGTGAAACGGGCGGTTCTGCTCATGCTCTTTGGTGGAGTTCACAAAAAAACAAACGAGCAAATTCGTCTTCGTGGCGATATCAATGTCTGCATTGTTGGTGATCCCTCAACCGCAAAGTCGCAGTTCCTCAAATTTGTCTGCAATCTCATGCCACGAGCGCTGTATACCTCTGGCAGAGCCTCGTCTGCAGCGGGTCTTACCGCCTCCGTTGTGAAGGATCCCGAAACGAATGAATTCTGTATCGAGGCAGGGGCGCTCATGCTTGCCGACAATGGAATCTGCTGCATCGATGAGTTCGACAAGATGGATCTCCGCGACCAGGTTGCCATTCATGAAGCCATGGAGCAGCAGACCATATCCATCGCCAAGGCCGGCATCCAGGCGACTTTGAACGCTCGTGCGGCAGTACTCGCCGCCGCAAACCCGGTTGGAGGACGGTACGATCGGACAAGGCCGTTGCGCAGCAATATCCAGATGTCGCCCGCTATCATGTCTCGTTTCGACTTATTTTTTGTGATTCTGGACGAATGTGACGAAGCCAGTGATTACAACGTAACGCGCTACATCGTGGGTCTCCATCAACACCAGCAGCATGCGATTCGGCCTGAATTCACCCCGGAGCAGCTTCAAAGATATATTCGGTTCGCTCGCACCGTGCACCCGCAGATTCCCGAAGAGTCCCGCGCTCTGCTCGTAGAGAGTTACAAACAGCTCCGAGCAAACGACGTGTTCGGTGGCGGCGCCGGTGGTGCGTATCGGATCACGGTGCGCCAGTTGGAGTCGTTGATTCGTCTGTCCGAAGCGCTGGCCCGCATGCATTTGGATCCCATTGTTCGGCCCAAGTACGTGCGAGAGGCAACCCGCTTGCTACGCAAGTCCATCATCCACATCGAGACGGAGGACGTGGTCCTGGACGATCCCGTTGCTGAGACGATGACCGAAGCGCCGGCATCGCCGGAGCGCCTGCCCAGCACAAGTGCATCGCACGGGGCGCCGACCACACCAGCGGCGAGCTCCGCGCTCCGTCTCCCGTTCCAGATGTACCGCTTGCTTGCGAACAGGGTAGTTCTCTTTCTACGCAGTCGTGAGGCAGCGGGGCAAATCGGTGTCCCCGAAAACGAAATCATCCAACACATGCTCCGATTTCGCGACGAAACCGATGAAATCCAATCCGAGGACGAGCTCCGCCTGGAAGCGCAACGGATGCGTGCGGTGCTGCATCACATGCTCAACCGCGATCACATTCTCATCCAGATTCAAGACCAGGGGTCAGTCGCGCTCAGCCAGGAGTCGCAAGCATCATCAGGAATGAATCGACTCTTGACGGTGCACCCGAACTACGTTCTCGATGACTGAAGATAACCGGCGAGACAGGTGGCCACCGGCCCCCGTCGAGTCTTTCTCGGTCGCATCCGCGCGCGACGCACGTTCCCTACTGCCTCATGGCGCCCGGGGTCGCAAAAGCTCGCCCAGGGCTCCGTTGCCAATGGCGTACTGTTCGCTGTAACGAACATCCGTTGTTATTTCGTAAATACCCACTGCGATACTCGGTTCCCAGCACGACATCCAGAGCGTTCGCACTGACAATCGCAGCGAAGAGGACGCTCGCCTCCGCAATAGAGGCGACTTGGAAAACGCGATTTTGATCCGGTTGTATGCAGGTCCCGCACCGTGGCGACTATGGCACGTCTCGCGCCCTGACGCCTTGACTGGATCCGCACCAGCGCCGATGACAGGGCCCCACGCAAGCGCAGCCTCTTCGACGCCTATCCATGTTCGGGAATCGTGGCGTGCTTCGCACAGGTGTGCGTTGCTGGGCTATGTGCTCAGGTCCTGCATAAGGCACCGCAATCTATCGTCTATTGAATACGTGAATAGATGCAGCAACAGGCCCGGGAGCACCGCGCGGGATATCAGGAACAGATGCATGCATGGAGACACGTATGCATGCGTGCATGCATGGAGACACGTATGCATGCGTGCATGCGTGTACGACATCCGTGTCGATTCCTGGGTATCAAACGGGGGCATCGGAAATGCGCGGATGCTCGGGCGTGTCGCCCGCAGCGCTTCGATCGACGTGCCGTGCGGCATGCGTATCGGCAGGCGCGCATCATCAGCCAGGAAACATGATCCCTCTACTGGATACATGACGCACAGTCAGGATTACTTATTGAACACGAGAGCAAGCAGTTTGCTTTGCAGCATGATAACAATGCACAGGCGATAGAAAAAGCGAGATCTGCGTTCCGGTTCAACAGAGTTGACGACGATATCCGCGGCGATGGTGAAGCGCTCGCACTGACCTGTGCACAGAGCCGGTGACTACGAGCCTGCCACCATCGAGCCGTCACAAGACTTGGAGAAGAGCAATGGCCCCTTTGCTACCTGATAACACGAACAACATATTCGAGGGATTCCGGTTAGGTTCAAGAACGACCTTGCAGCGTCGTAAATTCCAGCGAGGCACCAGCGCTCGGGTGCGTACGCACTCATGGGGCGCAGCGTTTCCGGAGCCCGCGACGCGTCGCGCCATTGCCCGCTGGCACCCGAACGGGTTGCAGCTTCGTTGCGAGAGGTGTCGTCGATCTCGTTCCACGCGGACGGAAACACGAGTCGTCGTGCTTCGAATCCTGGGGAAGGTACGTTACGCAAACAATACAAAGAATGGGCGTTCCGCAAATCACAAGCAACACCGTGGCACCCGTCGAACGCAAGGTGGAGCGCGGAAGCTACGGTGCAACTGCGCCAGCAGCGCCGGCAGCTGCGTTCGCCTCCACCGAGTCCGAGCTGATCAGGGATAGTGACCCTTCGCTCTCAACGATGTGGTTGCCGGTGGATCTGAGTGTCCAACTCACTCCGAAGGAGCGTCTGCAGCTGGCGTGGTCGGCGGCACGGCCGTGGCGAGAGTGGGCTGCACTGCACGCACTAGCGCCGCCGCCACCCTCGTCGTGGCTGGACTGGAGCGCTCGTGTGCGCACGAATTTGGAGCTCTACGCATGGAACTACCTCTTTGTGGCCCTTGTGATGTTCATTGTGACGGGTTTGTTCTATCCGTGGAGTGCGCTGCTCCTAATATCCTGGCTCCTGCTCGCGCTGTACATGGGTGTACGCACGGCTGATGCCGTCGGGGGCGAGGACGCTTCGCTGGGCGCGCGCATGTTCCAGAACTGGCCTGGCTATATCCGATACATTTTGCTGGGTGGCTTGCTCACGCTCATGTTGTTTCTGACAGACGTTGTCGCCTTGGCGCTCACCAGCGCATCGTTGGCCGCAGCTGTGACGCTCGCGCACGCAGCGCTCCACGATCCCGTTGCCGTGCTCTCCGCGCGGAATGCCGAATATACCGTGGCACCGTAAGCATCCATAAAGCTCTCGTTTGGATTACGATTGATATTCCTTGGGGTTTTATTCTGCGGAGACGTGCGTACTTCGGGGACTTGCGCTCGGATGCCAGTACGTCGAGAATTCGCGGAAACGTTTCGAGAGGCACCCGACTGATTCGGAAGGTTTCCTTGTTCGAGGGCACCGCACATGGGCACTTTTTTCCAGCAGCTAAACTAGGCACGAAAGCGCTCGGCTCTGATCTGAGATGAGCATGCCGTCGGGACATATTCCCGAAAGCAGAGCAACGCGAACGATAACGGCTGTACCCAGCGCACCGAGCAAACACCGGGCAAATTGTCGCGGGTACACCTCTCTGTCGAAGCTGTGCGGCCGCAAGCAGACAACCCAGACACCGGTCGTCAGCGCATCTGCAACCCGCTCTGCACCGCGTGCGCACTCGAAAGGGCAGTATGCCCGACCGGGCCCAAACGGGATGCGAACGTTTCGCAGGTCAGCCGCCGCTCCTGGATGCATCGCCGAATCAGGTCGGCTGTATCGCTGCCGCAAGGGCCTGGTCGCACGCGAGCGTGGCGGGTCGTCTGCATCATGAGTGCACTGTCCCGCGTTTACTGGATGCTGCAGACACCACCACAGTTCGCGAATCGATGAGGCGCGAAGACGAAGCGAGCGTATGATTTAGCAATGCTGGTGTGGAGACTCGTCAAGGTGCCTGCACCTGTTGGACTCCTCCGATGGATCAGTACACGTCCTATGGACATCAACCACGTTCCAATGCACTGGTTTTCCCCAACAGCGGGCTTTGGGTATCCCCGATAGGTTGAAGCTACCAACCAGGTCGCGCTTCGCTCCGGTGCGCAGCATCAGAGCCGCCCTCGAAATCAACCTCAACAACGTGCACCTCCGCCGACAGCGGAGCAAACGCGCGTATCCGTGCCGACAGCAACGACTTCCCCGCAGCGCAGCGTCGAGAAATCTGCAACACAACAAACACTCGTTACGCTCCGAATGGTGCACAGGTATATATCATTCCGAGCAGTCGAGCATACATGCAACACCATCAACCTCTGACAGGCATATGCCCTGGTTTGCGTTCAGCGCTTGGCGCGTGCCGGGGCGCGTTTCGACCGAAGGCCATAGTCTCGGAGCGATACGTGCAGGGTGCCTTCGGGATTGACGCCTGTACGTGTGAGCGCCCATACGCGACCTAAACGCAAGTACTGCTCGATGCCAAGTTGACTAGTAACGGTGAACTCCGGCTCCGAGGCCTTTTTCATATATTTCACGTTGACGAAGCCTCGCGTATCATGCCAGTTTGATAGCGCAATACGGCGATCCGCTTCGACACCGTAGTGCCAAACGCACTTGTCCGTATCGATCCTAGCGCGGAACCAGAGTGCCCCGCGCGATCGCATCTCACCGCCGCCAATATCACTGAGACGCGTTCGAATAGTCAGCGAGCCTACCGGGGGCCGATACCAACGCACCCGCGGTTCACCTTCACTATCGTCGTAAAAGTCTTCACGGGCGCGTGACGGTAACAGTTGCACGGTGCCAAACTGAGCGCCGAGGCGCAGCTCGGTTGCCAGGTCTGCACCGGTGAGGTCGCTCAGCACGTCAGTGCGGAATGTTTTAAAAACAACCAGATTCAACCCAAGCCGTTCCGGTTCTTTAACATCCCAACGCAGGATATCTCCTATGCGAATCGGATCGAACGCAAGGGAGTTCCGGGAGCTCCAGCCTGCGCTCATAACGTTCGATAGCAGTCCCGCTGCTTGCTTATACTCCCAGAGAGAGACAGAGAGAACGCGACAAGCGCCCGCACGCATACACCCGACGATTTCGCCGTGCGACGGACGCGCGCATCGCGGAGGCGTCATCATCGGGCGCACGTCGACGCAGCGGAGGCATTGCGTACCCGCGGGATACCCGCTGCTGCTATCGTGCGTACGTTGATGCAGATAGAGGTCCCAGGTGACCTCTTGGCGCTGGTTTGTTAGGAAAACACGTTTCGGGCAGTGAACAGGGCCGGAGATCTCGGTATCGGATGCAGGGTTCCTCGACGAATTCGATGGTATCAGCGTCGCTATGCAAACGCACGTTTGGCGACGCTTCTGCACTGATACCTGCATCGCAAACGCTTCGCTGCATACCGAAATGCTGCTTCTAAATGAGTCTGGTGTCTATATCGCTTCCGACACGCGGACAGTGTCTGCAACAGCTGCCCCTCGCAGAAACAAAACTAGTGCAGTCCTAGCCCCGCGTAATGTCCATGCGGGCCTCGTAGAAGGCGTTCCGGGATCGCGAACCGTCCCACGACTACTGTTTTCCAAAATAGGCAGATGGATCACCCGACAGACTTTATGATGCACTCCAGTGACCCTGTGACGTGACAAGGTGTCACGCCAACAGCACACGGCACCGATGCGTGTCCATGCGGGCGTAGGCATCCGTGCATCACCAGTCGCTGCGTGCATCCTTCGGATCGGATGCGTATTGCGGACTGTGTTGTTGTTGGCGTTGGCGTTGGCCTTGGTGGTGGCGGCGGAGTCTTCTCAGGTCGTTTCAGAGCCCGTCGCATGCAGACGCATGTTCAATGCTATCGTGAACATTGCATTTACAGTTCCTAGCTCCCGGATTAATCGAAAAAGTATGGCGACAGCAGGACCTGGTTCAGGTCCAGTGTACCCTTCGGAGGTACCGGTGGGAGTTCAACGTCCGGAAAACGAAGCTGAAATTGTTCGCGAAGCTCCTGCAGAAGATCGCGGGCATGAAGCCTAACGAAGCATTCGCGAAGCAGGCGGTTCATCTCATCGACCGTGGCTGCATGTGTCCAAAACGAATCGTGCACTGCCGCAAACTGCAGACCAGCGCGTCGACAGGCCAGCGCCGTCATCAGCATGTGCGTCGAGTCCAGTGAGTGGATATAATTCGGAGGGAACGCGCTTCGCTGTCGAGCGCGACTCACCGGTAAGTGGTCATTCTGCGCCTCGAGCAGCACGTGCTGGACAACAGTGTTCACGAGACGCGCTTCCCGTCTTCGGTAAGGCTGGATGACCGGCAGCCCGAGTGGCGTTATCCAACGGACAGCGTTGGTTCGCTCCTTAGAGGTCGCCACACGGAGCGCACACTCCGCGAGCCATTCCATGGTATCCGTCGCGCCGCGAAAGATATCGCCCAGAGAGCCAAGCGTTTGCTTAGCCAGGTAGAAGCTGGCCTCCCAGGTTTTCTCCTCCGGGAAATCCGGTAGCTCTCGGAGACGATTCTGGATCTGCTCGCGTGCTCCAATGAGCGTTACTCCGTAAACAGAAGTCATCACGGTTTGTTTCACGATTTTGCGGCTGATTCTTCCCTGAAGCAGTTGAGCGATCGGGACGCCTTCGCGTGCGTCATGCGCCACCCGCTCACGTACGAGCTCAGCGACTCCAGAATAGACATCCTGTGGGCGCTCGCTGGGCAGCAGATTCACCTGATAGCCGCCGCGCTCGTCGCGTCCCAATGCAGCATAGTGTTGTAGGCCATTACAAGAGCCATCCTGCTGAATCGGCAACGTGCTGTGATAGTCGGGGTCCAGCCCGCCCTTTGCAGCTGCAAGCTCAAAACATGCCGCCAGCAGCTGAAACGGATCTTCTTGTTGCGCCCACCATTCTAGGTTGGAATCCGCAGTCGGCGCAGCGGCAACCGCCAGTACCTTGGGCATGACGGATTCGGCGAAAGCGACCCGCTCGTCGAAAGGCAACTTGTCCATACCACAGAGGTTTGCCAGGTGCACCTTCATCCAAAAAAGTCCCCGCTCACCAACCCGGAGACCGGGTCCAGCAAACGTCAAGAGACCGCGGCATACGTCGCTACTCATGTGGTGTAGATGGGACGGCATCGGGTACGCGCGCCCACGAAAATCAAGATTATGCGGCAAGTAGAAGCGGGAAACGTCGGCGAACTCTCGGGCAGTCTCTAGGCGATAGTGCAGCTCACAACGAAGCGCGTGCCGCTCGCGGTTTGTCTTCCGTATTCGCCAAATGGCTCGCCGTTGTTCCCGCGAAAGTGATTCTGTCGAAGCGGCAGACTCCTTGCCATCTGGAGCAGGGTCCACGACGGACTCCGCAAGCGCCGGCAGCTGCAGGTCTGCACGAGCGACAAGACCTGCAATATCACCGCCAGCGCGCCACAGTTTCTCGACGACGTCCAGGACCGGGCGATTTATCCGCCACGGAGTTGCACCAAGTGCGTTCAGGCCGGCGAAGACCTCGGACAGATCGCCTTTCTTCAAGGCCTCCAGCTGGAGTCTGGAACCTCGTACACGCATCACGAGGCCACGAGGGCGCAAATATCCGCCACTGTTGTATGCGGTCCAAGGTCGCGGGGGCACAAGCATCGGCTGGAAACGTGGTAGAATCGTCTCTCGCAAGTCGCTCTCGTTGGCGAGGAGCAAGTTCAACACGGACTTGTGCAACTCAATCACGCCAACCTTGCGTGGCTCTCGTTGCAGCGGGCGGTAACCGTGCCGAAACGCTTGGACTGCCTGCTTCCCTGTTGGCGTGTCGATATGAATGAGCGCGTGCTTCATGACGAATGATATGAGCACCGAGCCAACTTTGATCGTGACGGAATCATCCCAAGTGGCGGTGTCCAGCTCCATGCGCTTCGCAGCGAGGTTGATGGCAGCGACAGCGCGTGAGCCACCACTTCCCGTTGAGGCTAGCGCAAGCGTGCGTCGCAGCGCCCGGTCTTGTGGAAGCTGACGATGCCGCTGTTCAGAGTGAAGCTCCCGCAATCGCTGTAAGTTGATTTCCGCTTGAACCGAGCGGCCAACAGCAGATGCAACTCGGATAAAGGCGACGCCAGCACGATCCTGCAGAACCCTCCCCAGCGTCTCGTGAAGTGCAATCACCGCCAGCACTTCGGGCTTCAGCCGGAGCAAATGCGGGCCGCAGACGTTACCGTCGTAGGAGAGCTCGCCTCGTCGAATACGTTCCTGCTCCTGATGGATCGCCATCGTCACGGGAAAGAACCAGCTCAGAAGCAATCGCTGGCTAGGTTGCAGCGAGTTGATGTCACCGCGCTCTAGAGCACTTTGCGTGAAAGAACGATAACGGGCAACGGCCGCTTCTACTGCGCGTTCCTCCAGATTGAATTCACGCAAATAGTCCATCTCGTCATGAAGGTACCCATCAGAGGATCTCATCGTGCCTGGTAAACCGAGACGGGTGGCCTCGGCTAATTCTGCTGCGTTCAGATAGCGCTCTAGTCCTAGGGCATGGCGGTTGCCATAGAGGCCGCTATCGCTGGCAATACGCTGCTGGAGTTCAACCCAGTCCAGCTTCTCATCGTTGGCAACCTCTTTCGCCGACTGCGTGGATAACGGCTCCCCGGTTGTCTTGATGAGCGCCGGCTCTCGACTCGAGCGCATCGGACGACCGTCCGCAACCGGAAACAAACTCTCTTGGGCGATCGGCTTGGACGGGGTCGATCGCTTGGAAGCGTTGCCACCGAGGGAGCATACAGCGGGGCCATGCGCCTCGTTATGCCCACGCAGGCCTAGTTCTGGCGATGCTGGCTCACTTATCCGCTCAGGGGCTCGCGAACACGCCGAGGCTTCATGCACATTTTCCGAGGAGAGGCGCTCGCCCTGCGGTGCGAGGGGTGCAGCGGAGGTCGGCGAAGCCAAATGCTTTGCTTCTCGGTCCGGTCCTCGCTGCTGCGCCTCTTCCGCACAAGCTGGTGTTTCCGGACAACGCAAATCACAGGAAGAGTCATCAGCTTGAGAGACTCGGCGGCCAGTGCCTGGAAGCGTCTCCTCCGCTGCTGAACCCGCCTCGCTCACGAGAGACGCCGCACCTCCGTCCACGGATAAAACGCGACACCGCGCAACCGTTGGGTTCAGGTAAAGCAGACCAGTTGATTCCGCCTGCCTCGCCAGAGGAGAGCACCGGCCACCAACTTGAGCGTTGCGCCGGTTTCGTGCGACGTACGTTGAAGCCACTCGCACCTGCGACGTCGGTGTACGCTCAAGTCGTGCAAGCCGGCTCCCAGTCAGGGCCGTGCCTCGGTTCGCTGTGGTTCCGGATGCTGCGAACTTTGAGTCCTGAATCAGCCGTAAGCGTGCGTGCTCAGCATATATCGTTTCCGTAGTACTTGTGGAGCCCTGTGAGGGCCACACCCGTGATCCAGCGCAGGACGGTTGCGCTGGATCACGAAGCGACTCCGACAATCGCAACCAGCGCTTTGTTCGAGCTACCTGATCTCCAATGTACTCTAAAGCCAAAGTTCCCAGATGCGCCACTTTTCTACGTACAGTGTTAATCGCAGCTGGTGGTACTCTTCCTCGTGACGTGAACTGTACAAGAACATCCATAAGCGTGACTCGCCGTCCCAAGAGCCGCAGGCGTTCACTCATAGCCACTCATGGCCAGTCGTGTGCTGTGATATGTAGCCCCAACTTCAAATTACTCAATTCGCGACACAAGCACCGACGATACCAGTGAGACGAAAGCCCGACAACGCCAGTGACGTATGTGCTCTCGCGAGTCTCGTTGTTGCCCAGCGCACACGCTCCGGATGCGTGCACGATTCGTAAAACGAAAAACGCTCCACAACTGTTCAGGCTGGATAGATGTCTGAAAACGCGCAGATGCCTCCCAGCGTCGTTGGACCAGCCGACTCCTATCGGTTTCGGTTTTGATCCAGGCTCACGTCGAGTCTGGGACGCTGCCCCAGAACAGAATCGGGCAGCGTCAGCGGCTCGGGTCTCGTCTCTCGCACCGCATATCCTCTGATATGGATGGCGGCGTGAAGGTGCCGGTTCAAGAGCTCTGTGCGTTTCTTGACGCTCTTTGAACGCTCCAGTGCAGGGAGTACTGGATCCCGTGCCCTCTGCGCCATTTGCTGCGCTGTCAGCTTGCCGCACTTTTCTATCACCCAAGCGCTCCGCTGGCACTTTTCCATGTCGATCTTCTGAAGAGTGCATCCCAGTTCATCACGTGGATTTTTTATCGCTTGGAAATGAATGTGCTTGTTTACCCTTTAGGTGAGGACCTTCGCGGAATGAGACGGACTTGCGGGGAGAAGCCGTCATGTGCTCCTGGTGTCACCATGTGCTGGACGCTTCAGTCATTCGCCCAGTGGAACGATCATTAACGTACCACGATCGAAAACACTCCTTCGAAAGGGTTGAACCGCTGGGTGCACGTCGGAATGAAAAGCAGCTGTACCCGTATACAATCGGCAAAAGCCCGAACGCAAGAAGAACGGTGAAATACCGGGTTGTCTAGTGGAAGAAAGTCCCCAAAAGTCAGGGAATAGTCTTCAATGGTTCGACGAAGTGCTTGACGCTCTTGTGTGTGCCTTCTCCAGGAGCGAGACTGCGGCCGTCAAATGAATCCCCTCGAGCTTGGACAGAGGATGATGTCGTCGTTCGCTCCGAGTTCGATTTTACATACAATGGGCGCCCTTCTCCGCAAGTACCCATACACGCGCCTACCGAATTTTCCGAAGCGACTGTATCCCAGAGATTTCAAGACCACACGAACAAGCTGTTGGGAAACAGCGACACCCGTGGCGACTCCAATCGTCTTTTTTGCTTTCCATAAGGCGATCGATGGGTCGGTTTCTACCACTGACCGCAAGCAGTGTTGAAAAATATCGGTTTTTTACGCGGAATGCATCTCCTTGTTTCTTTGATTGTTCCTCAGGCATCTGAGCACTGTTGTACGACTGACCTGAAGGAGGAATGCAGTCCTTCTTGCACTGTTCAGTAAAGAACGCATCCTGCAGGCAATGCTTCTCCGATCTATAAAGTACTTGGCATGGTGATTTCGAGTTCCAGCTATACACTTCGAACAATCGTTCGATTACTCTCTGCGAGGTGGAACAAAACTGAGCAGAAAGACTTTATGGGCATCGACGTCGACGAGGTATGGCTTGCAATAAGCCGGCGTGCAAACAGGAAGACATACAGGACGACATCCACACAGGTAGTCATAAAGTCATGCTGGCATTCATACAAGCATACATGCTGGAATACATCAACACAGGAATATAGAGGTATCTAGAGCCATATATACAGGAATGCATACCAAAACGCTCGCAAGCAGGGCTTTTTTCGCAGACGTCTCTGCATACGAACTCGGCGATCCCACGAGCGACGATCGTTGTAGCCGCGGACTTCGGCGTGCGGCACCTCATACTTGCTACCAGAGCGTCCTCCTGCACTGCACTAGACCCCGTGGTAGAAGCAGTGCGCATCTCATGTGCTAACCAGAAGAGAAAGTGCATGGTTTGTGATCGCTGTCGGGGTGGCAAGGCTCAAATCCAGCGGCTGCGAGACCGTCACCGTTTGTGCAAGGCGTGCTTCTTCGCGGAGTTCGAACGAGAGGTACACGAGACCATTGTGCACCACGATCTCTTTCAGGTTGGTGAACGTATTGCGATCGCTATCTCTGGAGGGAAGGACTCAGTCGTACTTGCGCATGTCTTAAAAGAGCTCAACGAGCGTCACCAGTACGGTCTAGAGCTCGTGCTGCTCGCCATCGATGAGGGTATTCACGGGTATCGTGACGCTTCTCTCGCAGCTGTGAAACGTAACAGTTCAGCCTTGGGACTTCCCCTCGTATCACTTTCCTACGACGAGCTGTACGATGGTTGGACCATGGACCGTGTTGTTTCGCAGATAGGTCGAACGAACAACTGCACGTTTTGCGGCGTTTTCCGTCGTCAGGCGCTGGAACGCGGAGCGCGACACATTCGAGCGAACAAACTCGCAACCGGCCACAACGCGGACGATATGGCGGAGACGGTATTTCTGAACCTCGTTCGAGGCGATTCAGCGCGTTTGCGCCACAGCGCGGACGTCATGACGGGTGCGCTAGCGAACGGCGGCACGTCGCCCGACGAGACGGTGCACTGGCTGCCCCGGGTGAAGCCACTCCTGTATATGTATGAGAAGGAGATTGTTATGTATGCGTATTGGAAACGGCTGGACTACTTCGCCACGGAGTGTGTTTACGCTCCAAACGCATTCCGGGCGTTCGCACGCGACCTTGTGAAGGAACTCGAAGCGCTTCGCCCACGGGCAATCATAGACACGCTGACAGCGGCTCAGGCGCTCAGCAGACATGCGGATGGTGTTTCTGCTGTAGGTACTGTAACCGCTGTGAAACAATGCGCGCGTTGTGGCTATGTGAGCAGTCAAGTAATCTGCAAGGCATGTATCTTGCTGGAACACCTTCGTCGGGGCACTGGAAAGGAAGCTACACATCGTCATGCGACGCGAAGCGTTTTCAGTGCAAGCGATCAGACGAGTTGCACTGAGTCTTGTGCAGCCGACCAATGCAAGTGTCCGTGAGCGCCGCGCAGAGCGACGACCACGATGACGCTGCGAGACGTGATATCCTGGTGGGTCGCCTCGCGAACACCCTCGCGTTGCGCACTGGGCACCCTGCTAGGTGTTGATACGCGCGAGATCAAGATTCGGTACCTCCAACTGTAGTACAGCAAAACGCAAGCATAGAAGCGTTGAGGAAAGGGATGGCGTATCGGTATGGTGGTTGTGGAGCCTCACGCGTCACAACCCTGGCGTTGTGTTCATCTGCTCTTGGTCAGACGAGCGGTAGTGTCTGGTTGGATGTGGAGGTAGGTCGCTTTGACCAAGCGACTCAGAGGAGCCTGGTGAGCGAAATTGACATCAGTTGTTGACGACTCTCTGGTATCGACGAGACCAATCGTGTGCCGTGTGTATTGCGCTACGCTGGGTGACGTGCATGCGCTGTGGGCTCGACACACCGCACGCCCTGTATGGACGTTGGGATGTCGCGCGTCGGAAGGATTCAGATTAGATGCATCGACCGCACAGTGGTACATAGGCGGTATGTGGCCAGTCACTGCTACCTGCAGGTCGCAGCTTTGCAAGCTCCAAGTCACGCTGCATATGTCTGCGGATCATCGCATGCTCGCTTTCAAGCGCGATGCGGCCGGCCTACATCAGTGTCAGACCAAAAATCGAACACTGAAGTGTTCGCCCTGATCCTGCTTTTGGATTCTTTTCCCGAACTTTTTATCGACGTAGCGCCTCGACATGCTATATTCGGCAATATGGATTTGTGGATTTATGCATCGTTCTAGGATTCACAGTCGTCAGTGCGGAATGGCTCCGTCGTCACTTGGCCGAGGAGAATCGTTCGCTCACTGTCATCAAGATGATTCGAGACGCGATCGAACAAGAATCCGTAAAAAATAACCGATACAATGATCATATCCATACGTACTAGCATCCAATCCTTTTTCGTTTTCTCCATCAAGCTCAAATCACGCATTCTCCCACATTCAGATCTTTCTGTTTCAGGGCAACTCGTTGCACAGAAAAACGCACCGCTGGATTGACGAGGAGATCAGAAATCGATATGTCGTCCCATAGTGATGATGATTCGTGCACATGCTCATGCCGAACGCTTATTAAATTTGTCACGTCAAACAATCGATTCGGTTCGAAACATAAACCGTCCTCTCTTTATGGTTATTGACGAAATGGCATTCCACAGCTGCATGACACCTCTGACAGGATACGGCCCCAGAAGCTCCCATCTCTTCTGTCTGTAAGAAAAAAGGGGTCTGGGGCTCGGACTTTAGCAATCGTAACGATTCCTTCCAGGGTAGAGTCCGTCACATGATGCACACAGGGAGCATAGACGGAACGAAATCTCTCGACTAGATGTCTGGCCCGGAATATGCTTTCTGTACTTGTTGCATCATGAACAACCTCGCATTCCACGAATCATCCATCGAAGGGAACAGCGCGTACTCGCACCTGCACTGAACAGCGTACGCACACAGTGGATCGCCTGGAAGATCCCCGTGGCCGTAGGATACGGCGCCGAGTGCGTAAGTAGACAAGGGCATCAAAGCGAGCCTTCTGTAGTTGTGAAGCGCATCTACCGAGCGATCAAGCGCCACTGTGTAGCCCGCTGAGGACGAAGCTGTATCGTGGACATCATGAAGCACCTGATTGTAGCCAGGCCATTGCTGCGAATTGCACCATGCGGTTGTGCACACCAAAGATGAAAAAAATGGCAAGCGCAGCACCGATTGCGACTTTAGCCTGAGCACGAAGTGCGTCGCCAACAGCCAGAAGCAGCGAAATCCAGACCATAGCGCTGCTTTTCGTATCCTTCCGCGGATAGTAACGGGGCTGGTACCAAAAAAATTTAGACTGGCGCATTTCAAACCTGGGACATGATAGAAGATAAGCAGTGGCGAAAGGGGCCCACAAATGCTAGGGTCAGGGATCACGGGAAGCGACCCAAACTCGCGTATTTACGTCCGAGTTACCGGACCTCTACCTATCTGTCGGCAATACGGGTATGGGGCCACCGTAGAATACATGCCCAAAGCGGACGCCCGCTTGGAGGACTCGATTCGATTCAAATTCCCAGGGGATCGCATTGCCGCCGATGAGTTTCCGCGCGCAGGCAAGCCAGACAGGCAGCCAAGCAAGCAAACTCATATTCACCCGCCCGAACGCTTTCGCTATCGCACCTCAAAGGTGACGCTCTTGCCGACGGGTATGACGTGCGCGGAGACGAGGCAGTCAACAGCGGCGTTGCCCCTAGTCTCTGATGAACTGTGCTTTAAAATCCAAAAAGTACTTCGTTCAGGTAACGAGATTCGCGGTGAGAAACTGGCAGGCAGTGCTGCAGATGCACGAAGCACCGTCAGGTTTAAAGTGAACGCGACGCAGCAGTCGCTCAGACCGGCCGGTGCCGTTCCTGCGTCCCAGACTATACCACGCAAGTCAGCGACTGCGCACAGCGAAACTGATACTGAGGGCTATGCTCGGCCTGTGTACGGCGGGCGACAGGCACCGGCCGCCCAGGACGACGCCGAACTTGGGCGCTTCCTGGCGTTAACAGGTCGCGGGCCACAGTTGCGGACGTGGCAGCGCTGGCGACGGTTCCGTCAGCAGCTGATCTCGCTTGAACCTTCGTGGCGGATCGACCGCCCGTATGTCGACGGCTCGTTTCGGATGCTACTCGCTGATCCGGCGAGCGTGCTCCAGCCAGATACGCACCATTCAGCGAATCCCTGCTGGATGCAAGTGGAACGCCAGCTTCTGCGGGACCTCCAGTTCGCTTTGCTCGGGTACCCGCCGAGTACCAAGGAAGTTGCCACGGTGTCCTTGGTGGGACACGGCCAGTCCTGTGGCGTTCGCTTCCATCTTCGGCGCGTGGTATACGGCGTGCCGCTGCCCACAGCCACGCATGCGCTCGTTCAAAGCATTCTTGATATCGCCGGAGCGCTTTGTATTGTACGCGATTTTGCCGAAACATGCTCGTTTTATAACCAAGGAATGGTGCGCCAAGCGCTGGGAGCGGCGCTCAAGCGACTCCTCCGCCGATACGACGCCCTGTTTCTGGACCACTGGGGATGGACAGGGTCAACGAGCCCAAGCGCCGAAGTGCCCGAGCAGCTCAAACAGGAACCACCGCTGACTATTCAGAGACTCTGGATCCAGCTTCAACCGATTCAGGGTGCAGTTCTTGCGATTTCCTCGATGTGCCTTGCCGAACGGGTTCGCAAACAAGGCGGCGGGGCACTACTCTGCGCGTTGTATGACCTCATTGATCCAGCGCAAGTGCGATGGGGCGTTCATAATGCTGTGGAAGCTTCGCTTGATGACCCAAAAGCTCTGAAGGAGGAGCTGTTCTGGGCAGCATTCCAGCCATTTTGGGCAATGCTAGAGCAGTGGCTCGATCATGGAGTCTTATCGGATCCGTTCGACGAATTCTGCGTGCAACGAGATACGACGCAAATTGGAGAGCGCCTCGCAGATGACTTCAATGCTGCCTTCTGGGAGAGTGGATACACCCTCCGAGCCTCGCACCTGCCGAATATGTTGCAACAAGTCGGGACTCCGATCCTGCTCGCTGGCAAGTATCAATTCGCCTCCCAAAGCTTGGAGGTGATGCAGCAGGCCGTCCCTGGGGAACGCCCTCCGGTGGCGATTCCCATGCAAGTAGCACCTGAGGCGGGGTCATGTCGGGACGCCAGCGGCACCACGGGGCCGCAATCACTACAGTGCATGACGCTTCGCATCACGAATGCGCTCGCGACTGCCTCGAAATCTCTGGTCAGGGCCCTGATTCTCGATGGAAACCTCATGGCGACTTTAACGCAGTTCAAAAACTGCTTCCTTTTGGGTCGAGTAGATTTTCTAGATGACGTTCTCAGTGGCGTGCCCGGCGAAATCCTAGCCGGACAGGGAGCCGTCGCAGAGGTCCTCGCATCCACGCCTTCCGCTGAATCCGTTCGAACGGCATTCGACCGTGCCCTCGGCGCTGGCTTCAGGTTACAAAATACGGAGCCAAAATCGCTCGTAGGGCATTTTTCCATATCTTTCTTGCCGTATTCGCTATCGAGTCAGCTGCTGCGTGTCCTTGCGGTGAGTAGTGCCGCAGCACCGTGGTCGTCTGCCGAGGCCGCTGAACTTGCGAGCCTCGCGCATCCCACGCGAACGCGGGATGCTCAGCTTTGCATCATAGACGCTGTGTCACTCGACTATCACGCGAATTGGCCGTACAGCGTGATTCTCAACCGCCGAGTCATAACCAAATTCCAGCTGCTCTTTCGCCAGCTATCCAGCTTACATCTCTGTTTACGACGCCTGGGCAGCATTCGATTACAGCTACAGCGCGCCAGAACCGTATGCCACAAGTTCACGGGCGAAACACGGCACGCCGCAATCCTCTCTCCTCTGTACTGCTCGCTGCTACAGCAAACGATCCATGCGCTGCTCTATGCGATGACCTGGACTACCATCGAAACCCAGTGGATGCGCTGGCAGCAGACGCTCGACGAACTGGGGAACTCATTTCGACACGCCGCGAAGAACTCGCACGAGCAATCACCGCGAGAAAATCGAACCAGCTCTGTCGATGAGCTCATCCGTGCGCTGAACGAGTTCCTCGATGCCTCTCTGTACGGGTGCTTCCTCATGAAGGCGCGCTCGTTCCGCTGCGTGCGCCAAATCGTGCTGCACGTGCACCACTACATCGCTGCTGTGGAGCGCTGCGCAGGCAGACTCGATCCGGCGTTCGTTGTCGCCGAGATACGCACCCTGCGCGCGGTGGTGCGCACACTGGTCGGCTCGGTAGCGCCCACGCATCCGCTGCGCGCCTGGTACGACAGCGTCGCATGGCCTTGTGTGGAACCCTCGATGGACAGTTAGGTCCATCAATGAAACTAAAAGTTCAGCATCTACATCCTGACCCCATGCTGCGCGCCATGGCACGACAGCGTCGCGTGACCTTGGTGCGAACCTGTGATGAACTGCTATGTCCATCAATATCCCTAATAGTCCAGCGGCTACTGCTTCGCTTCCAGCGCGACTCATCGGACGCGCCGCATGCGGCTGCCAGGCGATGAAGCGGCGCGCGCACCTCGGCGTGCGCACGCACGATGTCGCGAGCGCGCGCATCGCCATTCTGCGAGCATCGCGTTGTTGGACTGCGCGTACGGTGCATTGTGCCTCGTTGGCAACAGGACGAACACGCTTCACTTGTCGCTCGCTTTATCACTGGATAGCCTATACTTAGTGTAGATTCCATGAAACCGCCACGTGTTCCTACAGTTCGGGTAAACACCGCGCGCGAGATCGGCATTGGGTTGTTGCTCGGCACCATCGCTGGTCTCGGGTGGCGCGCTTACCACGAAGCCTGGCGAGAGACGATCGATAACTATTACAAGGGGCTCGAGGCTGCGCGCAAAGCGTCGACGTCGTCTTAGGTCAGGGCGCGTTTATATGGTTGCGTGTGCCCCACGAACGACCATCTCCATGAGACGCCACGTCGGGGTGAATGTCGTGTCTTCAGCGGCGGCGGCGGCGGCGGCAGAGGCGGCGGGCTCTCCCGCGAACGCCGGGCACAGTGCCCACACGTAGTACACGGCGCGGATGTTATCGGGCGCACCCTCAATAACCTCACCGTGGAGGTCCCGGAGGCAATGGATTTGCTGCGTGGTGAACTGTACGATAAGCACGGGTTCTTCGTCGAGGAACCTACCGGTTACCAGCTCGACGTGGTCCAGGTCCAGAATGCGCGTGTCCATGACGATGCCGCTGAGGCGCCGTTCGTGGATGCTTGCAGCCATCATAGCGAACGCCTCTTCAGTGCAGTGCTCTTGCAATGTCTCCAGGTCACCGGCAAGATACGCTCCAAGAACGGTTGGAATCAGACGACTCTCGATATCTACAAGGAAACGAGATATGGTAAACTTGGGATCAAGGGTCCGAATCGCTCCAATGACTTGTGCCATTTCATTCTCCGCGAAGAAGCGGTCGTGAATCGTTCGAAAGACGTTCACCACTGGATGATCACTCTCATCCAGACGCTCGCTGACGCGCTCTTTAGCCTCCAGCACTGATCGCATAAACGGTGAACCCGCAAACCGCGAAAAGATTCGGTTCAGCACGGACGCATAGCCTGTTGTTGTCGATGCATCGCCTTGAGCGTCATCGTCGTGCGACCGAACGCGCCCCTGGGGTACCAGTGCGGTGCCAGCTTCGCGGTTCGCTGCCGACGCCGTAGACGTTGCGTGAGAGGTGGCTGCTGATCGCGAGCGATGAGCACGCTGTACGCTGGCTCGCACGGGCTCTGCGTCGTTGAGTTGGCCGCGCCTCCGAGCTTCCGCTGCGAGCGTATCCTCGATCGCCGCCTGGGTGCCGCCAAAGAGGCCTCGGAAGAACCCGGCCCAGCCGGGTCGGCGATCCCCCGGACGGTACGCCTGGACCGCCTCGGGTGCTGCCTCTGCTACCGACGACGACGAGGTGTGCTGGTCGACCTCGGCTGTTGACGCGGACTCGGTGGTACGCGGCTCGGGCGCTGCGCTTGTGCGCGCAGTGGCTGAAACCGGCTTGGCGCTTGTTGAGGTTTCCGAGGTGCACGGTCTTCGCAACAAGGGGCGCAACTCATTGGGTCTTCGTCGCCCGGCGTTGACACGAGCGGCTGACGTTCGCGTCAACGCCGTGCTGCCGAGTCGCCAGCAGAGCACGCTGAGCTGCCTGCTGGTGATCGGTCTCCACATTCCGTGCTCACTATTTCCTACAGCCGGTAAAGATATTTCCCTGTAACAATTACTCCCCTGAATCAAATGAGATCGTGCGATTCTTGTCGCGTCACGTCCTCCATAGGTGACCGAGGCAGGGCTCTTACGTGCGCTTTAGCAAGTCGCAGATGTAGAATAATTGGAGCCGACTGGTGCGCCGCGTTGCGGCGGCGCGCTGCTCTGCATTGCTCTGCTCTGCATTGCTCTGCTCTGCATTGCTCTGCTCTGCATTGCTCTGCTCTGCATTGCTCTGCTCTGCATTGCTCTGCTCTGCATTGCTTTGCTCTGCATTGCTCTGCTCTGCATTGCTCTGCTCTGCATTGCTCTGCTCTGCATTGCTTTGCTCTGCATTGCTTTGCTCTGTATTGCTCTGCTCTGCATTGGATTGCTCTGCATTGGATTGCTCTGCATTGCTTTGCTCTGCATTGCTTTGCTCTGCATTGGTTTGCTCTGTATTGCTCTGCTCTGTATTGCTCTGCTCTACATTGCGCTGCTCTGCATCGGGGGCGGTGTCCGTGCGACTGCCTGATGCTCGGCTAATGATATTTTGACCAGCGTGAGCGCATTGCGTCTGATAGAGTGTTTATGCGGACTCGAGATGCTCATTGGCGTGCTTGATATCCGCACCGGGGAATGTGTCCATTGCTCTATCTTCAGTCAAGGCGCGTAACCCATACGTTCCCTCGGAGATTCTGATCATGTCGTTCGTTCCACCAGGCATCGAGTAGCTATGAGCGTCCGCTATAGCGCCTGTAGCGCCAGAGCGGATGCAGCCCGGAGATAGCAACGCTTCGCGGTCGCATCGTGAGCTTCTCTTCGACGCGTCATTGAACCGACGCGTAAGATTGGGACTCGGTATCGTCGCGTTGTGTACGGAGAGTCTGCGATTGCCGGCATGCTTTCGCGGCACGATGCCTTCGACCAGCTCAGTAGCTAGAACGAATGCTAAGCACCGGGTCTTCGCTTGGTGATGGTGCATGGGCCCTATCGTCGGTTTCCAACGCGCAGATTTACTCGGAATATACGAATGACGGCTGGGCGCAAAAGAGCTGGACTCGAATACGCATCAGGTTTGCGGGATGTTGTGCAGGGAAGTTCAGCGCCTGTGCCAGCGCGCCTACCATCCGTGCAACAGCACACGGGAGAGAGGTTTACGGGTACCTGTAGGCGGCTTCGAAGCCGGTAATTTGCGCAGCGCACCGCCTTTCATGCTGCTGGCGCTGACCTGGTGCGCCGTGCATCACAGCGCACGCGCACACACACACACACGGAAACGCTGGGCGCTGTCAACGCTCCGTGGACAAGATACAGAGTCTGGAAGCCTGCTGTGTCGCATTAGCGGCGCGCTTTGCGTCGTCCACGCAGGTCGGCCTTGAGTCGACGGTCAACGAGTTTGTATCGGACGCGCCCCCGTGACTTGGGTTTCTGATGGCCGCCAGCTAGCGGCACCGCGCGATTGCCCTGCAGAACCGCAAGCACTGGCCGCTGTCGTCTCTGAGCGCGTGCTCGACGCATCACACGTGCAACTTGCTGTATTTTGCTCGCCGTATTCATCTCCGGCGCACGAGCGATGGCCTCGGCACGCTCTCGAGCGGCCTCAAGTCGCCGCTGGAGGCGTGCCTGCCGTCGCTGCCGGGCTTCCCGAACGCGCTTTGGTAGGTGTTCAAAGGGCGCCCCCAGCTGCGCAATTGCAGCGTCGACCTCGGCGGGGTCGACGATTTGCGGTGCTTTTCGTGCACGTTGCTCATCCGCAAGAAACCATTGCGGGAGACTCTCGGGATCGTCAAACGCATGACGATGGTAGGTAGAATCGATGAGCGCCTCGCGACCCGAACGTCGAAGCATGTAGTGACGCGCGATCGTGCGCAGCTCTGCTCGTGTGCGCTCGTCCATGGTACCCAGCAGCTGTCGAATCTTGTTTGTATTGGTACCTGCATCGGCACTGATGGCATCTTCCCGGGTTACTGTCGATTGGTGCTGGCCGTGCGTGGCGGCGGGTGTGTTCCCCAGGTAACCATGCCCTTCTGCCGGCTCGCTCGACGATGTCGACGACGACGACGATGACGACGAGTCGGACAAGTGCGCGTCAGTGAGCATGCTCGCATTTTCTGCTTCCAGAACTGATGCCTGGAGGAGATCTGCGGCATCAGGAATCTGCAACGCGTCCAGTGAGCGAATGCCGAGCCTATGGAGCCAGCGCTGGGCTCCAGCTTTGAGCTGCGGCGGAATATCGGGGTCGTCCTCTAAAACCAGCTGCTGTGCGTTTTGGATTTCATTGTCCAGGTCGACATCACTGTCACTCTGGATTGGCTCATCTGCGGACATATTCAGATTCACGGACGCATCCTGATCATGACCATCGTCATCACTGGACATCGTCTGATCGTCTACAAAGCTTTCGCTATGTGCACCGGCAGCGTCAGAGCCACTTTCTTCGCTCGCGTCTGCTCCATCTTGTTCTGAATCCAGTGCGCTGGATTCCAATGCACTCGTTTCAGCTTCCTCAAAATACCCCGTTTGCATTGCAGCACGCGCTTCACGCAACGAAAACAGATTCGAGAAACCTGTGTCCTCATCGACGTTGGCGTTCGCATCGAGATGAGCCCCGCGTTGCCTCTGGCGCTCGAGCTTTCGAGCACGCTCTCGAGCGGCCTTGGCCTCCAAACGCTTCTCTCGCCCCGTAGTGGATGCCATCGTAGACGATGCCGCGGACCGATCCACCATCGGCTCTTCCGAAACGCCAGATTCGGGGACAGTACTACCTGCTTGCTTCTGGCTCTTTTCCGCACAAAACAGGACGCGGCGGGAAGTTTCCCAGAACTTGAAGAGGCGGCGAAAATCTTTCGGTCCACAGACTCCGAGATCTTTGCAAAGCGCTCTGATTTCAGCGTTGACTAGAAGGCGAACAGGTTCAGGCAGCGCGTCTTCTTCAATAATTTCAATCGAATTATGGGTACTTAGTACTATCCCCGGAAATGACGACTCTAAAAATGTTCTCAGCGAACAGCGCCTATACTTGGTTGTGCCGTTGATGGCCTCGACATCGTCGGGCACGGCCGATCGGCGTCCAGAGAGGAGCTGGCGGCGAAACTTTCTGTCCTTGCTTTGCAACTGCTGCCGTTGACGAGCATCATCCGGGGAAGCTACGTCAGCCACTGCATTCGCATGAGACGTCGACTCCCGAAAAACCTGCCGAGGATCGAATAGGTTCGCCTCGAGCCGCGCCGGAGCCAAATAGCTCTTACAGACGACGTAGATCTCCGCAGACTGTTGCCTGCTAGCCGGTGGCTTGGTAACGTATACTCGCTGAAAGAGACCACGCGCAACGAGCAGAAAGGCTTCCGAGTCAGCGCTACGGAAGAGTTTGCTCACAAACCAGCCGCCTCTATGGAGAAGCGTGCTCGCAATCCGCAAGGCGTGGAGCGTCAGTTCCACCTGGTTATAGGCGTCTTGTAGCCAAGCGGTGCCCATATTTGGAGAGGCGTCGCTGAGCACTACGTCCACACCGAGATCACCAGTTGCCACGCGGCCGCTTGGATCAAGCACCTCGCCAAAGGAAGTGAGTGCATTTCTTATCAACCGCACACACTTTTCGGAAGTGATGTCAGCGACAATAGTCGTGCAGTTGCGAATAGGAGCGATCGGAACGAGATCAACACCAATACACGGCGCCGCAACGGGCATGTGCTGACGACACACCTGCATCCAACCGCCAGGAGCCGCACACAGGTCCACGACACCACGGGAAGCGCGGCCAAGAAAACCATGCCGTCGGTTCAGCTGAAGCAGTTTGAAGGCTGCTCGGGAGCGGTAGCCGTGCTCCTTCGCCAGGTGGTAGTACCTGTCCAGTCGGTGTTTTCCAACCTTGTGCTTACGCGCCATGAGAACCTCCAGGGACCAGTAAACTCCGTCCTCGAGCGCCCAACCCAGATCAGCGTTGTTATCGCTCCGTTGGCGACCGCCTCGACACGTCAGTGCCTTTCTGTGCAGTGCTGCGAGGTCAAGAAGGGCGTCGCTGCTGCTGCCGCCGCCGTCGCCGCTGCCACTGGGCTATCGAGGCACGCGCTGCTGATACGACATTGATGGACACGCCAGGAAACGTCCTGTTCTGCTGCTGGTATTCAGTGCGTGCTGACGAGAGCATCCTTCGCGGCTCTTGTCAACAACAGGTCGATAAGAAAGGACCCATCGAACGCGCTTCAACGCTAGCGATCGTAGACGCTAGACCTCACAGCATCGCGTGCTGCAAGAGCGAGCGATTTCGAGACAGGCACGGTTGTACTCGTTATTGCGTGGTGGCGTCGGTGCAGTAGCACCGATTGCACGGACACTTGGTGAGCTTGCGCACTGCTCGACGCACCAAAGTGGCCGTGTCCAGGCGCACGCAAACATCGAATGCTTCGTCGTCGCGAACTGGGCACGGGAAAATGGAAACGTTGCGGACGGAAACGCGCAGGGGAAGCAGTGTCCAGCGCCGAGGACCTCTGCGCACCCCAGACTCTGTCTGCGTCCAGCGTTGACGTTCACGCGTCGGGCACGTGCTGCTGCCCCGTCCGGGAGCTGTGTAGGCTGGGGCTCTTCGAGAACCAGCCTGAAACGTCTTCTGTAGTACCACTGGGTCCGAGGGTTCGCACCTTTGGTGCAGCGCGGTAGGCACGCGGGTTGTCCGGTTCACCGTCCAGCACGGAAGCGCGGTCGCCAGCACCGCGAGCCTTTCGAATACGTGTATCGAATGCAGGGAGGTATTGGCGCGAGGGCTGCAACTCGAGCATGTCCTGAGAAGCAAATATGCTCCAAAAAGATAACGAATGCGGGCTCTGGCGAGCACCCGTGCACACAACGCATAGAGCAAACAACTGGGAATGCCGCTAGAAGAAAACCAGGAAGTTCGCGACTGCTAGTACCAGGACAACATTATTCTAGCACTGAACAAAGTCGTCTGGTTTCTGATGGCTTGTGGCGAATCCGTCAGTGAGCCTCCGCGAGCAGAGACATCGATTGAACCTGCAGGGCTTGAGTCGCTTCATATGAAGATGGAGCACCGAATTGCTTACTCGCATCTTGCTTTTCGATTAGTTTCCCGAACGCTCTTTAGATGTACAGATCGATGTCCAAATGGATGAAATAAGGGCTCACGGATCCATGTGCAGTTCCAGGATTCCGGATTGTGGTTTCGGAGTGACGCAATCGACGCTTTGCCGCTGGAATTCGTACCGTCAACAGCGTCAGGGTGATTCGCGACGCCCTCGAACGATGGTTCCAAAAACAACTGGTATCATTATTCAGTTCGTAGAAAAGAGTCTCGAGGCTTTTCCCCTGCCTCGTGTGTGGCATGGTCGAATCACGCATGCTTCTTGTTTTCTGTATCGCTGTTTCAGTGCAACTCGTGCGCGCCGTCCATCGGGCACGACATCGCCTTTTGTGAGGCGCTCTCGAATGCGACGGCGTACGCCTACACGTCCAGCGGACGGCGTACTCGCCGAGCGGATCGCCCCAGA
>Ga0078972_1006702_pt1 | contig 26837 bp, 33 predicted proteins | sample YelNatPaOPGAMG01_FD_67568 | JGI IMG/M metagenome (GOLD analysis project Ga0078972, IMG submission 67568) | Hot spring thermophilic microbial communities from Obsidian Pool, Yellowstone National Park, USA - OP-RAMG-01 (SPADES assembly) (version 2) | ecosystem: Environmental > Aquatic > Thermal...
GCCCAAGATCTCGACAACCTACGCCGGATCTGGTTGCGCGCCAAACAGTGCGGCGACCTCACCGAATCCCTCCGTGCCATGTGCACGGAACGCAGCCGCGAGCTGCAACCCACCAAATAGAGAAAGAGATAGAGGAAATGACCGAATGGGAAGAAGTAGACGTACCACGCGGAGCGTATGTGTCGTGGGGCACCAAACCAGGGCAGCACGTAACCGGCAAAGTGCTCGAATACAGCATCGACGGGGGAACCGATTTCAACCAAAATCCGTGCCCCACCGTCGCCATAGAACTCGTCGAAAAGGCCGTCAGCGTCAACAAAGAAGGCGAACGCACCACCCACGAGGCGGGAGAGATCGTCCAGCTCAACGCCGGCCAGGTCAGTTTGAAAAGGGCCCTTCGTGCCGCGGACCCGAAACCAGGCGATCTGCTGAAAATCGAGCTGCAGAACCTCGCGAAAACCGCGAACGGCACCGTCAAAGAGTTCGGCATCAAGATCGCCCGCGGCGCCGGGGTGTCGTCAGCCGCCGACGACTCCGACGACCCGCCATTCTAAAAACAGCTCAAAGGCAACGTGTTTCGGGAAAAAACCTAGACAAGGAGGTCGCCGCAGGTGTTCATCTACACCACGTGTCGCGCCTGCGGCGACACCCTCACCTCCACCAACAACGACACCGTCCACCCGCTGTGCCCGCCCCGACCCACCAAAGTCGAACGACTCACCACCGAATGGCTTGACGCGGCACACGCTGGCGATGAGCAGCGCGCCACCGACCTGCAAGTGATGATCGACGAACTCGACGCGCGGCCACCGCAGCTACTCCGATCGGCCCTCACCTACGCCAGGTGGGGATGGCCCGTATTCCCCCTCCGGGCGCGCTCCAAGCAGCCAGCCACACGCAACGGGTTCAAAAACGCCACCACCGACGAAGACCGTATCCGGGCGTGGTGGGCTCAGCACCCAGACGCCAACATTGGGTTGCCCACCGGAATCATGTTCGACGTCATCGACATTGACGTGCCAGACGGTGCCGCCAGCTTCGCGAAACTCCTTAACACCGTCGACCACCGGACCGGGCGCGGACTGCTCCCCGACGCCCACGGCGTGTGCGCGACAGCTTCTGGAGGCGCCCACTACTACATCCGGGCCCAAGGTGGCGGAAACAAAACCCGCATCATGCCCGGAATCGACACCCGCGGCGCCGGCGGATACGTCGTCGCCCCGCCGTCGACCCTGGGCGAACGCGGACGCTCCTGGTCGTGGACGGTAGCGCCATCGCCTGCGATCAAGGCCGGGATGGTGACGGCGTGATGACAGACCGCCATATACCTGACGACCTGTATCGCTACTTCGGCAAAGAACCCCCCTCGCCATCGCCGATCGCCAATGTGGTGCCGATCAACGCGGCACACTACAACGGCGACCACGCCGCCTACGTCAATGCCGCCCATACCGCCGAACTTTCCGAGCTGGCGCAATGCCCCAACGGCAGCCGCAACGACACACTCAACATCGTCGCACTCAAACTCGCACGGCTGCCCATAGACCGCGATCAACTCCGCAACGACCTCCTCCAGGCATGCCACACCAACGGGCTGATCCGCGACGACGGCGCCCCCGGCGTCGAAGCCACCATCCGTTCAGCATTCCGCAAAGCCGACGGAGACGGACCCCGCGACATCCCCGAATCCAGCCGCGCCGGGCAGGCGATGGACGTCGACGCCGCGACCCTAGCACCCACAGCCGAAGCCCACGACTCCATGGCCAAGGCGGTCCGGCAGCGCGCACTGCAGATTCGCATCGAAGACGAAGCCAGAGAGCTGTATGCCGACTGGCAAGCATCGGCGGCCGGCCACGCCATTCCCGACATCGTCAGCCTAAGCGACTTCCTGGCCGTCCCCGACGAAGACGCCGAATACCGCATCGCAGACCTATGGCCCACCGGCGGAAACGTGCTGCTCGCCGCGCAGTTCAAGGCAGGGAAAACAACTTTGGTCGCCAACCTGCTGCGCTCACTGGCCGACGGGCACCACTTCCTCGGCAAATTCCGCACTACCACGCCAGTGGGAATAACCCTCTTTGATGACGAACTTGATGAACGCATGTTGCGTCGGTGGCTGCGCGACCAGAACATCCGAAATACCGACCGTATCCAGCTCGCCTCCATGAAAGGGCGCCTGTCCACCTTCAACATCCTCAACGCGCGCACCCGCGCACGCTGGGCCGAACTCATCCACGGCAGCGACGTCCTCATCCTCGACTGCCTGCGCCCCTGCCTTGACGCGCTCGGTCTCGACGAACACCGCGACGCCGGCCGATTCCTGGGCGCATGGGACGCGCTCAAGAAAGAGGCCGATGTCAGTGAGTCGATCATCGTGCACCACATGGGCCACGGCCAGGAACGCAGCCGCGGCGACAGCCGCCTCCTCGACTGGCCCGATGTCAACTGGAAAATTGTCAAAGAATCACAATCAGAAACCGAACAGGAAGAAAGGTTCTGTGACCGACGTTTCTTTTCCGCGCTGGGCCGCGATGTCAATGTTCCGGAGGGAATGCTGCAATGGGAATCCGAAGGACGCACACTCATGTTTATCGACGGTGGTCGGGGAGAAACGAAAGCGGTCGATGCAATCGACATAATTCGGTCAATATTGCGTGACCCAGAGAACAGCAATGGGCTCGGCACCGTCGCGCTCACCCGGAAGCTCCACGACGAAAACGTTGGCAAAACAATTGGTCGACGAGCCATTAAGCGCGCTATCGAGGCGGGAATACTGCTTGAAATGGACGGTCCACGCAATGCCAAAATACTCACCCTCAACCCCTCGGAGGCATGATGTCAGACCATGACCGCTCCGAGTGTTCCGGAACGTTCCGGAACACTGCCGGAACACTGCCGGCGTCCAGTGTTCCGCCGCCCCCAGAGGGGTGCGGAACGGAACACTCGTGGGGACGCTACGGCTTCCCCGCCCAGAACGCTCAGCGGAACGGTCGTACGACGCCCACGCTGAAGCCATGGAACGACTTCGACGTCGATCGCGACTGCGACTTCGCTCACGCTTGTCGAATGGTTGCGGAAATCCTGGCCGACGACGACTGGCACACTAAATCATCCGTTATCGAATCCGTTTCGGCCGCAAACCTTGATCTTCGATCGAAAACTATCAGTGGACTGATAACCCAACTCAAAGCGCATGGAGATATTCGCGAGCACGGTAAACGAATTCGGCTGACCACAAGGTGGCAAAATGGCCCGCAATAGATCATCGGCCCGCGCTGCCGGCGCTCGCGCTGAGCGTGCCGTCGCCGACTATCTGGCCGGCGCGCTGAGCGACGACCGGATTGACCGCCGGCCGAAAACGGGGAGCAAAGACCGCGGCGATATCGGCGGCCTGCGCGTCCACGGCCGGCGGGTGGTCGTGGAAGTCAAGGACTGCGCCACGCAGACACTGCCCGCGTGGGTGGCGCAAGCCCACACCGAGGCCGGCAACGACGACGCCCTCGTCGGGGTCGTCGTCGCCAAGCGTCGCGGCACCACCGACCCCGGCACCTGGTGGGTGCACATGACCGTCGACGACTTCCTGGCGCTCCTGACCGGCCAGCGCCACGGCCACCGCCAAGACTTCGCTGACGACGGGCAAGCCGCGCCTGGAGAGCCGAAATGACGCTACCCATCCCATCACACCAGACACCCCCCGTTCGTCGCTCCACGGCCACGCTAGGGGCCAGCAATGACCATCCTGCGGCGATCGGGTGCAGCCCACCGACGAGCAGTGGACCGGGACAGCCGCCCATCACTGCTCCGGCTGCCACACCAACGAACAACCCATACATCGTCGCCGCCCCCCCATCGCCCCAGGACTGGCGCGAAGAAGCGCTCTGCGCCCAAAGCGACCCCGACATCTGGTACCCCCCACAGGGCTACGACGGCGCGCAAACCACCCGCATCGCCAAACGCATCTGCGGCCAATGCCCCGTCCAGCAACCATGCCTGGACACCGCCCTCGACCACAACGAAATCCACGGCATCTGGGGCGGACTCACCCACAACGAACGCCAAGAAATCCGACGACACCGAAGAAGGCGCCCAATGACCCGGAACCGCACATGATGCACCCCCTCCGCGCCGGCGACAAAGCCTGGATCGCCCTCGGCGCCGCCATCCTCACCTGGGACATCTGCTGCCCCCCCGGCGAAACCCTCTCCGAAGCCACCCACCGCTACACCACCACCCGACCAGCCGCCACACGCATCGCGATCCTCTACACCGCCGGCCACCTCATGCACCTCTGGCCCCCCCAAGCAGACCTCTTCACCCAAATCGCCGCCCTCCCCCCCCGAAACCGGAAAAACCACCATGCCTGACTGCCAAATCTGCGGCCGCAAAACCCCCCTCTACACCTGCCACACCTGCAACCAACAACTCGCCGACAACCTCAACCAACTCCAAAACCACACCCGCGCCGACAACAAACTCACCCCCTCATTCCTCGAACACCTCGAAGACGTCCGCTACGGCAGAACCAAAATCGGTGACAGCACACGCCGATCCACCGAACGCACCACCCCACTACCCATCCGCCTCGGCCCCCACGCCACCTGGGACGGCAGCCCCGCCCAACTCCTCACCAACCTCCACCACGAACTCGCCGAATGGGTCGAATGGGTCAACAAACACCACGAGACACTCACCAACCCCGACGGAGAACAATGAGCAACAAGTGGACAACTTCAACCGCGGCCCTCGCACGCCACCTCGCCAAAAACACCCACATCATCGCCCGACACCCCCACGCCTCCCAACTCCACACCTACATCACCCAACTCATCCACACCATCGAACACACCATCAACCGGCCCCCACCCCCACGCTTCTGCGGCCAATGCGACACCACCACCCCCACCGGCCACCTCTGCGGCCACGCCCTCTACGCACCCCGCGAACACACCGAAACCACCTGCCCCCACTGCCACACCACACACCACATCGACCAGCTCTACCAACGCACCCTCGACGCCGCCGAACACCTCGCCTTCACCCGCGAAACCCTCATCGGCAACCAACGCACCCACGACGCCGAGCTTTACAGCGAAGGCCTCATGGGCGAACTCGACGAATTCGTGCACTGGCAAGCCTTCAACCGCTGGGTACGCGAACGCAAACTGCTCCCCGCGATGTGGCTCCAACCCAACGGCCAACACACCCACACCCCAAGCCCCGGCGCCCGACCCGAATACAGGCTCGGCGACCTCCGCTACCTCCGCCGCACCACCAAACACCAAAACGACAAAACTACATCCCTGTAACTCACCTCTGCTAACATGAACCACTAAACGGGCAGTCAGCGCGCCCAAAAACAGAAACGCCACCCCCACCGCGGGTGGCGTTTCTGCATCTCACAGCCCATTTCCGCGGACGGCGCGAACCCCACAACAAACCCTAAAAAGGGGCTCCCCCATGGCGATCCACTACGTCCCCATCATCCGCAACGACAACGACCAACACGCCGAAAACCACCTCACCATCGTCCTCGACGCCAACACCGGCCAACGCATCGGCCACAGCCCCACCCACACCATCACCCAAACCCTGCACCGCACCAAAAACGACACCATCAAAACCACCCTCACCATCACCCGCAAAGGCGCAAACCCGTGCTAGACAAAGCCCCAGAAGACGTCCTCGACTTCATGTGGGACTGGAGCGACTGGCTCCCCGCCGGCGACACCATCATCGACACCAGCTGGACCGCCCCCAGCGGCGTCACCATCGCCACCCTCAACACCCCCGAAAACCTCACCGTCACAACCCAAACCACCGGCGGCTCCAACACCTTCGCCACCGCCGGCACCTATTGGTGGACAATCACAGCCCTCAACGCCATCGGCGAAACCACCCCACCCGCCCCCGTCAGCGCCACACTCACAGCAGACGGCAGCGCCATCCTCACCTGGGCACAAACCACCAACGCCCTCACCTACAACATCTACCGCGGCACATCAGCCACCGAACTCACCACCCTCGTCGCCAACACCACCGACCTCACCTACACCGACACCGGCGCAACCGGAACCACACAATCACCACCCACCACCAACGGCGCCGACAACACCACCTACACCACCACCACAGCCACAATCTGGCTCGCCGGCGGCACCAGCGGCGACCAATACCCCATCACCTGCCAAATCTTCACCGCAGCAGGCCGAATCGCCCAACTCACCGAAAACCTCAACGTGGTCGAACTATGAGCGTCCCCGTCACCGTAGACAGCCCCACCCCACCCGAACGCGTCGTCGTCGTCCCGGGCCGCCACAACGCCACCATCACAGTCCCCCCACAAGACCGCACCGTCACCGTCCCCTCCGACACATGACCACCACACGCGTCGTCAAAGACACCGAAACACTACGCATCCTCACCGACAACATCAGCGCGCTACCCCACCCCAACGGCATCATCCGCCACCCCTACTTCGACACACGCTTCACCTCCAACCGCAAAGCCGTCCAAGACATGACCAGAATCTTCTGCGAAGCCATCGTCCTACTGCTGGAAAAACACGACCGACTCCGCAAACCACCCGGACGACCCCGCAAAACCGACGATGCCTAACACACCAGCCAAAACAGCCCTCGGCTACACCCGATTCCTGGACTCTTTCATCGTCCCGCTCCTGGAACGCACAGGTCTTCATGTCGAAACCGCCAAACACAAACGCACCTACACCATCACCCTTACCCTCCCGCAAAACCTACCCGCGAACCCCCTGTAGCCAGCCGGGCTGCGGACAACCCGCCACAGACCGCGGCCGCTGCACACGCCACCGACGCACCACCACCCAACGCGGCTACAACGCCGCCCATAAAAACCTTCGCAAACGTTGCGAAGATTCCGTTAACGCCGGCCTCGCCACCTGCGCACGCTGCCACCACCCCATCCACCCGGGCCAGGCGTGGGACATCGGACACGACGCACACGGCAAGCACCGAGGACCTGAACACGCAAGCTGCAACCGCGCCGCAGCGAACGAAGGACGCTTCGATTTAAGGCGCTGACCTGCACAAACACCAGCAAACCCTAGCAAACACCAGCAAACCCTAGCAAACATCAACTGACCGTCAGCGCGTCAGCGCCATCGGCACACCATCGATTCCTTATTAGACACAGACCCCCAGGGGGGGCTTTGAATCACGAAAAGGGATTGCTAGAAGATCGACCCCGCCTCGCTTTTTCTGTTGGCAACTTTTGTTAAGGTTTGCGAAGATCCTACAAACGTGCAGGTCAAAGGCTTTTTTGCGCGTAAAAGCTATTCGACAACGGATTCTGTGGCCCCCGAAAAACCTCGAAAAATGCGCATTGTTTAGTCAATCTACGTTAGCTGAGGCGGTTTTGCTTATTATACATAGGGTCGACCCGCGGCGGCTCTTGGCGCGTCTCTTCGATTGCGGCCTACTCCAGCAAACACCAGCACGTTCCAGCAAACTCCGAAGAAAGGGCCTCTGACGTGGGGAAACGTGGGTTCACTCCGCGGCCGGCGCACCTGAAAGCGCTGGAAGGCTACCGGGAGGACCGGATCAATCGGGACGCGCCGGTGCCCAGTGGTGGAGCGGTGGCGCCGCCGGTGGATTTGGTGGGGGAGGCGCGCGAGATTTGGGACCGGTTGGCGCCGGATTTGATCGACAAGGCGGTGCTGACGGCGTGGGACGTGGATGCGTTCGCGACGGGCTGCCGGGCGCAGGCGCTGCTGAATCGGGCGTTGGACGCGGCGGAGAGTGGTGAGCTGGTGGGGCGCGGCTCGCGGGAGCAGCAGGTTGTGAATCCTGCGTTGCGGGCGGTGACGTCGTTGGAGTCGACGACGCGGTCGATCTGGTCGCGGTTTGGTTTGTCCCCTGGTGATCGCGCCCAGCTGAAGGTGGATCGCGGGAATCGGCCGGCGGCTGGTGGCGCGCGCCTGTTGAGCTGATGTCGTCGTTGCCGCCGTGTGGGCGTGTGTTTGTTGACGCGTCGGGGGAGCGGTCGGAGTGCGTCGAGGTGGGGGATCATTTTTGTTGGCCGCGTGCCGCGCATTTTGAGGCGTTTTGCCGTGAGCTGTTGATGCACACGAAGGGGCGCCATTATCGGCATCCGTTTGTGTTGCGGGATTGGCAGACTGACATCACTCGGCCCCTGTTTGGGCGGACGGTGTGGTCGCAGGAGCACGGTGCGTACGCCCGGCAGTATCGGGTGGCGTATATCGAGTTGGCGCGTAAGAACGGCAAGTCGCAGTTGCTTGCGGCGATCATGCTGTATCTGTTGTTCGCGGATGGGGAGCATTCCCCGGAGATTTACGGTGTCGCGAAGGACCGTGAGCAGGCGTCCGCGGTGTTCAATGTGGCGTCGCAGATGGTGTTGTTGGAGCCGACGTTGTCGGCGCAGGCGCGCCCGATCCCGTCGACGAAGCGGATTGTGCGGCAGTCGAATAACGGGGTGTATTCGGTGAAGGCCGCGGACGCGGGCCGCATTTTGGGTTTGAACCCGTCGGGGGTCGCGGCGGATGAGATTTTGGCGTGGCCGAAGCGGGATGTGTGGGACGCGTTCAGGTCCGGTATGGGGTCGATGGACCGGCTGCAGCCGTTGATGGTTGCGGCGACAACGGCGCCGAGTATGGGTGACAGTTTCGGCGCGGACATGCATCGGGAGATGGTGCGCGTCGCTGAGGACCCGGCCCGGGCGCCGCATGTGTTCGCCTATATCCGGAATCTTCCGTTGGATGCGGACATTTGGGATGAGGACAACTGGTGTGTCCCGAATCCTGCGCTGGGTGATTTCTTGTCGCTTGAGGAAATGCGCCGGATGGCGAATGAGGCGCGGAACGATCCGATCGCCGAGTTGTCTTTTCGCCGTTTCCAGTTGAATCAGACGGTCGGCAATGAGGTGCATTGGATGCCGATGCACTTGTGGGATGCGGCGTGCGGGCCGGTGTTCGGGGATGCGGCGGCAACGTTGGATGCGTTCGCGGGCCGGGCGTGCTGGGTGGGGATCGACTTGGCGGGGCGTCTCGATTTGACGTCGGTGTGTTATTTGTTCGGGTCTGATGATGACGAGTCGGCGGATTTGGTGTGGCGTCACTGGATGCCGCGCGAGGCTTATGAGCGGCTGAATCACGCGAATGATGGGCGTCTGGCGTCGTGGGTGCGGGACGGATGGCTGACCGTCACTGAGGGTAAGGTGCTGGATTTCGACGTGGTGTATGACGCGTTTTCGGCGGATGCGGCGCGGTACACGGTGCTGGGTATCGATGCGGATAAGTGGTCGGCTGATCCGGTGTTGCAGGAGATTTGCGACCGCGTGTATGTGCCGCCGGATGATGTGATGGCTTACACCAACGACTTCGGGCACATGTCCGGCGCGATGCACAGGCTTTTTGAGCTCGTCAAAGAGGGCCGGGTCCGGCATCACGGGAATCCGGTGGCGCGTTGGTGTTTCGATTGTTGTGAGGCGCGGGTCCACACGGTTGATCCTGATCTGATTCTGCCGGCGAAGATTAACCGGGACCGCACCGCGAACCGGATCGACGCGGTGCCGGCGGCGATTATGGCGGTGAAGGCGTGGTGGGAACGCGGCCGCAACGTGTACAGCTCTTATCAAACCCAAGACCTTTTCGTCATTTAGGGGGATCGTGTTTGCGCGGGATCGGTTGATCAAGGGCGCGTTGCGGCGCCGTTTCGTGGTTACCCTGAAAGGCGCTGAAGGCGATTTCGCGGGTGTGCTGACGGAGTTTGACCGCCGCGTCATGATTTTCGAGCAGTGTACGACGGTGCCGTCGAACACGAAAGAGCAGACCCCGACTGATATCCCCGGCCGGATCATCGTGGAGCGTTCGTCGGTAGCGTATCTGCAGGAATGGTGGTGGGCGCGTGATTCTGGCTAACGGAATGAATCAGCCGATCGCCCCGCAGGCTTTCGCTGAGACGGCGCCACTATTCTTTGACGGCTATTTCGTTGGGTCCCAGGGCATCCAGCTTGAGACCAGGTTCTCGACGTATGCGCAGCTGTATTTAACGCAGCCGTGGGTGGCGACGGTTGTCGACAAAATCTCTGCGTGCATCGCACGGCTGGGCGTCAACGTGTGGGACACGTCGCCTGACACCGGGAACGTGTTGATGATGGACTCGAAGTTCGCGAATTTGATGCGGGACCCGGGGGTGACTCTGGACCCGTACTGTTTTTGGCAGTGGCTCGTTTCGACGATCGAAATTTACGGCGAAGCGTATCTGTTGAAGGTCAAAGACGACGAGTTGATGACTGTCGGGTTTTTGCCGATGCATCCGGCGATGACACAAACGTTCCGCGACCAGTTCGGTGATGTGGCGTATTGGTTTATGGGGCAGCCGAATGAGCTGATGAGTCAGGATATGGTCGTCCCCTATCTGCGGTATAACCCGAACATGACTCAGCGGGGTGTGAGTCGGTTGGAGCCGCTGCGGTCGACGCTGATGAACGAGGATTCGACGCGCCGCGCGATTCAGGCGTGGTGGAAAAACATGGGGCGCCCGTCGGGGATCATCAAAATTCAGGGGAAGCTCGACCCGTTGGGTAAGCAGCGGCTGCGTGAGCAGTGGAATCAGATGTTTCAGGGTTCGGAAAACGTTGGTGGCACAGCGGTTTTGGAGAACGGCTCCGAGTTTCAGGTGGTGCAGCAGACCGCCGAGGAGATGCAATACATTGAGTCGCGGCACATTAACCGGGAAGAGGTTTGCGCTGTTTTCGACATCCCGCCGCCGGCGGTGCACATCCTGAACCACGCCACGTACAGCAACATCACCGAACAGATGCGCAGCGTGTACCGGGACACGATCGCGCCCCGGATTTCTTTCATCGAGTCGATCACCAATTTCTATGTCGGGTCTGAGTTTCCGGGCAATGAGGTGATGCGGTTCGACGTCGCTGAGGTGATGCGAGGCGACTTCGAGACCCGGGCGGATGCCTGGTCGAAACTGGTGCAGACCGGGATCGGGAAACCCGCCGAAGCGCGCCCCTACTTTGATCTGGGGGACGCTGGGCCGGCCGCGGATATGTTGTATGCGCAGCAACAGATGCAGCCACTTGGCACCCCGAACGTTCAGGTCGAAGACCGAAACGAAAACGTGGTCGATTCGGCGCCGAAACGCCCGGCCCCGGATGTGGCGGCCGCGAAGAAACACTTGGAGGCCGGCCACGGTCAGGTGTCCTCGTTTGAGGAGATGCGGCGCGTCCTGGGCGGTTTGGCCCCCGAGGATGCGCAGGCGGTAGCGCGGGAGCTCGCCGGAAGGACATAAACGGTGCGTGCAATCGCGAAATACAACCACAACCACGACAGTAACGGCGAATTCGCGTCCGACTCCGGAAGCGGCGGCGCCCCCCACGAACTCGACAATCCCCACCACCCGCGCGTCGGGGACGGCGTCGCATTCCGCGACAGCCCGAAATCGCGTGTCGCGGCTGGAAAAATCGAGTCGGTTGACCCGGACGGTCGCAGCGGTGTCGTCAACTTCTCCGGCGCGCCCGCCGGCAAGTACCGCGGCCGTCAAAAGGTCGACCTGACTGGGGCGTTCTACACGCGGACCGACCCGAAGAATTCTCTGGTGGGCGGCACGTCGGGGCATTACGAGCAGGACGGCCCGCATCCCGGCAATGTGCGTGAGCCCTGGGATTCGCCGGGATTCAACAAGCTACCGAAAAAAGAGCAGCAGCGTCAGCTCGACGAGTATCGGGCGGCGCGATCGCGGAAAGGGATCGTCCGGATGGATATGGTCATGAAGTCGGCGCTCGCGCAGGTTCGCGGCACCGACAGCGGAGACGACGATTTTCCCGGCACCTTCGACGTTATTCTAGCGACTCCGCACCTGGACCGCGACGGCGACGAGTTACACCCCGACGGGTGGAAAACACCTCTGCCCGAACACATTACGTTTGATTCCGATCACGGTATGACGGTCGCGTCGACGGTCGGTTCCGGAGCGCCCGTGCTGGACGGCGACGGGAATGTGCGGGTGAAGGGCACGTATGCGTCGACGGCGCACGCCCAGGATGTCCGAAAACTCGTCAACGAGAAGCACATTCGGCATGTGTCGGTCACGTTTATGGAGCCGAAAGCTAAAGGAGCAGACGGGAAAACGATCGTCGGGAAACGCGAATTGTTGAACGGCGCGTTCGTTTCGGTTCCCGCGAACACGAAAGCTGTTGTTTTGTCGTCGAAATCGTTTTACGTAGATCAGCTGCGCCGGAAAGATGCCCCCCACGCGAACCCCGACGACTACTACCGCGGTGAACTGATCGAGCCTGACCGCAACGGTAAATACCCGAACGTGCGCAGCGACATCCCCGAGGACGCGATGGGCGACAGTAACGCCAAGTCGCAGCTGATCCATGACCTGGCCGCGTCACTGGGTGCGCGGTGCGCAGGAAGTGACGCCTACGCGGGACTGACCGACGGGGCGCCGTCGTACTCGAAAGCGTTGGATCAGGCCGCGGCGATCGTGAAAGACGCCGACGCTCCGCACGCCCGAGCGGACGCGGGCGGCCAGATCGGCCGCTACGAAGGCGCCCTGTTGACCCCGGACCGCAACACCGACGGCCGTATCGACGGCAACCGTGTGCCTGACGCGTCCGGTGACACCGACGCCAATTACGTCTCGTTGCAGGAGATACACGATCAGGCCGTGAAGCTGGGTGCGGCGTGCAGCGACGATTACGTGTCGCACGGTGTTCCCGAGGACGCGTGTGGCGCGTCGGACGCTAACGACAGCCTGCACGGGGTGCAGGCCGTGTTGCGGGTCGGCCCGCAGTCCGGTGGATTCGTCGACGCGAACAGCGGAAAGTTGCAGACCGGGAAATCCGCGGACCCCGACAAGGTGCAGCTTTTGAACGGGCAGGGCGCCAATTTGGGTTTGGGCACCGATCCGGGTGATCACTATCCGCGTCTGCAAGCGATCCACGATGCGGCCGTGCAGCTCGGCGGTGTGTGTTCGCCGGCGGCGACGACCCCGCCGTGGGCTGAGGACGGGGAGGTGTGGGGCGCGAACTCGCCTGTTATCGACGCCCCGATCAGCCCCGGGAAAAAGGCACTCGTGTGGGCGCAGCAGGCGGTGGCCGACGAGTCGGAGGCGAAAGCCCTCGCGTTAGAGATTCTGTCCGAACTGTAGGACACCGATAGACCCGGGGGCTGTTTTTCCCCCCCGGGCGCCACATTTTTCACCACAGAACGAGGCGTGGACAAGCCGTGTGCTTGTGCGCGCCTTTTTTCATCCCCTGAAGAAAGGCAATCCCCCCGTGAACCGTGACGATTTGCGACGCGAAGCGGCGCAACTTAAGGCTGAGGTGCGCGCCAAGACCGCAATGCGGGAATCGGGCGAAATCACCAACGCCGAGTACGCGTCCTTCATCGACAAGGCGTACAAGCGTAACGAGTCGATCCAGTCGACGATGCAGAACATGTCGAAGGCGTTGGCGATCGCCAACCCGGCTGATGACACGAATTCGCCTGCCGTGCAGTCGAGTAGGGACCCGGATGCGATTAACCCGATGACGGCGAAGTCGTTCATGGAGCGTTATGAGCGGTTGCGTCGAGCCGCGAAAAACAAGGACCCCAACCAGTCGTTCTCCTTTGACATTGCGGTCAAGACTCCGGGGTTCCGGGACTCGCAGCTGGTGATGAAGACGAACCCCTACGGAGGGAGCGCCGGCACGCAGGGCGTTACGGGTCTGCAAGGTGAAGGCGCGTCGGGAACGACGGCCTACACGGGGCTTCCCGGTGCCGGTACGCAAGCCAGCCCGGCCTCCGACTACTTCCTGGCCGGTCCTGGCGGCCCTGACATCACCCCCCAGTGGGTGCCCGGTATCCTCGAATTGCGTTGGTATGAGAACGTTATCGCTACGTTGATGCCGACGTTCCCGACCGATTCGCCCGTCGTTTCGTATGTTCGGGAGACGGCGTGGAACAACCAGTCCGCGGCAACCCCTGAAGGTGGGCAGTTCCCGACGTCGACGAACACGATCCAGCGTTATTCGGAGGAAGTCGGCAAGGTCACCAACATTTCTCGGGTTACTGACGAAGAAATCCAAGATTCCCAGTATTTTTGGGCTCTCGTTCAGAAGCGCACGACGATGGGTGTTTCGCGTGAGGAGGAGGTGCAGCTCCTCGCTGGCTCCGGCTATCCCGGCGTGAACGGATTGTTAAACAGGACTGGGGAATTCACGCAGGCGCAGACAGTTCCCGCGTTGACTGATCTGCAAATCCCGAACCAGGCCAACCCTGGCGTTGGTGCTCTGTCTGCGGTCGTCACGTCGGTGACTCCGGGAAGGTTGGTTTCCGGTGCGGGTGACACCTACCCGGACGGCTACCAGATCGTGGAGGCTCTGCTGGCTGCGATGACGGACATTCGCATCAACCACTTCTTCGAGCCGACCGCGATCGTCCTAAATCCGTTGGACTGGTTCATAATTCGCACGATGAAAGACAACCTGGGCCAGTACATGGCGGGCAGCATGTTCGGTTGGCAGTACGGCAACGCCGCGCAGATCGACCCCGCGATCCAGGCAACTGATGTGGGGTTGTCGCTGTGGGGTAAGCGTGTCGTGTCGACGCCGGCGTGCCCGCAAGGTTTGTGCCTCGTCGGCGACTTCACCGACGCCACCGCGGTGTTACGCCGGGGGGGTATGCGCGTTGAGATAGTCAACACAAATGGTTTTGACTTCGAGCAGGGGATGTGGACGATGAGGGCCTACACCCGTGTCGGCCTCGCCGTGTACCGCCCTGAGCTGTTCGAACTCGTCCAGTTCGCCGGCTCCGGCTTCACCGTAGGCTAAATCAAAACCAGGCAAACCGTTGATAGAAAGCAGGTTTCGAACACATGGTAACTGGGCCGATTAACCCTGACGTGTCAGGTCAGACACCGCAAATCCCCACGTCGAGCTACGTGTCGGGTTCAGCGTCGGTGGGGACCACCGCAACGCTAATCACCACGGTCCCGACAGGATTCGTTGGTGGCGTGGTCGTCAACAACGGGGGAGCCGACACCGTGTACTTGGGCGGTTCCGCTGTCACCGACAGCACCGGGCTGCCCGTGGCCGCCGGTGCGTCGGTGACGATCCCCGCCAGCCCCGGTGTATACCCAGCGTCGGTGTACGGGATTTCCGGGACTGCGGGGCAGACCGTGACGTACCTCTTCGGGGCTCCGCAGCCCTGATGATCGTCCCGAGCGTGGCCGGCGTCGACGGAAAGTGGGCGCCGGCCACAGCTTCCCACGCACCCGACGATCAGGCCGTCGTCGTTGCGAAAGTTGTTCAACCAGAACAGGCTACGCGCGCTATACGGAAGAATCGGCGTGCCCGCACGAAGGCGATCACCGAAGATGACTGAACCGCAGCCGCAATACAACGGCACCGGCCCGGTCGCCGCACCGGACGCACTCTACACCGGCGCCAACCTGGGATCGTATCACCTGATCCCGGCGTCGATGGTGATGGATATGCCGATGATCGTCGGATCGCACCAGGAGAATGAGGTTCAGTTCGCGTTGGATTTCGCGGCCCGCGCCGCAGAAGCCTATTGCGAGCGCAGTTTCGGGCGCGTCTTGAACGATACGATTGTCGCCAACCCGTATTTTTCTCACATTCGGGCGATGCCGGCGATCGCCCCGATGGCATCCTACGGCTCATACCCCGGTTACGGAATCAGCTTCTCCGCGTACGGGTCCCCCTACGTGGGGACGGCGCTGCTGCCGAACCCTCCGGTGACGGCGGTCTGGAACATTGAGGCGTGGATGCCGCTCGCCAATTTAGGTGGCGGCATGGGCTGGGTGACCCTCAACAATTTCAGCTTCGCCGAAGACGGGTACGTGTGGGACACGTCCGGGATGCCTGGTATCGCGCAGAGTGACGCCGGGCCGCTCCCGTCGTGGCCCCACACCCCGCGCTCGCTGCGCATCACCTACGATCACGGTTTTACGCTGCCGGGTACCGAACCGAACGGCGAATCCCCGGAACTGCCGCAGGGGATTATCGACACGGTCATTCGGGCTGCGGCGCAAATCCTGGTCAATCCCGCTGACATTGCCGCGTATTCAGCGGGCATCATCTCGATGAATTTCCACTCGCTGGTTCCCGGCGGAACCACAAGCCTCCTCGACACGACCGCTCTCGCACCGTATCGGCTCGTCCACCTGTGATCGGCGTCCAGACTTTCATTTTTTGGTCGAAAACGCCGGGACCGCTGGACCGGAAAAACATTCCGCAGGAAACCTACACTCCCACAACAATTCCGGGGTGTCTGTTGCAGCCGGCGCGGGTGACCGCGCAGGGCACCAACATTGACTATGCGGAAGCGACGTCGCAGCTGATTTCGCACCCGTTTCCGGCTGCTTTGGCGGCGAAATCAGCTGATCTGGTGCAAGACCAGCTGGCTGGCACCGTGTATCGGGTGATCGGCACGATCGTGTACCCGGCGCCGAACGGGATTCCGCACCACGTGGTTTTGTACCTGGTTTTGCCGACTGGGCTCGACCCGAAACTCGTCGCGCCGGGGACGTCGATCATCGAAGGGGGGCAGGACACCGAATGACGCGGAAAGTGCCGGGAATCAAGCAATCCGAGATCGACAAGGTGATCCGAGGCCCGAAAGTTAAAGCCGCGATGATGAACAAAGCGGTCAAGGTGCAAGACTACTGGAAGTCGGTTTCGCCGGTTTTCGACCCAACAGACCCGAAAGAGCACCGCAAAAACCCGGAGCACGGCGCCGCGGGTGACTACCGCGACTCGATCGTCGTCGAGGTCGGCAAAGACGCACAAGGGCCGTTCGTGAAAGTCAAAACGACTGACTTCAAACGGTTTTGGATCGAATTTGGCACTAAAACGATGCCGAAGCGGGCGCCGCGCCTGAAAACGTTGGCCCGATTCGCGAAACGCGGGTCGACGTGAGCCCGTCTCCGATCACCCCGGTCGACCCGCCGAACGACAGCCCCGAATACGATGTCGAGGACATCGTCATCGCCTACCTGGCGGGGTTCGGGCTGGTCCCGGACGGGCATGTGGCGGCGCGTATCCCCGAAAACATGGTTTTGCCGTGGGTTTTGGTGACCCGCGTCGCCGGCGGCGACGACTGGATCGTGGACTATGCGACGGTCCAGGTCGACTCGTTCCACGGCGACCAGACAGCGGCGTCAACGCTGGCGCGGGCCGTGCACCACCAGATGCGGCAGATGCGGCCCCAGTTGACGGTCGAGCTGCCCAGCGGCCGTCAAGCCAAAATTTACCGCTACGCCACCCACCAAACGCCGATCTATGTCCCGTGGGAACCCGAGGGTGGCGGCCTGATCATGTCTCGCTACGTCGGCGTATACGAGCTCGACGTGCGGCTTCCCAGCATCCCCGGCTACTGATCCGCAACACTCCCCACAAGAAAGGCCCGCAATGTCGACCCCGGTGCTCTCCAATTCGATATTCCTCGGCGACGAGTCGAATATCCGCCACGTCCTTTACCAGTCGTTTCTGTGGCGCGACTGGAACTACGCCGAAACGTCGCTGTCCGGGTTTTCTCCGTTCACTTCTGACGGCGCGGCGCTGATTTCGACGCTGTTCTCGGAGTCCAATCCAGGCGGCCCTTGGTATGACGCGGGCTATCTGGACGCGGCGGGCGTCGACATCAACCAAAAGTTGGAAACCAAGCCCACGATGGTCGCGCAGGCCAGGTGGCCGGCACGTTTCGACTACACGTCGGAAACCGAGGAAATCTCGACGAATTTGATGGAGTCCAACCCGATCGTCGACGCGCTCCGCGACAATCATCCCCTGTCGACGGTGCAGCCGATCGGCACCGTCAACTACAGCACCGCCGAGCCCGTCGAACGGAACATCTTCTTCCGGCAGTTGCTGATGATCGGCATCGACGGCCGTAGCGAAGAGGCGTATTACGTTGTGCGGGTGTACCCGAAGGTGTTGATCACTGATTTCGGGGTCACCAAGTGGAACGCTGAAGACACCGCGTTTTTGCCCGTGAAAATTATGGCGGTCCCAGACCCGTACACGGTGCCGCCGGATGGTGTGACCGTCGGGTCGCCGCGGTGGATCATGCGGGGCGGCCCGGGCTGGATCGGGCAGAACGCGCTCGGTGGTGTGGTGGTGACGACGTGGCCGTCGCCGCAGACCGCGCCGGTGGCGACCGCCGGCGCGAGTGGCGCGTTCACTGTCGTGTTCGCGCAGCCCACGTCCACGAATTCGCCGTTCTCCTACACCGTTGCGGCGAACAACAGCACGATCGGTCAGATCACGCATCCTGCGGTGACCGCGTCGACGTCGTCGGGGACGGTCACGCTAAGTGGTTCCGGGCTGATCAGCGGCGACGACTACGTTTTCACCGTGACGGCGACCGGGGTTAACGGGATGTCCACGGCGTCGATGCCGTCGAACTCGATCACCGCCGAATAATGGTCGACGACAAGGAGCGCCGCGTTAAAGCTGCCGGCTACGGTGAGCAGCGCATTGAGGCGCTGGGGCAGAGGCCGTACCTGGACCTGGTGTGCAAGGACGGCTCGGTGGTGCGGATGCCGCACCCGCTGCGCCTCGACGACGATGCGCTGGCCCGGGTGGAAGCGTTGCAGCGCGGCGACGGACTCGACCGTGAACCGGTCTTCGACGAGGCTGGTCGGCCGGCCCGTGACGCGGCCGGGAAGCCCGTCACCCGCATCGTCGATCCTCCTACCGTGGACGGGAAACGCGCCGACCCGTATGTGGTTCGGGCGATGAAAGCCGTACTTGGGGAATCCGATTACGCGAAGTTGCGGGATCACGGTTTGACTGCGGCGGACCTGTACAGCATGTGGGACGAACTCAGCGAAACCCGCGAGAAGGTGGACGACCCAAAAGGCGAAGCGACTTAGCCCAGGTCGTTAAGGAGTTCGCTGAGGAACTCGAAGCGGATCTGCTTTTTCGGGGTATCGACGTCCTGGATTGGCATCGCGGCCTGATCAGCGACCGTCGTCTGATCATCTTGATCCGGCATTTACCGGATGATTCGGCGACGAAAAAGGCTATGCGCGATGGTGACTGGGGTTTAACGGAGCATTTGGCGGCTGGAGTGTGGAATGAGGTTAAGGCGTTGCGCGCCGATCTGACTCACGCACAGTACCGGCCCGTATTGCCGCCGTCCGCGGCGGCGGCGGAGGAGAAGCGTATTGCGGCGTCCCGCGCTGGGCACGACGCGCTGATGGCTGTGCTGCGCGGCGAAGGGGGTGTGGCAGATGGCTAGCGATGATGATGCTCTCGCCATTGATCTGCGCCCCAAACTCGATGAGGCCGCCGCGAATAAAGCGGTGTCAGCGGTCAAAGAGAAAGTCAAGGATGCCGGCAACGTGCCGGTGCGCCCAAAGATCGACGAAGCGCAGATGGCGCGGACGTTGGATCGGGCGGCGGGGAATATGCGCGACGCCGGCGACAAGGGCGGCACCCAGATGGGCCGCGCTATCGAGACGAAGGTCTCGACGTCGATGGAGCGCGTCAAGCAGAAGGTCAACCAGACCACTCTCTCGCCCGATGTCGATGATTCGGGCCTGAAGAAGGCGGCGAAGTCGGCCGATGATCTGGGCCGCAAACTGCAAGACGTCACCAAGAAGGCCGGCGCGGTAAAGGATTCCATCGATAATGTCGACACCGGTCACAATATGTCGCAAACCCTCGACAATGCTAAGCAGCTGGGGACGTCCCTCTCTTCGATGCCCGGAAAGCTCGGCAAGATCGGCAGCGCCGTCGCGGGGGTGACCGATAAGGCGGGCGCCCTGCTCGGCGTGTTCTCATCCATCGGCGCTATCATTCCGACGATTCAGAAGGGTCTGCAGAATCTTCACATTCCCGGGTCGCAAGGCCCCGGCGAACCGGGGGGATCGGACTGGCTCTGGGACTTTATGCACCCCTTGGATGCGCCGGGGAAGGTGTTTTCATGGTGGCCCATGAAACACGACTGGAACGCCAACCACCCGCAGCAAAGTGACGCTCCCGCGAAGAAGTCCCCAGGCAGTTTCTACCAGAATTGGTATTCGGAGAACGGTACCATCGTTCAGCCCGGCGAGAAGGGTTTCGTCGGCCCACTCCCGGAGGGGGTCAAGCCCTACCAAAAGCCGTATAACCCGTTTACGGACGGCTGGCAGCCTCCCCTCGACTACAAAAAGTGGTACGCGCGTAAGGACGACGAAGAAGAAGAAAAATCTGGGGAAAAATCCGGGGCGGCGACCAGTGGGGGGAAGCCCACCGGAACCGCATCCGACCCGGTGCATGTGCGCCCTGTCGATGACGGCACCAACGGCAAAGGGAGCGGGAGCGGGTGTTGGCCGTGGCTGAATCTGGGGTTGCAGCCGCCGGACATCACGAAGTTTCTGCCCACTGCGGCCCAGCTGTTCGGTGACCCCGGCGCGCCGGGGGAAGGGTCTTTCGGTGCGCCCGGACTTGGCGGCGGTGGGCTGGGCGCCGCAGGCTGCTCATGCGAGTCCGGGGGAGTCGGCGGCACCGCCGATGGCGTGCTGGGGTCGCCGTCCGGCGCGCTGGGAGGGGCCGCGCCCACTCCCGGGGAAGTCGGCGCCCCCCCCGGTGGCGGGTCGCCGGGGGGGCCGCCCTCCGGCGCGTCAGCAGGGGAACCGTCTGCGGGTCCGTCCACGGGCGGCCCTAACCCCTACATCGCCAGCGTTCCCGCGTTGGTCCCTTTCGGGGGCAGTGACGGTTCGCGCGGCGGCTCCCTGGGCGACCTCCTCGGCGCAGCGCCGAGTAGCGTTCCCGCGTTGGTCCCTTTCGGTGGCAGCGGCGGCTCGAGCGGCGGCTCCCTGGGCGACCTCCTCGGCGCAGCGCCGAGTGGCTTACCGACCCGTGCGGCAATGAGCGGCTTCCGTGGCGGAGGGCCTGCCGACATCGCCAAGTACATTTACGGCGCTGCGCGCGCTCGCGGCTATTCCGACCACGATGCGACCGCGATCCTCGCCTACGCCGTCGGTGAAAGTGGGCTCAATCCCCGCATCTCCGGCGGCGTTCAGGGCGACGACGAAGTTATCGGCCTGTTCCAAGAGAAGTCCGGTTTCGCCCGGTCAGGCGGGATCGACCCCAGCCAGCGCTACACCGTTGAGGGAAACACCAACGCCTACCTCAACCAGCTACAGCAGCACCGCGGGGGCGACATCATGGATCAGCTGCTGCACACCAGCGTGGGCGGACCCATGTACACGGGTGGCCGCGGCTATATGGATCAGCTGATGGGGCGTGCCCGCGGCTACCTGGGGGGCGGCGGGGGCTCTCCGATCAAGGCGAACCTGACGGGATTCGGGGTGCCGGTCGGTCCCGGACCCGGCGAGGTCCCCGGCCCGATACCGGGGCCGCTCGGCCCGATCTCCGGGGACATTGCGGCCAGCGACGGCGGAATGCGCTCCAACACACCGAAAAAAGAAGCGCCGCTGGGGCAAGGCCCGGGCGCGGGGCTGACCGGCGGCGGCATCCTCGGCATGGCCGAGCAGCTGCCCGCCATGGCGGCAGGCGCCAGCGGCGGCGCATCATTCGGGGGTGGGGCGGCCGCGGCCGCAGCGTGGCAGGACATTGTGGTCCCCGAAATCAACCTCGGGGTCCAAAAAGGCGGGCAGGCGCTTGCGGCGCTCGCGATGGCACCCATGGAAACGACGCACCTGGCTGGCGGGCAGATGGGTGCCCCCAGCGTCGGCTCCGCGGGCCAGTCCGGCTGGACGGGGAAACTGTTGGGGTCGCTGTTGGGTTCGCAGTTCAACGCCGCGAACATTGCGGGATCGACTGCCCCGCCGAAAGATTCGTACGGTTCCGATCAGCAGAAAACCCAACAGCAGCAGGAGGGGCAGCCGAAAGGCACCCAAGACGATCCTCTGCACGTCAACGTGTTGAACGGCGGCGCGAAGGAGCAGGAAGGGTCCGCGTCGACCGGCACGAGTAAAGCCCCCACCGGCACTGCCGGGCAGGGCGCCGGAACGTCGTTCGGCGCGTCGACGGGCGCGGTCACCGCGAGCCCCGCGATGATCGGCTGACCGGTGACATCTCCCTCCGTTTTGATGCCGCCGGGGCCGGTCACCCCGCTCGGCGCGGCCCGCGCACTGTCCGGCACCGTCCCCCACGTGAGTGTCACCGGAGCCGACGGGACCCAGTGGTACCTTCAGGGACCGTTGGCACCGGATTTGTTGACGCAGCCGGGAATTGGGCTGATCACCTTCGAGGGGCTGCAGCCGTCATTCGATCTGCTCGATGAGCAGGGCGCCCGCCAAGACGGCATTTCGAACCTTGACACCGTGTGGAATCCGAATGTGCTGTCGATGGTGCTGGAGGCGGGGGCGCCGACCGTCGCCGAATTCCGGCAGGTGATGCGGATGTGGATTTCCAGCTGGAATCCGCCGAACGTCAACACCGTGTCGGTGTTCACCCCGCAGATGGGGTCGTGGTGGGCGCCGGCGCGGCAACTGAAAGCGCTGCCCCCGCGCACCGGGTCGGACTCCAACCAGGACCCCTCCCTGCACTTGCGGTTCCGTTTCGGGTTTCAGGCCCGCGTCGACAACGCGTTCTGGCAGGGGATCGATTCGGTGTCAGTTTTTCCCGGTGGCACGTACGGGACGTGCCCGCAAACCCTCACCGGGGGCGCCGCGTCGGGATATTGTCCCCTCACCAATACGGGGACGCGCCGCGGCTGGCCCCGATTCCTGGTGACCGGACCCGGAACGTTCACCCTCGGCAACGGCGGAAACATTGTTGCGCAGGGAAACCCGGCGTACGCGTCCGGTTACGCGCCAGGCATCGTCACTTCTGGTGTCACGCCGATCACGTTCGGGCCGCTCACCGACGGGCAGGTAGCACTGGTGTCGACGCTCCCGCGGCTGCGTAGCGTCGTCGACCTCACCCCCACGCAGACGCTGCCCACGAACCCGCAGCAGCGGGCGTTGACGCAAACGTTGATCAATTTGGCGCAGACGACGAACACGGCGCCACTGCTGGAGGCATGGCAAAACGTGTTCGGTGTGCTGCCGCTGAATTCGCCGATGTATTCGCTGCTGGGTGGGCGTTTCACGACATCGTCCGCGTTGCCTCCCCACGCGGACGGCTACCCGCTGCAAACCAGTTGGATTCCGGTGAGCATCGTCGGCGGGAACTCGAATTCGCGGATCGTGGCGGCGTCGACGCCGTATCGGACGTGGCCCTGGTGAGTCAGCCTGTCTGGCCGCAGCCGGGGAAGCCGTTGACGACCCCGTATGCGCCGAATCTGGTGATGCTGCCGTTCCAGCCGCCGGTCACCTACACCCAAGGTGGTTTCGGGGGGGGGCAGACGTTGTTGGAGTTGTTGGAGTCGGGGGTGCCGGCGATCCAGGTGGAGGCGGCGACGGTGGCCGCCGACGTGGCTAACGCACCACCGGATAACGTCACTGTGACGGTTTACGACAAGTTCTACAACCCGCTCGGGGAAATCAATGATTATATCTCATTGAGTTTCCAGTTCGCCCGCAACGCGGTCGGTGCGGCGCAGATCGTCATGAAGGGTGTCGACCCGCTGGCGCCCGCGGTGTTGGCGTGCGCGCAGACAACCGTCCCGATCACCATCGAAACCGGCACACAGCGCTGGTCGGGTCGGGTGATGACCGCCGACGACACGTTCGGCCCCATCGAAGGGACACCCCCGAATCGGGCGGTGCGCACCGTGACAGTGACGTGTGTCGACGAGTACGCCTATCTTGATCACATTTTGTGCTGGCCGAATTTCCTGCTCCCCATCGAGGTGCAGTTCCCGTCGGAGGCGGTCTACATCGGCCCCGTGGTGACGTGCGTGAAAACCCTTGTCGCGGAACAGTGTTTCCGGTTGCAGTCCGGTATCTACGAGTTGGTCAACAGCTTCGGGTCGCTGGATTTTGAGCCGCTGGCCGCGAACTGGGCGTCCGCGCTGCTGTCCGGTGGCGGCGATTTGCAGCAGATGCTCCTCACCCCGATCGTGATCGTCCCCACCGACCCGGTCAACGACACGAGTCCGTGGGTGAGTTTCTCCGGCCGCATGGATCAAATCTCCACCCTGATCGATCAGGTCGTGAAAGACACCGGCACGAATGTGACGATGACGTTGTGGATGCCGGGAGACCCGCAACCCGACGTGGTCGGACCTGACGGGCTGAAAGCGACGCTCACGGTTCCGACGGTCGTCATGGACGCAACGGACAACCTGAATGTGACGGGCGCGACGGGCACCTTCCTCGATGGCATCTTGCAGGACGTGGTCGATTTGCAGAATGGGGTGTTGGGGCAGACGCTGGCACCGTTTTTGAATCCGACGAACGAGTACGCACCCCAGGGCATCAACATCGCCCCGACGGTGGGCGTGAATTTTGTGCAGCCGTGGGTGGTGATGACCGACGACCCGCGGTCAGGGATGATCGCGTCGCAGGTGAAAGCGCGAACACCGTTGTGTACCACCGTTGTTGCGGGCGGTAAATCCCCTCAGTGGCTTGACGACCTCTTAAACATTTTGGCGTCGTGGGCAATTCAGGCGATTACTATTGCGATCGGTATCACGGGCATCCCCAGCGATCTTTTTGACGGCGTGATTGATGACGTGATTTTCGCGTTTTGGGAAGCACGTAATTTTGAGCGGCAGCAAGCCATGGGCCCGTACGCGTGGGCGGAGTACTTTACCCAAACCGGTTCAAGCGCATACACTTTGGATTCGTGGTTCGCCATGCAGAACGCGATGTGGGACACGCGTGGCCTGTACAGCTACCAGTGGTCGTTCCTCAACGGGTACCCCTACACGATCGGCGTCGATATCTTTGTGGGACAACTAGCGTCGATCGTCAACCGCGGTCTCCTATACACCGACTACGTTAACAGTGTGGTGTTCACCGACGACCGCACCACCCGGCTGGGGAAGGTGGAAATCACCGTCGGTGACCTCGAATTCGTGCTGAACCCGGTCGCGAAGATTTACCGCAAGCTTGTCAATACCGAAAAAGCCATGCAGATTTTGGCGCTGAACACGTGAACATGAAGGGTGATGGTTGTGGGAGTTAGCGCAGACGGTCAGTCCCTGACCATCACTGGGGCGTCGATCACGTTCGACTCCAGCTACGACCCGACGACGGGGATCGCGACGATCACGATCACTCCCGCCGGAGGATTGGGGACACTGCCCGCGGTGTTGGATGGGCAGCCGGGGCAGCCCCCCGTTTTGCAGGTCGGGGCGGTGGAGACGCTGCCCGCGGGCAGCGACGCGACGGTCGCGTTGACGGAGCTGGTGTCGGGGGGAGCGGGCACCGCCAGCGTGTATCAGTTGAATTTCGGGATTCCGGTGGGGGCGACCGGAGCCTCGGCCAGCAACCCCATTTTCGATTACATTGCGGGCGGCGAAACGGCGCTGACGGGGGCGGTCGGCCTGGTCTGGAATGAGGTGACGTCCCTTTTCGATCCGGTGGTGCCGGCGGCGTCGGCGGCGGGCCAGGTCTATTACGCGTCGTCGATCAATTCGACGAGCGGCACTGGCCCGGGTCCGCGGAACCTCACATCGATCAGTGTGCCGCCGCAACCGTTTTCATGGTTTCCGACGGTGTCGGGGGGGTGTGTGGTGACGGGCACCGTCAACACACAGGTGAATGTTCAGGCTTTCGTCGGCAGCACCATCGGAGATCAGGTGGGCGTGGGTTATGGTGTGCCGGGGACGCCGACGCAGTCGGTGGCGTTGATGTCGGGGGTGCCGGCGGGGTCGCAGTCGGGTTATGGTGTGGTGCCTGCGGGGATGTCGGCGACGATTGTTTTCGCGGCTACGCAGGTTGCGTCCACTTTGGATGCGTGGACGACGTCGTCGACGACGTCGACGTTCCAGGTGTTTACGACGCCGGTGCAGTCGTGACGTGGCCTGTCACCCCGGACCCGGGGATTCACAATGTGCCGGAGTCGACGTTGGGGCCTGGCGGCGAGGTGCAGTTGCTGGATGTGATGGCGTCGAACTTGGTTGGCGGGATTTTGCAGTGGGTGTTGAGGACGCTGATCGCGGATGTTGAGGGCATCCCTGTGGTGGGGGCGCTTGTTGAGGATGTGGTGGATCCGCTGGCGAATGGGTTCGCGAATTTGTTGGGGATTTTGGGTGTGGTGGGTTCGGATGTGAATTTGTTGGGGGTGCCGTCGGCGGCGAATTTTGAGGCGCTCGTCGCCCCCGCGCGGGATATCCCGTTGCTGGCGGATTTGGTGGCGGATTTGGCGGCGTTGATTAGTGGTGTGGGGGGGACGGTGATCGGTGATGTGTCGTCGGCGATTATGGAGGCGCTGTCGGATTTGGAGGCGTTGATTAGTGGTGTGGGGGGGACGGTGATCGCTGATGTGTCGGCGGCGATTACGACGGCGAAGTCGGATGCGTCGACGGCGTTGTCGGAGTTGTCGTCGCTAACCCACACGGCGATCACCGACTGGAACGCGGCGACGTCGGCGGCGATCACCGATGCTTCTATCGCCTTGTCTCAGGTGACGGGCCTGGCAACGGGTATCGAATCCTGGCTGGCTTCCGGTGGTGCACTGCCGACGGCGACGACACTCGCCCACACCGCGATCACGGACTGGAATACAGCGACTGCGACGGCCATTTCCAATGCCCAGATTGCTGGGACGCAGTTGACGGGATCGGTCAGCGGCAGCTTGATTTCGGGTGCGACAACAATTGAGCAGGGGATTGTCGACGGGATCGGCCACGCGTCGCAGGGAGCGCAGAGTTTTGAGCAGCAAGCTGTCACCGATTACAACAGCGCCGTTGCGACCGTCCAGAATTGGGTCTCCCCAATAACCTCCATCGTCTCTGTCATTCCGAACCT
>Ga0078972_1006704_pt1 | contig 26831 bp, 27 predicted proteins | sample YelNatPaOPGAMG01_FD_67568 | JGI IMG/M metagenome (GOLD analysis project Ga0078972, IMG submission 67568) | Hot spring thermophilic microbial communities from Obsidian Pool, Yellowstone National Park, USA - OP-RAMG-01 (SPADES assembly) (version 2) | ecosystem: Environmental > Aquatic > Thermal...
GTAAACCCACCGACAGATCCATTCACCTCGATGGAGACACCTCGAATATCGCACCTCGATATCCAGAAAACCCGTTCGGGAGAAATCGGTACACAGGAACATAGCCAGCAGTTCAGTGCTCTCTTCTGTTCTCTGGTACCGTCGATCGCCGCTGGTGCCGTGGCGCTGCGACAGGCCCCGATCGCGCTACTCAGCGCTAATGCAGCACCATTATCAACATACTTTCTGTTGCAACTTGTGTTGGCTATTCTAGCCAAAGACGGGGTGGACGGCTGTTTCAGGCAAAGTACTAGGAACCTGCAAGTCTGTTACAGTTTTCGAGACTAGTTTTGAATAGAATACTTGGGCAATAGCGCGTGGCTTTTCGTTGCGCGATCCTGGGAGCTGTTTGTCAAGCGAACTCGAGCGGGGTGGCCCCATAGCGACGACTCTAGACACAGCGTGTGGTACGAGCAGTGTTGGCCAGGAGCGATAAATCATGCCTCGCAAGCGTTCGCGTCTCGATAAGGCTTCTTCTGATATGGGTGCTGGCAAACCCAAGGTCTACACTGGCGCAGAGCGCGTGCCGGCGAAACGAGGTGCGGTAAGCGTTGCGCCGACTCGCCGGAATCAGGCCGGAGAGGCGCACCCCCGAGACGCACAAGGCACGAAGCGGAGCAAGCGTCTCATAACGTCAACACGAGCTTCTAACCTTGAGGACGACATTGAGGATGACTTTGTGTGCTCCGTTTGTGGTTCTGGGCACGACGAGGACCTCCTTTTGCTTTGCGATGGCTGTAACGGGGCTCGACACACGTACTGCTGCTCGCCTCCGTTACTCCAGGTCCCTGAGGGAGACTTTATCTGTCCGGATTGTAATTCGGATCAGCAGTGGAACGCGGCGCCCAGCGCACTGGCGCCTTGTGAGCGCTCAGACAAGCATGCACGAATGCGTTCAAACGCGTCAGAGACTAGGGCACCGGCAATCGCTGCAGCTGCTGCTGGACAAGGCTTTTCATATAGCAAACAAGTCACTGGCGACAGCGATGCTGGAGAGCGTGTTCCCCAGAGGCCCGCGGTTTCCTCCATGATGATCTCTGGAGACTCAAGGCGTTCGCCTAGTCCGCATATGAGACTGGCCAGTGCGGAGCTTTCGCAAGCTGAGCCTATGCCTGGAGCGCATTTGCGCGAAGCGGATGCCGCTGTGGAGGCCATTTCTCTGGGTACCGCCAGTGACAGCAGGCTGACACTTGCAGAGATCGGTGCACCGCCGGCGTCCTTCCCGTCTCCGCACAGGCGCGCACCTGCGGATACGCTCCGCGAATGCGTCGAGAAGAGCTCTGATAGCGAGTCGGCAGCATCGCAACTCGTCGCAATACAAAGCGCACCCACAGAATCTGAAGGCAAGCTGCGTCACGATTCATTTGCGAGCGCCCAAGTCGTACGGCAGACGACCGTTGTGTCGGCGGAGGGTGCGAGCCCGTCGACAGGGGGCTGCGAGGGATTCCCTGGTCATGCGTTGCCCGCGCAGAGCGAATCCACGGGTCTGACCCAGACCCCAGTGCACGCTGATCTGCATTCCACTGCATCCTCGAATGCGTCTGAACTGGAGACCGGCGCAATCGAAGCCGAACACATCGCTCCGGGCCGTAGCGCTTTGGGAGCAACTGCACGAGCAGGGGGCCAGGTGCCTGCCGCGACTGGCCCTGCTGCCGAACTCGCCTTGCAAGCGCCATCAACGCTGTCGAAACGGCCATCTATGCAGATGCCGTTGGCGCATCCAGGGAGCATGGTGGCAGTCGGCGATGCCCCGGAGCACCAGACATATGAGCGACATGCGGTAGACCTCGACTCTGTGGCAACCGAAACGCTTTTGAAAGACACGGGAGCTTTGGTATGCGTGGAAAACTCGTCCATATCATCGAATAGCGCTGTCCAGCTTGACAGCTCAGTTGACGCGACGCAAGTTTCCTCCAAGCCGGATTCGGCGGCCATGTCTGTGGAGGGCGTGCGACTGCGCGATTCCCTTGGGCGAGAGTCGGACGGCGCTGCCGCGTCACTGGGCCAAGCATCAGACGCAGCATCTCAACCAGAAACTGCGTCTCGGCTAGTTCGCAGCGTGCCAAGTAGTGCGGCCGGTCGTCCGGCTCGCCGCATCATGCCCCGGGTTGGTGAAGCCTTTCAGGTCCCCGAAGCCGCAATACCTGCCGGCTTTCCGGATGGCGAGCAACGCGGATACGCAACCGACAGCGAGCGTATAGCGAGTCTCGAGGCGTTGCGAAAACAGATTCAGCGGCATATTGAAACGTACCTGGAGAAACCTGGCTCGGTATACTGGTATGCGGGAAAGATACCCGAGGCGCAGCTGCGTACCTACCTAGAAAAATGCAGCTCATTTATTGAAAAGCGCTGGGGTCTACCGGCGACCGCTGAACAGGAATTTGTGCTCCACTGCATTCTACACGAGAACAACTATGATGTGGACGCTGCCTATGTCGTGGTCACTGAGACCGAGCGTTTGGCTCCACAGGCGGTGGATCCCACTTGCTGGACCAGTGAGGATCGTTCTTTATTTGCGCGAGGGATTTTCGAGTACGGCAAGCAGTTTTCCCTCATCCAGCGTTATTTGCTCCCGCATCGTCGCGTACAGGATCTAGTGCGCTATTATTTCCGAAAATACAAGCAACTGGTGGAGCAGCAAATGAATAGTGCTCAGATGGAGTTTGGCTATCTCTATGACACTGGCGAGGAGCCGGTACCACATGCTCGGCCCTTTCCCAGCTGCGTCTTTGTTAACATGTTGCGAATGCAAGCGCGGACGGCAGGCGATGGATTTCCCTTTCCCGGATGGTTTCGCCAGCACCTGGTGGCGGTTCGCGAAATACGTCGCCTGCGCACCGTGGAGGCCCTAGGCCGCAGCTTTACTGCCCGCTGAAGCACGCGATTCATCAACGCTTGCCGGATGAAAGCCAACGATGGCCTCCTGCTCCGTCATGCACACCATTCATGTTGTTTGCTGTGGCAGTCGAGGGTTCTCTGTATCCCTGTACACAAGAAACGTGGCGCACGGTATGACATGGTTGTGGATGCCCGTCCAGCAGCCGATCCCCGAGTGTGGTTCGCAGCGGCTGTGCACCCGTCCTGATCGAAGGGCGCTGCGATGCGCATGGACTCTGGTAGATTCATACCAAAATATACACGTTTGAATCATGCGTGTCTCGCCTCGCTGCATGCACGGCGAGGCGAGACACGCATGCCGCTTCGGCGTGCATCGACGATGCAGGATGCCTACGTCGCATTCGAAGCTTCCAGATGCATGAGCGTTCCCGGGGACCAAGGCAAAGATTCTGTTGCTTTCGTAGACATTTCTGCATTCGCTGAACTTTATCGCAGTGTTCCTGAATGGAATGGAGGCCTGCTCGATTCGACCAGTATATGAATGCGAAGCGTCACGCGATGTCGTGCTGGTCGATGAGGATGTATAGCGCACCGCCGCCTTGCGGCAGGCGCATTCGCCCCTGCTCAGTTTGGAGCTGATTCAGGGCAACGCTGCTATGGGCGACACGTACGCAGGATCTGAGCATTTGGTGCTTTGATTTACTTCGAGAATAAGGGCACATTCGAGTTGGAGAAAGAGGCTGGTTCGCGCTGTCGCACCACCACCACCACCGCCACCGCCACCATCGCCAGCAGCAGCAGCAGCGTGCATTCTGTGCTCAGGAAGCGTGCGTTGACGCACAAGCCACGACACAGCGCGGGAACGTCGAATAAAGCTCCGAGAAGCTCGTCATCCAGGGGATGGGCAGCAGGCCCATGCGATACCGCACCTGTGCGCGCTTCAACGTGTTTGGCCTGCGGCAGCGCTGGTTCACCGAAGCGACCCTGGCGCGTATACTGTCAACCGAGGATGTTGCTGGTGCGGCGGCTGGTGCCTTCTGCACCCACTGGTACCAATGCTGCGCGGATTCCGCCGCCTGCAGAAGCGCTTCGCCCCATATCGAGGTCTTTGATGTAGGTAGCGAATCCTGGAATGGTGGCACACTCTGCAGCGCTCGCGTCCCAGCGGGATTTTGGATATCACATCAGCTCTCGTCGATACCGTGAACCGGGTACTTGGACTTACCCAATGCCAGCGGATACCTGACGAGATCGTGAAGGCACCAGCGCTTCCTAATACGGGCATAAATACCGTCCCAGAGAAGGGCGCTATGTAGACGCGTCATCCTTCTGAATGATCAGGAACCCGTTCCAGCGTTCGGTAGTCGGGTACCAGTCCAGAGCATGACGGTGCGCCTGCAGTCACGTGGCGACATGTTGGCCAGCATCACCGGCAGCGATACGTCGCGTAAAACGCACCACTTGTCCATATCGCCACACTTGAGCCACTGTAATCGAGAGTGGGTGCGTCGGCTGTCGTTCCTGGCGGCACGTCTCTCGAGCTGGGCCTGGACTCGAGACCTGTTTCCGATGCTCGTTGATAGTCGTGCGGCCATGGAGCCGAGTACGCGAGCACAGCCCTGTGTGTCGTCTTTGGAGTCGCTGTCAGCGCTGCGGGTTTTGCTCGTGGGCGCCGGCGGCATCGGTTGCGAGCTCGCCCACGGTCTCGTCCAGCTCGGGGTGGGCTGTCTTCATCTCGTTGATCTGGACCGGGTGGATGCCTCGAACCTGAACCGGCAGTTTTTGTTCCGGCGTTCGGACATTGGTCGGCTCAAAAGCGAGGCGGTGGTGGCGAACCTCGGCCGGACGCTGCCCGGCCAGGGACTCGAGTTGGTCGCTCACGCAGGTGATGTTCGGGACACAACAAAGTTTTCATGGAACTTTTTTCGCTCTTTTGATGTTGTGTTGAATGCGCTGGACAACCTGGAGGCTCGCCAGCACGTGAACAAGATGTGCATAGCCACCCGGAGGCTCCTGATCGACACTGGCAGTGCTGGTTACCTGGGTCAGGTCGTGCCCATCCTGCCGGGGGTCAGTGAGTGCTACCAGTGCACACCCAAGTCGGGAACGCGTCAGTTTGCGGTTTGCACGATCCGCTCCAATCCCGAAAAACCAGCGCATTGTGTTGCCTGGGCAAAACATCTCTTCAACCATCTTTTTGCACCAGAGTCAGCGGCTGAGTCCATGCTCAGCGACTTGGACTGTCGATGGGACGGTCAGGAGACACCTGCGGCGTATACTGTTCGGTTATTGAGGTTCTTATTCGTGGAAGAGGTGACACGACAAGCCGCGATACGGCAGGAGGCGGGTGAACAACGACGACCTCGACCATTGGAGGGCGCGCTGCTCGACGACCTCGAGACGCTGACTCAACAGCAACAGCAGCAGCAACAGCAACAGCAACAGCAGCAGCGCCTAGAGGCACTAGATGAGCGATTTGCGCAGCAGACCAGTGCCTGGGATGTCTCTACGTGTTTAGCGGTTCTCAATGAGGTGGTTCCGCGACTATGTAGCTGCTCGAAACCTCGCACCTTTGATAAGGATGATGCTGAGGCGTTGGCGTTCGTCACAGCCATGAGCAACTTACGCGCACACTGCTATCGGGTAGAGCCGCTGCAGAGCCCTTTCGAAGTCAAAGGTATTGCCGGTGGAATCGTACACGCGATCGCTGCCACGAATGCTATGGTGGCTGGGCTAGCACTCACGGAGCTCTGCAAATGGCACCAACTGGTGCAGCGGACAGATAACGCCACTGACTTGAAACGCGCGCGAAGTGTACTCCGCTGCGTCTTTGTGCTGCGAACACCAACCCCATCCCGAAGTCGCTCTGAATCCGTGCTGCTGCTGCCAGAAGCGCTCGCAGCGCCCAACAAAGATTGTTCCATATGCTCCCGCGGCAAAGTAGCCATCGCGTTGACCAGCGCCCTAACGCAGGTTACGCTCGGGCAATTCATACGCGAGTGCTTGCACGGTCAGCTTGGTATCGGTACAGAAGCCGCGCTTCTGATTGGCCTCTGTACACGAGACGCGCGCGGTGAACCCTGCGTTGCGCTTTTGTATGAGGACCCGGACCCTGCGGATGCGATCACCGCACTGGCGAACGGCGACTCGCCTAAAGATATCGGCAACAACAACGACGATGACGATGATGATGAAGACGAGCGATGCTTATGGCGTGCAAACTGCGAGAGATCTCTGGCGTCGCTTGGAGTCGAAGCATCGGCGGAGCTGCAGATCGATGCCGTCCAAAGAAAAGAAGAACATGGGACGCAGTTTCAGCGACTGCGTTTCGATGTGTATCTGGTGCCCGGCACTGAGAACACTGCTGCGACAGAAACAAACTGGCGCATCCTCGAAGGCAGCAGCATCGGTGAGTGGGAAACCCTTCCTCTGCCGTCGTCAAATGATCCGGATAATGAGCGCGATGAGAATAATAGCAGCAGACCGGACTCGGAAGTTGACCTCATCGAAATCGACGCAACTGACTCGGAAACAATGGCTCCCGCTGAGGATGCTGCCGAAGCCTCCATTCCGCGAAAGCGGTATCGAGCGTCGACCGAATCCTCCGACGCGGATATCGTGCTGCTCATTGACCCGTGACCAGATGAAAAATCGTCTTTTTGCGCTGCAAACGAGGCCTGTGAACTGATCGCTTTATCGTTGACTTGCAACTTGGCGAAACCGGCGATTTGTGCAAGCGTGTTGCTTCTAGATCTGATGATGAAGGACGAGAAATACGTTAGTGAGCCCAAGCATCGAACGAGCGGAGGCGTCTCTGATCGACTCGCACCTGAGCACGCGCTCCCTTCACCCATGGACGCTTTGAACATAGATCCATTGGTAATAGAAAAACAGGAGCAAAGGGATATGATTTTCGGATGGAATTGCGTCTGAGCGTTTGCTCCTTGCACCTGCACGCGCGTCCAGTATGGATCCAGTGGCAATAGGGAATCGAGAGCAAACCGACATCGTTATACAGCAGATGAATGCTGCCGACGTTCCGCCGTGATCTCGGTACGTTGTCGACGCCTCTGGGGCATAGCGCGAGCCTCGGAGTGCTGACGCTTGCCCCGCGTTGATCACGACGAGGTCACTTGCGATGGTGCACATTCTGGTTCGCAGCTGACCTGCAGATTCGTTTAGCGGATCGTACGTACTATGCATAGGTCGAGCAGGTAGCGTTGGCGGCTTCATACGCGACTGTTTTCCGAGCACCTGACCTGCTGCATCTGGACGAGGCGCGTTGCATTCGCGAGCGTCTCTCGGTACCGTGGAATGGTCCTCAGAGCGCGTTTCGCTGTATGTTCGCAGTGGAGGAAGCTCGTGCTGAACGCGCTCCCTACGCTGCACAGGACGACTAGCGGCGTTTTCGGAGTCAGTGCAGCTGCCGTAGCGCTTGGTTTCCCTGTTGTTTGCGCTGGTGTTGCTATTGTCTCTCCTGCAAAGATTCGGAAAGCCGCTGCCATCGCTAGGAGTCCTGGACGCTCAAACTGGTGCGGTATACGTCCAAGACGAAGGTGCAGGTCGCGTGTACGCCTCAGCATCAGACCTGCAGTCATATTCGGTTCACACGCGCGTCGGGTTGCCTTCGGATAACGCTAGGGAGCGAGGTTCTCAGCGGGCGTTGGGGCCGGGCCCCTGCTCGACAGCGGCGCATACCAAAGTCGTGAACACTCGTGAGGTGTCGGATCTCCCGCAAGGCGCGAGTCGCAGAACCCGGACCGTTCGTTCTGACAAGATTCCGCCGACGCTACCTCATATAAACTAGACGCGATTCCAATCATTTTACGGATGGCGCTCGTCGATCGCGTGCTCTGCAGTATCCCTTTCGAGTGTGCAGGTCCCGTCCTTTGCATTCTGCCGACAACTAACGACTTTCGATCGACTCGCTTGATCATGTTTCGTTCCCCCCCGGAGTGTACATGTCTGACCAACCCTCAGTACTTGTAGTCCTTCACATACAGCGATTCCTGGCTGGCACCGTCGGCGTCCACGAGTTTCCCGAGTTGCGCCTGGCCGTTCGCTCGACAACGTTTCAGAAACGCCTCCTGTGCTGCCGCCACATTCGCCGGATTGCCACTCCAGGCCTTGAGGCAGGACTGCTGCAACGCGCGTCCGTAGCTGAAGCTCAGCGCCCATGGTCTCGAGACGTTCTTCACATTGTTGATGGCGGCGAGGTTTTGCGTTGCTTCGATTTCACTCTGGCCGCCGGATAGAAACACGATTCCTGGCACCGCCGGAGGTACCGTGCGCGATAGCGTACGTACCGTGTAAAAGGCGATCTCAGCGGGTGTCGCTGCGGGTTTGTGCTCTGCTCCTGGCGTCGTCATGGCTGGCTTTAAGAGCGTTCCCTCCAGAAGCAGATTCTGGTCTTGGATGGCTTTGTAGACTGCTGCCAGCACCCGCTCCTGTGCGGCCGCCGCCTGCTCGATCGTATGCGACCCATCCATGAGGACTTCGGGCTCGATGATCGGCACCAGACCTGCCATCTGTGAAATAGCACCGTAGCGTGCAAGCGTGTGCGCATTCTCCGTGATCGCCTGCTGTGACGGGCAACCTGTGGCGGGATCGATCTTCAAGACCGCACGCCACTTGGCGAACCTCGCACCCGCCTCGTAATATTTCTTAGACCGCTCCAACAGACCATCAAGGCCAAGTGTTGCGGTCTCGCCGTCGGTTCCTGGTAGCGGCGTGGTGCCCTTGTCGGTTTTGATGCCAACGATGATCCCTTTCTCTCGCAGTAGGTCACAGAGCTGTTTCTTCCCGTCGGTCGTTTTCGCGAAAAGAGTTTCCTCGAATGTGATGACACCACTGATGAACTCCTCAATACCTGGAGTGCTGAAGAGAAGCTCTCGATACGCAGTCCGGTTCGCTTCGTTGTTCTCCACCTGGATGCTGCTGAAGCGTTTCCCAATGGTGCCAGTGCTTTCGTCGGCAGCCAGGATGCCTTTACCGGGCGTTACGATTTTTTTCGCTGTTTCAATCAGCTCTGCAGCGTAAGGTGACCAGTGTTCCGGCATTGCGTATTCTTGCTTGGGTCGTGCTCAGTAGGCAAGAAAACACGACGTTGTCCTCGTCCTTGTCGTCGTCACAACCGTACGCTGTATATCGCAGGAATTCGACACGAGTCCGCGATTATGCGTGTGGAGCGCACGGCGCCGTTGCGTCGTCGCAATCCATCACTGCGCTTCGTCGATCGACGCCTCGCGAGGAGAGCAGCGGCCTGGAGCGCGTCTCGTGACAAGCGTGACAGCGTGCGGTGCCTGCATGATCGCGCGCGCGCCTCCTGTCGCCTGATCTGATCGGGCACCTCGATGATTCCATTGATGGATGTGGATGCGTGTTGCACCTAAACATGCGTGTCCGTATTTCTCCGTGCGTGCTTGCCGATGATTCCATTGATGTATGTGGATGCGAGTTGCACCTAAACATGCGTGTCCGTATGGATCCGTACCTGTAGGATCGGATCTGATCGCCTCTCTGCTGCCATCGACTGCGCGTCCATGCTCGGCGGAGGCTCGATACCGCGCCAAGCCCCGATCAACATTCCAAGAGCTCTAGTCCCAATTTCTAGGTATAGCAGAAAGGCATCAATACAAGCGAGTTTACGTTGCCTATCGACGGGAGGAAGCCTGTTTCGCGGAGCAGCCGCGCGTCTAGCGAAAAACATGGAAAATCTTCCCCTGCGGCCGGAAAACTACGGTGCACTGCCTGTGACTGGTTGTAGACCGATCCGAATCGGTGGCATTTTTGACGACTACGCTTCTTGAACGATTCCAGGTATGGACGTTCTCCGCTTCCCACACGCCCTCCAGGCGCAATGCGACTCTGGACGCGTCTCTCTTCGCGCGCACGGGCCAAAGTGCACGGGCACTCGAATTCGCGTGAGTGAAGCACGCAAGCGCTCGACCGCTTCGCCCTATTGCAAGTGGCTGAGAAGCTCGCAGACGCGAGGCAACCTTTAGACGGTCATGCATAGCCTAGGGTGATCGATACCGTACCGATGCGAGCGCAGAAAAAAATACACAACGGCCCGTGCCAATTCCCGGCGGGTGTCGCGACCAACAAGTCTCGCACGCTCCGCGTCTCTTCGTAGGGTCACGCATCCGTACCTGACCACAGCATGTACAGGGATTCCGCGCACGGCACGCATCCTCGAACTAGATGGTGACAGGCAGCTAAGCGTAGCTGTTTGGTAACCACGCATTCCGAGTTTCGCCACCGAGAACACCCACCGGCACTTGAAACCAAGGCACGAGTCGCAAACCCGAACGATGGTGCCTTTTCCCAAGACCGATTGCGTTACTTGCTGAGCGCGTACCGTCTAGCGCGCTTCATACGCGTGCTCAACCAGTAGACTGCAGTCGATGCTGCATGCAGAGAATGGGCAGCAGCGGCCGCAACGGCGCTGAAGAACGCGAGGTCGCGACCTGTGCAGCGTCGCACCGCGGGCCACGACTCGCGAGATAACGAAGCACCGAGCAACACCACGTCCTCGTGTACGGCTGCTTAGACTTGCGCTGGCGGAACCGGTTGCTGCTGCTGTTGTTGTTGTTGTTGCGTCAAATGCCCCAAGATATCACGTAAATAGCGGAGTCGCTTGACCAATTCGGGACAGTTGGGAATCGCATGAAGCCGAAGTTGGATACGTCGCCCGAGTTTGTCGCGGTACGTCACAATACCGTGGCCTGCCGACAACACCAGCTGTGTTGTGTCGAAAAAGTCGACCTGAATCACACGGTTGCTCAGCCGAAAGATCATTGCATGGCGCGTTCGCATCCAGCGCTTGAGGTAAATCGGCCGCTGGACTGCAGCAGCAGCACCTGCGCTACCCGGAACGGTACCCTGCGCCACTGGCGGCTCCTGGCCAGGCGGCTGGTGTTCATCCAGGTGTTGGCGGAAATGCCGCAGTAACGTTACCTTCTTACGCAGGCTCTCTCGATGGTCATTCCAGGTGAAAATCTGCCAGTCGTCGTAGCTTCCAAACGCCAAGCGTTTTCGCTCCACATACTCGATCGCACTGGCATCGCCGCCCGCATGCAGCATGATTTTGGTTGCATCGTTGAAATAAACCCCGTAATCACCATTCGAAAGCTGATACCCAACACCGTACTTGGAGGTGTAATCCACCCATTTGCAGATCCAGACTTCGGGTGGCGTGGTCTTGCAGTCGGCTGGCAGGTCGCCCATATGAACGGTGCGCGTCGGATCCGCAATCTGGAACGGCGACGCGAGCACACCGCCTCCGCAGGCACCTCGCTGGTCACCCGCTTGCGCGCAGGCAGCGCTCGAGGCACTACTTCGAGACTGAGCCCCAGAGCGCGCTCCAGGGGGTCCCAGTACCTCCGATGGCGATGCACTGCGAGCAGCCGAGGTCGGGATCATGGCCTCTGGCGGCAAGCGTGCAAAGCTCGTGGCTAGTTCGTGCTGGGCGCGTCTGAGCATGCCCCGCTCCTCCTCATCCATATCGGCTGCGTCCCAGTGGCCGCCAGCATCGTGTCCCTCTGCCGCAATGATCTGTCGATCGTGACGACTGGCGCTCTCGCATGCGGGCGGAGGCATTGCACACGCACGCGCGCCGCTCATCGGGGTCAGGTTGGCGCTGCCGTCCGTGTGTATGCGTTCGGCAGCGGTGTGTGCTGGCGCTTCTGCGGTACCAAGCTCCATACGCTCCAGCAGGTGCACGACACCAAGGGCATTCCCAGGCGCTGAACCTGCATGCGGCTTCTCCAGTGCTGCGACCGGCCCGGTGCCTGTATGCTTCTTCGTGAACGGATTTCGCGGAAAGGTTCCCTTTTGAGTGATGCCCTGTACCGCAGGGAGGTTTCTCTCTCGTGCAGAGGTACTTGAGCAAGCCTGTTGTTGCACGCTCTGAGCCGCACTGGGAAACCGGGGGCCCGTCGCGCCATCCGCGCTGTCATGATACCGCATACCAGTTGCTTGAACGGCCCCAGACGCGAAATCGAGACCTATTTCTGCGAGTGTTGGTTCCTCATCGAGCGCCTTGCGCGGCAAGCAACGGGGCACAGGGCCTTGCATGAACTCGCTGCACCAGATATCAGAGAGCTGGGGCCGGCCCTCTGGCGCTGCATTCAGGATGGAAACAATGAGATCACGAGCGGGGCGGCTAATCTGTACCTGCGAAGGGAACGTATAGATGTTGGCCTTGATCCGTTTGTAGGTTGTCTTCACATCCGCGGTCTCGAATGGCGGCTTGCCAATCAACATGGTGTAGAGAACGACCCCGAGACTCCAGATATCAACCTCGTAACTGTGTCCGTTCTTGCCGCACAGGATCTCCGGTGCGATGTAGTTCGGGGTGCCGCACATGGTCCGCTTGCGCTCATTATCGTACTCGAGCTTTGCCGCGAGGCCGAAATCTCCAATTTTGATCTGCAAATCGCTGGTCAAGAAGAGGTTCCCGAGTTTAATATCGCGGTGGATGACGCGATTGCGATGCATGTACTCCACCGCCTCCAGGATTTGCATCATAAAGTAGCGGCACTCGGGTTCCGTCAGACGTTTGCGTCGTTTCAAAAGTTCCATCATGCTCTGTGCGTCGCACAGCTCGAGTAAAATGTAGACGTGATCCTCGTCCTCGAAAAAGTGCTCGAAGCGCACAATATGCGGATGTCGCAACGATCCATGGATTTGGATCTCGCTCCGAAGTTTCTGGCGAGCTCGCAGCTTCGTCACGGTGCTCTTGTCAATAATTTTTCCAGCGTAGACGCGCTGCGTGCGCGCATCCGTCATTTCGTAGCATTTCGCAAAGCCGCCTTTGCCGAGGAAACGGCCGCGAATATACGTTGCCACAACCGGCCCGAGAATGTAGCCACTGCCGTCGCTTTGCTCCGTGTTGGAGGTGTCCAGATTCTCCTCAGTGCGCTCATTTCCAGCAGCTCGCTTCCGAATGCGCTGTCGCTCTTCAATGATCGCAAAAGCCTGACGCTCAGCTGCGCCGCGACCCGCACCAGGCGAAGCAGCAGCGGCACTCGAGCCCGTGGGAGAGTCGACCACTGCCCTCACCCGCCCGGAACCAGCTTCAGGCCCAGTGCGACCACCGCGCTGGGATGTCGGTGTGCTGCCTGTGGTAGCTCCAGCGTTAGCGCCACTGCCACCGCCGCCGCCACCTGTTCGGAGGCCCAAGAAAGCCATCAAGCTCGTTTGAAAGTACGCCGGAGGTCAAATATTCGGCTAAAAAGAAGGAACACCAAACGTTTGTGTCGCGTCCGAGACCCTTGGACGATTCGATGTATGTTCTTCGTTGGAGTCACTCGTATTCAGAAACTGTTCGGAAGGCAAGCGCCGTCTAGTGAGCAAATACGCTGCGTACGCTTGCGTCTAGTACTCCAAGTCTGACGCAGCGAGCACCGGATGCAACGTCCTGAAACGGCTCCCGCGACGCACCCAGAGATCCGCGCATGCGATCGCCTCATCGCCCGCCTCGGGCGCGACGCAATCGTGCAACGCTCGGTGCGTCACGCGCGCACAGCCAGCGCACCCATCCCTGATTTCGTTTCGCAGCACGAAGCGGATGCATACGTGGCGGCGATGCTGCAGCAGGCGTTGCAGGAGCTGTACGTTGAAAATATGGACATAAACGGACGGAGCAGATCGAAGGTGAATTAGGGATGAAGCCTTACATACATACATATCTCTTCACTTCATAGGAAAGCGATGCACATCCTGTGTGCCTCCGGTCAGCAACGCCTGCTTCACGAAACGGATGATTCGGACGGACGGGCGATGACGCTGCCACGAACGCTCTTGGATTTTGGGTACTTGAATCCGCAGGTATCCTGTGTGGCTTGTTTCGTTCTTGCATGGATGCAGTGGCCTTCCTTGTTGCGGGCGCTTGCGCTTTTATGTAAAGAGCTACAAGCACGGTCGTCACTGTAGGGCTGGCGGGTCCTGAGTCACCGATTCAACCGTTTCTGGAACTGGTCCAGCGGCCTGACAAACCGCACCCGGAAACTTGCTCCACAGGACTTGCACCTGGTCGGTCGGTCGGTCGACAGCGGTGCCTACACGTTACGCCAAACACGCGCGATATCCCTGGCGCGAGCTCGTTCAATAGATTGTCGCGATGGTACTGAGCGGTTTCACGCGGTTCCGCTCGCAGCTTGTTCTGGGAGTGCTATGCGTCGCTTGGTTCTGCTGCAGCGCGCTAATCATTCTATGGACAAAGTATCTGCTTTCAGGGGGTGCTATCGTGCCTGCCACTCGTGATCAGCGCCCGCTTTTCCCCTTTCCCTTGTTGATAACGCTGTCGAACAACACTGGTTGTGCACTGATTGGCGCGGGGCTTGTTCTGGGGAGCTGGCTGCGTAGCAACCTGCGCCACGGCGAGCCTGTGCCATGGTCGCCACCGGTTCGATGGCCGACGGGCCCACGTTGGTGGCGGTTTCTCGTGGCAATTGGCGCGTGTACCGCGCTGGAAATAGGCTGCGCCAACTGGTCCCTGCAGAAGCTCACGGTAGCCTTCAGCACGCTGCTCAAGTGCACCGCACCTGTATTTGTGCTTTTCTGGTCGATTTTGCTCGGCATCGAATTGTTCAGCTGGGTAACTCTCGGATCGCTTATCCTGATGTGCATGGGTGCAGCGCTCATGACAACTGGAGACTCGCTGCAATTCTCAATAGTCGGGGCTACGGTTTTGTTGGCAGGAATCGCATTAGGTGGATTTCGCTGGGCGCTAAGCCAGGTGATTCTGCAGAGAACTGTACGTGATAGTTCTGCGGACCCAGCGACGAAGACGGCTCAACAGACACGAGTCGACAAAAGATTGACGCCTTTGGAAGCAGTCGTCCTTCTGGCACCTGTAACGGCGTTTTTTCTGGCACCGGCTGTCTATTTGTTGGAGCTGCGTCCGCTCCGGGAGTTGCTTCGAGGTCCATCGCGAGAGACGAGCGAGATCTTGGCGATTCTCGGCTCCCTTGCTGGTATCGCTGGTCTCGTTTTTGTACTCTTATGGCTCGAGTATGCGATTGTCCAGCGAACCTCTTCGCTGGCAATCTCCGTAGTGAGCATCATGAAGGAATTGCTCACGATTCTTGCGGGGATGGTGACGTTCGGGGACCATGTCGGATGGCGAAGTTTTCTGGGTCTGGCGCTTTCGCAGGGCGGATTCCTGGCTTTTCTGCGACACCGGCAGGGCTGGCTCCAGCGAACCCCGGATACAGATGCACCCAGCGAGAACAGCTCTGTCTCGCAACTGGTGCCGACGCAATCCAGAGATCACCTGGCGCCGTCGGAAGTCATCGAAGCCTCCGATGAACCACACGCCGTTTTGCTGGATGTGTCGATGCCCTGATGAGTTTGCGTCTACTCATGACGGTTTCTCTGTATGAGATGCTGTTGGTCCGGCGGCTTCCATTGCTAGAGCAATGACAGCCTCGAAAACAAGCTGTAAAACGCCGGCGATACGAGGTTCCACTGATTGGCAGGTTGTTCGTGATCATCGCGCACCGGACGCGGGGATTGGTTGACGACGTTGAGGATACCTTAGTGTCTGTGCGGAGGCATTATTCTGTCAGATTGTGCAGCTATGTATTGTGAGAATAATATGGTCTCGTGCGTGGCAACAGGGACTTGGTGAAACCAGAACCTCAGCGTGACAACTGAAACAAGTACGCTGGCACATGAACGGTACCATAGACTCCGCGATAGGTCAATGGGGCGCGCAACGCGATCCAGAGGGGCGTTTGTGGCGCGAACAAGTCGCAGCGCTGCTGGCAAACGCTGCAGGATCGTGTGTTCGCATGCTGACTTTGGAAGCTTCCTCGGCGATACCGGTAAAGAAAACATCGCATCGTTTATAGCGCTGTTGTCTTCGCCTTATATTCGTTTACGGACGTGCCCTGTGTATGCATTAGGAGCAACGGCACTGACGACCGAGTTCTTCTGGACATCGTCGGCGTTATACTCAGTCATATCCAACAACGGAACGCGGTTATCGTGCAATAGCTCACAAGAATAATCATCGCTGGTGCATATAGATGTATATGGCGCTTCAGATTCCATAACTTGCCGAATCCTATCATATCAATGCGTTATTACTGGCGGGCATCCGATTCTATCTCATGCTCAATGATCTTATGCATCGGACGTCGTCAGCGTTTCAACACAAAACCCAGATTGAGTACTCGACCATTACTTTGATAGTGCGCTCAGCAGCAAGCCATTGGACGCTCCGAATGCAAGAGTCACTTCCGGATCGTGATCGAGGAACTCAAGCCTCGATACAGAACGTGCTTCGACGCATGATTGCTGGTGAAATTGCGCTATCGTACGCTTCTCAACTTCGAGTCGCTCGCTTTCTATCCAACTGTCCGCTTACCGCACAACACCTCGTGCATCCGTCTCTTTTCCGCGTTCTTACACTCGACGAGTTTCAGCATGTACACACACTCGTGATGCGTTCGTTTCGTCCTGACGGCACCTGTGGTGACTGGACAGCATCTGTCCCAGTACGCGTTGAGCGCACCCGTCGAATGCGCAGAAATGCAGTATTTGGGTGCCACAGTACGTCCAGAGCCATCGACTAGCACCAAACGATTCGAGGGGTCGCTGAATTCCCCTTCCAACCCACTGAGTAACTTAGTGAAGGTTGTTTTGTGGCATCCGTGCACCCGGAACCGTTGCTTACCTACCGGGATCTCACATTCTCCCGCGAAGGATCGTTCGCTTGAGTCATCTAGAAGTTGGTTTACGCTCTGAATGAAGCGTGTAACGCATCGGCATCTGCTCTGGACGGTGTCGAGAGCGTCGAGATGGATCGCGAGGCCATTATTATGCCACGTGTTGGTATGTTCGCTGATGCACATGCTTTCGGACTCTTGATTATACCAAGCCCTGAAAATGTCAAACCGAATTCCATTTTCTCTCTCAACCATTAGTAATCAGGAGCAAGGTTTCATCGAAAATATCGGGAGGCATGAGGGCCGCTAACACCTTCCTATCTCGCATGCCCACTGAGAATCGCCTGGCGAGGTGCTACCCGGTCAGGGACGCTGGGCTAGCCCTCAGCACGTTATGCGGTAGGCGATATCTAATGATGTCCTGCATTGCACAATTTTGGAAGATTCTCCTCATTGATGTCTGGTCGTTGTGGGGCCTTTACAACAGCTTTTCCACGGAAATTCCCGATAAGAAAGTTTTTTTCATGCACTACGTCGTCCTCACGTAAAAAATATCATTTTCTTTACTTCCTGGTGGTTCATTCTTCCACTCCTTGTTCGCCTTGCCATCCACTTGATGGGTTGGCAAGAGTGTGATCGCTGCACGCCAAATACGACGCTTTACCAGGGACCCAGACGCACCTGGGGCACTGTCAGACCGAAGCTTTCCTGCTTTCTGCATGTACCTACTATACTTCAAGAACGTTTTCGTCGCCGTGTCCGTCGCGAGCATGCCCACGAACAGGGATGTGCTCCTTTCCGTATCTCCTCGCGCCCGTCCGGTGAAGCAACTCATCAGTTCAGGGAAAGCGAAGATAGATGGTGATTTGTCGAAGAACGATGGCACGGATGCAAATTTCCCACATATACATATGTGAGCGAAAAAATGGCGTTATGCAACAGTGAACTGCGCCGTTGACTGCGCGGAACAAGGGAGAATCGGCTGACACGAGGAGGACCTCGAACCCATTCTGAGCTGCGTCATCCCTGACCGCTTTTGATTGATGGAAACCAAAGCACGATAGAGGCAGCACAGAAGCCTGCGCGATGGAGAAGCCACGCACAGCTTCGACGAAGGATGAGGTGTCGGACGATGCCATCCGTGTTGCGACTTGCAAGCGACCACACCAGAGTATTTCTCGTGATGCTTTTGTTGTCGAAATGCTCGCTTGGTTCTTCTTCACGAACTGTACTTGGTCCTTTATTCTTTGAGTACCCATAGACAGGTGCACGGTTCTTCCCGAGTACAGTCTCATCGAAGGAGACAAAATCCCGTCGCCTATGCAAGAAGCGTTCCCCCTCTCTCGTACGAAATCGATCGAGTGCTGTTCAGCGCGCGACGGTCTCATATAGGAGCGCGCCGACCTCTTTGTCGATTTGTGTCATCAATGTCATTCGTATGAGAGATACAAAAGCTTGGCATCGTGTGGAGTGTTTCGTGCTTTTCCTCAGAGACAGTATGGAGTGGAATGAGCAGTCAAGGATATAGTCCTGAAGATACAGCTTAACCGGTTCGGTATACATTGGACAAGGTTCAGATCAACGTCTGAGACAAGGCTGGTTTAATCTCGTGCGGAACTCCTTGAAACTGGCGTGTACATGCAGGGCGGTTTCTCGCAAGCTACCAGCGGCAACATCAAGTCTTCCGAGGATTTTTCTTCATTCTACAGGATACATTTCTGTTGTCGAATGCCTCTCAGAATAACGAAAGCGGGCATGTGTGGGCGCACATATGCAGCGTTCACTGCCCTGAGTATAGCCAAGCGACTGCGACATCCCATCGAGCTGTCCAGTCATGATCTGTGCGTATGGCATGCGTCGTGTCTGGTGCCCTCACGGAACTTCACTCATTGCTGGGCTGTCGACGACGAGCCCGCACCGGCACCAGCCGATGAGACTGATCTCGCGGCTGCTGCTGCGCTCGCTCGAAGCACCGCTTCGATGCAGCGATCCATTTCCTGTCCGCCGTCCAAGAAATCGCTCACGTTTCCGGTTTCCCAACCGTTCCGCAGATCCTTCACCAGCTTGTATGGGTGCAGAACGTAATTACGGATCTGCTGACCCCAGGCTGCTTCGACGGCTTCGCCTCGAATTTCCTCCCAGCGGCTGCTGCGCTGCTCGTCCCGAATGACGAGCAGCTTGGCCTTGAGAATCTGCATCCCCTTGGTGCGATTCTGCGACTGCGATCTTTCAGACGAGCAGCGCACAGATACACCGGTCGGGATGTGTACAATGCGCACAGCGGTTTCGACTTTGTTCACGTTCTGACCGCCGCTGCCTCCTGATCGCATCGTCGTAATCTCCAGGTCCGAGTCCGGAATCTGCAGCTCTTCCTCCTCGTCTTCAAGAATCGGAAGCACCTCTACCCCTGCGAACGACGTCTGACGTTTCGCATCCGCGTTAAATGGTGACTGTCGAACGAGTCGATGCGTGCCCTTCTCCCATCGCAGATAGCCGTATGCGTACGGAGCGTTCACCTCCAGAACGGCTGACTTGATGCCCGCCGTCTCACCTGGTGACAGGTCGGAGACACGAACAACCTTACTGGTTCCACCGCTCTCCGATGCGGCATTTCCAAACTTTCTTTCACACCAGCGTGTGTACATGCGCAGCAGTATCTCGGCCCAGTCCTGTGCATCGGTGCCGCCGGCGCCCGCCTGGACGGTGACGCGTGCTCCAAACCGATCGTATTGGCCGGAGAAGAGTCGTTCCAGCTCGAAGCTTCCCAGGTCGCTTGCAATGCGTTCGAGTTCCGCCAGGGTCCCATGGAGCAGTACTCGCACATCGTCCAGGTCCTGGTTTGCGGTGGCAGACGTCTGTACGCCAGTGGTTCCTGGTTCGTGCGTGGCTGGCAGTTCCTGCAACTCTTCGATGGTGGCAGTTGCGAGCTGCACCACGGAATCGGCGTCTGCAACAGCTCGGAGCCAGCGTTCAGCGCGCTCCACAAGCGCCTTTTGATGAGCGAGTGCGCGAAGTTTTCGCTGGGCCTCTTTCGCGTCGTTCCACATCTCAGGAGAGAGTGTTGCACGTTCGAGCTCTTTGAGCCGTTTCCGCTGAGCTTCAAGGTCCAGCAGTTCTGAAGTTCGATGAACCTGCTCCTGCACAGACTGGCGCAGTGACGAAACCTCGTGGGCAAGGTCTCCAATAGCGGTAACGCTCTGGTGTATCGGTTGAGAGCATGCGCAAAGGCCGCTCGCACCCCAGCTTGCCGCTACCGCTTTCGGGTATCGGGGTTTCCCCAGGGCGATGCCGCCCCATCGCCCGCGTGGTCGACTCCAGCGTCGCGAGTTCAACGCGGAGCGCTGTTTTCCGAACCGCTGGTGGAGCTGTGCACAGTTCAAGCCACAGTTGCTTGATACCAGCACTCTATCACTTGGACAGGGCGGTGCGAACATTCCAGCGCAGCAGCGCCTCTCCCTCGCCAACATGTCCACAGTGCACGCCAGAACACAGACGCACTTGCGTCTCTGCTTCGAATGTGCGCGTTAGCCAAAGCGAACACCTTCAGTCCCCAGCGCGTTATTGTACGTCGCACGCTGTCTCTCTCCGGTGTACGGTCGGTGCGTTGAACGAGGCTCCCCTTCGAAGCGCAAGCGCTCCAGATAACGCGTCACGAGCTTCCCCAGTTTCTCCGTAGACGCTTCCACGTTTCAAAAAACTCCACACAAGTCTCTCCTCTGCCAGAGTGGAAGCTTGAGCGTTCCACCAGCCTCGTAGGCGCTGATCCCTCCACTACAGACAAGCGTGTTTGCTGGTGTGCTTGAAACGCTCTGCTGCGTTCCCTGCACCAACGCAACGAGCAGCGCGGCGCTGCTCGTAACCGCATGCCGTACGCCATTCCCGCAGCTGCAGTCGATCTGGACAACGCTCACTCCTTCAGGTGTTTGCGGTATACCAGCGGGAACTGCTGGAAGTGCAGCTAAACCGGGATAAAACATTACAAGATGCGCGAATGGAAGAGTCAAGATGCCTGGAAACAACACAGCCTCAGGCTGTGCTTCGGCGTATGGCCTGGCACGGAGTTTTTGCATCGACCGCGCGCTGTTCACCGTCGCTCAGGGGTTGTGTGCTCACAAATGCAAACAGAAGACTCGCATCCTGAGACACCGCAGGTACCCAAGGAGTCTCTTCAAGAGGAAAAGGATTCATCACCTGCTACAGATGCCTCTTTTATCCAGTCTCAAGATGGGAAAACCGTTTTTCTTGATCGGCGAACGGAGCGTCGGATTCAGCGAGGCTTCGTGCTCACGGAGCGCGGTCCACGGTCTATCTGGAAGCCAGCAGGCACGAGTTCTCAGCGTAACGAACGAGTGCCGCGGCGTGCAGCTGCACGTGGCGGGGCTGGTCCACCAGATACCACACCGCAGCTCGCGACTGTTCGTGTGCTCGTTTTGGGGGCGAATCACGTCGCACAGCGCTTAGCGGAGCTGCTTTCATCGCACTCACGGGTTTGCGGCTGTTACTTTGTGAGTGAAACTACCGATGAAGCAGCGATTGAGTCGATGAAAAAGTATGCGTACGCGTTACCGTTGCGCAGTGCACTGAATGACGACGAAGTCGTGCGCGTTGCGGAATGGGTGCTCGCCGATTATGTATTTCTGGTACCGACCGGGGAGACGCACGATGACGGAGTCTCCTTGAAGGATAAGGAAAGATTAGAACGCACGCTGGCACAGAATCGTGTCACGTTCATGGACGAAAACCTAACCGGCTTGCTTCTAGAGAATCCCAGTCTGATAGATGCGCTATTCCGCGCTCGTGATAGTCTAGAGGCATAGACTTGGCGCAAGGCTGACGAGGCATTGGGATGCAGTGTAGAGGCAGCAGCAGCGGCAGCAGCAGCAGCGCCCGTTGGGAACGCAAAGGTTCATCATGGGCATGATGTCGAAGTGAGCAGCCAGAAACTTTTCTGGATCGAGTTCTGTTGTGCACTTCCAGGCAGTACGGGAGTCTATTCGCTTCGATAACAAGGTAGGAGCATCGCGAGAAGCCTGGTAATCTTGGGGTTTTCATGGACGCCCGAGTTGGAGGCGGATTCAAAACACGGTTCTTGAATGAGCCGCGTTGCACGCAATTTTGAATAGATTCGCGATTGGTTGCTTCCCAGCGCATTTCCATCCTTCTTTTCATGACGAGTAGAGCGCAATGCTCTGAGGTCGACGCAGCAGAATAGTTGCCCTGGTGCCGGATCGGTGCCGAGCGCGTCTGCATGGCGCATAACTGGAAATGCATTCAATCGTGTGATCCCTTCTACAGAATGACCTGCATCTTTTTCGCTTTCATTTTCAACTTATCTCGACGCAAGGGCCTCGGCTGGCGTTGTCCATTCATGGACTATCGGCCATTGTACCGTATGCAACACCGTTCCACGTTTTCGCGGTTGCAATAGCACGTATGGAATCTGATCGGAGTGAGGATCCTCGAATTTCTTGTCTTCCCTGCCAAATATAGGTAATGTGAGCTCGGCATTGTGCTTGGATCCGGGTGTTCAACAAGCACGAACTCCTGATTCGAGCGCTTGCATCATGTTATGGATCGGCGGCCTCGCTCGTAATTCTCCTGGAACGCTTCGAATAGCTCCGGGGCGGCGACTTTTTTCGCAGTGTTGCATCAAGACGAGGAACCAGATCCCATCGGATGCGCAGTTGCTTCGTATTCATGGTATCGTCTCCGTGAGTCTCATCAGATTCTGCTCGATGCATAGTACCCGCCCGCTCACGATGTCGAATCGATGCGCATAGCCAAACTCACACGGATGCGCGAGCGCTACTGCCGCTATCCCGAGGCAGAGAGGACTATCATCTCCAGCAAACCGTTGCACCTGCCGACAGGTCCATGCTGGAGTTCCTATCAGAACCAGAGCCATTTTCGATCCATTGACACCGGCCTTCCAGGCACTGAACATGCCGAGGACGCTGGCTGCTTCGACATGCCGTTCGCCTAACGGTAACAGAGCGGCTTTGAGGCGCCTTTAAGGGCGCCGACTCGAGACGCAGTCGGAATTCGCTTTCGCGTTCGACAGTGTCTAGGCGAGCAGCAGCGCCATGCGCATCCCAGCTCCTTACAGACCGCAGTCGCGAATCGTAGCCCTGCCTCGGTCCTCGCTGGTGTTGCTGGTTTTCGATAATGACCGAATCGTGCGACAGCTTTCTCTGTTGAGCAGAAGGAATGCATACGAGCTCGCTGGTCACGATGCTGCTCCCGCATGGACAATGCTGACAGCACCTGTGCATCAAAACGTGAGACGCATTGCGTCCGTGAGCCAGCGTTCCATGGCCAAGGCACGGTGCAGACGCTGCCTCCAGTCAGGGTACCACTCGACACGAATTTACGCTCGGTAAACAAGTTGAAACGTACTTCCTAGCACCATTTGAGCGCGACTCGTAGCGAACACGATCTTTCTGCTCCAGACGGTTCATGTAGCATGCCAGCATCTTCTTTTGCTCGGCAAGATAGCATAAAACGATCATGAACGACGCTCTAACGCAAGCTGATGAGCACGAGCAAGCATCTGATCCATTGCTTGCAAAACTCGATCATACAATTCCTGCCGAAGCGTCAGCAGTTTTTCGGCTCGCTCGAGGCCGCGCGTCCGCGTAGCCTGGAGTGCGCAACCATCCAGCTCCTCCAACGCTCGGACAACTTTGCGGTACGATTCCATGCCCGGCTGCGTTGCTGAAGCAGTGTTTGCATCCAGTTTGTCCAACATGCGGGCGAGATCGAAAAACTTTCGCCGCGTCTCCGAGAGTGGCACTCGTCGAAGACTCAGTCGGAAGGCCTCGATTTGATCACGTTGCTGGTCAGGAGAAGCGGTTGCTGTGGGCTGCTGCTGCTGTTGCGGCTGGGGCGCTGCGGTTTCGACCACCGGCAGGCTGCCGCGCAGCAGCTCCAGCGCTTCCCGACACCGAGTTGCTGCGTCGATCAGCTCCTGCAGGGAGGAAACTTGCGTTGGGGTTTCTCGAGCCCGGCTACTTGTGTACCGTGCGCGCTCATCTTGAACATTTTCGTCCGCAACAAACACGGACTGAACGGGCTCCCGCTCCCAAACCGCATGGACACTGGTCGTCGGGGCCTGCAGTTCTGCCGGTGTCGGCGTCGCGGCGGTAAGCTCCGTTGCACCAAAAACCAGAGCGGCGTAAACCGTTATGCTGCATGCTAGCACATTGGCTTTTGCTGTGAAATGCTGCAATCGCCGCTGCTCTGGTTGTACCTTGCAAGCCTCCGCAGCGGTTGCATCAACGCTGGCGCCTGGCGGGTAAGCTGGTCGTCCTAGGCACCTCAAGTGAAGTGGTTGGTGCCCCTCACTCTTTGAGCTAACAGTTCGTCGAATTCCGCTCCACCGATGCCGTAGTCGCTGGGAGAATGCCACTGAGTTTGCAAAGCCGAGCGCACACTGCATCAGTGTTTCCGAACCGCTGCTCAGGAACAGCGTGGAGCGAAGCTACGACTCGGAAGAAGCGGACGTCGTGCCCAGACGGGCACAGCGTCTTGTCCGCGTATACGCGCTCTAGCGTCGCTGTTCGAGGGCCTTTGACGCTCGTTTGCCTTGTGGAACGACTGGTAGCGATTGTCTACCCTGATTGGCAGGCACGTGCTTCAGGTTTGTGCCTTCTGAGGCACCCGTAGACGTTGAACCTTGCAAACTTGGACGGCACGTAGATCTTCCAGCGCTGCGCTCTCTAATCTTAGCACGCTGGACAGAGACCCGACACCAGCTGTTCGCTTCAGGTAAGGTCGAACGCTCCTCGGCTGACGCTCTGCTTGCCTGGCGAGACGAGATGCACGTCAAGCGTAACTTTCAGGTTACGCACACGAGTCCTGGGTCCCAGCAGGCGCGAGCAGAGCGTCTTGAGTTCTTGCCGCAAAAGAGGAGTACGGGGAACTCGCCACGGGCCCGCGGTCCCGCTTTCACCGACAGCGCACGCGTCTCTAGTCGAGTGCAAGTATTCCATACTGCGCTTGCTTTTTGCTCGGTTCAGGGTTGGTTGGCAGGACGCCCTGTCTGGTCCGCAACAAGGCAGTGCTCGCAACGCCCTGCCCGTGAACGCGGTATGCGCTACTTACGGGTGCAACGTACCAGGGGCATCGCACTGAACCTCTACGGCAATCAAGCCTTACCCAGTGATGAAGCGTTGCCCCCAGGCATGCCACCGCCGGTGTCGAGTTGGTTTCCCGGACATATCGCTAAGGCGATGCGAGAGCTGCGCGACCGTCTCTCCCTGATCGACGTTGTCATCGAGGTCGTTGACGCCCGAATCCCTCGAACAACGTTTCCGCAATTCGTTCACGATATCCTTGGCACAAAAAGCCGCGTCATTGCGCTCAATCGTACGGACATGGTGCCCGTTGCTGCAAGCCGACACTGGCTCGCTGCGTTTCGACGTGGTGCACTGGACCGCGCGAGCGCAGCGTCCCAAGTCGAGCACCAGGCGAATGCACCCTGTTACCCAACCGATGGTAAGCTTGGAACCGGCATTCCTCAACTACGGCGTGCGTGCATTGCTGTAGGGAAAACCGTGAATGAGCGGAGGGCGCGTCGAGGCCTGCTTCCTCGACCGATTCGTGTGGCGGTCATCGGCTATCCAAATGTTGGAAAATCAGCGGTGATCAACCGGCTCTGCAATCGCCGAGCAGCGGTATCTGCTGCACGCCCCGGGGTCACGAGGCAGCTCCAGTGGGTTCGGATCGCCCAGGATCTGGAACTGCTGGATACGCCAGGCGTCATTCCACCGAAACTCGAGGAGCAAGATGCTGCGTCGCGGTTGGCCATGTGTGACGATATTGGTGAGACGGCGTACGATGTGGAGCGCATCGCGAGCCTCCTGATCGACACGCTGCTGACGCTGGATGGATCCCCCTGGATTGAGCATCCGTCGCTGCCAGCCAATGAGCGGCACGCTGTTCGATCAATCTTGCAACATCGGTATGGGTTTACGGATTTCCAGAATGGCGAGGATTTTCTCTATCTTGCGGCAAAGCAGTGCACGCAGAGGGACGTGGACAAAATGGCTCGTCGCCTGCTGACTGACTTTCGCCAACTTCATTTGGGGCGAATTTGTCTGGAGCCCTGCAAAACCGACTGAGAAGGCATCGGACTTGTACTGCAGCGCGCAAGCTAAGCGGTGATCTCCAACGGATGCCGTATGGCCGTTCGGGCCTGTTTTGGTTCCGCAAATGCTCATTGGGAATTGCATCTGCGGGCAAGCAGAATCGTACCTGATGCTTGCAACCGCAACGACAACGAAATCAAAGACAATTCCGATCAGGTGAGCATACGTGACAGTACGCGTCTGTCTCCGGTGGCGCTCGGCCGCATGCCTGTCATCCACATGAACTTGGTGGCAATGATATCAAGTGACTGGATCGCGGGGCGTCTTGGGCGCATCTTTTTCGATGAGGTTACGTGCCACGGGGAAACCTGGTTGGCGTTGCCGCCAGTGAGAAGCTCGCTGTCGTGCACTGCGCGCCGCCAGGGCTGGTACGGTCTCGTACAGTCCATCACCACACCTCTTTCCGTATCGATGGCACTGTGGTGTCATTTTGTGGCATGCTGCTGGGGCCTCTAAGGCATAGACACGTCGCCGGGCCCGTACCCCGGGACACGTGTATCGATAGGATGTGTTCGTTTCAGATGAATATGTCCAACATGGTTGTTTATGTTGTTGCATATGCTGGTGCGCCGGGTTCACGACGCCCAAATGGACGCGTGCACACGCACTGTGCATTTCCATCTTGCGAGAGTTCAAACGAACTGGAACGCTTCTTGGCGATTTCTATAGGCCTGAAGCATACCTCTACCCGAGACTCGCTGCACGTGCAGGTGCTGACTAGCGAGCGCACGCTGGTAACCGTTCCATCTTTTGTTCGCTGCTGGAGCAGCTTGGGAATCTGTGCCCTCCGGATGACATCGGCAGCACGCGCTCTCAAGGCGCATGGCGCTGATGAAGCCCCTGAATGGTGATGACGAATCTGATGCCATTGACGGAGGCGAGGTGCACGGCGACGTATCACGCTTCTCCGTTACCCGACGTGAAGTCGGTGGCAAAGCGCAACGTTTGGACGAGCATTTCGAGCGCAGGTTCACCGGAGCAAAGCCCCGGACCTCAGGGAAGCGTTCTGCTGGTGCTTTTCCCGGCCTCGACGCGCAGCGGCAAGTCGCAGGTGCCCTGTCGCAGGCGTGATATCGAGTGTGCAGCAGTCGCTGCGCCTCAAGTACGGATGATTGCATCCTGTTGG
>Ga0078972_1005758_pt2 | contig 26822 bp, 26 predicted proteins | sample YelNatPaOPGAMG01_FD_67568 | JGI IMG/M metagenome (GOLD analysis project Ga0078972, IMG submission 67568) | Hot spring thermophilic microbial communities from Obsidian Pool, Yellowstone National Park, USA - OP-RAMG-01 (SPADES assembly) (version 2) | ecosystem: Environmental > Aquatic > Thermal...
ATATTATACCACTGAAGTTCTTCCTGCTTTCCGGCTATAATTACGTTAATTCTGTTTTTGCTCCTGAAACATTCGTCTGCGGTTACAAGAAGGGTGTTTGTATCCGGCGGAAGATAAACCCTTATGTATTTCGGCTTTTTTGTTATAACGTGGTCTATGAAGCCCGGGTCCTGATGCGAAAAACCGTTGTGGTCCTGACGCCATACGTGTGACGTCAAAAGATAGTTTAAAGAAGGTATCGGCCTTCTCCACTCCACTTCATCGGCTTCTTTGAGCCATTTTGCATGCTGGTTGAACATAGAGTCTATTATGTGTATAAAAGCCTCGTAGCACGAGAAAAAACCGTGCCTTCCCGTCAGCAGGTATCCTTCAAGCAGTCCTTCGCAAGTATGTTCGCTGAGTATTTCGATAACCCTTCCTTTATGCGCCAGATGGTCGTCATAATCAAAAATATCGCCCCACCACTGCCTGTCGGTAGCCTCGAAAACGGCATTGAGCCTGTTTGAGTTATGCTCGTCGGGACTGAATATCCTGAAATTATCCTGATTTTTTTCGACTATGTCGCGCAGATAGTATCCGAGAGTGGTCGTTGCTTTCCCGTACTTGACGGCAGGTTTTTCAACTTTTTCGGCATAAGCGGAAAAGTCGGGTAGTATAAGGTCTTTTGTTAGAAGCCCTCCGTTCCCGCAGAGATTTGCGCTCATTCTTTTGTCTTTTTTTGGCGGAAATTCTTTTATTGCATTGATTAAAGAACCTTGTTCGTCGAATAGTTTTTCCGGCCCATAAGATTTCATCCAGTTTTCAAGAATTTTTATATGTTCCGGTTTTTCGCCGAAGTCCGTAATCGGAACCTGATGCGCCCTCCAGTATCCTTCAAGTTTAAGCCCGTCTATTTCTTTCGGGCAAGTCCAGCCTTTAGGCGTTTTTAAAATTATCATCGGATAGAGCGGCCTGTTTTCGGCATCCGGCATATTCTTCTTGTATCCGGTTTTTATTTTGTGAATTTCTTTAGAAATTTTGTCGAGAACGGATGCCATTTTATGGTGGGCGGAATCGACCGATTCGTCCTCTACTATGTAAGGCTTATAGCCGTATCCTTTGAAGAGATTAATCAATTCTTCTTTGCTTATTCTTGCAAAAATGGTAGGATTATTGATTTTATAGCCGTTTAAATGCAATATCGGAACTACGATGCCGTCGGTTTCCGGGTTTAAAAATTTGTTTATATGCCATGAAGCCGCCATAGGTCCCGTTTCCGCTTCGCCGTCTCCGACTACGCAGAAAACGGTTAAATCGGGATTGTCTAACGCCGCTCCGTATGCATGGCTCAAGGCATAGCCTAACTCTCCGCCTTCGTGAATGGAACCGGGAGTCAAGGGCGAAACATGACTCGGGACGCCGCCCGGCGCGGAAAATTGTTTAAAAAGGGTTTTCAAACCGGCATAATCTTGCGTTATATTCGGGTAAAATTCGCTGAAAGTTCCTTCGATATAGGTGTTGGCTAAAATTGCCGGACCGCCATGACCGGGACCTGTAATAAATAAAGCGTTTAAATCATATTTTTTAATAATCCTGTTTAAATGGGCATAAATAAAATTAAGCCCCGGTGATGTTCCCCAGTGTCCAAGCAGTCTCGGTTTTATATGTTCTAACTTTAAAGGTTCTTTCAGTAAGGGATTATCCATCAGGTAAATCTGACCTATCGAAAGGTAATTAGCCGCATTGAAATATAAGTTGATAATTTCTAGTTCATTTTTAGGAAGGTAATTAATCTCTTTCATTTTTTTCTCCCGCATTAAATATTAAATATTAAATTATCGCATTAAACTTTTTAAAGTCTGTCCATTTTTGAGGAATAACCCCTCAGCAATATCGAATTAAGGGAAACGGTTATACTGGAAACCGCCATTGCGGCGCCTGCAAAAGCAGGCGGAAGCATCCAGCCGGTGAAGTTGTAAAAAAGTCCCGCCGCAAAGGGAATACCCAGCCCGTTAAAGAAAAAAGCCCAGAAGAGATTCTGTTTTACTTTGGTTAAAGTTTTTCTGCCGAGGGATACGCTTTTATATACGTCTTTTATATCGTTTTTTACCAGAATAACATCGCCCGTTTCTCTGGCTGCGTCGGTTCCGCCGCCTATGGCAATTCCGACATCGGCAACTGCAAGAGCAGGCGCATCGTTAATACCGTCGCCGACCATAGCTACTTTTAAACCGAGATTTTTCAATTTTTTTATTTCATCGAGTTTATCCTGCGGCAAAACGTTTGCAATAACGTTTTTTTCGTCTATGCCTGCCTGCAACCTCGGGTTTGCCGTCCGTAATAGTGCCGGTTTTATCAAAAACTATCGCGGTTATTCCGGCTATTTCTTCAAGGCTTGACGACTTTTTTATTAATATTCCCTTCTCAAGTCCTATAGAACTTCCGACCATAAGAGCCATAGGCGTAGCAAGCCCCATTGCGCAGGGGCAGGCTATAACAAGCACTGCAATAGCGGCAGACAGAGCAAATAAAAAATTTGAATGAAAAATAAATTTCCAGGATATAAACGTTATCAGCGATATTATCACTACCGCCGGTACGAAATAATTAGTTACTTCATCGGCTATTCGCTGAATCGGCGCTTTATCCGCCTGTGCGTCTTCGACTAATCTGACTATTTGAGACAATACGGTATCCTTTCCGACCCTTAACGCCTTAATTTTAACAGCTTGTCCTTTGTTTATAGTAGCGCCGATTACTTCGCTTCCTTCGCCTTTTTCTGCAGGAACAGGCTCACCCGTGAGCATAGATTCATCTATTTGAGTCTGCCCGTAAGTTATTACGCCGTCAACCGGAATTTTATCCCCTTTTTTTACAAGCAGAATATCGCCCGGTTTAACGTCGGAAGTGTCAATTTCTTTAACCGTTCCGTCGGATTCAACCAAGCTTGCTTTATTCGTTTGAAGTTTAAATAAGGCTTTCATAGATGAAGCCGCCCTCTGTTTTGATATTTTTTCCAGCAGTTTGCCCGTTCTTATAAAAAGAATAAGTAAAACGGAAGTGTCGAAGTAAAGTTCGCCCTTGAATAAAAAAATAGAAGCGACTGAATAAAAATATGCGGCAGAAATACCGAGCGAAACCAGCACATCCATATTAGACGAAAAACTTTTTAAAGAATAATACGCGCCTTTAAAAAACGTAAGCCCTGCAGTGAACTGGACTATCGTAGCCATAATAAATAAAGCAGGTATTCTGAATATGCCTAATATATTGATATATGTCAGTATGACGACCGGAATTGCGATTATAAGTGTAAAGAGCACCCAGTAAAGGTCTTTTTTCCAGTCCGGTATTTTAAAATGTTTTTTAACTTTTTCATCTTCAATTTCATCTATAGGCGTATAACCGCTTTCTACAACGGCTTTAAATATCTCTTCTTTGGAAGTTTTTGAAGGGTCGTAATACACCGAGCCGGTTTCTCCTGCGAAGTTTACAATTACAGAGTTTACGCCTTTCACCTTCCCTACGTCTTTTTCTATGGCTTTTGCGCAGTTGGCACAGTGCATACCTTCAACTTTAAACTTGTAATTTTTATAATGCGGGTTTGCAGGTTCCATATATTTATAATACCACAGTTTTAATAATAATTTCCGCCGCTTCCTTCAAATCGTTTACATAATAGTCCGGGGCTATGTTCCCGTCGTGTTCATACATAGAATTCCTTATATAGAAAGACTTTAAGCCGGAGTTTTTTGCAAGAAGAATGTCGCTGTCTTTGTCTCCTACCATAAATGATTTACCTGTATCTATGTTAAACTTTTCCGCGCCTTTAAGCACCATTCCGGTTTCCGGTTTTCTGCATGAGCATTTTATGTTATAAGGCTCGACTGTTCCGTTTTCGTGATGAGGGCAGAAATATAAATCGTCAATTATGACCCCGTTATCTTCATATATTTTAAGCAGTTTATTATTAACTGCCCTAAGTTCGTCAGTATTAAAAAAACCCTTTGCTATGCCTGCCTGATTAGTGACTATTATAAGCAGGAATCCGGCGGTTTTTAAAATTTTCAAAGCTTCAAGGGAGTTCGGCATTACAATTATATCTTCGGGATTTTTTAAATATCCCACATCTTTGATTAATACGCCGTCTCTGTCTAAGAACACGCACTTGTTTTTATTTATATTTATATTATTATTCATTATCGGGTCTTGTTTTCCACCTGTTGTGTATCCAAAACCACTGTTCCGGATATTGTTTTATTATGTCTTCTATTTTTTCGTTAAAAATTTTTAAAATATTCATTGTGTCGGTCTTCCTGTCCCCCGTATATTTTATATCGAGGGGCGGTTCGATTATCAGGCGGTGTTTCGAGTCTTTTTCGTTAATCCGCACGATAAAAGCCGGAATGACCGGAAGTTTAGTTTTTGCGGCGATATTAGCCATTCCGGGCATAGTGCAGGCTTTAATTCCGAAAAAATCTGCAAAGACCCCTATGCGCTTAGAAGCATTTTCGTCCGGCAGAAATCCTACTATGCCGCGCGCGTTTAACGCCGAAATTATATTTTTTACGGCATTTTCCCTGTTATATATGACTTTGTTTCCCGAAGCGGTTCTTAATCTGTATAAAATTTTTTCTATGTAGAGATTGTCTAAAGGTCTTGCCAACACGCTGCCTTTGTAGCCTTTTAGACCGAAAGTTTTTGCGAGAAGTTCCCAGTTTCCGAAATGCGCCGTAAGCAAAAGAATTCCCTGTTTGCCGTAAATATTTTTTATGCTTTCAAAATTAGATTCTACAAAATAGTCGATATTACTCTCGTTATATTTATCAAGCCGGAAAATTTCCACAAAAACCATGCCGAGATTTTTATAAAATTTTACCGAAATATCATTCAGCTCTTTTTCGGATTTATCCGGGAAGGCTATTTTCAGGTTATTTAAAGTATGTTTTCTGTGTTTTTTGTCGATTTTATAAAATAACACTCCAAGCAGTCTGCCTATTTTTAAAGATAATTTCTGCGGCAGAATGTTTAGAAAAATATAAAAACAATACACTAAAATAAACTCGGAATACGCCGACGCCCTGTTTTTTTTCACGTTAAATTTTTTTTATAAATATTATAAATATATTCAAAAAAAGCTTTATCTGTTACAATTTCAAAGTCTAAATAATAAATTTTATCAAATATGCAGGATTTATTGAATCTTTTTAATTTTACGTAATCTTTTAAGGTGGTAATTGCTATGCATTCTTTGTTTTGAATCAGTATGCTTTCAAGATTTTTAATGTCGGTTTCCGTATATTCGTAGTGGTCTCTAAATTCCATTTTATAGTTTATTTCGGCTCCGCAGTTTGACAGGTTTTCGTAAAAATAGTCTGGGTTGGCAATCGCGCAGACGGTTACGGTTTTCTTGCCCTTTAAATCCGCGCAGGGCATTGCGTTATTTCGGGATACAAGTTTATCCGGCTTATAATACGCATAAAATACCGGACAATTTTTATTGTATTTTTTTATTTTAATCTCGGCGCTGTTCTTGAATTCGGAAGTATTTTCTAAGATTTCCGGTTTGCATTTATTTATAACTATAATATCGGCATACCTTAGGACGCTTATCGGTTCCCTTAAGATTCCGGCGGGAATGACGTTTTGTATAAAAATATCGATATTTGCGTCGATGAGGACTATATTAATATTTTTTTTGATGTTTAATGCTGTAAAGCCGTCATCCAGAATCGCAATTTTTTTATTCCGCCCGAATTCGTTATGGACATCTTTATATGCGCATTTGCCGGAAATTTCCGTATCGTCCGTTACAGGCGCCGATGCGCAGTTGATTTCCGCGGCGCTTTCTGCAAGATTATAATATATTTCGTCGTTATTCAGACAGATTTTTGCGGCAGAAAGCCTGTTTTTGGATACTACTACGGGAATATTTATTTTTTGCGACCAGGATTTTTCAACTAAAAGGACGGCTTCGTCGGGTAACTTTTCTCTAAAGGCAGGAATCTCATACTCCCAGCCGGCAACATAGACTTTTTTTTTAAGCGCCCTTTATATCCGCGGGTTATAATGCAGGGTTTTAATTCTTTTTCGTATAAATATCGGGATAGCTCGAAGGCAAAGGGGGTTTTTCCAGACCCGCCCATATTTATATTGCCGAAACTTATCGTAAATATACCGGGGTCTTTTGCTTTTGCGCCGCCCACACTCCTTTTTATTTTAGAAAACCCTATAACGGCAAAAGATAAGAGAATAAGGGGCAGTTTAATAAAAAATTTAAACAATTCTCCGCTAAATTCTCCTTTATCTTTTTTGTTCGTCAAAAAATTAAGTATATGTTTATAAAGTTTCATAGCGAACTCACTGATTCCTTTATTCTGTTTAGTCCTTCTTTTATAACGTTTAATCCGGTTGCAAAGGATAACCGTATAAAATTATCGTTGCCGAATTCTATGCCCGGAACGGCGGCGACAAGATATTTATCTAAAAGATAACTGCAAAATTCCGCAGAAGAATTAATTGCATCGCCGTTTGAGTTTTTTAGATTCCCGAATACTTTTGAAATATCGACGAAAAGGTAAAAAGCTCCGTCGGGTTTTACCGGGAACATGCTTTTAATGTTTTTTTCGAAAAAATCTATCATATAATCTCTTCTTTTTTGAAATTCGTCGCGCATCATATTGCTGAATTCGTATCCTCCCTTTAACGCCGCCAGCGCGCCATACTGTGCGAAAGTAGTCGGATTCGATGTGCTCTGCGACTGGATATTGTTCATAGCCGCGATTAAATCCATGGGACCTGCCGCATAACCGATTCTGAAGCCGGTCATAGAATAAGTTTTTGAAACGGCGTTGACGGCAACCGTATATTCCTTCATAGATTCATCTGCCATTAAAGCGTTAAAAAACTTTTTGCCGTCGAATATAATCTTTTCGTATATATCGTCAGTTATTATATATAACCCGTGTTTTTTTGCAAAATCCGCTATTTCTATTATATCTTTTTCGTCAGTCAGGACGCCTGTCGGATTTGACGGACTGTTTATTATAATGCCCCTTGTTTTTCCGGTTAAACTGTTTTTAAGCAGTTCAAGATTAAATTTAAAATTGTTTTTAGACGTATCCGCAGTAACAGGAACCCCGCCGGAAAGTTTTATAATTTCGGTATATGAAACCCAGTAAGGGGAAGGAACTATAATTTCATCCCCTTCGTTAAGCATAGCCGAAAAAAGATTGTATAAAGAATGTTTGCCGCCGCAGGATACTATTATTTCCGAGTTTTTATATTTTACGCCGTAATCTGTCAAAAATTTTTCTGCAATAGCGGTTTTTAGTTCGTCTATTCCCGAAACGGGCGTATATTTAGTCTGCCCCTTGTCAAGGGCATCTTTTACGGCATTTTTTATATAATCGGGCGTGTCGAAATCCGGTTCGCCGGCTCCGAAATTTACGACGTTTTTTCCTTCGCTTTTTAGTTTTTTTGCTTTTGCCGTAATGGCGAGAGTAGCAGACGGCTTAATTAAAGAAGCTCTACATGAGAGTTTCATCATTTTCTCCTTTCGCGTAAATTTTTGAAAGCTCTTCGGCTATTGCCGGAGGAACCATACTTGAAACGTCTCCTCCAAGTCTGGAAATTTCCTTAACTATGGTGGAGCTTAAAAAAGAATATTTTTCGGCAGTCATCATAAATATAGTTTCAATATCGGAATTAAGCGTTCTGTTGGTTGTTGCGAGCTGAAGTTCGTACTCGAAGTCGGAAACAGCTCTTAAGCCTCTTATTATAACTTTTGCCCCTATGCTTTCGACGTATTTTATTAAAAGCCCTTTTAATGCTATCACGGCTACTCTGTCAGAGTCTATTTCCCTATCGTTTTTTATAATCCTGTTTATTAGTTCTATCCGTGTCGTCTGCGGAAAAAGATAGGGTTTTTTTTTATTGCACGCTACGGCTACTATAACCTTGTCGAACACGTTCAGGCTTCTCTTTAGAACATCTAAATGGCCGTAAGTTACGGGGTCGAACGAACCCGGATAAACGGCCGTTTTGTATTTAATAGAATCTGCCATAAGGTTTATTTTTATCATAAAATCAATAAAATTGCAATCTCCATTCATTAGTGAGTTAAAATTTTGGTTGATTTGTTTTTTAAAATTTGATAAACTTTAGAATCTATTAATAAATAAATCTTCAAGCAAAGGAGCAAGCTATTTATGGCAAATCATAAATCTGCGGAAAAAAGAGCAAGGCAGACAAAAAAAAGAACGGAACGGAATACCGCCAGTTTATCGAAAATGAAGACGGGAATTAAAAAACTTAAAGCCGCCGTTGCGGAAAACGATAAGGAAAAAGCCGTTTCGCTTTTCAACGCAAACGTTTCTTATATTATGCAGTTAGCCGCAAAAAAAATAATACACAGAAATAACGCGTCGAGAAAAGTTTCTGCGCTTGCCAAACTTAAGAATACTATAAACAGCTAAGCTTAAAAATAAATTCTTCGAAAATCAAATCCGGCGGATACGACGTCGTCTTAAGTTGTAAGTCGGCGTCTTCCAAAAGTTCTACGGTTTTTTTCAACTCCCGCAAATTAAAGTTCGACAGATTTTTTATGAATTTCTTCCTCAGGAAAGGCAGAACGGAGTTGACGCTTAAAATAGTTTCTAAACCCATGCCCGATTGTTCCTGCATCTTTGCCTTATGCAACTTTCTTATCTCGCTATAAAGTATCGATATAATTTTTATAGGTTCTTCCCCGTTGCCGTAAATAATATTAAATATCGAAAACGCCGCTTTTAAATTCCGTTCCAGGATTTTATCCGTTAAATCGAATATATTAAATTTTTTTGAAAGGGTAACGACCGATTTAATTCTGCTTAAGGGTATTTCTTTATTTCTATCGTCTTTATCAATACCTGAAGCTAATTTATCAAGTTCGGAATCTATATTTAAAATATTATTTCCGGTATAGCGCATTATATAATATGCGGCTTCGTCGGAAAGCGCCATGTTTTTTTCTTTTGCCAGGTTTTTAATATACTGAGGCAGTTCGCTGTCATATAAAAGCCTTATCTTATTGAACCTTATATAATCCTTATTTTTAGATTCCTTAAAAAATTTTGTATTCTCTTTGATTTTAGAATTTTTATAATAGAATATTACGATTGTATCAGGTGAAGGAGATTTTATGTATTCCAGCATATTTTCTTCATTAAGGAACGAATCGTCGAAATCTTCCACCTGCACTATTCGTTTTTCGGAAAATACCGGATAGCTTCCGGCTATATTTAAAAATTCCGATAAAGACGGAGATATCAGTCTGTCGAAATTAAAATCAAACTGTTCTTTTTTTAAAACCGCGGATTTTATTTTATCTATTTCTTTATTTATCCTGAATGCGTCTTCACCGTAAAAAAAATATATTAGCGCCTGATTTTTCATATGCATTAAATTTTATAACAAAAAAGATTTTTTTAAAAGTTTATAAAGTTATCGGTTGACTTTTTTGTTGTATTTTATTATCATAAATTTAATATGATGACATTTTTAACGATTTTATTGATAGTTTCAGCCGTGTTTTTGGTTATCGTGATTCTTATGCAGCAGGGCAAAGGGCAAGAGATGGGCGCAGTTTTCGGCGGAAGTTCTCAGACGATTTTCGGAGCGTCCGGAGCCGGTAATTTTTTAACCAAAGCTACGGCAGTTATCGCTATAATTTTTATGGGTTCCGCTTTTTTTATATCGTATATTTCGGCAAAAAAGCAAAACCCTATATCGATTAAAAGCTATATTTCAAAAACTGCGCCGTCTGCCGCAAAATCTTCTTTGCCTCCGGTTGCGCAGAAACGGACGAAAGCAGTTTCTAAAAACGCCGGTAAATAAACTTAAACAGCATATTTACTTTTATAAACTAAAGTTTATATATTGGATTTATTATTTATATTTATATGATTTATATGAATATGTTGCCGAAGTGGTGGAACTGGTAGACACACCATCTTAAGGGGGTGGCGGACAAAATCCGTGCCGGTTCGATTCCGGCCTTCGGCACCACCTATAAAAAAGTCTTTTTAGACATAAGCAGAATAAATTCCCTCAAAAAAGCTGCATTGTAAAGTTCAGAGTTTTGCTCCATCAGATTTAACGCATCGGAAACACTTAGCCTAATCCTGTAAGGTCTGTTTCTCGTAAGCGAATCGAATCTGTTGGCAATAATTAAAATCTTTCCGTATGCCGAAATATCTTCTTCCATTTTGCCGAAAGGATAGCCTGAACCGTTAGAAGCCTCATGATGTTCTAATACTCCGTTGATTATGCCGGAGTTATCTATGCCGTTTGCCGTTAAAATTTCTTTTGAATATATCGGGTGTTTTTTAATTTCATTAACTTCGCTTTCGGATAAGCCGTTTTTTGATAAAAGCTCCTTCGCGATTTTTAATTTTCCTATATCGTGAGTCAGTCCGGCAAGCCCTATTTCATAAAGAGATATTTTGTTTACAAAACCAAGCCTGTTTGCTAAAGCCATTGAATAAATGCTGACGTTCATTCCGTGTCCGACCTCGTTATAATCGTAACTTGAAAGATTTAAAAGGTTCATAAAGGCGAATTCGCTCATCAATAAATATTCTATGGTTGTTTCAACAGATTTTTTGATGTTTTCCTGATTATCCTTAAGATTTCCGGTGGTCATAACGTATTCGGCGTAAACCTTTGAATATATGTAAATTTTTACGGCTTTTTCTTCAAAATTGTAATCGGGCGATTTAATGATATAATCGATATGCTCAAGCATATCGTTGTCGTATTTTTCTTTATCCTTTGTTTCGATGTAGAGATTATTGACCCCGTTATTCTTAAGTCTTAAAGCATCGCTTTGGGAAAATATAAGGGCTTTAGACCTGTACAGTATATAATTTTCGCCAGATTTTATATAGAGCGGGTAATCGGAATTTTTGCCGAAAATCAAACTTTCGATTATTATCGGAGTATATTGAACTTTTTCCATCAGCATTTATTATTTTATTTTTTTTTAAACAATTTCACATTTTAGCCCTTTTTTATGAATGCCTTCCTTAAATTCTTCGGCTTGTTTTTTTTCTCCCACTATGGTTCCGTAATGCATAGGAATAGATGTGTCGGCTTTAATTTTAGAAGCGGCTTCGATTGCCTCGGCAGGGGTCATAACGTATGTGCCGCTTACCGGTATGAACAACAAATCTATTTTTTCGTTTTCAAGGGCGTCCATTTCGGGTATATAGTCGGTATCCCCCGTGTGATATATTTTAATACCTTTAAAGGTTACTATAAAACCGAGTTTTTTGTCCTCTTTAGGATGATAAACTTTCCCCGGCTCCCTGAATTTATTGATATTATAAGCCGGAATGCCCTTTATATGCAAATCTTTAAAATCGATAGAGTCCCCCGGTTGTATAATAACTATTTTATTATCATATAATCCGTCTATTTCGTCACCGGTCATTTCATTCATAAATAAAACCGTCGAATCTTTAATAATCTTATGAATATCGTCCGGAGAAAAATGGTCGAAGTGTTCGTGCGATATGAATATATAATCCGCCTTAGGTTCATCTCCCCGCAATTTAAAAGGGTCGAAGTATATATTTATACCGCCTCCTTTTACCAAAAAACTATCGTGGCAGAATCTTGTTATTTCAAGTCCTTTATAATTAAACATAAAAACCTCCGAATATATATAATATAAATTAGATTAACCTTTTTTTATAATTTTATCACAATTTTTGCTTGTTTGTTAAAATGTTAAAAATATTTTTATATATTGAGGTATAATAGTTTATATAAATATATATTGTAATCAAATGCTGTTGTCGTATATAATAATTTACTGTTATGCTGTCCTTTTATTTTATGAGGTGAAAATTATGAAAAATGTGAAAATCAAAAAAAGTTTATTATTTTTTGCGGCTTTCGGAATGTTCATTTTATTTTTAAGCGGATTTACGGCATATTATTCTTCGCCGGCTTACTCCGACGGCTATTACGGCGTAGGCGTCGCAACGCCTAATTTTGTTTTTTCTTTCGGCAACGGAGTAAATGTCTATGAAGCTCCTATTTACGGCGGCTACATTTACCGATATGACGGTTATTATTACAGATGGCTTAACGGCGGCTGGGTCTATACCAACGTATATGCGGGTCCCTGGTATCCTGTAACTCCGGGGATTTATCTGCCCGAAATATTAACTTTTGGTCCGCCTCCGCCGGTTGTAGCTTACCCCGGGTATTTTTCCTGGTGGAGAAACTATGTAGGTCCTTGGTACAGGTATCATCATCCAGGCTGGTGGGGCAGGCATCATATGTATTTGAGGAATTATAACGTATGGCATGAGCATGAGGGTAATTTTTATAGGAACCATCCTTATCAAAACTGGAGAATGAGGAGACCTTTCGGTGTCGGAGGACCTGCTTTCAGACCTGCACCAGGAGGACCTGCTTTCAGACCTGCACCAGGAGGACCTGCTTTCAGACCTGCTTACAGAGGTCAGGCACAGGTGGGACATGGACCCAGACCCGCGCGCAGGAGACCGGAACATGAAGGTCATGCAAGAAATAGGCATAAACGCAAAAATGATTAATCATTATTATTATAGAAATACGATTAAGTTTTAACATTCAATAAATTAATAAACAGAGTTAATAAACAGCAGGAGAGTATTATTATGGCAAATTTAAGGGTTGCGATAAACGGATTCGGAAGGATAGGCAGAAACGTTTTTAGAATATTTCAGGGCATGATCGCCAAAGGAGAACGGGTTGAAATAGTAGCCATTAACGATATTACAAACCCTCAGGTGCTTGCCCATCTGTTGAAATACGATTCTGTTCACGGCAAAGCAGGTTTTTATGTAGGATACGATATAGACCATATAATTGCCGATAACAGGGAAACTTTGATTACGGCGATAAAAGACCCTGCGGAACTTTTATGGAAACATCTCGGCGTTGATTTAGTTATTGAATCTACCGGACTTTTTACCAAAAGAGGCGATGCGGAAAAACATCTGCATGCCGGAGCCAAAAAAGTTTTGATTTCCGCTCCTGCCCACGACCCTGATGCTACGATAGTGCTCGGAGTCAACGATAAAATTTACGATAAAAATAAACACTTTATCGTTTCTATGGCTTCATGCACCACAAACTGTCTTGCTCCAGTCGCCAAAGTATTGCATGAAAATTTTACGATAGAAAAAGGCAACATGACTACCGCCCATTCTTATACTAACGACCAGAGGATCTTAGATTTGCCCCATAAAGATTTAAGAAGGGCGAGAGCCGCTTCTTTGTCTATTATTCCGACTACTACCGGCGCCGCAAAAGCCCTTTGCGAAGTACTGCCTGAACTCAAAGATAAACTTGACGGAATGTCTTTAAGGGTTCCTACGCCCGATGTTTCTATTAATGATCTTGTATGCAAGGTTTCTAAAAAAACTTCCGTTTTAGAAGTTAACTCAAAATTGGAGGAAGCTTCTGAAACTTATCTCAAAGGAATTCTTGCATTCAGCAAAGAACCTTTGGTTTCCATAGATTACAAAGGCGACCCGCACTCTTCCATAGTCGATTCTTTAAGCACGAAAGTTATCGGAGACGACCTTGTTAAGGTTCTTGCCTGGTACGATAATGAATGGGGATATTCTGCAAGGCTTGCCGAAATGGCTGTTTTTATGATGAAATAAGGAGAGGAAAATCCCGGATGAATAATATTGTTTATATTGACGAAATAGACATAAGAAATAAAACTCTCCTTATAAGAGTCGATTTTAACGTTCCTCTTGACCAAAACGGCAACATTACAGACGACACTCGCATAAGAGCGGTTCTTCCGACTTTAAATTACTGCCTTGACGAAAATGCGAAAGTTGTTTTAATGTCGCATATGGGAAGACCTAAGGGTAAAAAAGTTCCCGAACTTTCTCTGCTCGTAGTAGCAAAAAGGCTGAGCAGGCTTTTGGACAAAGATGTTAAATTTGTCGGAGACTGCATCGGCGAACTTGCCGAAAATACTGTAAAAACAGCCAGATTCGGCGATATTATACTTCTCGAAAATTTAAGGTTTTACCCTGAGGAAACAAGCAACGATGATGTATTTGGCAAAAAATTAGCATCTCTCTGCGATATTTACGTCAACGATGCATTTGCTACCGCCCATAGATCGCATGCTTCAAATGTTGCGGTCACTAAATTCGTAAATACATGCGCCGCAGGTTTTCTGATAAGAAAAGAGTTGAATTATTTTACGAGAGCGGTGGAAAATCCTATGAAGCCTTTTGTGGCAATCGTGGGAGGGGCAAAAGTTTCCGGAAAAATAGAAGTCCTGTCTAACTTAGCCGACAAAATAGACAAATTAATTATCGGCGGGGCGATGTCCAATACATTCCTTAAAGCGTTGGGAAACGATGTCGGAAGTTCGTTAGTAGAAGACGAAATGCTCGAATACGCAAAAAAAACATTAGAAAAAATAAAAGATAAAAAGATTAAACTGTATCTGCCCGTAGATGTTGTTGTCGCTGACAAATTAGCCCCTGATGCGGAAACAAAGGTTACGACTATTCAGGAGATTCCCAAAGGCTGGATGGCTTTAGATATAGGTCCGGCAACGGTTACCCTTTTTACGGAAGCTATTCAAAATGCTAAAACTATCGTATGGAACGGACCTATGGGTGTCTTTGAAATGGATGCATTCAGCAGAGGAACTTTTGCTCTGGTTTCAAGCGTTGCAAATGCCTATGCTTTAACGATAGTAGGAGGAGGCGATACCGATGTCGCCTTGCACAGGGCTGGCGAATTTGCAAAGATGTCGTATGTTTCTACCGGAGGCGGAGCGTTTCTCGAACTTTTGGAAGGAAAGAAACTGCCGGGCATAGAAGCGTTAATAGACTGTTCCAAAAAAAATAATTTAAAACAGCAGACCGTAAAAATATAATTAATTAATAATTAATGAAAAAAAAATTAATCGTATTGATTTCCGTTTTTATCCCCGTTCTTATAGCAGACCAGTTATCTAAATATTTTGTAAACAACAGAATACCGTTAATTAATAAAATAACGGTAATCAAAGATTATTTCAACATTGTCCATGTTGACAATACAGGCGTAGCATTCGGATTTATGAGCGGTTATTCAGCCATATTCATAATATTTCTTACGGCATTAATAATTGCGGCGGTAACATACTTTTTATTCAGGACGAAAATTAATTCCAATTTATTTATAATATCTTCTTCTCTAATTATTTCCGGCGCATTTTCAAATCTTTTAAGCAGGATTTTTCAGGGATACGTTGTGGATTTTCTGGATTTTCATATTTACGGCTACCACTGGCCGAGTTTTAATTTAGCGGACAGTTCTGTGGTCGCGGGAACTATACTGCTTTTTATATCGGTTATAAAATATATTTAAATAAAATTTATAAAATTTAAATGAAAATTTCGGAAGATAAAAATTACGATTTTAATAGGATAGAAAGCAAATGGCAGTCTTTCTGGGAAAAGGAAAATACTTTTGCCGTCCGGAACTTTGCAGGAGATAAACCTAAATTTTACTGCTTAGAAATGTTTCCGTATCCTTCGGGCAGAATTCATATGGGTCACGTCAGGAACTATGCCATAGGAGATGCAGTTGCCCGCTTTAAGAGGTTAAAAGGTTTTAACGTGCTCCATCCTATAGGATTCGACAGTTTCGGACTTCCAGCCGAAAACGCAGCAATAAAAAATAAAACAAACCCCGCTATTTGGACTAAAAATAACATAGATTATATGATAGGTCAGCTGAAAGAGCTCGGGTTTTCATATGACTGGAACAGACTCGTTATAACTTCCGACCCGGAATATTATAAGTGGGAGCAGTTGTTTTTTCTGCAGATGTTTAAAAAAGGTCTGGCTTACAAAAAGATTTCAAACGTCAACTGGTGCGATTCCTGCAATACTACACTTGCCAACGAACAGGTCGAAGACGGCAGATGCTGGAGATGCGGCAGCAATATAAGCATTAAAAATATGGAGCAGTGGTTTTTTAAGATAACAGCTTATGCCGAAGAACTGCTTGACGATCTGGACGGATTGGACGGCTGGCCGGACAAAGTCAAAACTATGCAAAGGAACTGGATCGGAAAGAGCTCCGGCTTAACCGTGAATTTTAAAATCGCCGATTCTGATGAAAATAACGGAGACGGAAATTATATAGAAATATTTACTACCCGTCCTGATACAATATTCGGTGCTACTTATATTGCTATGTCGCCGTTTCATCCGCTTGCAAAAAAGTTAATTAAAACTGCCGAAAATTTGGTTGAACTGGAAAGGATTGTCCGGAATTCCTTAATCTCTAAGGATGTCGCAGAAAAAGAGGGTTTTTTTACCGGTTCTTATGCAGTGAATCCTTTTAACGGAAAAAAAATACCGGTATATGTTGCAAACTTTGTTTTAATGGATTACGGAACCGGCGCAATAATGTCTGTTCCGGCTCACGACGCCCGCGATTACGAATTTGCCGAGAAATACGGAATTGAAATAATCAGGGTAATTAAACCGGCGCCGATGCCGGAGGGAGATAAAAGCAGGAACGCCGAAGAATCGGCAGGACTGCCTTTTACCGCTTCAGGAACGCTCATTAATTCGAGTGAATTTGACGGACTTTTTTCTGAAGAGGCAAAAGAAAAAATTTCCGCATATGCCGAAAAAAAGGGTGTAGGCAGGAAAGTTATTAATTACAGGCTAAGAGACTGGGGAATATCAAGGCAGAGATATTGGGGATGCCCTATACCTATAGTATATTGCGAAAAATGCGGAACCGTGCCTTTAAACGAGAGCGACCTGCCTTTAACGCTTCCGGTAAACGCCGAATTTACCGGCGAGGGGGTTTCGCCTTTAAAAAAACTTGAATCGTTCTTAAACGTAAAATGCCCTAAATGCGGCGGCGATGCGAAGCGCGAAACGGATACTATGGATACGTTCGTGGAATCTTCGTGGTATTTTTTAAGATATACCCTTTTGAACAGGAAAGAAGAAGTTCCGTTTAAAGAAGAGGATGCAGACTACTGGATGCCTGTAGACCAATACATAGGCGGAGTAGAGCATGCCGTAATGCATCTTTTATATTCAAGATTTTTCGTTAAAGTTTTAAGGGATTTAAAGTATTTTAAATTAGACGAACCATTTAAAAATCTTTTAACGCAGGGGATGGTAGTAAAAAACGGCGCAAAAATGTCCAAATCCAAAGGCAACGTGGTTGACCCCGACGGACTTATCAAAAAATTCGGAGCCGATACGGTAAGATTGTTCGTTCTTTTCGCCGCTCCGCCCGAAAAAGATCTTGAATGGAGCGATTCCGGGGTCGAAGGAGCTTTCAGGTTCATTAACAGGTTTTACAAAACTGTAATTGCAGGGTCTGAAATCCTTAAAGATCTGGATGGCAATTTCGAACCTTTTATTTATAAAACTTTAACGAACGATATAAATCAAAATATTAAAAAAATTATTCATAATCTAAGCCGGATAATCGAGAAAACGGAAACAGAAATGGAAGGGCGCTATCATTTTAATACGGTAATAAGTTCTTCTATGGAGTTAATTAACGAATTTAACGACTTTATAACCGGCGAAACCTTTAAAAAAAATGTTATTGGCAAAGCCGATAAATATTTGCTTAAATATTTCTTAAACTCCGTTATTTTAATACTGTATCCTTTTATTCCCCATGTCTGCTCCGAAGCGTTCGAAATATTAAATGCTTCTTTTATAGAAAACGCGCCGTGGCCCGAAAAAATAGATGCGGGTTATGTGCCGGAAAATTGCAATATAGCCGTGCAGGTAAACGGAAAAATGCGCGGGCTTATAGTTGCGGATATAAATGCGGATGAGGCGTCGGTACTTAATATTGCTTTGGAAAACGCTAAAATTGCAAAATATGTCGAAGATAAAAGCCTCATTAAAAAAACGATATACGTTAAAAACAAGCTATTGAGCATAATAATATGAAAAACAAGCTTATACTTTTTATTTTTATTTTAATTGCCGCCGGTTTTTCCACTTCATGCGGTTTCAGGATTTTAAGCGGACAGGAAAGTTCCGTCAAAAAATATAATAATATTTCTCAGATATATATAAAACCTTTTAAAAATTTAACCTATAAGAGCGGCGCCGGGGTATATTTTTCCAATAATATTGCAAATTACCTTAATGTTCAGTCCGATATGTTTACATCCGATAAAAACAATGCTCTTTACTATTTAACAGGGAAGATTACCTCCATACAGAACAGCGTAATGTCTTATACCGGTGTTGCCGCGGCAGTGGATTATATGATAACAGTAAACGTCACTGTAAGTATGTACAGCGTTGACGGTAAGATAATTTTCAGGAATGCCGGTTTTTCTTCGGGGGCAACGTATTATAACTATATTAATCCGCTTATTGCCCATAAACAGGAAAAAATGGCGATAGAAACGGCTTCCAAAAGAATCGCCAGAAAAATCGTAATATACATAGAAACAAAAAAAATAACCTCGCATTAGATTGCTTCGTCGCTGACGCTCCTCGCAATGACGGTTCGTTGTGTCATTGCGAGCGAAGCATATCGGACCGCGTATCAGATGCATTCCCGTCTGTCATTGCGAGCCACATTGTCATTGCGAGCGAAGCGAAGCAATCCCATTCCCGTCTGTCATTGCGAGCGAAGCGAAGCAATCTCATTTTTTTGTATATAATTTTTGTATATAATTAGAGTAATTTTTGCTAATAAATAGCCTAAAATACCGCCGGCGATTACATCTAAAGGGTAATGCTCTCCGTCGTAAACGCGGGAAAAAGCAACCGCAAACGCAAGAATATAAAATATTTTTTTGTGTTTCGGAAATATATAAGAAAGAGCTACTGCCAGCGAGAAAGCGGTTACGGTATGTCCGGAAGGAAAAGACCGTTCAGTCAGATGTCTTCCCAGCAGGTTTATATGCACGGCGCCGGTTTTTATCAGTTCATGCAGAGCCACTACCGGTCTTGGTCTGTTTACGGCTCTTTTTATTATGATATCGAATATGCCCGGAACGATTTGAGTTAAAAAAAGCAGAAGAAAAGATTCTTTAAATTTCGGACGGTTATAAAAATAAACATAAACGAGAACAAGCCAGTAAGCAACCCAGCCATTGCCCAGATACGTAACCGCTCTCATGTTATCGTTCAATAAAGAAAAATGAAAGTTATCGTTTATCAGTAAAAAAAATGCGGTATCTAAACGGAGAATATAGGAAAGCATAAATTTTATATTTTGATTTTATTGTTTATTAAGATATAATTTTAATAGAATAATTTGCGAAGTGCAACAATAATTATGCTTATCGATAATCGGCGATAACAAAAAAAGGGGTATATAAGTTATGCAGGCGGTAATAATGGCTGGAGGTTTCGGAACAAGGCTTAAGCCTTTAACCAATAACGCCCCGAAGCCGATGATACATATAGCGAACAAGCCGATGATGGAGCATGTCGTTAATCTGCTTAAAACATACGGAATTAACGACCTGATAGTTTTGCTGTATGTCCAGCCGGAACTTATAAAAAATTATTTCAAAGACGGAGCCGATTTCGGCGTTAAGATAGAATACGTTCTTGCCGAAGAAGATTACGGGACGGCGGGGGCGGTAAAAAATGTCGAGAATATAATAAAAGATGACGACTTCGTCGTAATAAGCGCGGATATTATTACCGACATTAATTTAAGCAGGCCTATAGATTTTCACATAAGCAGGAAAAGCGATGCCACGATAGTTCTTACAAGAGTCGAAAATCCCCTTTCTTTCGGAATAGTAATTACGGACAGTGAAGGCAGGATAACCAAATTTCTTGAAAAGCCGACATGGTCCGAGGTATTCAGCGATACAATAAATACGGGTATCTATATTTTAAATAAGTCTGCTTTGAAAATGATTCCCGAAAAAAGCGAGTTCGATTTTTCGAAAGACCTTTTTCCATTACTTTTGAAAGAAAATAAAAATCTTTTAGGCCATATATCGTCGGGCTACTGGAAAGACGTAGGCACCCTTTCGGAATACAGGCAAAGCCAGTTGGAAATTATAGCCGGAAAGATAGATTTGAATATAGAGGGAGAATATATCTCCGGCAAAAATATAAAAATAGGCGCAAAGAGCATTATAGACATAAGCTGTGACGTAGAAGATTCCATATTCGGAAAAGACGTTCGTATTCTTCAGAACTGTAAAATAAAAAATTGTGTTATAGGAGATAACTGCACCGTAGGCGAATCCACACAGATAAGCGGTTCGGTTATAGGCAAGGGTTCCAAAATAGGCTCTAATTGCGATATACAGGAAGCCGTATTGGGATATAAAACTGCCGCAGGCGATAATGTTTTTATAGGCTCCGGCGCAGTTATATCCGATGTATGTCATATAGGTTCCGGCGCAGTTATAAATCCTAACGTCAAGATATGGCCTTATAAAAATGTGGAAGACGGCGCAGTATTATCTGAAAGCCTTATATGGTCGGATAAATGGAGCGCCAAAATATTCGGACAATACGGGGTAACCGCTCTTGCAAATTTGGAAATTACCCCCGAATTTGCTTCTAAACTGGGAGCGGCATTCGGGGCGACGATAGGCAAAAACAGGACCATTTCCGTATCCCGCGACAGCCATAAAACTTCCCGCCTTTTTTCAAGAGCTATTATGTCAGGCGTTCTTTCGGTGGGCGTCAACGTCAACGATTTCAGCGATACCCCTATTTCCATAGTTCGGTATCAGGCGAAAGAGTTCAAAAGTTCCGGAGGCATACACGTAAGGCAACACCCTTTCGATAAAAAACTTCTAAACATAAAATTTTTCGATTTAAACGGTTTAGATTTATCGACTCTCGGCGAGCAAAAAATAGAGAGGCTGTTTTTCAGGGAAGATTATGCAAGGGCAGGCTCGGAAGACACGGGAGAAATATTTTATCCTACGCACGGAACGGAATATTATGCCGACGGTTTTCTTAAAACGATAGACGTCGATAAAATTATAAAGAGAAAATTTAAAATCGTAATAGACTATTCATACGGAAGCTCAAGCAAGATTTTCCCGGCAATAATTGGAAAACTCGGGATTGACTCGGTTCATCTCAACGCAAATTTAGATCAGACTAAGATAACAAAAACAGAAAGAGAATTTAAAAAATCCCTTAAGGAGTTGTCGAGCATAGTCAGGTCTATTAACGCAGACCTTGGAATTTTTATCGATAACGGCGGTGAAAAGATTTATATATGCGATGAAAACGGCGATAACATAGACGGCAATACGGCTTTAACTTTAATGGCGCTTTTGGTTATGAAAACGGAAAAAAACAACAGAACTATCGCCGTTCCTTCTATATCTTCTTTTAATATAACAAAATCTGCCAAAGATTACGGTTTTGAAATATTTTTTGCCAAGAATTCTTCAAGCTCCCTTATGGAAAAATCGGCTAATTCCAATGTCTGCTTTGCGGGAGATAACGAGGGGGGATATATTTATCCTAAATTTATGCCTGCATTTGACGGAATGTATTCATCTATAAAACTCCTCGAGATGCTGGCTAAACTCAATACTTCTATTAAAAACGAACTTAGGTACATAGAGCCTTCCTATTTTGAATACAAAAAAGTTCCTTGCCCCACTGAATTAAAAGGTTTTATAATGAGAAAGTTTTTTGAAAAATACAGCGGTGAAAACGTTTTATTAATCGACGGAATAAAATTAATCAAACCCGGCGGGTGGGTTCTTGCGTATCCGACCTCTGAAGGAGCCCATTTCGAGATATTTTCGGAAAGCAGAGATAAAGAAGAAGCTATATCGTTATTAAACTTGTTTAATAACGATATAGAAAACTGGAAGAACGAAAGAGATTTAACCGCACTGTCTTAGCAAAAACAATATGAAATTTTATACTATACCCGCAGGACCTTTTGAAGTAAATACCTATATAGTATTCAACGGTAATGCCGATGAAACCGGGAACCGCAGAAAGGAGGGCTTTATAATAGACCCGGGCGGACAGGAAAATAAAATCGAAAAAATAGTAAAAGACGAAAATATCGATTTAAAATTCATACTCAATACTCATTGCCATATAGACCATGTTTTATTGGATAACTATTTTAAGGAAAAATACGGCATACATATTATCGCTGCGAAAGAAGAGGAATATATACTTAAAAATCTGGAAGAACAGGCGGAATATCTCGGTTTTGAATACACCGGAGACGTCGAAATAGACAGGTATTTAAAAGACGGCGAAATTATTGAATTGGAAGGCATTAAAATACTGCCTGTTTTTACGCCGGGGCATTCCCCCGGAAGCGTCTCGTTCTTAGTGAACGATGAGTATCTTTTCAGCGGCGATACGCTTTTTAGAAATACCGTAGGAAGAACCGATATTTTAGGCGGTTCATCCGAACAGCTCATCAGTTCTATAAAAAATAAACTTATGGTTTTAGACGATGCGTTAAAAGTTTATCCCGGACACGGCGAACCTACGACTATCGGATACGAAAGAAAATTCAATCCGTATCTGATATAAGATATAAGAATAAATATATATAAATAAATTAAGAAAAATTTTTTATACAAATGAGTTTGCAGAATAAAAACATTCTTTTATGCATTACCGGTTCTATCTCGTGTTACAAAAGCGTCGATTTATACAGAAAACTTAAAAAAAAAGGAGCAAACGTTAAAATTATAGTAAGCGCCTCCGCCGCAAAATTTATTTCTCCATATATTTTTGAATCTTTCGGAGAACAGGTTTTTGAAGACGACGCTTTTAAGAGCCCGCTTTCGCATATCGATTTATCGAAATTTGCAGATATTATACTTATTGCTCCCGCTACATATAACACGATTAACAAACTTGCCGCGGGCATTGCCGACACCCTTATTACTTTAACGGTTGCGGCTGCGCCGGATAAGCCTAAGATTTTAGTCCCCGCAATGAACCCGAATATGTATGCGAATAAAATATTAAAAGAAAACCTTAAAAGGCTTTGCGCATTTAATTTTTCTGCAGTTTCCCCCGAAACCGGAAGCTCTGCCTGCGGCGATTTCGGTGAAGGCAAGTTCCCGGAAACAGATGATATTATTTTCTGCGCAGAGTCGGTTTTTAAACAAAAAACGCTTAAAGGCAAAAAGGTTTTAGTTACTGCCGGAGCTACGAGGGAATATCTTGACCCTGTCAGATTTATGTCAAACGGTTCAAGCGGAAAAATGGGTATCGGCATAGCAAATGCGGCTGTGCAGGCAGGCGCAGAAGTTACCCTTATTGCGCTTAATATAGACGACCGCATTAAATATATAAACAGGAGTATAAAAATTATAAACCGCACTGATTTCAGCGGTCTCAAAGAAGCTTTGCTCGATGAATTTAAGAAATCGGATATTCTTTTTATGGCGGCGGCGGTTTCTGATTACGGTTTTAAAGAAAAAAGCCCCGTGAAGATTAAAAAAAGCGGCAATACGGTGTCGGCGACGGGTGCTGGGGAAGGCGGCACGCTCCAAGTTGAACTTATAAAAAACGAAGATTTATTGAACGCTGTTTCCAAAATCAAAAAAGACGGACAGATAGTTTTCGGTTTTGCCGCCGAAACCGATTCCGTAATCGAAAACGGCAGAAAAAAACTTGCCGAAAAATCGTTAGACTACATTTTTATAAACGATGTGTCGAAAGACGTTATAGGCAGTAACGAAAACGAAGGGTTTTTGATAAATAAGACAGGCGAAATAAAAAGATTCGAAAGAGAACCGAAAAACGAACTGGCGGAAAAACTAATCTCTGAGTTATACGGCATGTGAACTGCCGCTCCTCTTCTTTAATTCCAATTCCATTATTTTCATCCTCATCCTCCAAAAAACAACGTTGTTTTTGATTACAGAAAAACTCTATTAATTTATACTTTAATTAAAGTATAAATTAAACTTTAAAATTAAACTTTAGGAGGTTTGAAAATGAGGAAATTATCGGTTTTTTTAATTATGCTTGCTGCGGTTATTTTTATGGCAGGCAGGGTTTACGCCTATAACCCGTATTACAACAATTTTTATGTAAGCCTTAACGGCGGCTTGGCGGAAACGAGCCCCAGCGGATTATCTTCAAAGTCAGGCGGAACGTATAACCTTACATTCGGCAAGAATTACAATATTAACAATATTGTAATAGGCGGCGGCGCCGTATTAGGTTATGCAAGCAACGGTTCTTATACTGTCGACAATTTTGACGGATATGGAGATAACGCAACCGCTTCCGTAGATTCAGTTTATTACGGAATATTTATAAAAGGCGGTTATGATTACGACAATATAATGCCTTTTGTAAAATTAGGTTATGTGGGCTATTCATTCGGAGCTACCTATTCCTATTCGGGACCTTATGGAAATTACTATGCTACATATTCGACCCCTCTAACATCCGAAGGCGGGTTATTATACGGAGCAGGCGTAGAGTATATGTTTAATCCGAACTGGGGAGTTACGGCGCAATATTTCGGCACGTCTTTGTCAGGCGGGGATAAAGTCAACAACTTTACATTGGGTGTAGATTTTAATTTTTAAAGAAAAAAACTGATAGCATAGCAAAGCAAAGCAATTCGCAAGCAATGCCGATTCGAAAACGGGTTTTAAAAACAAATAATTTTCGGTCGGCATTTTTTTTATTTTTTCGTTGACATTGCAATTAATAAAAATTAATATAAGCAGTATAGTTATATAATATAGTAATATAGCTAACGTTAATAAATCCTCAGTCTGATAATGATGTGGGGGTGTTTGCTTTTGCTTCAACTCCCCTTTTTTAAAAGGGGTGGCAGTCTGCCGTAGCCGGACTGAGGAAGTATTTGCTTTTGCTTTAATTCCCCTTTTTTAAAAGGGGCAATATCCGACATATCAAGAGGTCTTAAGTCTATAGGTGCATATGTTTTTAAATTCCCCTTTTTTAAAAGGGGTGGCAGTCTGCCGTAGCCGGACTGAGGAGGTATTTGCTTTTGCTTTAATTCCCCTTTTTTAAAAGGGGTGGCATTTTTGCCTGAAAGGCAAAAATGACGGGGTATTTATAATAAAAGTCTTTAATTCCTTTTTAATAATTCTTGAGCAATTAGATGTTAGGATTTTCACCGATTATAGATTATAATAGTGTTTTTGATTGTAGGCAGTGTTATTGCGGTTACAATAATATTAATTAATTTAAATTAAATGGAGGTGGCTTATGGAGCCGGAAAAAAGTGACGTAAATTATCTGTCAATGTTACAATTTAAACCCGATGTTAAAAATAAGAAATTCCCCGCACTCACAACTATCTCATCTTTGCTTAAGATATTTGCCGTCATTACATTAATATTTGGATTTTTTATATCGCTAATTATAGCAGTTGAAATTACTTCCAATGGTAACGGAGGTTCCGGTTTTCTCAGTTTTTTAATGGGCTTAGTTGGTTCAGTCATAGGGTTTATTTTACAATGGGCTCTTGCCGAAATGATTCTGGTATTCCTTGATATGGAAAAGAATACGGAAGATATAGTGAAATTACTGCAAACCTCAAAACAATAAAATTAAAGGAGTTGATTAATATGAAAAAAAGAGAAATATATAAGGATATTATAATAGGCGGTGCTATTATAGGTCTTAGTTTTGGGGCGACAGGCTGTTCGTTTAACAGTAATAACCCTGTTTCTATCGGCAAACGGGCACTTGAAGATATGGATGCCGGACATATGAAAGCCCTTACTAATCTGTATGCACCAAGTTATAGAGAAGCTATGAGCAAAAATGCCAAAATACAAGCAATGCTTGCAAACGCATCGGCTGATATGGCAAAGCACGGTAAAATAGTAAGCATAAAGGTATCTAAAAAAATAATTAATAAAACAAGTGCGAGTGTAAGCTATATTGTGAAATACAGCGATGGTCATATAGACTACGACAATAACATGGATTTTGTAAAAATTAACGGAAAGTGGTATCTTTCCGCGAATTAATTGTTATGGATATTAAATATCCATTAGAAGACGGCTTATTGCTTTTTGTGAAAGAATGTAATTATCTGGCGGATATTGTTGGCAGGGAAGATAAAAATTACCCTTATACCCATGTCGGAATTATTTATAATAATGGTGTCATACATTCTCATACAGATAAAAGAGCTAATGGTTCGGTTAAATATGAGGATATAGAAACTTTCTTAAAAGGTATAAATATATATGGGTTATATAAACCGCTGACTGATTATGCAACAATGAAAAAAGCATCCATAAAGGCAGCAAGTTACATTGGCAGACCGTTTGATAGTTCTTTCAATCTTGCAAATGACGAAGCGGTTTATTGCACGGAGTTAATATGGAGATCTTATTTATTTGCCGGAGTTGATTTAGTAGAATCTAGAATTAAAACTATAAACTTTATGGGTGCGAGACAAATTATATTGCCGTCTTCAATTCTAAAATCTAAATATATTATAAGAGTAAAAGAGGAAATAGCCGTTTAACTTAAGTTTTAATCTTTAAAGCGCACCCATTTGTCAAGATAATTTTTTTAACTTACTACTTCCTTTTCCATTTTCTTTGAATATTTTTCGCAATATCTTTGAGAGCAATGGCGATGCGTACAACAAGGAAGATCAAATCAAAATTGCAGGAGCATTAAAATTATTTGTTCATAATAAATTGATAATAAAATTGAAAGTTATTATTAAAAAATGATATTTCAATATAATAAATATATATTTAATATTAAATTTAAACAAAAGATTGTATTCAATACGCTTCCATCTTTTATCTTCCGCAATAATATAGGATTTCAATTAAG
>Ga0078972_1006705_pt1 | contig 26822 bp, 50 predicted proteins | sample YelNatPaOPGAMG01_FD_67568 | JGI IMG/M metagenome (GOLD analysis project Ga0078972, IMG submission 67568) | Hot spring thermophilic microbial communities from Obsidian Pool, Yellowstone National Park, USA - OP-RAMG-01 (SPADES assembly) (version 2) | ecosystem: Environmental > Aquatic > Thermal...
AGACTTTGATGTTAAAAGATACCCCCAAAATCAATATAAGGCGACTTAAAACCTATAAAGTCTCACGAATTTCAGAAATGCTTACTGAATAATAAAGAAAGGTATGAAAATATGAAAATATGAAAATATCTAAAAAAATAGGTTGCACTATTGCACTTGGGGGGTATTTTTTAACCCCAAAATCAATATAAAGCGACTTAAAACCTATAAAGTGCAATCATTTCCAAAAATGCTTACTGAATAATAAAGAAAGGTATGAAAATATGAAAATATGAAAATATTTAAAAAATAGGTGAGACTTTGAGACTTTGATGTTAAAAGATACCCCCAAAATCAATATAAGGCGACTTAAAACCTATAAAGTCTCACGAATTTCAGAAATGCTTACTGAATAATAAAGAAAGGTATGACTAAAAAGGAGGGGAATTATGAAATATGAGCATATAATCAGGAAAATGGTTAAAAAATGGTGTCCGAATAGTGATGAAAAGGTTATAATGTCTGAAATACTTGACAGGTGGGATAATAAGTTGTCTTTTAGCGAGAACAGGCATTTAATTGATGAAATTTTAAAGGCACATAATCCGAATTACAGAATTGAAGAACAGGCAAAAATACAAAAGGAACAGGAAAAGGAATATCAGGCAGAGCAAATGCGGAATTTCTTGAAACAGGCGAGGGATCAGTTCCGTGAGAGCATACAGAACATAGACACGAAGGGCATTATGCCACAATTCCGTGATTATGAGTATAATTTAGAGGTTTTGTTAAATTCAAGCGAAAGGCACTTTCTAATAGGTTATGGGAAGGCAGGAACAGGCAAGACAGCAAGAACTTTGGCTTTTTTAAATAAGAAGAATTTGGAAATGGGCAGAGATTGGGTTTTGATTAATGGGCATTTGACACCTTTGGAATTTTATCATATACTTTATGAGCATAGAAACCGAATTATAGTGTTTGACGATATACTTAATATGTTTGAAAATGACATAATTTGTGGTTTGTTGCTGTCGGCGACTTATAGTCCGAATAATGTCCGTATGGTTAGTTATAACACCACAAGCGAGAAACTGAAAGTTCCGAGTTCATTTAATTTTGAGGGCAAGATAATAGTCCTGTGCAACGATTTGCCGAAGGATATTAATAAGGCACTTTTGAGCCGAGCATTACAATATATTTTCATATTTTCCTATGAAGATATGATTAAATTTATGTATTTGGTTGGAGAACAGAAAGGTTATCCCAAAGTTGTGGTAGATTTCATAAGGGACAATACCGCCTTTTACCATAACCTTAATATCAGGGTTTTGGAGAATATAGCCAATTACCATAGGTTCTGTGGGCAAGAGTGGGAGAGATTAGCGATTGACGAATTAGATAAAAACTGCAACAAAGATTTAGCCTTAGTCTATACCCTTCTTGAACGCTACGGAAAAGTGCAAGACGCCTGCAAAGAGTTTATTGAAATGAGTGGAAGATCAAGGGCAACATTTTTTAGGTTAAAGAAAAAAATAGAAATATCTTTAAAGAAAGGTATGAAAATATGAAAATATTTAAAAAATAGGTGAGACTTTGAGACTTTGATGTTAAAAGATACCCCCAAAATCAATATAAGGCGACTTAAAACCTATAAAGTCTCACGAATTTCAGAAATGCTTACTGAATAATAAAGAAAGGTATGAAAATATGAAAATATTTAAAAAAGGAGGTGAGTAATGGCACTACTGCTCTGCACAGATCAGTTCAAATAACATCCGATAGGCTTTTTCTGGCTTTTGCCAAACCTTCCTTCTCGGATTCTGAAAGCCATTCAAGCCGTGTGGCTATCATTCTTCTCAATCTTGATAAATCCCTTTTCTGCTTCTTGAATTTTCCTATTGTATCTACTATGAATTCTATTATATTCCTTTCCCTTGCCGTGAGTTTCAAGGGTTCTGATTCCCCTGATTTTCTCAAAGTCTTAAATACAGGGTCGTAAAAGTAAATGTCTTTTCCAAGTAACAGCCTTTTGATATGCCTTCCACTTGGCTGGATATATTCCTCTACATCTATTTCCTCAAAAAGTTCCTTCTCTTTTTCTAAAACCATGATTATTTTTAACAGAACAAGTTTAAGAAAGTGTGTAATACATCTCTAACTCGGTGGAAAAAATGCCTGACAAATGATATGAAGGGTCACTCCGTTGCATACCTCTGGTGAGAAAGGGCAAACAATCCTGTCAAGAAAGCCAGAGCCATTAGAACTTTTCTCATATGAAATTACTTTGTTAAAGGAACTTATATAATTATTGCTAAAATAAGCAAATATGGACAGCCTGCGAAAGCAAAAATTCTACACAACCCTCAAATACAGCAAAAAAGTCGCAATGTTCTTCCGCATCCTCTTCATTCTTGGCATGGCTGGGCTGGTTGGCGCAACCATCATAACCTACTATGTGCTTGGCGGGTTCATGCCAATGCCTGACTCTGCCATGCTTGTGGAGATGAACATCATCCAGAAAAATATGATGGATTCATTCGGCATGGAAATCTGGTTCTTGGTTAACATGGTTTTCAAGTCATCCTTCCTCATAATCCCGATATTCAAGTTCCCAAGGTCTTTTTCCAATGTCGGCTGGTTCTTGGGAATAGTTATTGCCGATATATGCATTATGGTTTTTATCATAGGAATGGCTGATTTCATGAATGACCTTTTCCAGCTTTCGCTGCTTCTTTCCACTATAAACCACTTCTCTTAGTTTATTTACTAAATATGCTTTGCTCGGCTTTCTTTGTGCAGGATGGAGAATATCTGTCGGCTTCATTTTACTTTCACCTTAATAATCTTGTTGGTGTCATTTCCAAAAACATCAACAACTTTAACCATTATTTGATATTCTCCTGCTTTTTCATAGGTTTTTGTTGCTTCAATCTCAATTTTTGGCTCTTTCTTTGTTCTGTATGCCTGCCATTGATTATGAAATGTATCTCCTTGATAATCCCAATCAACAGCCCAATAATCAATCAAATCAGAATACTTTTTTATGCTGTCTTTGATTTCATCAAGCCAGTCAGATGGCGGAACTTGAAAATCAGTTATCTTTATTGTTACTTTTTTTCCTTCTATTTTTGGCTCTACTTCAAGATAAGAAACTTCGCTGAACCTTATGTTTTTTAGAATCTTCTCATCAATAACCTGCTCTGGAATCTTCAATAACTTTAAGTCAAAACCTACAAGAGCAGACTTAATTTCATTTACAGACGGAATTTGAATTAACCTTAAATCAATTTTATGCTCTTTTGCCAATTGTTTTGCTAAATCATTTACTTCATAACTCCACTCCCAGCCAAGAATATCCAATTTTGTAATCTTATTATCAACACATTCTTTTATTGTATTCCTTACTTCTTCCATGCTAACAGGAGCATTTAAAGAGCCAACATGAACAAGCCTTATCCCTTTTTTGCCATGAATATGTCTAAATCCTGTAACTGGCTCAGCCCCATAAAGTTAAGCATAAAAACAAGATAATCAAAAGGTTTTTCCTGCAAATACTCAACATAATTTCCTATGTTCAGAATTTCAAATGGTCTTGCTGGTTTGCCATATTCTACAAATTCTTCTTTAATCTCTGGTAATTCTTCATATACTTCATCAGGATTATTTTTTATGAATCTTGATTCGTGAATATCCATTAATCTTTTTCTTGTTGTATGAATAGCAAATTTTGATAAATCACATCCAATCCATCGCCTGCCAAGTTTTTCTGCTACTGCTAATGTAGTGCCTGAGCCACAGAAGAAATCTGCAACGATGTCGCCTTCGTTTGAGGAACTCAAAATAATTCTTTTAAGTAATTTTTCTGGTTTCTGAGTTTCATAATCCACTCTCTCCCTCGAAGTTCTACCAACCATGTCTATACTCCAGACATCTTTCATATTAACAATAGTATACCCTCCAATTTCATCTTTAAACTCTTGAACTCCTGCAAAGTTATATGGTTTAAATTCTCTATTATAAGACTTTTCTTTTAATGTTCTGAAAGAATATTTATCTGATTTGGTGTAAAAAAAGATTACATCGTGTTTTTTACTATAATGTCCTTTCTCAGAAGAACCACCAGATTTGTATCTCCACACTATCTCATTTCTAAAATTTTCATACCCAAAAATCTCATCCATCATCACCTTGACATAATGCCCCACATGCCAATCACAATGCACATAAATACTTCCATTATCCGCTAACAACTCCTTCATCAAAACCAATCTTTCATACATATACTTCAAATAAGAAGCCATGCCCCCTGCCCAAGTATCCCTATAACTTTTTCTTCTATTATTGATGGCTCTTTTGTTACTTCCTCATCGCCAACTTTTGTTTTAACTGTGAAATCTGCGCCTGTGAAAAACGGAGGGTCAATATAAATCAAATTAATTTTTCCAGCAAAATCTTTTAGCAAAGAACTCATTACAAGTTTGTTGTCGCCCCAAATGAGTTTGTTCTTCCATTCTTTAGGATAATTTTCTGGGCAACGTCGCGTCCAATCTTTTTCAGGGAACAATGACTTTTGCGTTCCGTCTTTAACTCTTGGCTTATTTACTGTCTCAACTATTTGGAACGGAAGATTTGGTCTTTTCTGCGAAATACAGGAAAGGCACACAAGATATTCGTGCTTCCCTCTCAATCGCCCACCTTCACTCTTTTTTGTCAGGTTTGCTCCTATATTTCTTGACATTAGACGCCAATTTCCTCAAGAATGGTTTTTGCTTTGCCAATATGATCTTTTATCTTTTTTATTTTGAAGTCGCGAGGCAATTTTAGTATTAATTCAGGCATGCCCACAGACAAAGGCTCTACTAAAGTTATTGCTGAATCCACTTCCTTGATAAAATTACGCAATAGCAACTGCTCATTTGAATAACTATGCCTTCCGAAAATTGATTTTGGATTTATTTCCATCGTCATAATACCTCCAAGAGCCTGTCTATGTCCTTTTTTGCTTCTTTGGCGGAATTGATAGTCTTTTGCCTGTTGCCAAGCACATATGGTATAAATATATTTTGGGCTATCTCGTTGGTGTGATAAAGCAAGTCCTTGAACAAACCAAGTTGTTCTGGCGTGAATTCCCTTCTCGTTGTTTCATAAGTTAAGGTTGCCATAATGCCTCACTTTTTTGTCTTGATAACTGCTATCGGAACTAAAATGGCTATCAAAATGATAACTATCATCATCATCCATCCGTATTTACCTGCGACAAGGGGAATGAAATTCGGGATACCAAATATGGCGAAAAATAGCCAAAAAAGAAGGAAAGCGAACTTCTCAAACCTGTCCATAGTAATCACTAAACAACTTCGGAAAGCAGATTGGCGTCCTTCAGCCTATGTATCATATTTATTGCTTGATTTTTTGGTATGTTTATTTCCCCTATGAATTCGCCCCCCGAATTTACGAGTATGTTTGCCTCGCCATCTTGAAATTCAAATTGGAAATACAGCTTCTCTTTTGTAGTAAATACTTTTCCAAATCTTATTTCTTGTTCTATGTCTTTCATATTGCTTCCTCCAGCTTCTTTTTATCTCTATTCTGCTTTTCCTTTTCAAGTTCTTTAATCTCCTCTATTTCAATCCTAAATGGAAATGGTATGCGTCCTCCTTCCAGACTGTCAAGGTCAAGGTTTACCTTCCTTCTCACATTCTCAAATTCGGGAAAAGTGCTTTTAATTGTTATAAAACCTTCTGGAATTGAAACGAAATTTGTTACCCTGAACATAGTTTAATCCTCCCACTCTTCTTCCTCCTCTTCCTCGTATTCCTCGTCTTCTTTTCGCACATTACCACCCCCTTGTTTTCCTTACCCAGTTTGCCCATTTGTCAAGTGCCGTTTCTTCTGTTATGGTTGGCTTCTCCCAGCCTGTTCCTATTGTTAGTGGCTCTCTTTTTGGCGGTTGTTCCCAGAATGATTCTTTTCCTAAAGTCCAAGCAGGTGGCTTTGCCAATTCCTTTTTTAATGCCTCAATAACCTTGCTTCTTTTTTCATGATGCTCTCTAACTCCTTTTTGTATCCCGCCAAGAACTTGTGCTATTTTAGAATAGGCTATCTGCAATTCGTCTGGGTGTAGCCTGCTTATTTCCTCTTTTAATTCCTTTTCCTTTTTAACAAGTTCGTGTTCCTTCTCAAAAAATTTCTTCTTTTCCTCAAGTTCCTTTACTCTTTCTTCAAGTTCCTTTATTTCGCTTTTAAGCCTTTCCTTACTTGCCTTGTAATATTTCGATTCGGGTATGGGTTTTCCCATTTCCCATGCTTCCTTTACTCTTTCTTCAAGTTTCTTTTTTAGGCTTTTTTGGGGTGGCATTGCTTGTTTTTCATAGGCTTCAAATATTTTTTCTTGTTCCATAAAATCGCCTAAACTAAGTTAAATACATTTTTCAGCAAATCTATTGATTTTTTATCCCTTTCTATGCCTAATTCTGCTTCTTTTATGTCTTGCTCAAGATGCTCTATGACACCCATAACTGCCTGTTTTTCTGCTTCCATTGTTCACCCTATTAGTTTTTTGAATTTTGACACTAAATTTTCCTTTTTGTCTTCGGAGATTTTCTTGAAATCTAATTTCTTTATGCTGTCATCTAAGCATTTGTCAAAAATTTCCTTGAACTTTTTTATTTCCTTTTCATCCATAATAATAATCAAAAAAACAAGTATAAATACTCTTGTAATACATTATTGAGTGTCCAGTATCCCAAGAGTCTCTGCCGATTGAGCCTTCTGTCTTCTGCTTCCGTCTCTTTTTGGAATTCCTTTTTCTTCGGTTAATTTCCTTTTAAACAACTTTCCTCAGGGCTTCCAGCGTTTTTTTTATCTCCTTCTCGTCAGTTATTACCCGTTTTTCGATTTTCGCTATCTCCAAAAAGATTTGCCATTCGCCTTCAGCAAAATCTACGAAGTCGCTGGGATTTTTAACATTCCTTATCTGCCTTAATCTTTCATCTACGAAATAGTATTTCCCGCCTTCGGCTTTCAGGATTGGTAATACCTTTGGCCAACGGTCTAAAGATTCCTTCACTTCTGAAGCCACAGACCACACCTCCCTGACCTTTTCCTTTCAATCTCAAGTCTTTCAAGCACAGTCAGCTTCTTCCTGACATCATTAATAATAATCAAAAAAACAAGTATAAATACTCTTGTAATACAAATATTATATGAGCTGTCCAAAATGCGGGGAAGATGATTGGCTTGACATAGGTTACTGCCTTGTGTGCAGAGTATGCTATTTTGAACTTTCAAAGGGGGTTGATTAAATGGGTGAAGAAGGCTATATGAACAAGAATTTTTGCTTGGAGTGCAGTTCAAAACACGCCAACAGGCTTGAACATCATTTTGAGGATATGGTTACCGCCACTCATAACGAGCCAGAATTGAGGCAACAAGCACAGGAAATGCTTGACCAAATAAGGCAGATGAGAAAGAAAATAGATGAAGTCAGGATTAACGAGTTGGCAAAGAAGAAACTTAAAGAGGGCGGAATTTGAGGTCTTTTTTCTAAAAATTACTCGGAAAAAGTTTATAAATGAATAATGATAATAAATAACCATTATAGATGGTTATGTGAAATTATGGAAAAAAAACAGAACAAGAAAACCTCAATTCAGCTTACTTCTGAAACAAGGGACATTCTGAAAAAACTCGGAAGGATGGATGATGATTGGGAAACCCTCTTGAAAAGGATAGGCAATCAATACATACCTATTGATGATGACATGGATAGGCAGTTGAACGAAATATCCAAAAAATACGGAATAAACAGGAAACTTCTTGGGACTATTGGCTTGGGGATTATCATATTTCTTGAGAATTCCGGGATTTTAAGGCAGTTGCAGGGGTTCGCAACGCTTAAAAACAAAAGCATTTCTGCCGTGATTTCAGAATTTCTCAAGTTTAAATTCAAGAAAGGAGGGTGAACATGGCAAGAGATTCAAAAGATTCGGAACTTATAGGGTTTGTTGATGTGGCTGGTTTTGCGGGAGTGGAAGACGGAGAGGCGATTGTGAAGCCTCTTGAAGTCAGCGTAAACAGGGAAGTGGCAGGTCTTCCGACCAAATATTCACAGAGGGTTCATGGCGAAAGGATAGAGGTTTACAAGAGAACTCTCGGTGCTAAATCAAACCCGCAGATGTCGGCAGTTGAAAAGCATTTCAAGGAAGTCCAGAAACCGTTTGAGCAAGTGGCTGGCAAGATGGAAAGCCCATCCAAATCCTATGAAAGCCCGAATTACGACCCTGAAAGGGGGAAACTCACTCCAACCGAAATACTGAAGAATATGATAGATAACCTTGACAGGCGTGTTCAGGGAATAAGTAATTGGAGCAAGGTTGCCCTGATACTCGGAACTGTTGGGGTTTGCGGTTTCATAATCGCTTTGGCTACAATTCTAAGGTAAAGCATGGAAGAAGAATATGGCGTCAGGGAGATTTGGTTAGACCTGATAGACGCTGTCCAAGAAATAAAGGCTGATGTCAGGTCTAACCGAAGGGCTTTCAGGCACGCAAAAGACTTGGAGAGAATAGTGAATGAGTTAGGCAATATGCTGACTCAAATGGGAAAAAAGAAGGGTTTTTTCAAATAATGGGGGAGGAAAGGGACTAAATAACTTCATTTAGGGAATCCTTCATTATTGCTTTCATTTCGGAAATATCAATTTCTCTATTTCTCACTTTTTCCGCTAATTCGTCAAGGTAAGGGCATCCTGATTGGACTCCAGAAACGAACTTCTGTGCAAGGGAATCAATATCCATAATTTCACCTCAAGCTTCATCGGGGTTTCACCTCTACTCTCGAGGCGAAATTATATAACCTTTCTCGCTTTGCCAGATGCACAGGCTTTTGCCGCGGCGGTGAATTTCGCTTGCCAAGCCTTGTCGTATCTTCCGCCATGCACTGGTCCTTCTCCGCCTTTAAGTGCATTGCCTATGCAAACATTGTATCCAGATTTTCTTTTCTTGAAGCGGAGTCCGCCCTTTCCAAGAGTTATTTCCAGCCCTGAAATTTTTTTGTGCGACACCATAGTAATTCCTCCTTTTTTAAAAAGTAATTATTAATAGAAAAAGCTTGTATATATCTTTGTGTAATACAACTAAAAAACTATTTAAATTATTGTATGACAAATATTTTTTATGGAAAATTGCCGAAAGGAACGGACTGCAAAAATCATTTTCAGGGTAAAGCCAGAAATGAAGCATTTTGTAAAGGAATTTTCTGAAAAGCAGGGTCTTGATATATCGGATTTTATGAGGATGATGCTTGAGTATTTTTATATGAGTTATTTCACAGGCTCGGATTCCTACATAGAGCTAAAGAGGAAGTTCTTGAATATGTTTCCTGATAATAATGATACACAAAAGAAATAAAATGCGGTGGGTAAACAAGAAATGCAAGGAATACCTGAAATCCATTGGCTACGATTTCATTTATTTAGTTCCGCATAGCAGATGGAATCTTGACATAAGCGTCTGCGTTGGAAACGGTCTTTTTGCCAAGTTTGATGGATTTGCTTTGAGGAAGGGGGAAATCTGCTTTTTTCAGTTCAAAAGCAACCAAAAGCCTCAAATGAAGCCTTATGAAGCCTTCAGGAAAATGTTTGGTCTTCCAGCAAAGGTGATAGTTTATTATGACAGAAAGGGCATAAGGGAATTCTGACTACCAAGAAACCAATATGGAAAGGACAAAAAATAATATCGCCAAGTAGTTAAAAATGGCAATTATGTTTGAAGGGAACAGCCAAGTGAGAGAATTTATGAAATAAATGATTGCTATTCCGAGTGCTATTAAAGTAGCACTCCATATTAATCTTCCTGACGCTTTCATACTTTAATGCCTCAAAGTTCTCCAAGCGAGGTATATGAACCCTGCCAAAATCAGTATTATTGGTATGGCTAACCCATATTGGAAGTATGTTGGCGGAAGGCACATATTGTTTGTGCATCCATAAACGCAGGTTTCGGTCAGGTTTCTTGCGGTGTTTACGCATGTGTCAAATATGCAGTTTGTGATGTTCATTTGATGGACTAATGTCGTGTTGTCTATGCAAGTGAGGGTTTCCACTACCATTTGAATCCCATTTTGGCTCAAGGACAGCAGGTTGTAGTTAATCTGGTCCTTGCCTGTGGCGTTCCAGATTATCGGCACTCCTTCTGTCCAATTTACATTGGCAGTGACGGACACATTTCCTATTGTGAGGTTTTGGAGCATTATCCAAGACTGCCAAGTGGTGTAATTTATCAGGTCAAGTTTGTATTCTAATGTAGTATTGGTGGTGAAATTAATATCCTTTAGTATTACAAAAATGTCGTCCCAAAGGGTTTGGTTTATGGAAGCCACAAGCTCAAGGGTGGTGTTTCCTGTGGCGTTAATTTCATGCAGAAGTGGGAAAAGGGAGTTGTAAAGGAAGTCAAGTTTGCTTGTTATTGTGGTATTCGCTGTGAAATTCACGGAATTTATGGCTTCCAGAAGGGAAAGGTAGTGCTGGTATTCGTCATAAGTTATGTTGTAGGTTGAGCCATTAATGACCATAAGATATTGTGCAATTGAATTATTCATGCCCGCAAGATATTGTAGCGTATCAAAAGTCGTCTGGTTTATCTGCATGGCAGTTCCGTTTATCAGGTCTAATTTGTATTCAAGAGTGGTGTTCAGGGTATAGTTGATGCTGTTCAGCAGGGCTATTATCTGCTGGAAGTAGTTGTATTGGGCTTGGCTCAAGTTAAAGACAGACTGGTTGAGTTCTCCGAGCAAGGTCAGGGTGTAGTATTGCGTGGAATTGATTGCGGAAGCGAGATTATAAATTCCTTTGTTTATGAAATAATTTGGTATTCCCAGATTCCTTAATATCTCCTGCCTGTAAAATCTGGCTTCATATAAATAGGATAAGTATTCCCCTGTCGTGCTTATGCCCGTGCTGTCGTTGTAGAACCTATAAAACCAATACAAGTCATCAAGAATCCTGTGGCAGGAGAGGAGGGTTGAAATGCTTGACAGGTTTGTGGACTCTGTAATCGGAACTTCGTAGGTGTAATTGTATGCCTGCCCATAGTTCTCGCAATCTGCCCACAGCGTAGAATTCAGAGAGTCCAGCAAATCCTTTGACCAATCAACCTCCCACTTCATATAATTGTCATACTTAATCCGATAATAATACTCGCTTTGGGTTATGCCGTTGGGGTTAAGCGTTATCGGGACTTTTATTACGCAGTTTTCCTTTTCCACCTCAGAGGAAAGGGAAACGTTATCTGTTATGTCCTCCCACCCAGTCCCGTTCCAAAACTTTATCCAATACAAAGCCGAGCAGTCCACAGAGAACGGAGTGGTATAAGCCCATTCAGTATCCACATCACCCTTGTTTGTCAGGCTGTAAACTGTTATGTTGTCCTCAACCTCGCCCTCCCTCATGCCAAACTCATCGTCATTTGTGAAAACCCCGCAGTTGCTTGTTGTATCACCGCAGTTTGTGGATATATATACTAAATTTGAGCCATCCCCAGAAACATGAGCCTCGCTTGCTCCCTTGACTTCCTGCCATTCAGGGCTGGAGAAATAATTTATTTTTATGGCAAGGTAATCGTTTTCCGCCCTTGATTTGGTGGCATCAGTGGCATTTGCGTCATTTATCCTTACAGCCATCTGCCCATTATCCAGCAATCCGCTCTGGGTAAGGTTTGAAGTGGTTATCGTGTTCGTGACTTCAATCCTGCTCCCTCCTGTGTTTGCCACCTGATTCGGAAGCTGAACCCAGCTATTGCTTGTAAAATTCCAGATGTAAAATATGAGATTGTCGTTAATCTGCCCATTCCATTTTCCCCACCAGTCTATCGTTACAGAATTGACCAAAGAAGGAGAAGTTATCCCTGTGAAATTAAGGACGTAATCTATGCGGTATTTCCCTCCAGACAAAGCCTCGTCTATTTTCCAATAAACAGCATCCAATGCCTGCGTTGCCGTGTAGGAATTGGCGTTGTTTGTTCCTATCCATATAGTTCCGCTGTCAGCCGTTTCTGTTTGCTGGCTTACCGCATAATAGCATTTTGCTATTGCTGGATAAACCCCTGTGTAAATCGGAACAATAAAATCGTAATAATAAATCCCCTTCTCCAAGTGGCACATGGTTGCCGAATCTATGTATTTTATGCCATCGGGGTCGTAAACATCAAGAAGGCAGACAGCATTGTCCACTTCCTGCCCTGTGGAATTTATCAGTTGAAGCCATAATTTCCCAAAATCCCCAATCTTGTATTCTGTTCCGAAAAATTGTATGGAAGCAGAGGATTTTATTTTTTCCCTGTCCCATAGTTTTTTCACCATGTTCCAGATTGTCTCATCATAATCAGTGGCATTTGCTGGAGGCGTGTCAGGGAATTCCTTGCAGGAAGGTGCTTTGCTTATTGAAAAGTCGGTTTCGCATCCGTATTTGCAGGTTTCTGTATATCCGTATTTGCAGATTTTCAGCTTTGAATCCCATATCCCTTTCAGGTAAAGTGTCGAGTTCTCGCACTTGTCTGGGCAGTAGGTAGTAATTTGTGTCTGTGCCAAAACTGCAATCGGTAGCAAAAGCAGGAAGATCCCCAGAGAAATTATATTTTTCATAAATATAATTTTTGATATTGCTATTTAAAAAACTGCTGACAATAAGAACGCCATTATCAGTATGGCTATTCCAGCAAATATTAATTTCCTTGTTGTGAGTGTTCCATCCAAAGCCCCAGCAAACAGGGTGTTGAGTATGAGGAATATGAAGCCTGCACCGAGAGTTAAACCTGCTATTATATTGAATGGTGCAGGGACTGTTTCTGATATTCTTCCAGAGGGGGTTGGAGTTGGCGGAGTTGGTGGGATATATTCTGTCAGGTTTATTGTAGCGCATTGGGTGGCTGATACATTCATATTTCCAGCAGAATCATTTGCATAAACCACTCCGCAGTATGTTGTCTGGTTTGCGAGGCTTGCTGTCGTGTAGTAGCAGTCATTTCCCGATATGAGCATGGAGTAATTTGCTGTCCCGTTTATTTGCAAAATGCACTCGCTTGGCGTTTCGCTTATTGTCACATTCCAGAGGATTGATGACTGGTTGTTTGTAAAAGAGTTGTTTGCTGGGGTGTTCCAAGAGATGTCTGGTGGTGTGGTCTCATAAGTTAAAGGAAGGTAATCTATGTTGTTTGCGTCAAGCGTGTAGCTTGAATCGCATATTCCATCCCCATTTCCATCCTCGCAAGTGTCCGAGAAGCCTGTTCCCGAGGGATTTGTCCAATAATTGCCTGCTATGTATTGTCCGCCTATTATGTTGGTTCTCAAAGTCTTGGTAGTGTTCCACATGTTGTCCGCGCAGCTTACCAGATACATGTTGTTGGTGTTGTTTATATAGTTGTTGTAAAACAGGTTGTTGTTGTTGCAGGACGAGTCGTCCATATATATGCCGTAGTTTGTGTTTCCTTCTATTCTGGAATTGCTTATGGTGTTGCTGGAGCTAGAGTAGAAGTTGATGCCATCATAGTTGGAGTAGGAGGTTATGCTCTGGAGGGTGTTGTTAGAGCTAGAGTCGAAGTAGAAGCCTTCATAAGAGTTGTTGTAGGAGGTTATGCTCTGGAGAATGTTGTTGGAGCTATACTCGATGTAGAAACCGTCAGTGTTGGAGTAAGAGGTTATGTTTGTGAAATTGTTTCTCGAGCTAGACTCGAGAAGGAGACCGTCACCAGAGTTGTTGTAAGAAGTTATGTTTGTGATAGTGTTGCTAGAGCTAGACTTGAGATAGAAGCCTTCACCAGAGTTGTTGTAGAAGGTTATGCTCTGGATAGTGTTGTAGTTAGAGTTTTCATCAAAGTAGAGACCGTTCAAAGAGTTAGAGTAAGAAGTTATGCTCTGGAGAGTGTTGTTGGAGCTAGAGTCGAAGAAGAGGCCGTCCCAATAGTTGGAGTAGGAGGTTATGCTCTGGAGGGTGTTGTTGAAGCTGGAGTAGAGGTAGAGGCCGTTCCAAGAGTTGGAGTAGGAGGTTATGCTCTGGAGGATGTTGTTGAAGCTGTGGTAGAGGTAGAGGCCGTTCCAAGAGTTGGAGTTGGCGGTTATGTTTGTGAGGGTGTTGTTGGAGCTGGAGTAGAGGTAGAGGCCGGAATAGAAATCCGTCACCACGCAGTTCCTCACTGTGTTGTTATTGGAGCCGCTATTAGACTCGTTGAGCCATATCCCGTAATTCGTTCCTGAGTCGTCACCATCTATAGTATTGCCCAGGCAGTCGAAAATCACGTTGTCTTTCCCGCCGAAAGAGATGCAGGTGCCTGAAACATCTGAGATGGAGGTGTTGAGTTGTATGATGTCTCCATCTGATGCTGAGGCTATCTTATCAGTGCAATCGGAGCAGGAATCGCAGGTGTATATTTCAGCTCTTGCTGTCACAATAAAAGCCAGAAATGCAAATATCCCTATGAGAAAAGCCTTTTTCATGTCAAATCCTTGATTTTTTTGTTTATATTGTTTTGTAATACATTAGCCTGTTCCTCTTATGAGTTGCAGTATGGCATACCCAAGCAATATCACGAATGGTGTTACAAGTATTATTGACAGCAGTTGGAATGTCGTGTTGGTCGTCAGGAAGGCAATGAAAAAGTTGAAAAGCCCTATCAGGTCAAGGGAATTGGCTGGCAGGGGAATGTTGTTTGGGTTTCCTCCTACTGTCACTATGGTTATGCCTAAATTAGCCCCCATATACGCTACGAATAGCAGGAATACGGAATAAAACAGCAGGATATTGAAAATGGAAATTCCTTCCCCTTTCATTCAATCACCCCTAACTGCCCTCACAACCTGCCTTCCTATTATGTATCCTGCTATGATTATTATGACTATTGTCAGCCAAGCGAGTTCAGGGAAATACATGGCAAAAGAAACCAATAGCAGAAGCCCCGCAATAGCCCCTATTTCCATGTGCCTTGTGTAGTATGATGCCACTATCATAACGGCTATTATTGCCATGAATATCCAGAATACCGGCGTCAGGAAGATAAGCACGAACCCATATCCAGAAGCCTGAAGGCTCTGCGAAAGCGTCTGGTTGGTTGTGGTGTTCACGATGGAATTTGCTATTGAGCTTATCGGAAGGAATATGGACTGGTTGCCTGTCTGCTGTTGCTGGTATTGTGTGACACAGGACGAATAATTAAGCACCACTTCCTCTATGCATGTCAAGTCCTGTATAGTCCTTATGTGATAGTCGTTTCCTATGCACTCATTCACGCATTCTTCCAATAATATTGTCTGTTTCTCCTCATCAGTCAGGTCAGCCCAAGTTGAATTATACCATTTATCTGCTATGTCATCATACCAAGATGTTTGTGTATTTACAAGCCTGACATTGTCAATATAAACGCAATTCCCTTCCGTTGTTGTAGGGTTTATCGGAAGCGGGAGAACAGCGAAAGTCAATGTGTAATTTCTGTTCTCAACCGCATTTCCCATGAAGGCTGTGTAAGTAGTCCAGTTCGTTGTTGCCTCTTTGGTTAGCTCGAAAAGGTTCTTGTTTTCAACTTGGTCGTAAAGCGCTGCATAAAAGTCCCCTGAAGGCGGTATCGAACAGTTTTGTGCATAGCATCTCTTTCCGCACCATCCATCATATTGCACCACATTCGTATCGCATCTTTTCACGTCAAATCGGAATTCGGTAGTTCCTGCTGGAAAGGTGAAGTCAAGTGAAGCCATAAAAGATGTGTTGATTTCTCTGAAAATCTCCGGGAATGTGCCTAATGTCGTATTGCCACAAGCCGCAGTTCCATTGTTGTCAAAAGGCTGGTCGCTATAAGGTGATTGTGGAATATACCAGAGCTTCAGGGAACGAGAGCCTAAAGTGGCTGTTTCGCTGGTTATAGTCCCTATATAAAAATAAACATTGTCTGGTATTATTATCCATTTAGGATTGTCAGGAAACAGCACGGTGACATTGGCTATTATGTTCCCAAATAGGGAGCAAATAGGAAAGAGGTTTGGCTGGCAAATATATCTGTCAGGAGGGATATAATAACTCTCGAATCCTAATATCGCTGTCTGGTTGATTGCAAGGCAACTTCTGAATTGGTATTCAGGTGAAATTAGTCCTCCTGTGTCGTTGCATAATCTTTGCTGTTGTCCGCCAACGCATTTAGACCAAGCACCGCATACCCAGTTAGGTGAGTAATCAAGAATCTTTACGGATAATGATTCTGGATAAGTAAATCCACTGCCTGCATACCTACGTATGTATAATACATAATCCTTGAACTGCTCAAGGCTGACATTCTGGGTAAGATTCACATATCCTCCAATTTCAGGCACGGTTGAATTCCATATGATTGTGTTAGTTGCTGGATTGAATATGCCAGCATAAACTGCTCCAAATGTAGCAAATCCCGAAATGCTTATTTGTGCCTGACCGAGTTTTGAATTGAATTTAAGGAATTTGTAATCATCTACTGTCTCATATGCGACAGTGCTATAGCTGTTCTGGTCGCATCTGCCATCGAAAGGATATAGCCCTAAATAACAGCCTCCGCCTGTGAAATATGGCGTGTCCATCTTGTTCCATGTCCAATATATTGATGGGTCTTTGATGAAATCTCTTGTCCTGTACGCTGTGCAATGCTTTGGCGTGAAATTCCCCCAAACATAATAAGGGTATGCTGTTTCTCCAACTCCTTTTCCATAAGTCACATTAGCGTCTTCAAAGTCATATGTGTTGTATGATGAGAACTTGGAAGAACTCATAGGCACATCTTCTATTCCGATATAACCATTGTTCGTTTCGCATGAAGTTTCAATCTCAAGGTAAATCGTAATGTTCTGTGTTCCAGCGAGTGCCGAAGCCCTGACTGTTGCATTGATTATTCCTTTGCTGACATTTGCAGAGCCGAGAGAGAAGCAGGTCTTTGGCTGAGTTCCCGACAGCGTTGAAGTGAATAGCGTTGTTCCGTTTTCAATCATCTGTATCTGGTAATTGTAAAATACAGATGGGGTAGTTATGGCATCCGCATAAATACTAAGTGTTGTCATGCAACTTCCGTTTTCAGGAATCAGCCTTGCGTATCCAAGCGTGTCAAAAGTGCTGTCGCTTGATTGGTTGAAATAATAAAGCGTTTGCGTGTAGGTTGCCCTTGCCTGCCCCATTAAAAGAATCAGTAGGCTTATCCCTAACAAAAATGCCAGCTTTTTCATGCTAATTATTTATTAGCCATATTTATTAACATTTGTATTACGCCTATATCCTGCCATAAAAACTCGTATTGCAGATTTTGAATATCTGCGTTGGATTTTCGCAAAAATAATTGACGCAATTATTAAAATTTTGCTTTAATTGAATAGCCCAAAGTATGAAAGCAATTAAAACCAATATGTCAATCGCTATGCGTATTTTTTCTGCTGTGCTTTTTTCAAAATAGCGGTTTAAAATTCCCATTCTCTCAACTTAAGGTATTTCCAATGGTGTATCCGTGTTCAATAAACCATTTTTCCCAATATTTTTGTGCGTAGAGGTCTGCGTCCTGCCATTTGTCAAAATAAATAGGCTTTATTGGCGTCAGTTCGTATGACCCGCAACCGCCGAATTTTTCGTTGCACCTGCTGGTGTCTGCTGTTAATATTGAACCGCAGTCCTTGCATTTCATAGCCCCTTCCTGCCAGATAAGCTTTGGCTGTTCTGCTGGCTCATTTTCGGTTGAGTCGTCTATCATATCCACTTCCTCGTTGGTTGAGTAGCAAATTTTTGGAATTTCTGTCGTGTAGTAAAATGTTTTCATATAAGTTCCTGTTTTTGCGTATCCTGTGCGAAAAACAAGAACCTTGAATACGCTTTCCTTGCGATTTCCCACTGCATACGAGGTAAAGTCCATAACTTTCCTTATCCTCTTGTCTATTGTGTCTATGACCTGTGCTGTGAATATGTAAACCAAGTCCCTTTTTCTGCTTCTGGCAAGTATGTCTGCAACGAACTTGTTTGCTGACTTCCTTGAGAGCCTTGCATCACAGATTCTCCATATCTCATCAAGCAACACAACTCCTTCCCTCATGTAGTCAAACTGCCTTACGCTTTCAATGTAGTAGTATGGTATCTTGAAAAGGTGATAATTGCTGTAAATTTTCTGCCTCTTGAAATACCAGTTCTTGAATCCGAGATAGGTGCATGTAAGAGTTTTTCCACACCCCATTTCGCCAACTATTCCGAATAAAACCATCTAACCACCTGTTGGAGCTGTCGTTTGTTGCCTTTTCGCAAGGCATTTCGGACATTCGCAAGTTTTTTTGTGCCTTCCCATACTTAACCTCCCAAAATTTTAACTAATTCAGGAAAATGCGTTATGAAATAAAAAAACATTGTTATTAAAACAAATAATAGAGATACTGTTGTTACTGCGAATAGCGTTTCTCTTTTGTTCATTTTAATCTCCTATGTATTTACAACTTTTGCACTCAACTCCGAGTTCCTTGAAAAAACCCATAAAACTTTTTTCCATTTTTTTATACCCTCTCATTATTTTGATTATTCTTGGCATATAAAGCGGTATCCTTATTAGCACCTTTCCGTTTTCCTCCCAAAAAAATAGAGGAAATTCATCAGCCAGCATATTTGAGCCTGTCAATCCAAGCGATTTTATCGTTTCCTTTGCGTTTTTTGTCTGTTTTTTGTATTCTTCCTCAAATTGGCTCTTGTATTTTTCAAGAGCTTGAAGCATAGCAGGAACATCTCCTTCTAATTCAAATTTCATACTTTACACCGATTTCTTATATCTGTTAAAGAATTGGTCCCTTTTAATTCTTATTAATTCAGCCATCTGCTGGAGAGGACCTAAATCCTCCTCCTCTTCTTCAAGGTTTTCCTTTTTTTGCGTTTCGCCTTCCATAATAGCCCTCCTAAATTAATTTTCTTGATTTTTTTGTTAAGTTTTCAGCCTTTGCCTTTATTGCGTCCATGATTTTTTTGCTTGTGTCCCCTTCCTCTTCCTCTTCGGGTTCGTATCCGTAAGATTCGTCTATCTTTTCCATAAGGCTTTTTTCTTTTTCCATAATACACCCCCTATGATAATCCAGCAAAAAGGTCCTGCGTCTTGCCCTTCTTTTTAAGTTCAGCGAACTCCCTTATGCCGGATAATATGACCACGAATTCCGTTCTCCCTATTCTCAGCCTTGAAATTCTCAATAATAGGAAATTTTCTATCCAATCTTTTGATATTTTTGATTTAAATTTTTCAGCAAAAGCCAATATGGTTGGTATCCCGAATATTTCGGATGGCGTTACATCTGTTACCGTGAATAATTTTTTTGATATTGGGTTTATAAGCTCCAAAGAAATCTTTGCCAACGCCTCTTCAGTCCCAAAAACTTCCGATTCTGTAGTGTCTTCCCTTTTCAATACCATAGTTTCCCTAATGTAATATCTTTAAATAATAAAGCAAATACATCACAAGTCCAGATATTATGAACGCTATTGGTATCATCATCCATCTTTGGAATTTTATGCCTTTTTCTCCGCTTGCGTATTTTTTCATTTGCTTGAGGAATCTCATGTCAAATGTTTCCCTGAGCAATTCTGGCAGTATGTCGTCCTCTGTTTTTTCTGGAAACACAGGCTCTATGCTTTTTAAAACATACTTGTCTTTTAGTTCAGCGTATTTTTCATCGTCTATTTCAGTTTCGGTTTGAACAAAGTGGACAGGCTCTACCTTATCCCACTTGAATATGTAAAAAGGCTCTATTTTGTTTGAAAAAAGCCTTTTCTTTTTCAGGATGATTGGGGATGCCCTATCAACTATGAACTCCTTTTCCCCGATTATTGCCTTTCCGTCCTTGATGTCTATCTTTTTTAATTCTCCTGTGAAATCTGAATATAGTATCAAAGCCTTTTCTGACATTAATTATCCTCCTCCATTATTTTTTTTATTTGAATTGAAAGTTCTGCCAATTTTTCCCCTTTTGGTGTTAAAACCCACATCCTTTCGTTCCTGTCATTTATGCCATCCACAATTATAATTCCGTTGTCCCTGAGGTATCTTGTAATTAGCCAATATTGTTCTCTGTGCATTTTTGAATAGTCCTTGCCTGTAACTTTCTTTTTTTCGCGTATTGTTTCAAGAAAATTGATTATTTTTTTAGTAATTAAAATTTCCATGTAGAATTTTTGTATGATATATTTAAATTAGTTATGAAAATTTTTAACAAGTGCTTATTATTTTTTTTCTATTTACTTTATAACTCCCCAATAATAAAAAAATCATATTTAAAAAATGGAGGTAATTGACATGGCAGAAGTTGCTGGTTACATAACAACCGTTGTTGCAGGTATCGTGGGTGTTGTTGTGGTCGCTAACATGCTTACACCCGCTATTGATGCCACAAATTCAACAGGAATAGCAATACTTGCACCTGCGATAGTTGGAACAACGCTTGGTGCTGGGCTTATAATGTTTGTCCTTAGAACTTTCTTCTAAGGATCAAAAGCCCATATAAAAGAGCTTAGGGGGCTTCCGAGCCTTACCTTAGGCTCTTATTTTTTTCTTTATTAGTGTAAAATTTGCCTTTACAAAGGGGGCATATTTCTTCTCGGAGTTTTTTTCTGGAATAATATCTCGATTTGAATTTGCCTTTGCAAAGGGGGCAAATTATTTCCATTTTTTCTCCTCGTAAAGCAAACACCTGTAAAATACCCTTTGCGGTATTGAAAGGACTTTTGTCGGGGTTTTCTCCATCTTGTCGTAGGGGCAGTAGTCCCAATTAAGGAAGTGGCAGTATTTCTCCTCGTTTATCGGCGTGGAGAATGGGCAGAACCCCTTTTCCTGTATGTAGTTCTTTATGTATTTACGCATGCTTTCGGTAGGGACTTGCTTAATCTGCTTGCTCATATTAAGCCTCCTAAGTCATACCCTCACTTCTGCTATTTAACCCACTATCAATTTTTTTATTTCTTCTTTTTTCAAGTTTTCAATTTTATAGTCAAGAAGATTGCTCAAGTATGTGAAAGAGGAAATTCCCTGCCTCTCAAAAAGAATCTTTATTGCTTCTGAATCGCTTAATTTGTAATTCAAAGCCTTCTCTATTCTTTTGAGTTCCTCTATGTTGATTTTTAGCAGTTCTTCCATTGCGTTGTTAAATTCCTCTTTTGTCAGCGATACCCTCTCCGTGCTTGAGCCTATCTTTGCCTGCTTGGTCGCTATGAAATTCATTTTTTCACCTCTTTCTTGTTAAAAAAAACCGTGTTTTCCAAATTGGTTACCCTTTCGTTTGTTTTTTCCATCAAATTAATTATCCTGTCCTGCAAGTTTATGATTGCTTTTATTTGGCTTATTATCTCCTTTTCATATTTCATTCTTCTCCCCTCCTTCTTTTTCATCTAATATCGGGCAACTGGCAAGCCTTTTCCTTCTCTTGCAGAGCTTACATTCTCCTTCCATAAGTTTACATCCTCTCTCTTATGAAAATCTCATCCTTTAGCAGTTTTTTGTCTTCGCCAAAGGATTTTGCTGGTTCATAATACCTTATCCTTTTTTCAGTAAAAAGAACCTGCGAAATCCTCTTGTCGCTTGACAAATCAAGCTCTATCCTGTGCTTGTCGTCGTTTAATTTTTTCCTCAATTCTATGCTTTTTTCAAAGGTTATTGGAAGACCCCTGTAAATCACATGGTAGCCTTTCCTTGTTTTGTAAATTTCGTCAGCCCACTTTCCGCACATAATCCTGCCTTTCAGCAGGTAATACCATAGTTTTATTTTGCTCCTGAAGTCGTAGTCGCAGGTTACCCTCATTTCAATCCTCCAGCAAGGCGTTTATGAAGCCCTTTAAGGCGAGCCTGAACTTGTTGGTCTTTTCGTTTTCCCTTGAGATTTTTGCTATGTCTTTTTCAATTTCCTTGATTTTTGCTTCCGTGTCTTCTATGTGGGATTTTAGTTCTATTTCTGTTGCCTGAAGTGTTTTGTTGAAATTGTCCGCCAGAGATGTCAGTTTTGCCATTTCCTTTTCCTTTGCTTCTATATGCACCTCTATTTTCTCTATTTCTTTCTCAATCGTTTTCAGCCTTTCATCGCTTATGCCCGCTTCTATCTTTTTCTCTATTGCGTCTATCCTTGCTTTTGCTGTGTTGAGAACTTCGGTAAACTGCTCCTTCATTTTGGAAATTCCCTCAAGGTTCTTGTTTATCATTTCCATCAGGTTTGCCACTCTTTCAAATTCTTCCATCTCTTCTTTCATATTACCCCTCCTATCTGAATTTTCTCATCAGGTTTTCAAGGTCTTTTATTGCTTTTTCCAATTCGTCTGAAGTGCTTTTCATTAGGATTGTGGTCTTGTCAAGCATATTTCTTATTATCCCTGTTCGTTTTTCCACTATGGTTATCCTTTTCATCATGCCTTGTATGTCGCCCTCGTCATAGTCTTGCTTGAGCCTTCCATCCTCGTCGTAAAAAGCCATATAGCGATAGACTTTTAATTTTGTTAGGTGTAGCCTTTCAAGACCTTTCAATACCCTTTCTATTCTGTCCTTCTTGAAAAGAAAGTGCGTGAACGGCTGTCCATCCCAATTGAGATTCTCTGTGAATAGCTCGTCAAGGTCAATCTTTTCCACTTCCTTTCCGTCAATCTCAACCTTGTAGAATCTTGTGAGTTGCTTCACGCTTATTTGCGTCTTTGGGGCTTGCTCAAGGAATGTGTATTTTCCCTCCCTGCCCAAAAATATGTGCGGAAGAATCTTGTCTATTATTTCCTGTATTGCGTCTTCAAGGACTTTGTAAATCCTTTTTAACAGCATGGTGTTTATTCTGTCCACGAAAACGAAAGCCCTTATCTCAAGGAATGGCTCTGGGGTGTATCCGCTTGGAAATTTGGAATAAACCATTTTTACCAAACTTACCCTGACAATTTGAGCCATATTGCTTACCTATATTCTTCCTCAAATGATATTTCTTGCTGGTATCTCTTTTTTAGCAATTCCTTGACCCCGTTGAGCATTTCAACAAGCCTGTCAAATTCCTCTTTTTTCATTTGAGTTCCTGTCATAAGGCACATATTCTGCATTGAAATCGCAAATGTCCTTATGAAATCGTTTACTCCTTCAAGTTTTGTCTGTGCTTCCTTTCTATCCATTTTTTGCCTCCTGCGATTTATATTGGAAGGTATTACAATCTTTCAAAAGTTGCTTTCTTGATTCAGGCGATAATTTCCTGAAGTAATACCGAGCCATAAGGTAGTTGAACCTTTCTGGATGATTTTTCCTATATTCCTTTTGCTTTCTTGCGTTCCATTCTGGGTCTTTCTCGCTTTTCCTTAAGTAGCATTTCTTGACCCTTTCCTTGAACTTCTCCCTGTAGATTGGGTCATTCCTGTATCTGTAAGTGTGCCAGCAAGACCTGCACAATCCGTAGGCATAATGTTTTCTGTCAGGGTGGCAGGATGGAATTATTTTTTTCATGCGTAATATTTAATAAAAAGATTTAAAAAGCTTTATGTTTCCAAGACTTTAAGTTGCATTTGGTAATTTACAATCATGAAAAGCCTTATTTCATTAAGTAGCATGAGAAGTTTTTTCTTGTCTTCGCTTTTCATGGGCTTTGACTTTTCAAGGGTTTTTATGAATATCCGTATGAAGTCGTCCGCTCCGAGAATCCGCCAGCTTGCCTCTTTTATGTCCATGCCCTCATCTGAATTTTTCAAGGAATTCGTCTATTTCCCTCTCGGCTTCATAAGTGTCGGTTTCTGTTTCTTTTACAGGCTTTATCTCGCCTTTTCTCGGAAATTGCCACTTTGAAAACCACATTAGGTCTTTTTTGACAAGATAGCCAAGAGATTCCATAGTCTTTATGTGATGGACAAGCGTTTCGTCCCTGTGGTATCCTGTAACGGATATTATTATGGTTTTTAATGTTAATATGTCCACCCCTTCTGGCGGAATCCTGTAGCAAATCTCTTCATACATTTCTTTTATTTTCATATTTTTCCTCCTTTCAGGATTTGAAAGGTCTGGATGCCATTTGGCGTAGTGAGCCTCGCACAAATGCTCCAGCTCCTTTGTTTCGTGGTTGCAGTGAAATCTGGTCGCTGTTTTGTAGCAATAGTCGCATTTTTTCATATTTCTATTTTTCACCCAAACATTTAAAAACCCAGTTTCTAATTAAAACTTGATTGGAATGGACGGATTAATTTTTTCTCGGTTCTTGGGCAAAAAAATCGCCTTCAAGAAGCGAAATGAGCAAATGACTTTCGTCGGCAAATTGCTTGATGTAACCAAAGACTCTATCATAATAGAGTTTGAAGGCAAGACGCAGGTTCATCTTCTTGAGACAATAATTCAGGTTGAGGAAGGCATTGACGATTGGAAAAGCAGGAAGAGTGGTGTTTCCGATGAATGAATTGGAAAAGATAAAAGAGCTTGTCATATTGAATAAAAACACATTGAATTATAGCAGGGAGGAAGCCAAGCAAAAGGTTTTGGAATTAAAAAGCAGGATAAAAGCCGATATTCAAGAAAGCGTGATAGATGGCATTTTAGACGAGGTTTATGGAAACGAGTATTCTTGGTTTGAAAAGGGGGTGTTCATACCTAAAATTCTCGGCGACTGCATAATGGATAAATACATATTCAAGAGCATACCTTCCAGAAATTCCACTATTTATGTTTATGATGGCGGTGTTTACAAAGATTCTGGCGAGGCTGTGATTAAGGAAGAAGCGAGGAAAATGCTTGGCAAGAAGGCTAAAAACCTCTACATAAACGAAGTGATAGGTCATATTGAGCAATCCACATACATTTTCCAAAACCAAATAAACCAAGACCCTTACATAATCAATCTGAAAAATGGCTTTTACTATCTTTTGGAGAAAAAATTGAAGCCCCACAATCCAGAAATTTTTTCAATAACGCAGTTGCCTGTTTATTATGACCCTGAAGCCGACTGCCCCCTGATAAAAAAGTTCGTTTCTGAAATAGTTTACAAGGAGTTTGTTCCTGTCATTCAGGAATTGTTCGGCTACCTGCTGTGGAAGGATTACTTCATACAAAAGGCTTTTATGTTTGTTGGCGAGGGAAGCAACGGAAAAAGCACCCTCATAAAATTGATAAAGGCTTTCTTGGGCGAGGAAAACATCTCAAGCGTGGCTTTGCAGAATCTTGACAAAAACAGGTTTGCCACTTCCTCGCTTTATGGAAAAATGGCTAACCTGTATTCTGACATTTCGGACGAGGCTCTTTTCAAGACAGGCGTTTTCAAGATTCTTACAGGAGGCGACACCATACAAGCAGAAAAGAAATACAAGGATGATTTCAAGTTTGTCAATTTCGCCAAGCTGATTTTCGCGTGCAACAAGATTCCAGAAACAAGGGACAACACCGAAGCCTTTTTTCGCAGATGGATTATAATTACCTTCCCCAACAAGTTTGAAGGGGCAAGCGACGACAAGGGGCTTATCGCCAAGCTCACTTCTGAAAAGGAGCTTTCTGGCTTGTTTAATTGGGCTTTGGAAGGGCTTGAAAGGCTCTTGAAAAACAATTCCTTCAGCAATGTTTCTCCCACAGAGGAAACCAGCAAAATTTATATGAAAATGTCCTCAAGCGTCGCTGGGTTTGTAATAGACTGCTGTGTTGTTGATTTGGACAATGAAATGTCAAAGGATGATCTTTATTCCGCCTACTGCCAATATTGCCGGGAAAATAAGTTTTTTATTTATAATAAAGAAGTGTTTTTCAGGAAATTGGCTATTTATGCAGAGCATTTGAAAGTTATTCGTGTAAAGGAAGGCTTGAGAAGGGTTTGGAAAATCAAGGGCTTGAGATTGAAAGAGGAATATGGGCAAAATGAAAAAGAAGAAGGTTTGGGAGATTTTTTATGAATGACGAAATAACATATCGTCAAAATATTAATTTTATAGCCTGTGTCCAAGATGTCTTCAACATTATTCAGTAACAACATTTTCAAAAAATAACCTTCTACTTATATAGTTAATCAAGTAAAAAAAAAAGAAGTGGTAAATTTTTGCTAAAGTGTCTGGGATGTCCACGATTTCCCTATTCCCTAAGTGCTATAATATAACTGTTATATATAAGAAATAAGGATATACAATTTTCATAGACACCTTAGACAACTTATCCAACAATCCACAAAAAAACCAACTTTTTGATCCATTAACTATATAAGTATGGGGTCTAAATTTCATTTTTTTCACCACTTAATAGGACTAAAGACATCTTAGACACCTATACGACAATCGTAGTAACACATAAAGGTCAAAATTTCGTCAATATATTTAAAATTTTTCCAGAGGGGGTCAAAATTTAATTTGACCCAAAACTTGATAAAAAAATTTATTGAATTTAAGTTGGACAGGTTAGACAGATTGGACTTCCATAGGAAATTAAGGGGTGAGGATATTTAATATTATTTAATATTATTTATTATTATTTAATAATTGAAAAATTTTCAAAGATTTGTATGAAAAATTCCCTGTTATTATCTCTTTTCCAGAAAAAATATTTAGGGCTTCCCCACCCTCTCCTTTTTATTTTATGGCTTCCCCTTTTTATCTGATTTAGCCACATATTTTTCAGGGCTTTTTTGATCCAATCCCCCTATATCCCCTATACTCTATATCCCTACCTATTCTTTCCGAAAACTTATTATCAATACTATTAATTACTATTAATAGTTATTAAAATTGTTAATCCCAAAATCCCAACTTCTTGATGTCAGATTATTCAAGTATCTTATGTTCAGACAGCAATTAAGATTTATAAGTTTTCGGTTGGAGATTGTTAAACCTTATTCCTGTCATATAACTATCAGTTATAATTATTCCTCGCAGTTAT
>Ga0078972_1006710_pt1 | contig 26796 bp, 28 predicted proteins | sample YelNatPaOPGAMG01_FD_67568 | JGI IMG/M metagenome (GOLD analysis project Ga0078972, IMG submission 67568) | Hot spring thermophilic microbial communities from Obsidian Pool, Yellowstone National Park, USA - OP-RAMG-01 (SPADES assembly) (version 2) | ecosystem: Environmental > Aquatic > Thermal...
AAACAATACGAACACGGTAGAGAGTGTGAACTCCATACTTGAGACGATAAGGAGGACCAGTGGAGGACATTTTCAGAGCATAGATACAGCGATGGTGAGTATATATGTAATAACGAAGAAGTTAAAGAATAACAAATGGAGTAAAGGAATACCAGCGATAAAATCATCGAGGTATGAAATAATGCAGATGTTCAATTCCAGATTTCAGACACAAAAATCTTGACAGGTCTCCTGATCCCCTCTACTTGGATCGCACTTGCAGTTCTCGTCCGTCTCACCATTGCAGTTGTCATCTATCCCATTCCCACATATCTCCTCCTTCTGATCCCTTATATCGTTACTAATGTGTACATATCCATCATCACAACCTGCTGTATCATAACATCCATCACCAAATGCACACCGCATCCCGGGACGACTTCCAGGACCCAAATCTTGCCCACAGGCAAGACAACATAATACACGGTCTATTTCAACATACAAATACTCTTTACACCCCACTGAACCCATATACTCATCACCTATCTCTATTACACAATACCCACCCCCAAGCCAATAGTATGGATTTTCGCCATAGTGATATATTGTCCCTTCAAAACATACAGGATTCAAGTCTGACCCATATACCTCTGAACATAAAATAGCGATTAAGCAAAATAAATAAATAACTCTTTTCATCTTACCCCTCCTTTAATGAAAATTTTTTGGTTCTGTAAAACATACTCTGAAAATTTCTTTTTTCTCTTTCTGAAAAGATGTTTCTGATTGTCTGATAGAAATTTGGGTAAACTACACGATATATAGATAGATAGGTGACCTGAAAATCAGATTTTCGTTCTCAAACCTCAAAAAATTCCCCTCCTGAGGTTTGTTATGATTTAATTATACACATTTTGAGGTTGCGGTGCAAGAAGAAAATTTTTTTACTATGTAAAGATTCAGTTAGGGGTGCAATTATCGTAATTTATAGAATGCTGATTTTCGATTATAAGATTGTAGGGTAAGACTGATATGTCTGCTCTAATAATACAAACCAGCGCATTTGTCATTGATAAGAACAATAATAATTATGGTTGCGAATATAATGTAAGGGCGACCGGCCAGTCGCCCCTACAAAATAAACACCCCGTTTGCCTTCGGCAGACATCCCTCTTAAAGACAGTGTCGGTGTCAGTGAACCGTGTCGGTCTTCGGAGTACCCCTCTACGAGATGGGAATTTTTACTTACCTATTTCTCATTTCCCACTTACCCATTTATATTTATCCATTTCCCACTTCCCACTTATCTATTTGTTTTTATTAGAGGGGTGTCTGCAAATCTATAAATTTTTCGACAACTATAATTGCGACCTGTACCTAAATCTTTAACTCGCTTATTAGAAAATTTTTGATTTTTCCCCCAAAGTATAATATAAATCATTGCGAGTTATTATATGAGAATTATTGCAGGTACACACAAAGGTAGAGTTTTGAAGCCTCTCAAAGGGAATAATATCAGGCCTACTTCTGACAGGGTGCGGGAGGCATATTTTAATATAATTGGGCGGTACTTCGAGGGGGCAACTATACTGGACCTCTATTGTGGCAGCGGTGCCATAGGGCTTGAATTCTTAAGTCGCGGGGCCGAAAGGTGTATATTCGTAGACATCTCTCAAAACTCTATCAACCTTGCAAAGGAGAACGCAAGACAGATGGATATGCTAAACCGCTCCTCCTTCTACACAATGTCCGCATACGATTTTTTAAAAAACATAAGAGATTATATCTTCGACTTTATCTTCATAGACCCTCCTTATAAAGAGAATATCAGCAAATCTATACTCACCCTTATAGGACCTGATATCCTCAAGGAGAATGGAATACTCACAGTAGAACACAGCAAAAGGATGGAATATCCCGACACAATTGGGAGGCTATATCTAATCAGGAACAGGAGGTTTGGAGACACCATCCTGTCATTTTATTCACTCGATTTTGTGAGGTATAAATTATGAGTAAACTGGCGATCTACCCGGGCTCCTTTGACCCCATAACAAATGGACACATCGATATACTCAAAAGGGCACTTAAAGTCTTTGACAGGGTCATACTCGCTATTGCCTGCAACCCCAGGAAGAATTCCCTGTTCACTATAGACGAGAGGATAAAACTGGCAAAAGAGGTCTTCAAGGGTGATAGACGGGTGATAGTCGACTCATTCGAAGGACTGCTCGTGGACTATGTCCGCAGAAAGAGAGCCAATGTAGTAATAAGAGGTCTGCGGGCGGTATCAGACTTTGAATATGAATTTCAGATGGCTCATATGAATATGAAACTGGCACCAGAGATAGAGACATTCTTTATGATGACGGGCTCTGAGCAATTCTACATAAGCTCTCAGACTGTAAAAGAAGTGGCATCGCTCTCAGGGTGTGTTAAGGGTCTGGTTCCACCCATTGTAGAAAGGGCACTTAAGGAGAAATACAGGACAAGATGAGCAGTGCAAAGCAGAAATGCCCTATATGTTATCACCTCAATGATGTATCTATTTATGTCACCGGACAGAAGGCCAAGTGTGAAAAGTGTGGAATCCTGTTTGAGGTAAAGAGGTCCGAGAGTTTTGATGAAAGGATGAATGCCCACCATGCCCCACAACAGGAAGAGAGAGGAGGGGGTGCAGAGGGGGAGAAGAAGGAGACCCTGATATACCTGGATATCCCCAGAATAAACGGCTATGAGGTCGTAGGACTCATAGGCAAAGGGGGGATGGGTTCCGTCTATAAGGCAAAACAACTATCCCTCAACAGGTTAGTGGCAATCAAGGTACTGAAGAAGGAGTTTCAGGAGCAGAAGGATTTTATCCTGAGATTCAACCGGGAGGCTGAGGTACTGGCTCGGCTCTCTCACCCCAATATAGTCCCTATAATAGACAAGGGAGTTCAGGATGGGAACTTCTTCTTTGTAATGGAATATATTGATGGCGAGACCCTCAGGCAGAAGTTGAAAAAGGGGAAACTGCCGTTCGATGAGGTAATAAAATACACACTCCAGATACTCAGGGCAATCTCATTTGCCCACAATCACAATGTAATTCACAGGGACCTGAAACCCGAGAATATCCTCATAGATAAGGCAGGGAATGTGCGAATCGCCGACTTCGGGCTCGCAGATATTGTGGGCGACAATAAAGACTACTCTCTGACGGGCTCAGGTATGGCTATGGGGACTGCCCATTATATGGCACCTGAGCAGAGGAGGGATGCAAAGCGGGTGGATAGAAGGGCGGACATATTCTCCCTCGGAATTACTCTATATGAGATGCTCACAGGGGAGATACCTCAGGGGAATTTCAAGAGGGTCTACCAGTTGAGAATGGATGTAAACCCCTCAATAGATGAAATTATCGAGAAGGCGATCTCCACAAAACCTCAGGACAGATTTCAATCTGCGGAGGAAATGGCAAATGCCATCAGGGCCGCCATAACCTCTCAGGATAAAAAAGAGACGCTCGGGCCTGAAAGGATTGAAGAGATAGGTCAGGAGGTCTTCGAGGTAAAACCCCGTCCACTGTCGGAGGCAGCAGAGGAAAGGAAAAAGAGGCTGCTTGTCTTTGGTGCCATATCGGCGATTATTATAGTATCCATAATCTCATTTGTAATCTGGCTTATCAGGAACTCCTGATAAGGCCCCTATCCTCAGAGGAGTCTTATTATGTCCTCAATATCGAAGGGTTTGGGAAGGAGGGTAATCTCGTCCTTTAATCCCCGCAACTCCTCCATCAGGCTCTCCTGGGTTATGCCACCAGTAATGAATATTACCTTTTTATTGAGATCGGAATAGGCCTCCTTCATCATCTTATAGAATTCTATCCCGTTCATATCGGGCATATTTATGTCAATGATGAATCTGTGAAATTCCTCGTTATTCAGAATCCTTTCAAGTGCCTTTGCAGCACTCGTCTCAATCTGAATGTCATAGGAATCAGAGAGATTCATCTTGAGGGCCGCAAGGATATACTCCTCATCATCTACTATCAATATCCTCTTCTTTACAGGGATTCCTTCCGGCACATCATCCTTCTTGCCCCCCTCCCCATTCTTATTCAAAGCCGATTTTACAACTGAGAGTACCTCTTTCAAATCTATAGGTTTATAGACGATCGCATCAATACCCTTAGAGACGAGTTCTATGGTCATCTCATCCATAACAAGACCGGTGAGAAGTATTACTGGCACATCTAAAGAGATCTGCCTCATCTGAGAGAATGTCTCAACAGGGGATAGCCTGACGAGATTGGAATCCATTATTATCAAATCAGGTTTCGATATCCGTATGCTCTCCAGACCATCTACTGAATCGATGGCGGTATAAGCCTCATAATTGTACTTTGTAAGAACCCGTCTGAGTATGTCTCTGTTGAGGCTATTCTCAGAAATAATAAGTATCTTCTCTCTATTCCCGCAAAACTCATCAGAGGTAGATACTCTGCCCTCTTCCAGCCTCTTTTCAGAGAGGGGGAGACTTATTATAAAGGTGGTACCCCTTCCTTTTGTACTCTCAAATTCTATCCTCCCCCTGTGATTCTGGACTGTGTTGTATACAATACTCAGCCCGAGACCTGCTCCGGCGCAACTCTTGGATGAGAAATAAGGTGTGAATATATTCCCCTTTATCTCGTCATCTATCCCGATACCTGTATCGGATATTGCAATCTGGATGTATTCTCTCTCTTCACCCTGCTGATTGCGTTCTTTTATATTTTTTGTAGAGATGGTTATCCTGCCCCCATCGGGCATTGCCTCCTGTGCATTTATGAGTATATTCAGGAGTGCCTGGAAGATGGAGTTGTAGTCTCCGTCCACGATATTATCCTTTGAATTCCTCAAAACCTCCACCTGAATATTCCTCGGGAAGGAATCTCTCATCAGTTCTACGAGTTCATCGATAACTACCTGTATATCAAGGGGTCTATACTCCCTCTGTTCGATCTTCATTAGATTGGAGACCCGATTTATTATATTCGCCGCATTTCGAGAGAGCCTCTTTATTATATCGGCGGTGGCTCTGGTCTTCTCGTAATCCTGTTCTGACTTTATCAAATATTCTGCAAAATTGTTTATACCTGTAAGGATGTTGTTGATGTTGTGGGTAATCCCATTTATCATCTTGTTTGCCATATCCAGTTTGTCGAGATACTGCATCCTCGATAACTCCACCTGCCTCATCCTCTCCCGCTCTCTCTGCTCTGTAACATCTGTTATATGGAGGAGTACATATCTCTCTGACCCGATATTCAGGGGATATATCCGCAAGAGACCATCCCTCTTCATCCCTTCACGGGAGGTAAATTCAAACTCCTTATCGCTGGTGTCTATTAAAAAACTCTCCTTTATAAAGGGTATGGCAGAAAAGACATCCTGTCTTATAAGGAGTTCCCTCTTCTTACCCAGAATATTCTCTATCTGGTTGCTAATCTCCACAATCTTATTATTGTGAATGAGGATGAATATATCCTGTATATTGTTGAGGATCATCCTGAGGAGCTGTTCGCTCTCTCTTATCCTCTGTATGAGCCTGTAGTTCTCTGTATAATCATATAACACTATCAGGGCAAAATTCCTCTCTTTATAACTGACCCTTTGAGCCTCACACACAATCACCTTCAGGGACTTTTCAGAGAGCAGGGTAATCTCTTTTCTGAATACCACATTCTGGTTTATTACATCCACCAATTCATAAAATGTCTCATCGCCAATGGCATTCCTGATATCCACAAGGGATCTCTTATCCACTCCAAGTAATTGCATAGCGGGGGGATTGAATATCAACACCTCATCTCCCTCTATGAGGATAACCCCGTATCGGGACTCATTCAGTATTGCCTCTAATTTGAGCTCACTCTCCTTCATCTTCTCTATGAGATTAAATGTCCCCGTATTATCATAGATATTCTCCAGCAACATAATAGTATTACTCTGGGGATTCAATATGGGGGAGAAGTGGATATTCAAAAACTTCGTCTCGCCATCTGAATCTATCTTCAGGAAGTGCTCCGTGCTGATCCTATCCTGAATTACAGCGAGGATAGGACATCTATGCCCCTCGAAATTACAGACTGTACTGGACCTGTATAAAACCGAATAGCAATTCTTACCTCTGACTGCCTCCTTATCCGATTGTCCAATATACTTGAGGGCGGCTTCATTTATGTCGTATATCCTGAACTCTCTGTCTATGAGGACTATGGCAGATGGTATACTATCAATTAGATTCCTGATAAAGAGCTGGTCCGATTCCAGATCCCTCACCCTATTCTGTATCCTCCTTGTAAGGATATTACTATACTCCTCAAAGAACTCCTCATCGGATATTGCCTTCCGGGAGGAATCGAATCCGAGATGGGGGTTATTAATAAGATTATCTATTACCTCCAGTACCCTCTTGCCGGTTATGGGCTTCTCTATAATACCTAAAGCACCTATCTTCTTGAAGAACTTATCATCCTCATCATCTGTGAAGGCAGACGAGATCAGGACAAATGGGATGGATGAGAGGCTCTGATTGGTCTTGAATCTCCTCAGGATCTGGATCCCGTCTATGTTCTCTGATACAAGTTCGCAGAGGATCAGATCTATCTTTACCCTCGAGAGGGTATTTAAGGCGTCATTCAAATTCCTGACTACATAGATCTTATGCCCCTGTAGACTGAGGCCTTGTTCAATCTGTGATAACTCACTCACCTGATTATAGATAAACAAGAGATTCATAGTATCAACTCCCGAAAGATTGTCTTTATTATATAGATTTGTTTCACAAAATAAAGTATAAAATCCCTCTGAGGTGATTTTATGAAGTTTGCCATCTCCACACTCCCTTTTCTGGACTATGAGATAGACATCAGGCTCTTTGAGCAACTAAGCCAGAATAATATTCAACTTGTAGAGATATTCGCCCAGAAGCCTCACTGCGATCTCACGAATGAGAGGCATAGAGCACTTATAGAACAACTCGAGGAACAACTACATATAGGCATTACATCCGTCCACCTCCCCATCTACTTCAACAGGACAAGAGAGGCAAGTGAAAGAAAGAAGATGAGCCTCTGCTCTCCAGATAACAACATAAGAACCAGTTCCATAAATGAATACTCAAGGCTTATTTCTGCCGCCGCATCCCTCTCAATCCCCATTGCCGTATTACACACGGGGATTGAGGAGAATAGTGACACAGAGCTCAACCTCCTCATTGAGTCTCTGGCATACCTTGATACCATTGCAAAGAAAAACAACATACTCATAGCCCTCGAGAACCATACAACCCGTTATGTCTCTATAGAACTACTCATCGAATTGATTCAGAAGCTGGACTCAGATACCTTCGGAATCTGTCTTGACACAGGACACTCCCATATCTTCAGCAACTACATAAGCGACCTGAATGAGGCAAGGAGATACCTTTTATCTCTACACCTGCACGACAACAATGGGGAGGAAGACGAACACCTGTTTCCCTATGAAGGGAATATCGATTTTGATTATATAATAGGGTTTCTGCGTACTAGTCACTTTCAGGGAGTTGCCACACTGGAGTTGAACGGGGAGAATATAGAAGATACAAAAGAGGGTCTAACGATATTTTTGAAGAGGGCGGCTCTTCTGATAAATGGATTCTCTAACCCCCGCCTCACATATCAAAACCTTCTTGAACCAACATAATCTATATCAAATTGCCCAACAACCCCTCAGGACCTGTCCTCTATAAAGAATTTATGCAGTAATCGCACCGCCTCTTTTACCTGCCCGCAGGGGATTATGGCAGAGATCCTGAAAGAAGATGTGGTTACGCCTATCAACTGGACATTGTTTTGATTCAAGAGATCCAGCATATTCCTCATATTTGAATAGTCCTGATTTATCCCATCCCCTATCAGAGAGACGGTCCCCACATCCTCTCGCAATATCACGGAGCCACCGAATCGCTCATTCAGTATCTTCTTGAAATTCTCAAAGTCAAATATATTCTCTATGGAAAAGGCGAGGCTCAAAAAGAAGCCTGAACTCTCCTGTTCGAATCTGATCTGCTTTCCCAAGATCCTGTAGGCATCCAGAATCTCGAACATCGCCCTCACATCCCGGTAATCCTCGAACCTCTTCTGAAGGAGTACAATCCTCTCCTCATAGGTGACACCCAGAACCCCCTTCTTTTTCTGAGAGAGAAACTTATCGACGATGGTCCCGCTACCATCGGAGAAGGTGGATTTGCAATAGATGGCAATACCCTTTCTCTTTGCAAACTCCACGGCCTGACTGTTCAATACCTTTGCCCCTGCCTCAGCGTACTCCTGCATAGACTGATATGATATCTCCTCTATCTTCTGGGCATTCTCAACAACCCTCGGGTCTGCTGAGAATATCCCATCCACATCACTGAATATCTCACAATACTCCGCGTCCAGGGCAGCGGCAAGGGCAACCGCTGTGGTATCCGAACCCCCTCTCCCCAGAGTGGTGATCTCCTTCTTATATGAGACACCCTGATAACCCGCCACGATAACGATCTTCCCCTTCTCCAGTTCATCAATAATCCTGAAGGGTCTAATCTCTATTATTCTGGCATTGTTGTGGCTGTCATTGGTAATTATTCCCGACTGAGAACCTGTAAGCGAGATAGACTCATAGCCAAGTTTGTCAATCGCCATAGATAAAAGTGCCATACTTATCCTCTCCCCTACAGAGAGGAGCATATCCAGTTCTCTCCTTCTGGGGCTCGTGTTTATTCTGTGAGCCAGTTTCAGCAATTCATCAGTTGTATCCCCCATTGCCGATACCACCACCACTACATCATACCCCTTCTTTTTGGTAGCCACCACCTTCTCTGCAACCCTCATTATCTTCTCGGGAGTAGATACGGAGGAGCCGCCAAATTTCTGAACGACTACCTTCATCTCTCTATCCTCCAGATAGTACCCTCGGGTGTATCCATAACCGTAATCCCCATCTCAAGCAATTTATTCCTCACCTCATCCGCCTTCTTAAAATCCTTTGCCTTTCGTGCAGCCGCCCTCTCCTCTATCATCCTGTTTACCAGATCTATATCTATCCCTGCCCTCTTCGCCTTCATAGTGGTTATATCCCTCAGAGCGATAGTGGGGTCCTTCTCCATTATCCCGAAGATCTCACTCATAATCCTCAATTTGTCCTTTATATAGGAGAATGAGGCCTTTAAGACATCCTTTGGATACTGACCCCTTTTTAGCAAAACATCATTGGCTATTCTCAGTAGATTCGAGAAGTTTGCCAGTGCCTTTGCCGTATTGAAGTCATCGTCCATAGACTCGAAGAACTCATTGAAATTGCTATCTATCTCATCTTTCGAGATTATCTTGTTTGCCTGTCCGTTAAAATTCCCAATGGCATTATTCAACTCCCTGAGGGTCGAGTAATAGTATTCCACCCTCCCCTCTGCCTCAACAATCCCATCAATGGAATAGTTGATAGGACTGCGATAATGAGTCCCCAGCATAAAGTATCTCAAAGCCTCAGCATAATACTTTGAGGTAACCTCCCTGATAGTGAAGAAATTGCCCAGAGACTTACTCATCTTCTCTTCATTTATGTTGACAAAACCATTGTGCAGCCAGTAGTTTACAAACTTTACCTTATTGGCTGCCTCAGACTGGGCTATCTCATTTTCGTGATGGGGGAATATCAAATCCTTCCCGCCACCGTGAATATCAAAGGTATTCCCGAGGTACTTTGTACTCATAACAGAGCATTCGATATGCCAGCCAGGTCTCCCCTTACCCCAAGGGGACTCCCAGTAAGGTTCACCGGGTTTGCTCTCCTTCCAGAGGGCAAAATCCATCGGGTGTCTCTTCTGTTCATTCACCTCTACCCTCGCCCCCGCCTTCATATCATCCAGTCTCCTCCCCGAGAGTTTCCCATAGCCCGGGAAGGATTCCACGGAGAAATATACATCCCCGCCCGACACATAGGCGTAACCGTTGTCTATTATCTTCTTAATCATCTCGATAATATCATTTATATGCTCAGTCACACGGGGCTCGATGTCGGCCTTCATAACATTTAGGGACTCCATATCCGTGTAGAACTCCTGAATGTACCTGTTTGCTATATCCTCAGGCCTTATAGTTAACTCATTGGCCCTCTTAATTATCTTGTCATCCACATCTGTAAAATTCCTCACATATTTCACCCTGTAACCCTTGTACCGCAAATACCTGACAATCACATCAAAGGCCACATATGCCCTGGCGTGTCCAATATGACACATATCGTATACCGTGACCCCGCACACATACATCCTCACCTCGCCAGGATTGATGGGAACAAACTCCTCCTTCTTTCCACCAATGGTATTAAATACTCTCAATGCCATATCTGACTCCTCTCATAATACCTTCAATACGGAATCTATACGACTTTTTACCCTCTCATATCCGAGCAGTAAAACTATATCCGAAAGGGATGGTCCCTTTTCAGAGCCAGTCAGGACTATTCGAGGGATCATAAAGGCAACCACGGGCTTTATCTTCTTTTCGTCTATATACCTCCTCAATGGTTCCTCATCAAACCTACCGCTCTTACAGGAGTGGACAAATAGATCGAGTATCTCCCTCGCCATCTCATCCCCGCAGTAGTTCTTATAACCCCTCATAATCCCTGCTATCCTGTCTGGCTCAAAGTACTCATCAAACAGGAATCTGGAAACCTCCAAAAGCTCGGAGAGTGTAGAGACCTCCTCCTTGAATACCCTTACAAAATCCTCATTGACGGCCCCCCTTTTATCACCCATAAAAGACCTGAATAGATCCAGCAAATCTGAGATCTCCGCAATTCTTACTGCCTCTCTGTTTATGTGCCTCAGTTTCTGAATATCAAACACAGCGGGAGCGGAACTGACCTTCTCGAGATTGAAGAGGTCTATCATCTCATCAAGGCTCAGCACCTCCCTGTCTGTCTCAGGGGAAAAACCGAGTCTATAGAGGTAGTTGAGGAGGGCAACTGGCAAAAAACCCTGGTTTTTGAACTCCCCCACTGAGGTCGCCCCATCCCGCTTTGAGAGGGGCTTTTTACCCCTGCCAAAGATGAGAGGGAGATGGGCATATCGAGGTATATCTGCCCCAAAGGTCTTCAGAAGGGCGATCTGTCTCGGGGTCTGATCCAGCAGGTCCTCACCCCTTATCACATCAGTGATCCCCATCAGCATATCGTCTATTGTGCAGGCAAAATTATATGCAGGCACTCCATCAGCCCTTACAAGTATAGGGTCCCCCATAATTGCCGGGTTAAATACAACCCTCTTCCTCACCACATCTTCAAACTCAATCGTATCAAAGGTAGAGAATCGGAAACGATAAGCAAAAGGCCTGCCCTCTCTCTTTAATCTCTCCCGCTCCTCTCTGCTGAGCCTACCGCACCTCCCATCGTATACAGGTGGTTTCCCCGATTTCAGGGCTATCCTCCTCCGCTCTTCAAGCTCCTGAGGTGTACAGAAACACTCATAGACAAGATCCTTCTCAATCAGTCTCTCAAGATACTCCCTGTAGATACCCATCCTCTCAGATTGTTTATAAGGTCCTTCATCGTACCCGAGTCCCAGCCACTTCATATCTTCAAGTATGGCATCGCAGTATTCAGGCTTTGACCTCTCCGCGTCTGTATCTTCCAGTCTCAATATGAATGTCCCGCCCGACTTCTTCGCATACAGGAATGCAAAGAGGGCAGTTCTAGCATTCCCTATGTGTAATTCCCCAGTTGGACTCGGGGCAAATCTTGTCCTCACCTTACTCATAGTCTAACCTCTCGGTTGCGAAAATCTTCTGATTATATCCCTTATATTGTAAAAAAGGACTCCCAGTAAAATCAGATAGATCACCGGGGTCATAAAATCCCCGAAGGGTCTCTCACCCACTATCAATACGGCCCCATTCTCATCGAAATTCCTCCTCAACTTTTGAGCGAAAAACTCCCTCGCCTGAGCCAGTTCCCTCTGATTGAAATACTTCTTGAACTTTATCAACCTTCCAACTCTGGGACCCGTATCCAGCCCCTCCTCTTTTCTGCTCCTGTTTGACTCCACCGGCTCCTTTACCAGTATATTTGAATTACCCATAAACATATAGTAATTGAATGTCTTCGTGAAAAAAAAGTAGACATAGCTATCACCCTTGAGCATCCTCGGGTCGGGGATCCCGGATATAGATACATAACTATTGTGCTCCAGTCTATCAGTACTCAGTCTGTCGGCATCACCGAGTATCTTTGGCTCTGGCTTTGAAAAAAAGAAGATGGCATCCTCGATATAGTAATACATCAAGCCTGCACTCAGAATGAGCATCAATATCGTTATTATCAAGGGTCTTCTCTTTACCTCTTTTGTCTCAGAATCACCTTCCATAAAACAACTCCCTGTTATAAATCAGGAAAAGCACAATTTGTCTAATATAGCAAAATTCCCCCAAATTCAAATAATAATAATCATTTATCTGTATGTTGACGAAAACAATTTGGTGCACCCAATTTTGAAACCCCGTACAATGGAACTGCTGGTTCGGGATGTACCACATAGAAGGATTACGGCGAATTGGGAGGGAATTGAGGGGGAAACAAACGAGTAGTTGAGAATCTCATCTGAAATATGAGATTATGGAATAGATGTCGGTGCGGATGCCAAACCTGATTAGGATTGTATCGAGGAGAAGTCCGAGCAGGAATAAGAGACCGAATCTACGATTGAAGAAGAATGCCACTGCCACAAACCAGAGGGGCCAGACATCGGGTGGGCATATCTCAGGACGGGTCTCGGGCTTCGGACTCAGGTATGCTTCAATGGATTTTTTCAGCTCATTCAGACTGAACAGTACAATCAACATTAAAACAGAGAAATATCCACTTATTACAAGGTAGATAACGAGTAATATCTCCAGAATCATCATCACAATCACAGCCCTTCGGGAGGCGGCCTCTCCAATTAATACCGGCAATGTCTTTATCCCTTTTGCCTTATCCATAGGATACTTATCTATATGTTTCCCGAAGAGGACTGTCGTGGTACCTATGGCATAGGGGAGAGATGCAATTATGGCGTTATAACTTATCTGCCCGCTCACTATATAATATGTTCCACCCACCATAAGAGGACCCCAAACCAGAAGGACCGCCACCTCTCCGAGCCCGATATACTTCAACGGGAATGTATAGAAGAGAACAAAGAATGCCCCTGCAAGCAATAGATAAAGGGCGATACTCCCCCGGATATAAACAAAGAATAGGCCGATCAGAAGGGCAGATAGCCCCGTTACTCCCAGATAGGTATAGAACTCACCCCTTGACATAAGATTCTGCTCGAGGGGATGGGGCCCATACTGAGTCCTGAAATAGTTATCTCTGTCTACACCCTTAATAAAATCGGTAAAGTCATTCACCATATTATTTGTGGCGTGGGCAAGAATCAACCCGATAGTACATAAGGAAAAATACCACAGGTTGAAGAGACCATCCCTGATGGCGAGCAATCCCCCTATCGCCGAGGAGGTAAAGGTCATTACAAGCACTGCCGCACGGGTGATTATCAGCCACTTTGAAATAAAGTCCAGTCTCTCAAACTCCCCCCTCTCCATTCGGGGGATTACGAGGAGAGCCTTCTTCCACATCGATGGGTTCATAAAATCATCTCTTCTTCCCCGGCGACTTTATGTATCTTCCGATTATCGGTTTGAGCCTCTTATACACCTTAGAGGTGATATTCTTCTCGGAGGTTACTATGGAGTTTGAAAGGGCGTTATTGCAGGCACATACCTCTTCCGGGTCTATCTCTGTAATAACCCGCTTCAATACCCTCTTTGCATTCTCCACATTCTTCTTCATTATCTCGATGACCATAAGGGCATTTACATCCTCGGAGTGTTCATACCAGCAGTCATAATCGGTAGAAAGTGCCAGTGTGGCATAGCAGATCTCAGCCTCCCGTGCGAGCCTCGCCTCAGGGAGATTGGTCATACCTATCACATCCACACCCCATTTTCTGTAGATCTCCGATTCGGCCCTCGTAGAGAAGGTAGGTCCCTCTATACAGATATAGGTACCACCCTCGTGAACTACCACATTTTCCTCTCTGGCGGCGTGGGCGAGTTTGTGGGCAAGGGATTTGCAGACCGCATCGGCAATGGATACATGGGCAACGATCCCGTCCTCGAAAAAGGTACGGTGTCTCATAATTGTGCGGTCAAAGAATTGATAAGGGACCACCATATGAGATGGCTCTATATCCTCCTTCATAGAACCAACGGCGGATACAGAAATCAGTTTGGTGACACCAAGGAGTTTGAATCCGTATATATTCGCACGGTAATTTATCTGATGGGGCGGAATGGTATGTCTCCTGCTGTGTCTTGCCAGAAATGCCACCTCCACACCATTCAATTCACCGATAATGTAACTGTCCGAGGGCTCCCCGAATGGTGTCTTCAACTTCTTCTCGGACTTTACCTTGAGCCCCTCGATCTGATACAATCCGCTCCCACCAATTATCCCTACTATCTTCTTCATTTCTTCCCCTCCTCTATGGTCGCAAGTTGTCCACAGGCTCCCATAACATCCTGCCCTTTACTCGCTCTGATGATGGCGGTTACATTGTTATCAACGAGAATCCTCAAAAGCTTCATCATCAATTCCTTAGAGGGCGCCTCATAGGGACAGTAAGGATTAGGATTATAAGGTATTAAATTAATCTTCGCCGGAAATGTGGATACGAGCCTCACCATTCGCTTCATATCCATAACAGAGTCATTCACATCCCTTATCACTACATATTCAATAGTGATCCTGTCGCCCCTCTTTACAGGCAGTTGCTGTGTGGTGTCTATCAACATCTGGATTGGATATTTATTATTTATGGGCATCAGTTTGCTTCGCACCTCGTCCGTCGTGGCATTCAGGGAGACAGCGAGTTTGGCATTCACCTCGTGAATAAACTTTATCATCTCAGGAACGAGCCCTACTGTAGATACGGTTACATGCCTGTGAGAGAAGCCATATCCCTCAGGGTGAGTGAGTATCTCCACCGCTCTCACGACCTCTCCCAAATTATCAAGGGGCTCACCCATACCCATAAATACCACATTCGTGATCAAGCCTTTGTGAGGAGACCTGTACTTCTGAGGTGTACCTGTCCTCTCTGCCTCCATCGCCCTCAGGTCAGCGGCAATTGCCCTCACCTGATCCACGATCTCGTCCGTACCCAGATTTCTCTTGAACCCCATCTTCCCCGTCAGACAGAAGTCACAACCCATCTTGCATCCAACCTGCGTAGAGACACAGATCGTCTGCCTGTTCTTCTCCGGGATATAGACCGATTCGATGTAATCTCCTGCGGGCGTCTTGAATCTGTATTTTATACTCCCATCCTTTGAAATCAGCCTTTTGTCTATCTCGAGACGGGTGATGGGACCATATTCTGCCATCATGTCTCTGAGTGACCTCGGGATATCTGTCATCTCATCGAATGAGAGGGCCCCTTTGTAGTGCAACCACCTGAAAAACTGTGAGGCCCTGTATCTCGCCACTCCCTTGGCATTTATAATCCTTTCTATCTCCCTGAGGGTCATTGCCTTCAGGTTCCTCCTCTCCATAATAGAAGGCGGTCTTATCATCGACGGTTTCATAGCACTACCTCTTCACAATCTCTATAGTTGAAAAAAAGTAAGATATCTCGTATTTTGCCGATTCTACCCCATCAGACCCGTGAACAGTATTACACTGCAGGGACTCTCCAAAATCACTCCTTATTGTTCCCTTCTCTGCCCTGGCAGGGTCTGTGGCCCCCATAAGCCTGCGGTATCGCTCTATGGCATTCTCTCCCTCCAGGACGAAGAGCACCACGGGCCCGCTCGTCATATAGGTCACAAGGTCATTAAAAAACGGCTTCCCTCTATGTACATAATAGAAGCCCTCTGCCTCATCCCTTGAAAGGTGTCTCATCTTGAGGGCAACGACCTTCAGCCCGGAGTCTTCAATCCTTTTGAGTATCTCCCCCATCAGACCTCTTCTCACACCGTCAGGTTTGACGATCCCCAGTGTCCTCTCTATCATCTCATACCTCCCGCTCAAATCTTATTTACCAGATTTACCCCTGCATAGAATGCCTTTTTGTTCAGTTCCTCAGTACCTCGAGGCACCCTCTTTATGAGCGCCTTCTCGGCGCTCTCCACCTTTACTATCCCTGAGAGTCCTACGATCGCCCCGAGAGAGACTATATTTATCACCATTGCCTTCCCTATTCCCTTGATAGCCGTATCATTTAAGGGCAGACCTATCAATTTGTAATCTCCCTCAACGGGTGAATGGACGAGGGTCGAATCGTACAGCACCGTACCACCCCTCTTTACCTCTTTTGTATATCTGTCAAAGGACTGCTGGGTGAGAGTGAGGAGAAAATCCACATTATAGGCCTTTGGATAGTCAATCTCCCCATCAGATATTATTACATCCGACTTACTCATACCGCCTCTCGCCTCAGGTCCATACGACTGGGACTGTACTGCGTTTTTGCCCTCATAAATTGCCGCCGCCTCTCCGAGGATTATCCCCAGAAGGATGAGACCCTGTCCACCCGAACCAGAAAGTCTGATTTCATATCTCGATGGCATAGCTTGTGCTCCTCTATTTGTTCTTTATTCTCTGTACCATACTGGCATACTCTTCACAATACTCAGGTTCAATTACATCTTTGAATATCCCCACCACTATCTTGCCCTTGAGCTCCTCTGGTTTTTTGTCCTTCGCAAATGAGACATTCACAGCGTTGTTCTTCATATAATTGAGCATATCCACTGCGCTCTTATACCTCTGTTTATTGCGCCTGCCATAGGCAGTATAACAGGCCGATACGGCATCTATGACAGAGAAGCCCTTGTGCATAAGACCCGCGTATATATAACTCTCCAGTTGCTGGACATGATAACTGGTTGCGCGGGCTACAAATGTCGCACCCGCCCCGATCGCCAGATTCACTACATCCACTGGTTGACCGATGGAGCCATATACACTCGTAGAAGATATATCGCCTTCGTAAGTCGTCGGGGACCTCTGCCCGCCTGTCATACCGTAGATGTTGTTGTTCAGGACAACGAGCGTTATATCAATATTCCTGTTGCAGGCGTGGATGAAATGATTCCCGCCTATAGCAACGGCATCCCCATCTCCAGCAACTACAATCACCTTGAGTTCGGGGTTGGCGAGTTTTACACCTGTTGCAAATGCCAGTGCCCTGCCGTGAGTTGTATGCAGGGTATTGAAATCCAGATAGCCGGGCATTCTGGAGGCACACCCTATCCCTGAGACCACAACTACCTTATTCTTATCAAACCCTGCCTTGTGAATCGCCCGTATCAATGCCTTTGTGACGATCCCGTGGGTGCAGCCGGAGCACCATATATGCGGCATCATCTTCTCACGCAGATATTCGTGGTAATTTACTCCCATAGATTCACCTCTTTATTATCTCTCTCGCCCTCTCAACAATGGAGAGAGGGGTGATAGGTTCACCGGAGGAATCGAACAACCCATCCACCTTGATCCCCGTACAACCGAGTACCCTCTGGACCTCAAACACCATCTGCCCTAAATTCATCTCCACCACAAGGACATTCTTCACATTCTTACAAACCCTCCTGAGGTCCTCCTCCGGGAATGGCCATATTGTCAGAGGCCTGAAGAGCCCCGCCTTTATACCCTCCTCTCTTAAGTGCCTGATAGCCCCCTTTGCGGAACGGGCGGCACCGCCGATGGCAAATATTACAAGCTCCGCATCATCGCACATATACAGTTCATTCTTAAGTATCCTGTCCAGATTCTTATAGATCTTCTCGTGCATCCTCACATTCATCCTGTGCACCAGTTCCCCGCTCTGAATCGGGAAACCCTCTTCATTGTGAGAGAGCCCGGTTACATGATATCGATAACCCTCTCCAAAATTTGCCATTGGTGGTACTCCGTCCTCATCCCCCTTGAAGGGCTTATACTCCTCTGGTTTGCAGTTGGGCTTCTTTCTGTTGAATATGGGGATCTCCCCCTCCTGCGGGATGACTATCTTCTCCCTCATATGCCCTATAATCTCATCGCTCAAGACTATCACAGGGGTCCTGAACATCTCAGCTAAATTAAACGCCCTCACTGTCTCGGTGAACATCTCTGATACGGAGGATGGAACCACAGCAATTATGGGATGGTCTCCGTGGGTCCCCCATCGCGCCTGCATAATATCTCCCTGAGCAGGTGATGTGGGGAGGCCTGTGGAGGGACCACCTCTCTGAACATTCACAATCACACAGGGTACCTCTGTAATACAGGCATACCCCAGATTTTCGAGTTTGAGGGACATACCGGGCCCGGAGGTTGCAGTCATAGACTTTTTACCTGCAAGGGAGGCACCTATGACTGCAGCCATTGCGCCTATCTCGTCCTCCATCTGTATAAATACACCATCCACCAGAGGGAGTTCCTCTGAGAGCATCTCTGCAATCTCTGAAGACGGGGTTATAGGATACCCCGCAAAGAACCTGCAACCTGCATATATCGCTCCAAGGGCACAGGCCTCATTCCCCTGAATAAATCTTACATCCGCCATACTACTCGCTCTCCTTTGTTTCTACCTTTTGTACCTCTATTGCAAAATCTGGACATCTCAATTCACACAACATACACCTTGTACACTCCGAGAGGTTTACCACTATCGCCTTCCCCCTCTCCATAGACAAAACCTTCTTTGGACAGAATACCACACAGTACTCACACCCCTTACACCACTTTGTGTTGATGATAATCCTCGTCTTTTCATTCTCGTATGTTGTGATATCCCCTTTTACCTCTTTTTTAAAATCTCCCATACCGTATCTCCAATCATTGAAGGGTTCTCGACTACCCTGATCCCTTTTGACCTCAGATACTCCATCTTGCTCTGTGCTGTAGACCTCTTCCCTGATATAATCGCACCTGCGTGCCCCATCCTCTTCTCCGGCGGGGCGGTTGCACCGGCGATGAAAGAGACCACGGGCTTTTTGAAATGCCTTGCGATATAATCTGCCGCCTCCTCCTCGGCATTCCCTCCTATCTCACCAATCATAACCACACACTCAGTCTCATTATCATCTTTAAAGAGTTCCAGCAGGTCTACAAAGGTACTCCCCACAATTGGGTCTCCACCAATACCTATACAGGTTGTCTCACCAATCCCGAGGTTTGTCAACTGATATACAGCCTCGTATGTAAGTGTACCTGATCTGGAGATGACTCCGACCTTCCCCTTTCTGTGTATATACCCCGGCATAATCCCAACCTTACACTCCTCTGCAGTTATTATCCCCGGGCAATTAGGACCAATGATTCTGACCCCTTTACCCTTTAAAGAGTATTTCACCCTCAACATATCTGAGGGCACAATACCCTCGGTGATAACAACAACAAGTCTTATACCCGCCTCTGCTGCCTCAAGTATGGCATCAGGTGCAAACCTTGCAGGGACGAAGATTATAGAGGTGTCAGCATCGGTCTTTCTTACAGCCTCACTCACTGTATTGAAGACTGGAACTCCCTCTACCGTCTGTCCTCCCTTTCCGGGCGTAACACCCCCTACCACCTTCGTGCCATAGGCGAGCATCTGAGCTGTGTGAAACTTCCCGTTCTCTCCGGTTATCCCTTGAACAATCACCCTCGTATTTCTACTTATTAGAATTGACATATCCAACCTCTCTAAAGTGCAAGTTTTACAATGGTCTCTGCTGCCTCTGCCATCGTCTTTGCATAAGTGAGTTTTATACCCGAATTCCTGATCAGTTCCCTTGCCTGTTCAGCGTTGGTACCCTCGAGTCGTACCACGAGGGGGACATTAATCCCCATCTCGGAGACCGCCTCAATTACAGACTGGGCTACCACATCACACCTCACTATACCACCGAATATATTCACCAGTATCCCCTTGACCTTTGGGTCCGATAGAATCAACTTGAACCCCTCTGCTATCGCCTGTTTACTGGCCCCTCCTCCTACATCGAGGAAGTTGGCGGGCTCACCGCCGTAATACTTGATGATATCCATAGTTGCCATTGCCAGGCCGGCGCCGTTTACAAGGCACCCGATATTCCCATTTAAGGATATATAGTTTAGATTGAACTGATGGGCAATCCTCTCTCTCTGATCCTCCTCATCTGCATCCCTCATCTCTGAGAGTTCCTTCTGCCTGAAGAGGGCATTGTCCTCCACATTTATCTTTGCATCCACGGCCAGCAGTTCATTACTCTGGGTTATTACAAGGGGATTTATCTCCACGAGGGAGAGGTCCTTCTCTATGAATAATCTGTACATATTGTTGAGCAGGTTGTACAGGGGCGAAAAGAGATTCGGGTCGAGACCAAGGGTGTATACGATATTCCTCGCAACAAACGGCTGAACCCCCATAACAGGGTCTATGGGTATCTTCATAATCCTGTCGGGATGGTTCTCTGCCACCTCCTCTATATCCATCCCTCCAGCGGTGGAGAATATCAGGCTCACCCTCTCTCTGGACCTGTCAATCAGAAAGGCACAGTACATCTCAGACTTTATAGCCACTCCTCTCTCCACCAGCACCTTCCTCACAAGCCTCCCCTCCGAGCCAGTCTGTTTACTCACCAGTTTCATTCCTATTATCTTCCTGGCAGCCTCGTACACCTCATCAGGGCTGGATACTACCTTCACCCCGCCGGCCTTCCCCCTCCCACCGGCGTGAACCTGTGCCTTTACCACAAATGAGTTCCCTCCGAGGGAGCTGGCTATACTCCTCGCCTCCTCCGGGGTCTTTGCCATCTTCCCATCCGGGACCGGGATCCCGTACTCCCTGAACAGAATCTTTGCCTGATATTCATGAATCTTCATACTAATCAACCTCTCAGTTTACTGTAGTCAAAACACTTAAAAGATGCCCTGGTAACGAGCATCTTCAATTCGGCGATCGATCCACTCGGGTTTATATCCTTCGGACAGACCTCCTGGCAGGAGAAGACAGTATGACATCGGAACACCCCGTTCTCTTCCCCTACGATCCTGAGCCTCTCATAGGTGCCCTCATCCCTCGAGTCCCTGATAAACCTATTTGCCTTGGTAAATGCGTGAGGTCCTATATAATCCCTGTGGGTCTCCACAATCGGGCAGGCGGCATAACAGGCACCGCACAATATACAATCGATAATCTTCGTTAGTCTCTCCCTCTCATCAACTGACTGTAAAAACTCCTTCTCAGGCACCTCCTCACTGTGTATAAGATATGGTTTTATGAGTTTGTACTTATTCCAGAACTCTGTCATATCCACTACGAGATCCCTTATAATCGGGAGGTGTCCTAAGGGTCTGACCCTGACTAAATCTCCAAGCATAGATACCTGTGTCTCACAGGCAAGTCTGTACATACCATTAATGTGCATAGCACAACTCCCGCAAACCCCTGCCCTGCAGGCAAACCTGAGGGCGAGAGAGCCATCCAGCTTTGCCTGAATATAAAGAAGACCAGAGAGAACGGTCATACCTTTCACATAAGGGACTTCAAACCTGTCAAAGTGAGGCTTATTATCCTCCTCCGGTGTAAATCTGAAGACCTCAAAAATGACCTTATCCACGACTCATCTCCTTATGAAATTAGTATTTTCGCTCTTTGGGTTCCCATTTTACAATCTTGACGGGTTTGTATGAAAGGGCTATATTCCCGCTCTCATACTTCGCCACCGTGTGTTTCAAGAACTGGGCATCATCCCGCTTTGGATAGTCGAGTCTATAGTGAGACCCCCTCGACTCCCTTCTCTCAAGGGCACCCTTCACTATCACCTCGGATATACAAATAGCCGCCTCTGTCTCGAGGTAGTTTATAAACTCATAGTTGTAAGACAGGGTCTTTCTCTTTGCATTGAACCTGACCTTCTTAAATCTCTCCTTTGCCCTCTCTATATCTTCAAGGGCTGATTTGAGTTCGTCCTCCTTCCTGAAAAGCCCTACCTTCTGCGCCATAGTCTTTGCCAGATCATCCCTTACATCACATATGAGTATATCCCCATCTTTGGAGACAATCTCCTGTGCCTTCTTTTCCACATCCTTAAGCCTCGCCTCAATCTTTGTGGCCCCGACCCTTGTCTGAGAGAGGGAAAAGACATATTCTGAGCAGGACTTCCCGGCGATGGCACCATATACGATCGTCTCGAGGAGTGAATTTCCACCGAGCCTGTTTGCCCCGTGCACAGAGACACAGGCACACTCACCGGCGGCATAGAACCCTTTGATACAGGTCGCCGCCTCTATATCAGTATCTATACCACCCATTGTATAATGCTGCCCCGGCTGAACAGGTATGGGGTCCACAACGGGATCCACATTTGCAAACTTTATACAGAGGTCCCTGATCCCCGGGAGCCTCTCGTTGATCTTCTTCTCACCGAGGTGTCTGATATCCAGATGAACATAGGTATTTTCAAAACCCCTCCCCGCATCAATCTCCCTCTGAATATTCCTTGCCACGATATCCCTCGGAGCCACCTCCATAGCCTTCTTTGAATCCTCGTAGTTGGCGAGGAATCTCTCCCCTTTGTTGTTCAAAAGATACCCGCCCTCACCCCTGCAACCCTCTGTCATAAGTATATTGGTTCCAACCAGCGTGGTCGGGTGGAACTGTATAAACTCCATATCCTTGAGCGTTACGCCCTCTACAAATGGTATATAAACTCCGAGGGCAGTAGAGATCAGGGCATTGGTTGAGTTGGAATACACCCTGCCTGAACCACCGGTGGCGAATATGACAGCATCTGCCTGAAACGCCTCAAATCTACCGCTCTTGAGGTCGAGCCCGATCACCCCAATACACCTACCATCATCTACCACAAGAGTGGTGACAAGCATCTCATCAATCACCGTAATATCAGCCCTCTCAGATGAGTGTTCAAACCTGACCACCTGTTCATAGAGGGTATGCAAGAGGGCGTGTCCAGTCTTATCCTCTGCATATGCCGTCCTCGGGAATCCCGCACCACCGAAGGGCCTCTGGGCTATCTTCCCCTCTGAAGTTCTGGAGAAAGGACAACCCCAGTGCTCCATCTCATATATCCTTAGGGGGGCGTCGTTGCACATCCTTATGATTGCATCCTGATCCCCCAGATAGTCCGAACCCTTGACTGTATCAAAGGCGTGCTTCTCTGGAGAGTCGTATACACCTCTTACATGATTGCCGAGGGCACCATTTATCCCGCCCTGAGCCGCAAGGGAGTGGGACCTGACAGGATGAACCCTCGATATGATACACACCGGGATGTTGTGCATATTCACCTCGAGGGCAGACCTTAACCCCGCAAGACCACCACCCACTACAATAACTGGGAAATATCTCATATCAATACTCCTCAATATATTACAAACTCCTTGGTAATATGGGGAAGAATACAAACAGGCTCGCCGATGCAATAAGAGCCATTATCACAATGGCAATCCATAAAAGCCCCTTCTGCCTCTCTGTGAGATTGAAGAAGTCAGCCACAATCAGCCTCAGTCCATTGAACATATGGTAAAGTACTGCAAGAAGCAGTAGATACTCGAGTATCCAGCCAAAGAGATTATTGTACGCATTCATAGCCTGATTAAAACTATCATTGCCCTTCTGCACCTGCCCGATAGTCCAAATGTGCAGAAAAATAAACACAGATAGGGCTATACCTGTGATGCGCATAAGCAAAAAGGAGAAGAGATTTATACTCCTGTTGAGGTTAATCTCCTTCAAGTATAGATATCTGCTCAGCATTTAAGCCTCCTTATATCTGCTTGGTGAACGGAATCAAGTTTGCGATTCCAACAATGATTGCGGTCAATCCCAGAACCCAAAGGAGGACCAATACAAAACCCTTGACCCTCTCCGAGGGTCTAAAATCGCTCAATATATTGTAGCAACCATACAGGGCGTGATATACAACGGCGATAAGCAATATTGAATCAAAAAGAACCCAGCCGAAGGAGTTGAGCCTCTCAGCCACCTTATGAATGGTAACAGGTCTCTCGATCAAGAAATGCAGGACCACAAAATGGACTACCATCCCTGCTGCTATTATTAGAGCCGTAATCCTCTGCATCAACCAATTAAAAGCCTGTGAGGATACTTTCATAATTTTCCTCCGTTTTCTTCCCCCTCCAAGGATGCGAAAATCTCTATAACAAAGATTTCTATTATGTCAAATCAAAACAACGAAATTAATTTTGCAAAAAACTGCAACTACAACCAGACGACTCCTCTCCTCCACCACCGGTTGTATCTAAAATATGAACGGCGTCGATTGCTAATGTATCTGTGTATCCGGCATCATTACTACCGCTATTCAAAAGATGAACAAGGTTTTCGATTGTGTTTCCAAGTAATATCCTGTAATCCTCTCCATACGCCGTTCTTATACTGTGTTTCAATGGTATATCGAAGTCCCAGGCAGTCAGAGTGACAGGTACCTCATAAGAATGATTTCCGATATCTATCTTTATATTTGCGTTATATTCTCCCGCGGCTGCATTGGGTGGCACTTTCAGAATAAAGTAGAAAGGGAGCGACTTACCCGCCTTTATGCCTCTCGGGAATATGGGGTTAATCAACATTTATAACACAAAAGCTAAAGCATTCAAACAACAATAATTTACAACCTGTCAATAATATTATTTTGTGCTTGAGACAACTTCGCAATAACAAATGGATATTCAAAAAATTGAAACTTTTACAAGTCATCTATGGGATGGGCAAGTTCATTATTGCGTAGAATACATCTATATAGAACTGAAATGCCCTTATGAATCTACCACCTACAAACTGCCAGATAACTAAAAGACCTATCAAAATAGAATAGGCTACAAGAAAATACTCTGTAAGGGCCTGTCCATCCTCGTTTTGTAAGAGTGTCTTAAGTTTACTCATCCTTCTTCTCCATCACATTGAAGACGAATGAGGTCAATGCCTCACCCTTTTCCCCCTCAGAATCAAAACAGACTATCATTAACTGAATACCCTCTCTTGAAAATGCCATAACATCTTCCACCTTAGAGTTCTTCAAGACATCATTCTCAGAAAATCCGAGCTCCTTCAATCTATTGGTCAGCATCTCCATATTCTTTTCTTTGCCACCCTTTAATTGAAAGGATATAGTCCTTGCATATTTTCCGTAGTCCTCGTTCTTTACCTCCACATAGTTCAGGGCATCAGCGGGAATACCGAGAGAGGTATCAGGCTTTACATTCAGATTGTTGGAGAATGTTGGTGCGATCCCTGCAAAGACCATAGTCTCATCCTCTGTCCGCTTCAGGATAAAGACCCTTATCTCCCCGGTGTATCTATCCACCACCTGAATAAAACCCTCATCCTCGGAGATAGCGTTATAGTGGGGATTTAAGCCCGAATCCTTGAACTTACCCATCAATTCATCCTTCACCACTGTTATGTCATCTTTTGTAGTAAAATATCCGAGCTCCACAGGCAGATTATTTACAATGACTTTATTCCCCATAGGAAGTATTCTCTGGTTCTTATATGACGGGAGATTCTTGCTGAGTCTCGGATTCTCGATATCCTGATTCTTCTCGGCGATAAGGAGACTAAAGCCTCCTCCAAGGTAGAAGGCAAGTACGAATATGGAGACCGCCGCAGTAAGAGAAATTATATTCTTAAGGATTCGCACACTCATCTACTACTAACCCTTGAGTAAAATTACATGACCATTTACCCCCAAAACCTTTTTGGGGACAACCCATATAGCAATTCCCCCGCATCTCATGGATCCTCTTATAATCCCCCTGACAAAATAGATAAGGATTTTCCCCATTCTCCATATCGCAATATGGGGCCGTGACAAATACATTCTGACCACCCGACACATCGAGATCTACAACTCCATCCAGATATTTTTTATCCTGTGTTAAAGCGCCAGGAACATATTTGAACCTCACAGAGGCAAGACGGGTGAGTAATGGATTGAACCCCTCCATTCCTGCAAGACTCTGCAACTGCCCATCTGGTATCTTTATCTTGTTACCCAAATTCCCAAACATAGATACCCTCTCCACCTGCTGTTGATAATCATAGTTGTCGGCTGATTGCCCACCTCCATTAGAGGAAAACATCTTTGGATACACCGATCTTCCATCATACATGGCCCAATCATCCACGAGGAGATAGTACTTCTCCCTCAGGGTCTTTTGCCTGAATGCCCCGTACATCCTCTCTCTAAAGAACCCTCCCTGAGAATCCTGCATAAATCTGTCCTGTATTCTCCACTTGTTCGGGTCTGATTCATTTATATGAATGGTGATGCTCGCCGTCACCTCCACATAACCCTTATTGTTGAACGGGCTCGTTCCAAACAATCCTCCGCCAAACATATTTATGATGTTGATTATTGTGTTTAGGATAAATAGCTCTGTAACATCCTTATTGTTCACCATTATATTGGAGAGTTCATACTGAGATAGAGAAAGGGGTTTGAACTCCTTCTTTGGATTTCTATAGTTATATGCTGAATCAAGGGAGTGGGAGTATCTGTCCTGAACATCCTGTCTTATGGCGTCCTTTGCCTTATTTACCAGTGTATTGTGCTTGCTCTGGGTACCCCCGTTTTTGCTATAGTCAGAGAGTTGATACGCCGGGAACTCCCATGCCGCATATCTCGCCACCTCCTGAGTCTTTATCTTGGCAAGGGCTATATCCAGAAGCACATGTGTCCAGAGCACAACAGCCACCATCGCCACTATCAGTATGGCTGACTCT
>Ga0078972_1006712_pt1 | contig 26792 bp, 19 predicted proteins | sample YelNatPaOPGAMG01_FD_67568 | JGI IMG/M metagenome (GOLD analysis project Ga0078972, IMG submission 67568) | Hot spring thermophilic microbial communities from Obsidian Pool, Yellowstone National Park, USA - OP-RAMG-01 (SPADES assembly) (version 2) | ecosystem: Environmental > Aquatic > Thermal...
GGCAAAGCCAGACGGAACGCTCGGCTTGCCCTTCGGGGCCCTCCCCGCTCCAAGGGCTTGGCCCGCGGAGCCTCACCCCACCCTTGGCCCATTCTTCCCCCCGGATTCAGTCCGGGCTCGAATGCCCCCAATCCCTTGCAGGTGATGGTGCAGGTATGCCGGTCATTACGATCCATAGGCATTTGCACTGTCCTTTCACCTTCCATCGCGGGATTGGGGACCCGAGCTTGAGCGGATGGGCTGAACGTGGTATCTGTAGGTTTCGCCCATCGGCGGACAGAGGAGAGGAGTTTGGCGAACCTATATGAGTTCATCGGGGCCAAGCCGAACGCTCCCCAGACGGAAATCCAGAAGTGCATCGAACGGACGAGGACCCGCCTGCGCCAAACCGGCGGGATCCATGAAAAGGAAACGGCCGACGACCTGCGCAAGGCCGAGCAGGTGCTGCTCAACCCCGAAATCCGCCGGGAGTACGACAAGCGGCTCGGGCTCAAGAACATACCGCCGCCCGCCGAGGAGGTGAGGCAGGTCAGGTTGCCCCACTCCGGCGCGTCGCACGGCAAGCAGATTGCCCTGTTGGGCCTTCTTTTCGTGGTCTTCGCGGCGATCCTGGCGTTCCACTACTGGGACCGCATCCATCCCTGGCCCATCGGAATCTACCTCCGCGATTTTAGGACCGGCAGCCAGACCGCCGTGCTGGTGGGCTACACGTCAAGCCACCTCTTCCCGGACGGCAATCACCGGCCCGCCTACCAGGTGAAGATGCTGGCCGGCGGCCGGCTCCGCTGGGTCACGGTCAAGCAGCTCCACGCCGAGTTCAACGCCGGTCCACCCGCCCCACCCTCCGAGAGGGAAGAGGCCCCCAAGAGCCCCTGAGCCGCCCGCCGGCTTCTTGCTATTCTCCCCGGCCTTTCCATCCGGGAGGGCCACCTCCGCCGTGGCCGTGCCAGCACCGCCGCGGGCACACCGTCGCGCTCCCATGAAAGATCCAGTGGGCATACCTCCTGAGCCCCAGCCGCTTTTGCACCGTTCCGGTGGAAAAGGCTGTGAAGAACCCTGTGGATTTCCCTCAAACCGCCGGAAACACAAGAACATCGCGCCACCTGCACAGCGCTTCAGCGGATAAAAAGAGGATTGAAAATCCTCGGAGTCTTGCTTGGAAGGCCCATTTACTGGGGCTTCCAGCCTTCGCTGGGAGTGCCGTCACCCCGCCGTGCCGCTGGGCAAAATCGGGGCCAATTGCCCCCTGCATGAGGCGCCGGTTTGTGGTACAAACGGATTGGCGCACCGCTGCGCCCGACTCAGCGCCTCTGGAGGATCCCATGACGACCATCTCTCCGGCCGTATCTTTCGCCCGCGACAACGGGGCGCGCTTCTTGAACGAGCTGAAGGAGCTACTCCGCATCCCGAGCGTGAGCACCCTGCCCGAGCACAAGGAGGACATCGAGCGGGCGGCGACATGGGTCGCCGACAACCTTCGGCGCAGTGGCATGGAGCACGTAGAGATCATCCCCACGGCGGGGCACCCCCTCGTCTACGCCGACTGGCTCCGCGCACCGGGCAAACCCACGGTGCTCTGCTACGGCCACTACGACGTGCAGCCCGCGGATCCGCTGGAGGAGTGGACCACCCCGCCCTTCGAGCCGGTGGAGAGGGACGGCAGCCTCTACGCCCGCGGCTCCACCGACGACAAGGGCCAAATGGTCATGCACCTCAAGGCTCTCGAATCGCTCCTGAAGACGGGCGGAGGCAAGCTGCCCGTGAACGTGCGCGTCATCATCGAGGGGGAGGAGGAGGTCGGCGGCGAGGGGATCGAGGCCTACGTGAAGAACCACCCCGAGCGCCTGGCCTGCGACGTAGCCGTGGTCTCGGACACGGAGATGTTTGCGCGCGGCCTGCCGAGCCTCACCGTGGGACTGCGCGGCCTCTGCTACACCGAGATCGAAGCCCTCGGACCGGCCACGGACCTGCACTCGGGCTCCTACGGCGGCGCCGCGCCCAATCCCTTCTTCGCCCTCTGCCAGATCATCGCCAAACTGAAAGACAACGACGGGCGCATTCTCATCCCTGGCTTTTACGACAAGGTGAAGGAGCCCACCCAGGCCGAGCTGAAGGCCTGGGAGTCGCTGCCCTTCGACGAGTCTGAGTACCTCAGAAACGAGGTGGGCTCCACGGCCCTCACGGGCGAACCGGGCTACTCGGTGCTCTACCGGACCTGGGCGCGCCCCACGCTGGAGCTCCACGGCATGCCCGGAGGCTTCACCGGCGCCGGCGCCAAAACCGTGATCCCCGCCCGCGCCTCGGCCAAGGTCTCCATGCGGCTCGTGCCCGACCAGGAGCCCCAGGCCATCTTCAAGCTCTTCTCCGATTACGTGATGTCGCTCTGCCCCAAGGGCATCCGGCTTTCAATCAAGGAGCTCAGCGCGGGGGAGGCGGTGGTAGTGAACACGGACAACCGCTTCGTGCAGGTGGCGGCGGCGGCCATGGCCGGCGTCTACGGGAAGGAGGCCGTCTTTATCCGCAGCGGCGGCTCCATCCCCATCGTGGCCAGCTTTCAGAAGCACCTGAAGGCCCCCACGCTCCTCATGGGCTTCGGCCTGCCCGACTGCGCCGCCCACGGTCCCAATGAAAAGTTCCTCATCGAGAATTTCCACGGCGGCATCGAATCCCTCATCAGGCTCTTGGAGCGCCTGGGAGAGGAGTGAGGAGCGGCGGGGAAAGGGCGGGCTTTCGAAAGGCCGCTTCTACCGCGGCGCCGCCGGGTTCGCAGAAGAGGCAGGAAAAACGAGGACATCGGCCGGGGACCGGAGCCGGCAAGGCGGTCTATCTTGGCCGGGCCAGCTCTGCGGCCATTTCCACGCCGGCGCCGGCCGTTCCAGCGTCTATGGTTCGGCTTCCCTTAGCGGGCGACTTCCCTTGCCCGTGATCTCCCGGATGGAGTCGTAGAGCGGCTTCAAGCGGCGGTACATCCTCCGGTAGACCTTCTCGTAGAGGCCGTCGTAGATCTCCCGCGTACGGGGATCGGGCTCGAAGGTCCGGCCAGGGCGCGCCATGGCCCGGATGGCGGAAGGGAAGTCGGGGTGGAGACCGAGACCCACGGCGCCGTCCACGGCCGCCCCCAGCGCCGAGGTCTCGTAGAGGTGGGGCCGGCTGGCGGGGAGGCCGAAGATGCTCGCCGTGAGCTGCATCGCCTCGTCGCTCTGGGAGCCGCCGCCGCAGATGCGCAGCTCGCGGATGGCCACGCCGCTCCGGCGCTCGATGCGCTCCTTCCCGTCGCGCAGCGCGTAGGCGAGCCCCTCCAGGATGGCCCGGTAGACGTGGGCGCGGGTGTGGACGTCCGAGAAGCCGATGATGGCTCCCCTCGCCTCCGGCCCCGGCAACTTCAGGCCCGGCGACCAGTAGGGTTGGAGCATGAGGCCGTCGGAGCCGGGCGGCACCGCGCGGACCAGCTCGTCGAAGAGGGCCTCCGGCTCCACGCCCCGCTGGGGAGCCATGCGGCGCTCGAAGTCCCCGAACTCCTGCTTGAACCAGCTCACCATCCAATAGCCCCGGTAGATCTCGATTTCCAGGTTGTAGGCTCCCGGAATGGCGGCGGGATACGGCGGCAGCAGCGGAATGGCCTCCACGTACTTGGAGCTCGCGACGTTGATCGTGGCCGTGGTGCCGTAGCCGAGGCAGGCCGTCTCCGGCGTGAGGCAACCCGATCCCAGAACCTCGCACGCCTTGTCGGCCGCGGCCGCCACCACGGGCAGGCCGGCGGGAATGCCCGTGTGTTGCGAGGCCGCCGGCGTGACTTCGCCGAGCGGACTGCCGGGGGGCACGAGGTCGGGAAGGAGGGAAGGGTCCATGGGCACGGCGCGCCACTTCCAGTCCCACCCGCGCGCCCATTTCAGGCGCTTGTAATCGAAGGGGATGTAGCCCACCTGGCAGCCCACCGAATCGGCGAAGCGGCCCGTGAGCCTGTGGGTGAGGAAGCCGCTCAGCAGGAGGTACTTGTGCGTGGCGGCCCAGAGGTCGGGCTGGCGGGTCCTGATCCAGTTGGCCTCGGCCTCCGCCATGAGGTAGGCCACCGTACCTCCGACCCCCGCGACTGAGAGGATCAACCCCCATGGACCGCCCAGCCTGCCCAGGTCCTCCGCCCTCCGGTGATCGAGCCAGAGGATGGCCGGCCTGAGAGGACGCCCCTCCCGGTCCACGTTCACCACCGTCGCCCTCTGCGTGGTGAGGACCACGCCGGAGAGCGAATCCTTGCGGACCCCCTCGCCCTCCCAGAGCTTCCGGCAGGCCTCGCCGAGGCACTGCCAGAAGTAGTCGGGGTCCTCCTCGGCCCAGCCGGGGTGTTGGCAGGTGTAAGGACGCAGGGGCACCCGCGCCTTGGCCAGCATCTCTCCGCCGGGGCTGAGCACCATCGCACGGGCGCTCTGCGTACCCACGTCTATGGACAGGATCCGATCCCCCGCCATCTCCCCTCCTCTTCGGCTGAATGGTCCACGATCGCCCGGGCCCGAGGAGCACCCCTTCTCCTATCACGATTCTCCGGTGGCGAGTGGAGGCAGTGAGGAGGCCAAGGCAGCACCTCTGTTTTGGCGGGCCCTCCACCCTCCACCGTAGCGATGGAACCCACGCACCGCCTCAGCCCGCGGCCGGGAGTGCCTCTCCGGAGCCGTCCCGCCGTCCCGCCCCCCACTCTTTCCCCGCCAGGCTCACGGGGAGACTGTAGCAGGTTTCCCAGAGCCGCAGGTAGCGCTCCTCCTCCTCCTCCCAGCGTGCCGGGCTCCAACCCAGCTCAGCACGGCAGATGGCACCGACCCTGGCGAGGTGTTCCTCTCCGCCGCGGGGCAGCACGAGGCCCAATCGCGTACGCCGAAGCATGAGGTCCTCCAAGTGGACCACGGCCTCCGCCCGGGCCGCCCACCGCAATTCCGCCCACAGCGTCGGCGCGCAGGCCACGTGCTCCAGATCCAGGGGACCGGCTGCCGCCAGAAGCTCGGGAAGGGCCGTTCCGTAGCGGCCCGCCAGGCGGAGCAGTTCCGCCGGCGGCAGGGAGGCCGCGCTCCCCGGCCAGTGCGCGACGGGCGGCTGGAAGGCCGGCAAGGCCCGGTTCGCGCCCTTGAAGCCGGGCAGCCGGCGCTGGATCGCCTTGAGCACGTCGAGGGCCATGAGGCGGAAGGTCGTCAGCTTGCCTCCGGTGGCGGTGAGCAACCCCTGCTCCTCCCATACCGCCGCGTCCCGGCGCTCCTGAGAGGGCTTGGCCTTGCCGGAACCGATGACCGGCCGCACGCCCGAGAAGGTGGCGAGGACGTCGGCGGAGGAGAGGCCGAGGGAGGGAAACTGGGCGCGGAGCCCTTCCAGGAGGTAGAGCGCCTCGCCGGCGCTGATGGAGGGGTCCCTCTCCATGCCGTCGCCGTGGTCCTCGTCGGTGGTTCCGACCAGGGTCACGCCCTCCCAGGGAAAGACGAAAATCGGGCGGCGGTCGCGCGGGTGCATGAAGCTCACCGACTGGGCCAGGGGCAGTCTCCACGCGGGGAAGAGGAGGTGGCTGCCTCGCAGGGGCCGCAGCCGCTTCATCGCGCCCACCTCGCGGCGGAGGAGGTCGGCCTCAGCGCCCGTCGCGTTCACGACGACGCGCGCCGGCACGCGCGCCGTCCGGCCGGTGAGCCCGTCCCGCACCAGCGCGCCGCGGACCTCGCCGCCCTCCTTGATGAGCCCCACGCACCGGACGTAGTTCAGCGCCCTCTGGCCCTCGGCCACGGCCTCGAGGACGAGCCTCAGCACCATCCGCGCATCGTCCGTCTCCGCGTCTTTGAACCAGTACCCCCCCAGGAGTTCGGAGGGTCTGAGGTTCGGCGCCAGGGTTCGGAAGAATCCGGCCCCGAAGTAGCGGTGGTTCCAAGCGCCCGCCATGAGATCGTAGAGGGAGAGGCCGATGCCCATCACCGCCCGGCCGGGATGGCTCCTGCGGTAGTGCGGGGCGAGGAAGTTGAGCCGCTCCACCAGGCCGGGTGCCTCTTTCAGAAGGCGCTCGCGCTCCCGCACCGCCTCGTAAGTAAGTTTTAGATCGCCCTGGGCGAGGTACCTCAGCCCGCCGTGGACGAGCTTGGAGGAGCGGCTGGAGGCTCCCCAGGCAAAGTCGCGGGCCTCCACGAGCAGGCCCCGAAGGCCCGCCCGGCCGGCCTCCCGAAGGACCGCTGCGCCGGTAATGCCGCCGCCGACTATGAGCAGGTCCCAGGGCCCCCCTATTTCCTGCCAGGTTTCCTCGCGCTTTTCCGCCGTGAACATGGTTCGCTCCTCGTGCTCCTTCAGCACTCCGGCAACAGCTTGCCCGGGTTCATGATCCCCGCCGGGTCCAGGGCCCCGACGGCGCCCGCCAGGGCGGCCAGCCCCAGGGCGCCCTTCTCCGCCTTCAAGTAGGGGGCGTGGTCCAGGCCCACTCCGTGCTGGTGGCTGATGGTCCCTCCGCTCCCGGTGATGGCGAGACTCGCCGTCCGCTTCAGGAGGCGCCAGCGCTCCAGGGTGGCGTCGGGATCTGCGGCGGCGCGGAAGAGGCAAGTGACGTAGAGGCTCGCCCCGTCGGAATAGACGCGCGAGAGGTGCGCCGTGACGAAGGTCCGCTCCCCCTCGCCCTCCAGTGCCCGCTCCAAGCCCGCGCGGATGGCCTGCAACGCATCCGGTAGGCGGGACCAAGGCAGGGCGGTCTCCATGGTGTCCACCGCATAGCCTCTCTCCCACAGCGTGTTGCGGAGGTAGGGGGAGAGAAACCGGTTCTTCAGCCAGGCCCTCCCCGCCGGGCGGCCCACCCAGAGCCCCCCATGCCGGCGAGACAGGCTCACGGCTTCGCGCCGCCCCGCGCGGCACTGGCGCGCGGTGCCCGTACAAGCGAGGATCGCCAGGCACTTCTCCCGCCCGGCTCCCCGCAGGGCCAGGTACCGCTCCAGCAGAGCGGTCAGCCCTTGGGAGCCGCCCAGCAGGAGCGAGATGCGCGTCTCCGGCTCGTCCTGAAGCCTCAGCATGGAGAGGCGCACGCCCGCCTGCGCCATCTCCCGGGCGGCCTCGAAGGCGCCCTCCCAGGAGGGGAAGAAGAGGCCGAAGAACTCCTCGCGCTCCGGCAGGGGGCGGACGCGGACGGTGGCGCGCGTGAGCACGCCGAGTCTTCCCTCGGAACCCAGCACCAGCTCGCGGAGGTCGGGCCCTGCCGCGGAGGCCGGAAAGGACGGGAGCTCCAGCGTCCCCGCCGGCGTCTCCATACGGCCTCCGGCGAAGAGCTGCTCGATGCGGCCGTAGCCCAGCGCCTGTTGTCCGGAAGAGCGGGTGGCGATCCATCCGCCCAGCGTGGAGTACTCGAAGGACTGCGGATAGTGGCCGAGGGTGAGGCCTCGGGCGCGGAGCTGGGCCTCCAGATCCGGTCCCTGGACTCCCGCCTGGAAGGTTCCCAGGCGGCTGGTCTCGTCGAGGGCCGTGAGGTTCCGCATCCTGTCCATGGCTATCGTCAGGACGGGGCCGCCCTCCTCGGGGGGATTCACGTGGCCGACCACGCTCGTGCCTCCTCCGTAAGGAATCAGGCGAATCCCCTCCTGCGCGCAGAGGGCGAGCAGCTCCCGGACCTCCTCCTCCGTCGCCGGGTGGGCCACCCCGTCCGGGAAGGCCGAAATCCGGCCGCTCCGCAGGGCCACCCAATCGGGGAAACTCTGACCGCGGGCGTGGCGAAGGCGCTCCTCCGCCTCCGTGCGCACGAGCCTGCCGCTGGAAAGGCGCGATGGCGGGACGCCGGACAGGGCCTCTTCAAGGGTAACATCGCGAGGTACCATCCCGGCGCCCAAGGCCGACTCCAGAAAGTTCCGGCCGGCTTCTTCCAAGGGGAAGAGGACGCCGTCGTCGCCCCAGCCGTTCCAGCGCCTCATTCCCCACCTCCCAGTGACGGCCGGCGCGCCCGCGCCGCCTGCTGGGGCGCCTGGCGCCACCTGGCGCTCGCCTCCTGCCAGAGGGCGATGCTCGCTTCCATGGCCTTGCGCGTCACCCTTTCGGCCGCGGCCCCGTCGGCGTGGCTCGCTGCCCCAGAAAGCCCCTCGTAGAAGTCGCGCGAGGCCTCCTTGGCGAGGGGCAGCCGGAAGTAGAGGCTTGCCATGCGCTCGTAGAAACCCTCGAATCCGTTGAGGATCAAGGTCACGATGGGATTACCGGAGAGGACCGTCAGACGGTAGTGGAGGCGCCAGTCATAGGCCGCGAAGGCCCGCGGATCGTTGGCGAGGGCGCCGCGCTCCGAGAGGAGGGCGGAGACCTCCTCGGCCGAACGCTCCACCGCCAGGCGGGCGTAGTAGGGGGCGATGTGGAGCCTGAGCTCCAGGAGGTTATCCACGAAGGCCGGCGGGAGGGCGTGGGCGCTGCGCACCACGCCGCTGATCACGCCGAGGCCTCCGTGGCGCCAGATGTCGTTGACCATCGTGGGCCGGCCGTGCCGTATCACCACCCAGCCGTCCCGCGCCAACCGCCCGAGCACCTCTCGGAGGGTGGGCCGCGTGACACCCAGCTTGAGGGCCAGCTCCCGCTCGGCGGGGAGCGCCACACCCACGGGGTAGGTGCCGTCCAGAATCGCGCTGATCAGCGCCTGCTCGGCATAAGCGGCGGGGCGGTAGGGCTCTCTGACGGGTCTCATTCCATCCTCCCTGGCTCAACTGGTAAGAGGTCTGACCAGTTATACACAAGATAGGCCCCCCGTTCGCGGCAGTCAAGGGGGGGAGGTAGAGGATGAGGGATGAGGGATGAAAGAATGTCAATCCCGAATCCCTGATTGCCGAATCCAATTGTCCTCAGTGCCTCTGTGTCTCTGTGCCTCTGTGGTTCGTTCTCATTTTTTCCGCTTCTCCCTTGCATCCCTTTAGTCCACCCCGTATAATCCCTTGGGTGTAGAACGGATGGAAGGAATTCTCCTGCTGGAAGACGGCACCACCTTCGCCGGGCGGGGCTTTGGCCATCGCGGAACGAGCCTTGGCGAGGCCGTGTTCACGACCTCCATGGTGGGCTACCAGGAGATCCTCACCGACCCATCCTACGCGGGCCAGATCGTGGCCATGACCTTCCCCCACATCGGCAACTACGGGGTGACGCCCGAGGACGTGGAGAGCCTGGCCCCTCACTTGGCGGGTTTCGTGGTCCACGACCTCTCTCTGGCCGCCTCCAACTGGCGCGCTCACGGCAACCTCCAGGACTACCTGCGCCTGCACCGCGTGGTGGCCCTCAGCGGAGTGGACACGAGGGCCCTCGCCCGCCACATCCGGTCGAAGGGAGCCATGAAGGCCCTCGTCTCCAACGACGGCACGGCGCTGGCGGACTTACACAAAAGGCTTGCGGAGTTCCCGGGCATCGACGGGGTCGACCTGACGGCCCGGGTGACGGCACGGGAGCCCTACCCTTTCACCAAGATATTCACGGGACCGGAGGGCTTCGCCGAGGCCCTGCGCCCGGCAAGGAAGCCCTCCCGCGCGTTCCGCGTGGCGGCGCTCGATTTCGGCCTCAAGGAGAACATCCTCAAGAACCTCACCGCACGGGACTGCGCGGTGACGGTGGTGCCCGCCTACACGCCCCTGGGCGAGATCCTCGACCTCAGGCCGGACGGCATTTTCCTCAGCAACGGCCCCGGCAACCCCGAGATGGCGGCCAGGGCCCTGCCGACGCTCCGCGCCCTGGCCGAGCGGCTCCCCACCTTCGGCATCTGCCTCGGCCACCAGCTCCTGGCCCTGGCCTTCGGCGGCAGGACCTACAAGCTGCCCTTCGGCCACCGCGGGGCCAACCATCCCGTGAAGAACCTCCGTACGGGCCGGGTGGAGATCACCTCCCACAACCACGGCTTCTCCGTGGATGCCGACCGGCTTCCTCCGGGGTTCGAGGCTACGCACGTCAACCTCAACGACCACACGCTCGAGGGGATGCGCCACCGGGAGCTCCCACTTTTCTCCGTGCAGTACCACCCCGAGAGCAGCCCCGGGCCGCACGACTCGCTTTACCTCTTCGACGACTTCCTCGCCATGATGGAGCGATCTCACGGATGAAGAAGAGATTTCACCACGGAGGGCACCGTGCCCGCGGAGGAAGGACAAGAGCGGTCTTTCCAAGAGAGGCCAAGCCTTTCTCCGTGATCTCCGTGTTCTCCGTGGTTAATCGGGCCGAGGCCTTACGATGACGCGCCCCGCCATGCCGCGATCGGTCCTCGTGATCGGCAGCGGGCCCATCGTCATCGGACAGGCCTGCGAGTTCGACTACTCGGGCGTCCAGGCCCTGAAGGCCCTGCGGGAGGAGGGGATCCGGACCATCCTCGTGAACAACAACCCCGCCACCATCATGACCGATCCCGATCTGGCCGAGGCCACCTACCTGGAGCCCATCGAACCGTGGGCCCTGGAGGCCATCCTGGAGCGGGAGCGGCCGGAGGCGATCCTGCCCACGGTGGGCGGCCAGACGGCCCTGAACGCCGCCATGCTCCTTGACCAGCGGGGCTCTCTGGAGCGCTTCGGGTGCCGGCTCATCGGCGCCAGCCCCTCGGCCATCCGGGCGGCGGAGGACCGGGAGGAGTTCAAGGCCATCCTTCACCGCGAAGGGCTCGAGACGAGCCGCTCCTTCGTGGCCCACAGCATCGAAGAGGGGCTCTCCCGAGTGGGCGAGGTGGGCTTCCCGGCCATCCTCAGGCCCTCCTACACGCTGGGGGGTGCGGGCGGCGGCGTGGCCCGCGGTGAGGGCCAGTTCGCCGAGCTGCTCGCCTACGGGCTGGCCGTGAGTCCCGTCCACAGCGTCCTCGTGGAGGAGTCCCTCATCGGCTGGAAGGAGTTCGAGCTGGAGGTGATTCGCGACCGCGCGGACAACGTGGTGGTGGTCTGCTCCATCGAGAACCTGGACCCCATGGGCGTCCACACGGGCGACTCCATCACCGTGGCGCCGGCCCAGACCCTCTCCGACAAGGAATACCAGTGGATGCGCGACTGGGCCAAGCGCGTGATCCGGGCCGTGGGCGTGGACACGGGCGGCTCCAACATCCAGTTCGCGCTCCACCCCGAGACCGGGCGAATGGTCGTCATCGAGATGAACCCCCGCGTCTCGCGCTCCTCCGCCCTAGCGAGCAAGGCCACGGGCTATCCCATCGCGCGGGTGGCGACCCAGCTAGCCCTTGGCTACACGCTCGACGAACTGCCCAACCGCATCACCGGCACCACGCCGGCGGCCTTCGAGCCGGCTCTCGACTACGTCGTGGTCAAGATCCCGCGCTGGTCCTTCGACAAGTTCCGCGAAACCGACCCCACCCTTTCCACCCACATGAAGTCCATCGGTGAGGTCATGGCCATCGGCCGCACCTTCAAGGAGGCGCTCCAGAAGGCGCTGCGCTCCGTGGAGATCGGCCGGTACGGCCTGCTGGACGGCGTCCCTCCCGTACCGAACCGGGAGGCCCTCCTTCGGAAGCTCGCCATTCCCAACTGGGAGCGGATCTTCTACACGGCCCTCGCCTTCCAGCACGGGCTGCCCGTGGAGGAGGTGTCGGAACTCTCCGGAATCGACCCCTGGTTCCTCATCCAGATGGCCTCTCTGGTGGGCACCGAGAACCGCCTGCGCTTCTTCGGCCTGCACGACTGCCCCGCGGACCTCTTCCGGAGGGCCAAGGTGGAGGGTTTCGCGGACCGGCGCCTCTGCAAGGTCTGGGGCGAGAGCGAGGAGCGCGTGCGGGCCCGCCGCGAGGAGCTGGGGCTCACCCCCGCCTACCTGGGCGTGGACACGTGCGCCGCGGAATTCGAGGCCCGGACCCCCTATTTCTACAGCTCCTACTCCGGGACCAACGAAAGCGAACCGCGGGCGGTCTCGAAGGTGGTCGTGGTGGGCAGCGGCCCGAACCGAGTGGGCCAGGGCATCGAATTCGACTACTGCTGCTGCCAAGCCGTCTTCGGCCTGAAGGACGAAGGCTACGAGACGGTGATGGTGAACTGCAACCCCGAGACCGTTTCCACCGACTTCGACACGGCCCACCGCCTCTACTTCGAGCCGGTCACCCTGGAGGACGTGAAGGCCATCCTGGATAGGGAGAGGCCCGACGGGGTGATCCTCACCTTCGGAGGCCAGACGCCCCTCAAGCTGGCGAGGGAGCTGGAGCGTCTCGGCTATCCCCTGTGGGGAACCTCTCCCACCGCCATTCACAGGGCCGAGGACCGAGAGGAGTTCGCCTCGCTCTGCGCCCGCCTCGGCCTGCGCGCCCCCAGGGGCACCACGGCGCGGAGCCTGGAGGAGGCCCACCGGCGGGCGCGCGAGCTGGGCTTCCCGCTCATGGTGCGCCCCTCCTACGTGCTCGGCGGCCAGGGCATGGCCCTCTGCACGGGACCGGACCACCTGGACCAGTACCTCTCCCAGGCCGTGGAGGTCAGCGAGGATCACCCCCTCCTGTTGGACACCTTCTTGCAGGAGGCGGTGGAGCTCGACGTGGACGCCCTCTGTGACGGCAAGGAGGTGGTCCTGGCCGGCATCCTGGAACACATCGAGAAGGCCGGCATCCACTCGGGCGACTCTTCGCAGGTCTTTCCTCCTCAGACGATCCCCGGGGCCATCCTGCGGGAGGCGGAGGAGGTCACGCGCCGCGTGGCCATAGAGCTCGGCGTGGTGGGCATGCTCAATCTCCAGTTCGCCTACAACGCCGACGGTCTCTTCGTCCTGGAGGTGAACCCCCGGGTCTCGCGCACCGTCCCCTTCCTCTCCAAGGCACGGCGCATCCCCTTCGCCCGCCTGGCGGCGCGCATCATGGCCGGCCGCCGCATCGCCGAGATGCCCGAATTGAGAGGGCTCGATGCGATCCCCGCCGGCTCCCCCCTCGTCTTCGTGAAGGCCAGCGTCTTTCCCTTCGCGAGGCTCCTGGGTGAGGATCCGGTGCTGGGGCCGGAGATGAAGTCCACGGGCGAGGTCATGGGGGTCTCGGCGGGATTCGGACAGGCCTTCGCCAAGGCCCTCGCCGGCGCCGGCGTTCCTCTCCCCGCCGGAGGTACCGTCTTCGCGAGCGTCCGCGACCAGGACAAGGGAGCCTTCCTACCCGTCGCCAAGGGCCTCGCCGAGGCCGGCTTCGCGCTGACGGCCACCAAGGGCACTCGCGCCTTTCTCGAAGCCAACGGCGTCCCCGCCGGGCTGGCCTTCAAGGTGGGCGAGGGAAAGCCGGACGCCTTGGACCTCCTCAAGGCCGGAACCCTTCACCTGGTCATCAACACACCGCTGGGGCGGAAGAGCCAGTACGACGAGGCCGCCATTCGGTGCGCCGCCATCGCCATGGGCGTACCGTGCATCACGACGGTGGAAGGGGCTCGGGCCGCGGTGGAGGGGATCCGGGGCCTCAGAAACAGCCGGCTCGGGGTCCTTCCCATCCAGGCCTGGGGCGGCCTCCCGCCCGCCTCGCCGTCATGAGCCTCGCCGGCCTTCGAACCGGCGTTCCCCTCGCTCCTCTTACAACGCTGGGCCTCGGCGGACCGGCCCGCCATTTCCTGCCCTGCCCTTCGATCGAGAGCGTCACCGCGGGGGTGCGACTCGCCGAAGAGCGGGGCTGGCCTCTCGCCATCCTCGGCGGAGGGAGTAACGTCGTCGTGGCCGACGAGGGGTTCCCGGGGCTGGTGCTCAAAATGGAGATGGGAGGGCTGGCCTTCCGCCGGAAAGACCCTTGGACGCTCGTCACGGCTGGCGCGGGCGAGTCCTGGGACGGCCTCGTGGCGGCCTGCATCGAAAGGGGGCTTCGGGGGCTGGAGTGCCTCTCCGGCATTCCCGGTACCGTCGGGGCGGCACCCATCCAGAACATCGGGGCTTACGGACAGGAGATCGCTCAGACCCTTCTGTTTGTGACCTGTCTCGATCGCTCTACCCTGAAAACGGTGGACATCCCCTGCTCCGAATGCGGCTTCGGCTACCGCACGAGCCGCTTCAAGACCGTGGACCGAGATCGCCTCATCGTCCTCGGCGTGACCCTGCGCTTGAGCGAAGGGGCCCCGGACCGGTCGCGCTACCCCGAGCTGGCCGAAGCCCTCGCCCAGATGGCCCCTACGGCCGGCCACCGCCGCGCCCTCCGGGCGGTGCGGGATGCCGTGCTCTCGCTTCGGCGGAGCAAGGGTATGGTCATCGACCCAAGCGATCCCGACACCCGCTCCGCCGGCTCCTTCTTCCTGAATCCCGTCCTGGCTCTGGGAGACTTCGACAGGCTCCAGGCGGAACACGGGCCTATTCCGGCCTTTCCCGCGCCAGGGGGAGTCAAGGTGCCCGCCGCCTGGCTCGTGGAGCACGCCGGCTTTCTAAAAGGCTACAACCAGCGCGGAGCGGGCATCTCGACCAAGCACGCCCTCGCCCTCGTGAACCGGGGAGGCGCCGCGGCCGACCTGCTGGCCCTTGCCTCCGCCATCGAGGAGGCGGTGCGCCTCCGGTTCGGTATCGGGTTGGAGCGAGAGCCGGTGGTCATCGGCTGAGGCTCGATCCGGTCCCGGCCGGCGTGCGGATGCCGGCGGGCGCCATATTCCCAAATTCCGCGATGGGTCGGGAGAAAAAAAGGGAGCGGCGGTTACGACCGCCACTCCCTCTTCATGTCTTTCTCCGCTCAGAAATCCGCAGTGACCGTCAAACCTTCTTCACGGGCTCCATGGTCTCCAGGGCGCTGGCGACCATATAGTCCCGGTTTAGCCGGGCGATGAAGTCGATGCTGATACCCTTGGGGCAGACCGCTTCGCATTCGCCGTGGTTGGAGCAGGCCCCGAAACCGAGCTCCTGCATCTTCGCCACCATGCGCAGGGCCCGCTGCTTGCGCTCCGGCTGGCCCTGCGGCAGCAGGCCGAGGTGGCTGATCTTGGCCGCCGTGAAGAGCATGGCCGAGCCGTTGGGGCAGGCCGCCACACACGCGCCGCAGCCGATGCAGGCGGCGGCGTCCATGGAGAGGTCCGCGTCCTTCTTGGGGATGGGGATGGCGTTGCCGTCGGGGGCGCTACCGGTGCGGGCGGAGATGAAGCCGCCGGCCTGGACGATCTTGTCAAGGGCGCTGCGGTCCACGATGAGGTCCTTGATGACCGGGAAGGCCCTGGAGCGGAAGGGCTCGGCCACGATGGTGTCGCCGTCCTTGAACTGCCGCATGAAGAGCTGGCAGGTGGTGGTGAGTTTCTGGGGCCCGTGGGCGATGCCCGAGATCATGAAGCCGCAAGAGCCGCAGATACCCTCGCGGCAGTCGTGGTCGAAGGCGACGGGGCGCTCGCCCTTCTTGATGAGGCGCTGGTTCAGGATGTCGAGCAGTTCGAGGAAGGATACGTCCTCCGCCACGTCGTTCATCTCATAGACCGCGAAGCGGCCCTTGTCCGCCGGGCTCTCTTGCCGCCAAATCTTCAACGTCAGCTTCATTTGTAACTCCGCTGTGCCAGGTGCACGTTTTCGAAGGTCAGAGGCTCCTTGTGCAGCTCGGGGGCCTTGCCCTCGCCCTTGTACTCCCAGGCGGCGACGTACGCGAAGTGCTCGTCGTCGCGCAGGGCCTCGCCGTCGGGAGTCTGATGCTCTTCACGGAAATGCGCACCGCAGGACTCGTCACGCATGAGGGCGTCGTAGGCCAGCAGCTCGCCCAGCTCGAGGAAGTCCGCCACGCGGCCGGCCTTCTCCAGCTCCTGGTTCAGGTCGCTCCCCGATCCGGGCACGAGAACTTCCTTCCAGAAGCGCTCGCGGATCTGCGGGATCTTCTGGAGGGCGGTCTTCAAGCCCGCCTCGTTGCGCCCCATGCCGACGTACTCCCACATGACCTGGCCGAGCTCCTTGTGGAACTCGTCCACCGTCTTCTTACCCCCCACGGCAAGGAGCTTCTTAGTCCGGGCCTCCACCTCGCGTTCGGCCTCCTTGAAGGCTGGGTGGTCCACGCTGGGGCGGGTCCCCGGCTTCACCTTAGCCAGGTAGTCGGCGACGGTGTAGGGGATGACGAAGTAGCCGTCGGCGAGGCCTTGCATGAGGGCACTGGCGCCCAGCCTGTTGGCGCCGTGATCGGAGAAGTTGGCCTCGCCCAAAACGTGCAGGCCGTCGAGGTTGCTCATGAGGTTGTAGTCCACCCAGAGGCCGCCCATCGTGTAGTGCACGGCGGGGTAGATGCGCATGGGCCACTTCCAGGGGTCCTCGCCCGTGATGCGTTCGTACATTTCGAAGAGGTTTCCATAACGGGCGGCGATGACGTCGCGGCCGAGGCGGTTCATGGCATCGAAGAGGTCGAGGTAAACCCCCCGGCCGCCGGGTCCCACACCGCGCCCCTCGTCGCACATGCGCTTGGCGGCACGGGAGGAGACGTCTCTCGGTGCCAGGTTGCCGTAGCTGGGATAGATGCGTTCCAGGTAGTAGTCCCGCTCGTCCTCCGGGATCTCCCACGGCTTGCGCGTGTCGCCGGCCTTCTTCGGCACCCAGACCCGGCCGTCGTTGCGCAGGGATTCGCTCATCAGCGTGAGCTTGCTCTGGTGCTCGCCGGCGACGGGGATGCAGGTGGGGTGGATCTGCGTGAAGCAGGGGTTGGCGAAGAAGGCGCCCTTCTTGTGGGCGCGCCAGATGGCGGTGGCGTTGCAGCCCTTGGCGTTGGTGGAGAGGTAGAAGACGTTGCCGTAGCCGCCCGTGGCGAGCAGAACGGTGTCGGCCGCGTGCGAGCTGATCTTCCCGGTGATCATGTCGCGGACGACGATGCCCTTGGCGTGACCGTCGATGACCACCAGATCGAGCATCTCGTGGCGCGGGAACATCTTCACGGAGCCCAGGGCCACCTCACGGCTCAGCGCGGCGTAGGCTCCAAGGAGAAGCTGCTGTCCCGTCTGGCCCCGCGCGTAGAAGGTGCGGGAGACCTGGGCCCCGCCGAAAGAGCGGTTGGCGAGGTAGCCGCTGTACTCGCGGGCGAAAGGCACACCCAGGGCCACGCACTGGTCGATGATGGCGTTGCTCACCTCGGCCAGCCGATAGACGTTGGCCTCGCGGGAGCGGAAGTCGCCGCCCTTCACCGTGTCGTAGAAGAGACGGTAGACGCTGTCGCCGTCGTTCTGGTAGTTCTTGGCCGCGTTGATGCCGCCCTGGGCCGCGATGCTGTGGGCTCGGCGGGCGCTGTCTTGGTAACAGAAGGCCTCCACCTCGTAGCCGAGCTGGCCGAGGCTGGCCGCGGCGGCTCCGCCCGCGAGGCCGGTGCCCACGACGATGATCTTGTACTTGCGCTTGTTGGAGGGGTTCACCAGCTTCATGTCGAAGCGGTGCTTCTCCCACTTCTTTTCGATCGGGCCCGAAGGGACCTTGCTGTTCAGTTCCATGGAATCACCCTCCGCTCAGTGCACGATGCCCAACAGGACCGACACGGGAATGGAGATGTAGCCCGCCGCGATGAGGACAGCCAGTACAGACGCGGCGACCCTCCGGAGTCGGTTCAGTTTGGGGTGGTTGATCCCCAGGGTCTGCAGCATGCTCCAGATCCCGTGGTAGAGATGGAAGCCCAGGACCAGCATGGCCACGATGTAAACGGCCGAGATGCCCGGCTGCTGGAAGGCCTTCACTACGTTGCCGTAGACGTCCGTGTCGCTCAGGCCTTGAGGAGTCTGGAGGAAGGTGAACATCATCAGGTGGTAGATGACGTAGAGGAGGATCAGGGGCCCGCTCACGATCATGGTGCGGGCGGCGTATCCCGTCTCGATGTCCTTCTTCATCGCGTAGCCCACCGGCCGCGCCTTCCAGTTCGCCAGCGTGATCTGCACGGCCGCCAAGATATGCAGAATAATGGCGGCGAGCATCACGATCCTCACCCCCCAGAGCAGCTCTCCGGTGCTCTTGAGAAAGTGGGCGTAGGCATTGAGCCTCTCGGCCCCCATGAAAATCTGGAGGTTGCCCAGCATGTGCCCAATGATCCACAGCACGAGCAGGACTCCCGTGGCGGCCATGACCACCTTTTTCCCGACCGTTGTACTGTAAAATGTCATCGCTCGGGCCATTCACATCTCCTTATGCCGCTCGTAGGATAGAGTTCCCCCAAAAACGAGGCTGGATTATACGTCCGCTGTCACTAAATGGCAAAGCAGGGGGGGCCGGTTAGGGCGGCGTGCTGGGTGAAATGGAGCAAAATGGCTCGGCACGCCAATCCGGCAGGGGCCCGAAACCGCCGTCGCACGATTTCCTCAGCAGCCACCCGGCTCCAAGGCCGCGAAGGCTTCCCGCACGGCCCTTACGAAGTCCCGCCGGTGGAAGAGAAAGGCCGTCACATGGCCCGAATCCAGCCAATGCAAAACCGAACCCGGCCAGTGGCGCTGGAGCCTCACGGGCGAATAGGCGGGGATGTATTCATCGCGGCGGCCCGCCACGATCACGGCGGCGTCGGGCCGCCGGGGAGGCGGCAGCGAGCAGAGGTCGGTGACGGCCAGCAGGCGGTGGACCCGCCCCACGGGATCGGGCACCCCGCTCATGGCCTCCCAGGCCACCTGCCGTTTCAGGATGCCCTCCGTGAAGATCACCTGGGCCGAGTGCGGCGTGATGCAGCAGGCCGTCGCGAGCGGCCCAGGCCAGAGCGCCGCCGTCCCCGCGGCCATGTGGCCGCCCATGCTGATTCCCGTCACCCCTAGCCTCGTGAAGCCCTGCGCCTCAAGCCAGCCCAGGAGCGCCCTTCCCTCCTCCACGGTGGCGCTTCCCATCCGCCAGAGATCAGCGAAGCTCCGCAGGAATTTGCCCCTCTGCCCCTCAGGGCGGCGAAGTCCGTAATAGGGGTTCTCCAGCAGAAGGCTGGCGATGCCGTGGCGCAGCAGCGGCAGGGCCATGGCCCGCCTCCTCCGCCCGAAACCCTCGTCGCCGGTCGCGGCGAAGTGCAGGCAGATAGGAGTGTCCGGCCCGGCCCCGGGGGGAAGAATCCACTCCAGGTAGGCCCTCCTGCAGACCTCGGGAAACCCGGATGCCCGGTAGGGACTCTCAAAGTGGCCGGTTCGGATGAGCGCCCCATCCTGCCTGCGCTCCTTCAACCATTGGATCTCCGCCGGCGCCGGCGGGCCAGTGTCCGTCCACCCAGGCGACTCGGCCAGCAGGGCATCCATGTCTCCCCATCCCTCCGAGAAAAAGCGAGCCCTATTGGCCAGAGCGGCGTAGAGCCGATCCACCCTGCTGGACTTGGCCATGGTCATCGGATGAGAGCCTCCAGCGAACCGTTCTCAGGGCCTTCGTAGCGGGAGGCGAAGGCCGTGCCGCGACGCGCCGGCCGTTTCCCCTCGCGAGTATTCGCGTGTATTACGGACTGGGATTGATCGAGGCGAGCCTCCATGGGCCGCACGCTCGTTTTCCCCTCCCGAACTGGCCATGGCTCACTTCCCGTAGGTCAGAGGGTTCTCCTCCTTTTCCCAGCGGTAGGACCAGGCCTCCGGTTCTCCCTTCAAGTACTTGTCGAACCACTCCTGCATCATGTCCTCGCTGGCCATCCGGTTGCTCGGTTTGCCGTTGATGCCGTGGTCCTCGCCCGCGAACCGGACGTACTCGCAGGGGCGCCCCAGGATCCTCAGCGCGGTGAAGATCTGGTCCGATTCCTCGTGGGGGACGTTCACATCCGAGTCGCCGTGCAAGAGGAGGAGCGGCGTGTGGATCTTGTCCGCGCTGTAGATCGGCGAGCGGTCCACGAAGATGTCGCGGCGGTTCCAGGGATAGCTCAGGGCCAAAGCCGTATCCCCATAGCTGAAGCCCCACCAGCCGGCGCCCCAGTAGGAGGTGATGTCGCTGATGCCGAAGAAGTCCACGGCGGCGGCGAAGAGGTCACTGTGGCTCACGAGGTAGAGGGTCATGAACCCTCCGTAGGAGCCGCCGTAGCAACCCACGCGCTTGGCGTCCACGAAGGGCTTGGCCGCAAGGACGGCTCTCGTCCCTTCGAGAATGTCCTCGCCGGCCTTCTGGCCCCAGTCGTTCACGTGGTCGTCCGCGAAGGAGAGCCCGTACCCCACCGAGCCGCGGGGGGTCACGAGATAGACCACGTAGCCCTGGCCCGAGAGACGGAAGAACTCGGGGCGGAAGCAGTCGGCGTAGGGCTCCACTCCGCCGTAATAGGCGACGATCATGGGGTAGCGTCTGGCGGGATCCAGGTGCGGAGGGAGAAAGAGCCAGCCGGGGATGCGAACCCCGGCCCGGTCGGTGAAGTCGAAGCGCTCGGGCCGGGTGAGCTCCACGCGGGCGAAGGTCCGGGCGCCGGGCTCCCAGAGGTCGCGCACTTTGCCCGTCGCGGCATCGTAGTAGCGGACCGTCCAGAAGGTGCCGAAAGAGGAGCCCACGTAGCCGAGGCCGGCCCCGGAGGAGGCCATGTCGGGGCTGCCCAGGCAGGCGTCGGGGAGATCAACGGGCGTGAAGGTCTTCCCCTCCGGATCGGTCCGGTAGAGCCGGACGCGGTCCCCCTCCGTGGCAATGAAATAGAGTTGTCCATCCTTGGGGCTCCACCAGACGTTTCGGCGCCCCGGCAAAACCCCGATGGCTTGCGAAGAGGCCGCCGGAGCAAAGCGGTTCGTAAGGCAATTCACGCGGCCGCTGGCCAGATCCACGGTGTACAGCATCAGGTTGTACGCCAGCTCCTCGCGGGGCTTGTTGCCCCCTGGGGGCATGTTGGCGGGGGGCGCGATGAGGGCGAGGCGCTGGCCGTCCGGCGAGAAGGCGATCTCGCTCACATCCGGCCAGCGCGGCCATGCCATCACCTTCCGGGAGGCGCCGCTCACCGTGTCGTAGCTCCAGATCTCCGTGGTCAGGTAGGGGCGCTGCTCAGTGAAGACGATGCGCAACAGGGCCAGGGTGCGCCCGTCGGGGCTCAAGGCCATGCTCTGGACGTTGGAGGGGCCCGCCGTAAGCTGGTGGAGGCTCTCGTCCTTGAGCGAAAGCTCGAAGGCCTGGGGATGGTCCTTCCAGTCGCTCCAGCGCTGGACCATCTCCGTGAACCGGACATAATCGGGAACCTTCGCCGGCGCCGGGCGGGGAGGGACGGCGAGGAAATAGATAAAATCTCCCTCGGGCGCCCACACCACCTCCTTGACATCCCGCTGCTCCTTGAGCAACGGGCGGAGCTGTCCCGTCTCCAGATCGGCGATCCACAGATCCTCGGTCTTCTTCTCCTCGGCGTCCGGGGCCGTGAAGACGAGTCTGTCGCCGTGGGGCGAAAAATAGGGGGTGCTCGTCCCCTCGGCCACCTGGAAGTTGGCCAGAATCCGGCCATCCACGGTAGACCTCACCTCGAGATAGACGGACCGGTCGTCCCTCTTGAGGTCGTCGTTTCGGACCACGAGGGCCATTCGGGAACCATCGCCCGAGACGGCGATATCGGAGACGAAGGGCGAGTCCATGACGTCGTTCTGTTGGAGCGTATGCCGCCAGTCGGTGGTGGCGGCGGGAAAGGGGAGCGGCGACTCCTTGGGCAGCGTCAATGACGCCCTGATCGAGGCCGGCACGCCTCCATCGAGAAGGGCCGCGAGAAACAGCCGGTGCAGGCCCGCAGGCAGGATCAGATCGACCGTCTGAGGCCTTGCCTGCCTGGCACCCTCACGGGTCTTCGCCCTCATCTCCAGTAGGCTCCCGTCCAGGTAGACGGCGAGGGGACCGGACCAGTCCACCGAAAGGCCCACCTTCTCCCAGCGTTGCGTGCGGAGGTAGGTGGAGGCGTAGAAGAGTGAAAGCGTCTCGGCCCCGCCCGGCTCCAGACGGCCATCCTTGGCCCCCTCCTCCTTCCAGGCAGCGTTGCGGCCTGGAGCCCACTCCAGCGCCGCCCCCGGCTGGGGCCAGAGCTTCGAGGGGTTCAGCGTTTCGGGCCCGATGAGCCTCTTGATCCCCTCCTCGTCGAGCTTGGGGCCATACACCATGGGGGGGACGGCCAGCGGCCCGGCCACCATCCATGGCGTAATGGGGCTCTCTTTCTGGGGCGCCTCCGTTGGGGCCGCCTCGAACACGACACCAGAAAGGAGCAGACAGAGAGACGCCAAGAGCAGCTTCCTCGAAACGGAACGCATGGGCCCTCCTGATGAAACGCATCGTCTCGCCCCATGCCGGAGTTGGCTTGGGGCGACCGACACCATTCTCATAACACAGCATACCCAAATTCCGCGATCGAGTGGTTCTTCCTTCGGCGGCGCAGGTGGCACACGGCGGAAAAGCTTTGTCTCCTGAACGGGGAGGGGCTTCTCTCTTTCGCGTTCCGCTGGCGGAGCCAGGCGGAACGCTCGGTTTGCCGTTCGGGTCTTTCGCGTTCCGCTGGCGGAGCCAGGCGGAACGCTCGGTTTGCCGTTCGGGTCTTTCGCGTTCCGCTGGCGAAGCCGGACGGAACGCTCGATTTGCCCTTCGGGTCCCTCCCCGCTCCAAGGGCTTGGCCCGCGGAGCCTCACCCCACCCTTGGCGCATTCTTCCCCCGGATCCAGTCCGGGCTCGAATGCCCCCAATCCCTTGGCAGGTGATTGTCCAGTTATGCCGGCCATGAAGATCCATGGGGGTTTGCACTTCCATTTCGCCTTCCATCGCGGGATTGGGGAAGGTGAGGCCGTTTGCGCAGGGGGTGGCTCAGGAGCTACAATAGAGCATCACCCACGGAGAGGGACCCGAATGATGGACGCAAGTGAGGAGAAGCGGCACTTTCCGCGGCTCACCCGGGACGTGCGGATCACCGTCAAGAAGCTCCTGCCAGGGGGGCACGAATGGCCCGCCGAGACGCGCGAGCTGGGGCTGGGAGGCCTCAGTTTCATTCATCCGGGTTCCCTGGGCGTGGGCACGCCCCTCGAACTGCAAATCCCCGTCGGTGAAACGGTGGTGACGGTGCAGGCCCGCGTCATCTATGAACACGCGGAAAGGAACGGAGTTGAGATCGGCGCCGAATATACGGCTTCTTCCATGGGAGACCTGGAGCTGCTTCAGCGCCTCTTCGGCCCGCTCGCCACGGCTTTCCCCTGAGGCCATTCGGGAAGCTGTGAGGGGAGGGGCGGCGGGCAAAGGAAGAAAAGGGGCATGCCGATCACAGCGATTTCGAGAGAATCCCGCAGCCTGGACCACGCGCTGGCCCAACAGGTGGCCAGTGAACGGGGGTACCCTTGCGTGGACCGCGAGATGGACCAGGGGCCGGCCGATAAGATAAGAGGGGGAGAGGCGATGGTCTTCGGCTGGCTCCGAAAGAGGCGGCGCTCCCGGCTGCTGGCCGAACCGTTCCCGGCGGCATGGGAGTCGCTCCTCGATCGGTGCTGCGCCCTCTGGGGGATCCTCTCAGAGACCGAGCGGGCCAAACTCCGCGATGATCTCCGCATCTTTATGGCGGAGGTGAATTGGGAGCCTTGCGGCGGCCTGGAGCTCACCGAGGAGATGCGAGTGCTGGTGGCGGCCCAGGCCTGCCTGCTCACGCTGGGGCACCTGGTGGATGACCTCCTGGCCGTGAAGACCGTTCTTCTCTACCCATCGAGTTACCGGGCACCCGAGCAGACGATGGACGAAGCGGGGATCGTGACGGAGGAGATGGACGACCGGCAGGGAGAGGCCTGGGACGCCGGGACGGTGGTGCTCTCCTGGGAAGATGTACGAAACGACGCCCGTCGGCTGGACGGCCGGAACCTGGTCCTCCACGAGTTCGCCCACCAGATCGACCTTCTCCACAGGCTCGAATTCCGGGATCCCCCCTGCCGGGGCGGGGCCGCCTTTCGCCGGTGGAACGCGGTCATGCGCCGGGAGTTCACCGCGCTCTCCGCACGGCGCCGCGACCGAGTGTTGGACGCTTACGGGGCCGAGGACGAGGCCGAATTCTTCGCGGTGGCGACGGAGGCCTTCTTCGAACGCCCCTCGGACCTGCTCAAAGTTCACCCCGAACTGTACGAGGCGCTGAGCACTTACTACCGGCAGAACCCGGCCGGGCGCAGGTGAATCCGGCGGTCCTTCCGGATCGTGGTAGAATCCGCATCGTACGGAGGCCGGCGGGGGAAGTGGAAGGCGGGAGAGGAACCGGGGGCGGACACTCAGCGGGCGGACATGGACGGCGATTCGCCGCTCCGGCGGGCGGCCAGAGCAACGGCGGGTGGGGGCATCTGCTCTTTCTCTCCCTGGCGGCCCTGGGTATCGTATTCGGCGATATCGGCACGAGCCCGCTCTATGCTCTGCGGGTCTGCTTCGGCCCCGACTACACCGTGGAGACCACCCCCCAGAACGTCTTGGGGACCCTCTCGCTCGTGTTCTGGGCCCTCATCCTGATCATCTCGGTCAAATACCTGGTCTTCATCCTGAGAGCCGACAACCACGGGGAGGGCGGGATATTGGCCCTCATGGCGCTGGCCAGGCCTGCCCTGGCGGGAAGCGCTCACCGCCGCGGCAAGATCTTGGTCACGCTGGGCCTTTTCGGCGCAGCACTCCTGTACGGAGACGGCATCATCACCCCTGCCATCTCTGTGCTCTCAGCGGTGGAGGGGCTGGAGGTCACGCACCTGCACTTAACCCCCCTCGTCATCCCCATCACCGTCGCCCTCCTCGTGGGCCTTTTTTTGCTCCAGCGGCGGGGAACCACCGGAGTGGGCGTCCTCTTCGGGCCGGTGATGCTGATCTGGTTCATCACCCTCGCCCTCCTGGGGATTCGTGGCCTGTGGCTAGAGCCGTCCGCTCTGGCGGCCGTGAACCCCTACCACGCCCTGAGCTTCTTCGTGGACAACCGCGTGCATGGCTTCCTCATGCTGGGAGCCATTTTTCTCGCGGTGACCGGAGGCGAGGCCCTCTACGCCGACATGGGGCACTTCGGGAGGGGACCCATCCGTTTCACCTGGTTCTCGCTGGTGCTGCCCTCGCTCCTCCTCAACTACTTCGGCCAAGGGGCTCTGCTCATCCGCGACCCCTCGGCGGAGCGCAACCCCTTCTTCCTCCTCGCGCCGACATGGGCCGCCCTTCCCCTGGTGTTCCTGGCTACCATCGCCACCATCATCGCCTCACAGGCGGTCATCTCCGGCTCCTTCTCCCTGACCCGTCAGGCGGTACAACTGGGATTCAGCCCACGGCTTCTCATCCGCCACACCTCCTCCGAGGAGATCGGCCAAATTTACGTTCCCGCCATCAACTGGGCCCTCATGCTCGCCACCATCGCGCTGGTCCTGGGTTTCCGCAGTTCCCAGAACCTGGCGGCGGCATACGGCGTGGCCGTGACCACGACCATGGTCATCACCACCCTGCTCTTCTACGTGGTGGCCCACGAACAGTGGGGATGGAGACCGTGGGTCGCCGGCCCCGCTGCGGCGGGGTTCCTCGTGGTGGACCTCTCCTTCTTCGGGGCGAATATCATCAAAGTGGAACACGGCGGCTGGTTCCCCTTGCTGGTGGCCGTCTTCGTCTACACGATCATGGCCACCTGGAAGCGGGGCAGGAGTATCCTGGCCCGGCGTTTGATCGAGGACAGCTTGCCCATGGAGTTATTCTTAGAGGATTTGAAGCGGAGGCCGCCCCTCCGGGTGCCGGGCACGGCCGTCTTCATGACGGGCAGCCCCGAAGGGGTTCCCCCCGCCCTGCTTCACAACCTCAAGCATAACCAGATCCTCCACGAGCGGGTGGCGCTGGTGACGGTGGTCACGGAGGAGATTCCCCACGTCCCCCCGAAGCAGCGGTTGACGGTCACCGAGCTGGGGTGCGGAATCTATCGGCTGGTGGGCCACTACGGGTTCATGGAGACACCCAACATCCCCAAGCTGCTGGCCGCCGCCGCTCAAGCGAAAGGGCTCCAGTTCGAGATCATGAAGACCACCTTCTTCCTCGGGCGAGAGACGCTCGTGCCTTCGGGACGTCCGGAGATGGCCCTCTGGCGCGAACACCTCTTCGCCTTCATGTCCCGCAACGCCCAGCGGGCCACTACCTATTTCGATATTCCGGTGAATCGGGTGGTCGAGATAGGAACCCAGATAGAATTCTGATCCCCACTCCATCCTTTGCTGCCGCAGCATACCGCCCCGATCCCGGGATGGAAGCCGAAAACCCCTGTGCCAATATCCCTGAGACAACCCCCCGGCTAAATTACTGTCGACCCAAATTCCGCGATGGATTGGTTTTACCTTCGGCTCGAATGCCCCCAATCCCTTGGCAGGTGATGGAGCGATTCATGGAGTCCGTAAGATTTGTAAAAACTTGCACCGCCTGTTCGGTTCCCATCGCGGGATTGGGGGTCGAGGGCGGGCTGGACAATGGCGGGGAAAGGCGTTATGATTCACATGTAAAGCACAGGAGCCCCCATGCCTACGGTATCGATTCGGTTGGACGAAAAGACCAACAAGCGCCTGGAGGCCCTGGCCGCCAGGACGGGGCGGACCAAGACCTACTATGTCCGGGCCGCGGTGCTGGCCCAGATCGAGGATCTCGAGGACCTCTACGAAGCGGAGCGGGCCTTTCTTGAACTGCGGTCCGGGCGGGACCAGGCGTACAGCCTGAGCGATGTGGAGCGCCGCCTTGGCCTGGCGGATTGAGATTGCGGGGAAGGCGCTCAAGGCGCTGGAAAAGCTCGACCGCGGGGAGGCCGGGCGGATCCTCGGCTTCCTGCGCGACCGGCTGGCCCGCGAAGAGAACCCGAGGCGGCTAGGGAAACCCCTCCAAGGGGACATGGAATTCTGGCGGTACCGGGTGGGAGGTTACCGCCTCTTATGCGTCATCGAGGACGAGCGGATCACGGTGGTGGTCTTGCGCATCGGCCGCCGCAAGGAGGTGTACCGGGGAAGATCCCCAATCCCGCGATGAAACCGGAACGGAGCCCCCAAATGTTGATGAACAGGTGGTTTAGCTCCAATGCTCTTTCACCTGATAAGGGATTGGGGGCCTTTGAGCCGGAGGCGAAAAAGGCG
>Ga0078972_1006713_pt1 | contig 26791 bp, 9 predicted proteins | sample YelNatPaOPGAMG01_FD_67568 | JGI IMG/M metagenome (GOLD analysis project Ga0078972, IMG submission 67568) | Hot spring thermophilic microbial communities from Obsidian Pool, Yellowstone National Park, USA - OP-RAMG-01 (SPADES assembly) (version 2) | ecosystem: Environmental > Aquatic > Thermal...
CAAACGGCAAAAGAAGGCCTTTACAAACCAATCATTAGCACGACTAATGACAAAAAGCTAAAACTAAAATCGCCACAAGAACAACAATTAACTCTAATCAGAGAAAACGCAGCAAACCACAAACAAGCTGCTAACACACAACAAATTTTGCTAGGCCTAATTCGACACCTAGCTGACGGAAAACCACAGGACGACAACTTTAATCAACTTTTGATTAAAGCCAACAAAAACATAGTAGATCAAACTGATGGTGCTAATGAACAAAGTAAACTTATCTCCAACACAGACAAATTGGCGAAAGTTTACAAACAAAAACTTGAGAGACCAAAAATATTCGCCCTCTCCTCAGACTATCCAAAATCTACTGAGAGACTTCTGGAACCTCACAACATTTTATCAGCCATTAAACCCTTTAATCCCGATAAAAATCCAGAAAGTGATTTTGGAGATACCTGGAGATATATTATCTCCTACACGAGAGTGGCCAAATTGACAGAACAAAGTTACATCAACATTCTGTTATTGGTCACCCAAGGACAAGCCCACAGAACAGTTTTTGACATGTCATCATGTGACAAACCTTTAAATGACATTTTGGACACCATGTCAACATTATATTGCAAGAAACGCACTATAATGGATGATATGAAAGATCTCCACAATTTCAAGAGAAAAGCCCAAGAAAGCATTGAATGTGCTATGGGACGCGCCACCCTGTTGGTTGAAAAGATAAGACCATTTTACTCTGAAACATCATGGTCAGAAAATTCAGAAAGAATTTTGATTTCGATTTTGAAACAAATTGTTTCAAAACAAACACGACGACACATTGAGCATGAAGAAACTAAATTGCTCAAATTAGGTGTCAGCCTAGATTACAAAACTATGATCAACACTGTTGACACTTATGAAGTGTCACAAGACCAAATTCCCACCACAGAAGTGTCAATGACAGTGAATGTGTGCAACTCAGTTCCGCTTGATAATGATGCGAACTGTGACACACAACCGGACATTCATGCCGAAATAAATGAACTCAAAAATGCAGTCTACGACATGGTTGAAATTAATGCTGTCAGACCAGGACACATTGATAAAAAGAAAATAAGACCAAATGCTTTAAAACCACATTTTTCGAACTATAAATCAAATTACAATAAAATGGATACAGCAGAAGGAACCAAAAACCATAAAAATCCATACATCACAATGAAAAATAATATGGACGCCTTAGAGGCCCATAAAAGAGCAGCCCAAGAAGGAGGTAGAAATTCACAACAATCAACCCCAAATTCACAAACACAAAATTTTTCACCAGACTTTATTTCATCCTCAATTAAACCCGATTACACCCAGAAACAAAATTATTTCCAACCTTCACAATACAAGCAAGAAACTCAAAAGAGTAATATTACCTTTTCACCTCCAAAAACCTATTCTCAAAATTTTTCACAAAACGACGGATTTTACAAATCACAATCACAAAACCCACAAACTTCACAAAATATGTTTTCACAAAATAATTGGAAACAAAATTGGACACCAAAACAAAATTATTACACCCAAAATTGGTCTCAGAAAAAAGATTCAACTTGGCCACCAAAAACGACATGGACATACCAACAAAAAGGCCAAAGTAACCAAAACACGGGATACCACCCACGAAATTATCAAAATTACCAAAAATATCAACAAAAGGGCTATTATAATGGCTCCAACACCCAAACAAAAATCAATCCTTCAAGAGGTTATCCTCAAGAAGATTGGAAAGAAACAAAAGGCATCAAAGAGATGAAAACAAGCAAAGACGGAAATGTCATACAATTCACTTTAAATGATGTCCTTTATTACAGGTGTGATGAAGCTTCATGCAATTTGATTCACCCTGTGAACACAATCTGCGAAAAAAAGAAACAAAAGTCTTTAAACCAATAAGATTTTCATCAGACCTTACAGATGAAAATCAAATATCAAATTTAGAACCAAAAATAGACGAAAACAAACAACCAGACAAAATAAATAGTGATTTAGTAAGGGATCAACTATTTAAAGAAATCAATTCAAACAAAAATATTCCCGACACAATACCAATTAATGTAGCAGAAACAATTTTTGAAAATAACAACGCTGAAATTTTCGACAACGAAAATAAAAGATCAAAAAGAAACCCAAAATTAATGACAATTTCGCCTAGAGCTATACACATTCCTGCAAAAATAATGGTTAATTTTTCACAAGACAAAATAATAACTCATGACGTCGAAATTAATACAAATGTATTAGTTGACACGGGCTGTGCTGTAAGCACAATTTCATCAAAATTTTATAACGAACTTACAAAAGGAATGAAAACGAAACAATTTAACGACTCTACACTAAAAATTAAAAGTTGCAACAATAACGTTCAAAAAATAAAAGGAACAACAACAGTTAGGTTAGAATTTAAACCTAAAACTTTCATTGATTTAAACGTTATGATTTCAGATAATTTAACACAAGATTTTATTTTGGGTTATGACTTTTTAGGCTCAGCGTATGTTCGGAGTATAACACAGAAAATGCTCATTTTACACAATTTCTTTGGAAAAAGAATTGTTAAAATTCCCTTCATCATCAAAACATACCCACCATTAAAAGGTATCACAGTAAATTCGATTCATATTGAACCTTTTAGCACAAACATGATACCATTTTCCCTACAAAACATCGAGGAATATGAAGACAAAGATATATCCTTCACGATAAATAATGTAGCATCTAAATATTTAGAATTTTTACCCACTCATTACAAATATGAGGAAAACGCTACATTTAATCTCCCAGTTTACAACAACAGTTGTAACGATGTATTTTTCCCTGAAAAAACTTTTGTAGCTTCTATCGAAACTCTTGACGGTTTGATTCTAGAAAATAATTTTTTAGACATTAACGACCACACAATCTCACATCTGGTAGATGAGGATAATGAAATCGAAAATAACAATCTAGTCCTAGACGCTTTTGAAAAGATAAAAAGCTCAAACATGGACAATAGAGAACAAAAAGAAGCTAAAAAGAAACTCGAACAATACGGCTATTTTCAACCCACTGTAACAGATTATATCAAAGATAAAAGCTCTATCACAGAAATGGGACTCGAAATAGACAAACCCTTAAGTGATGAAGAATTTCTAAATCAATTTAACATAGCTAACTTATCACCCGAACACCAAAAATATGCTAGAGAAATGTTTTTAAAACACAAAAAAGCATTCGCTCTACATAAATACGACATAGGTAAAACAGACCTAATTAAAATGAACATCCCAATAACAAACAAAACGCCAAAAATACAAAAATACATTCCCATCCCATTAAATGCCAAAGAAAAAGTAAAAGAAATTTTAGATCAATTAGAAAAATACAAAATAATTCGAAAATGTAACGAACCTTCGAACTACGTTTCAAACATTTTAGTAATTAAGAAAAAAGATGGTGAAAGTATACGATTGTTATTTGATGGTCGTTTGTTAAATTACGATACACAAAGATTGCCTATGGCAACTGTTAGCAAACCTGAAATTTCTTCACACTTAGTTGGCAAAAAGCATCTAACCAGTTTAGATTTTGCAGACGCATTTTTTCACATAGAATTAGACGAACAATCTCAACCTTTAACAGCTTTTTATAGTTCAGTACATAGCCAAAGATATTGTTTCACAAGAGCACCACAGGGATTAAGAAACAGCCCACTTTTCTTAAAACTTTTATTAGACAAAATTTTTGCAGACATGGCTGATTCGTGCATTCTATTCTTTGACGATTTACTAATTGCCACAGCTGGTACATTAGATGAACATCTCAAAATAGTTGATGAAGTATTAGCACGAATAATTAAGGCCGGATTAAAATTAAGACCAAACAAATTAAATCTAGCAAAAAGAAACGTAGAATTTTTAGGAATGATTTTCGCTGAAGGAAAAATGTCTATCCCTCAAGCAAAATTAGACGCTTTTAGAAAATTACCATCACCCACAACTCCAAAGAAAGCAAAAAGCTTAATCTGTGCTTTATCCTTTTACAGACATTTTGTACCCTGTTTTGCTAATTTAAGCAAAGACATAATGGATTTGGGGAACGTTCACCCTAAACAATTCAAATGGACACCAGAATTAGAAACAAAACTTCGAAAACTCATTGACGAAGTTTGTAAAAACTCAAATTTATATCTACCCGATCCAAAGAAAAGATTTTATGTACAAACAGATAGTAGCACGAATTGTGGAGGAGGGAGAATTTATCAAAAGGATGAAAAGGGTAACGAACTATTGATAGCAGCAGTGAGCAGAACATACTCAAAAACAGAAAGACACTATTCAATTTTCAAAAAAGAAATACTCGCTTTGTTATACACCCTAAAATGCTTTGACTATTTTTTACGATTTGCAGATAAAGTAACGATTTTAGTAGACGCAAAAAGCATCATTTATCTAAGATTAGCAAAAGACAGCTCAGGAATTTTACTAAGATTCTCATTAGAATTAAGTAAATATCCTGCAGAAATCCACCACGTTAGTGGAGAAGATAATATTATTTCAGATGTATTATCTCGACAAAACAAAGATATCAATACTATCTTAGATGAAAACTTAACACGAAAACCGTTAACTGAAAAAGAAACATTAGAAATTTTAAAAATTTTTACTATTCCTTCAGACTTCACAATAACTCCAAAAGAATTTAAATACATTTTAGAAGGACAAAGTCCAACAAATATAATAAAGAAAACAATTAGAAAAAGCAAAGCGATCTTAGGTGAAAGAAAAATCAAAAATACACCAACTACATTAACAAACAAAAAGCTAAATTTACCACAATTAAGCATGAAAAGACCGGGAATACTACTTAAGAAAAAACAATCACCTTATCCTATAAACTCATTACGAGCTGCAAAACAAAAAGCTATGGAAACAATTAAAAACGTAATAGAGACAAATTATAGGCGAAGGCCTCGAGAAATTAAAAAGAAAAAAGATAACAAATCTTCTGAAGTACCACCTAAGGATATCGTACCAATTATCGAAAAAGAAATGCCTCGAGAAAAATACCAATCGAACATAATTCAGAAAAACGTAAAAAGGTTAAAACAAAAATTAATAAAAACTCCAAAACAGCCAATCCAATCGAAATCTACTAGGACAAAAATAACAAAGAACTCTTTTACTCCTCCCATACAACCCCAGCAGGATAATGATGCGAACAACGCCCCATTACCAGCAGAAAATAATGAAAGGGAGGGAGATCCAATAGAAAACGACAACAAAGAAAATTATATTGACTATACAAACGTTCACAATTTAACTAAATTTGTCCATGACGGACTTATAACAGTCAATGAATTTATTTTAGCGCAAAAAACGGACGAATTCTATTCACAATTTTTTGATGCTCCTGACAAAGATAAATTACTGAAAAAACACAATTTTCTTTTCAAAAAAGATTTACTATTGAAAGAAACGAAAGAAGGAATAAAACCCGTCCTTCCAAAAATTTTATTGAACACAATAATTAATCTAAAACATTTTTCGATTTATGGAGCACATGCAAGTCCAGCACGAATTTCGAGAGAAATAGAAGAACACTACTACGTTCACAGAAAGTTTTTATTAACCAAATTGAAACAAATAACAAAAACCTGTTACCTATGCCAAATCTTCAAAGACGATATACCAAAACATATTGTCAAAACGTTACCAAAACCAAGTAAACCTAGAGAATCATGGAGCATGGATATAATATCAAACATGCCTAAATCACCATCCAATAATAGTCAAATATTATTATGCGTAGACGATTTTACTAGTTTTGTAGTTTGCATCCCAATCCCAGATAGCACTTCAAAAAGTATTATCGAAGCTTTAAAATCACGAATTTTTTCACCCTTTGGAATACCTCAAAATATTCGTTGCGATGAACAATCATCATTTTACAACTCAACAGAATTCTTTAACTTTATGAAAAATTATAGAATTCAAATGTCACCAACAAGTGTCGCAGCTCCTTACAGTAATAGTAGAGCAGAATCTGCGATTAAAAATATCAAAAAGTTGGCAAGAAAATTTCTATTCCAAGAACACTGTATTGATAAATGGGATGAATACTTACCAATCTTAACAGCATCTCATAACTCGTCAGTAGGAATATACGGATTTTCAAGTGAACAATTAATGTTTGGTTCACGAACAGCAAGACCAAATGATTTATTATTATTCGATTACAAATCAGATAAGGATGAAAATTTCATTACAAAAACATTTGATAAAATCGAAAAAGATAGAAACGAAGCTTTAAAAAGAATGCAAGCAAAATCTATTGAAAACAAAACTTACAAAAACGCAAATCGAATATTAAAAACATTCGATATTGGTTCATTAGTTTTACACAAGCAACTTCAAGTAAGCACTGGCAAAGGATCAGATTATAAACCAAAATTTACAGGTCCCTATGTTATAATTTCATTAAACGAGGACGAAAGTACTGCATTTGCAGAACACATAAGAGATGGCTCGATAATTAGAGCACACTTTACAAATCTACAATTATTACATTTTAACCCAGATAACATTTCTTTTCAACAAAGTTTACCAGAAAAACTAATACACGATATTACTGATCATTATAAGTCAGAAGAAGTACAGAAACTCAAACGAAATACTAAACCTTAAACATAAAATGCGTAACGAATTTAAAATAACGACATACTAAAAACAAAAATAAAATTGGATAAACCCAAAAGACGATTTATCACGAGAAAAGGGAACAAGAATAATAGCAGAAAAAAGTAATAAAATAACTCAATAGATTACAAAATTCCCTAACTGACACAATTCTTTTTAACGACCCAGAATTTTTTAGCAAAAGAAACGACAAAAAGCTATCAAAATAAGAACCATTAACTTACATGAAAAGAATTTTTGGCCAGAATTAACGAACTTTTTGGAATTATTTTAACCAAATTCATTAAGATAATTAACGCATTAAGTTCATTCGACACCAAAAACTAAAGATATTAACAAAATTAAAAATAAAAAAAAAAATATAAAACGCATTTATCCCATTATTAACTTTGTAGAGGTAACAATAATTCCATAAATATAAATTATTGCTCATTTACATATTTCGAAAAACTAACAATCAAACAATATAGAAAACGATATTATTTTCACTTATAAGATTCTGATCAAATCTAAATACGTTTAAATAATTATTTCGGAATAATCTACATTAAATTATACGAGATTTATTAGTCAACGAATTTCTTTTCACTAATAATCGTAAATCTAAAACATTGTTTGACAATTTATGAAGCACAACGAATCGCTTTCATGAAAAAGGAATAATAATGAACCTATGAGAGCAGCTGAAAAATATCTAGGCCAATGATAACACGCCCGCTAGAACATGTGGTGAGGACGAAATCCTATTGGTCCAAAACGCCGACCTCAATTTTCGTCACATGCGAAAATGCTCGCCGGCAGACACGAGAACAAAAGAAGGAAATAGTATAAAAGCAGACTCAACTTTAGGAATCTTCGACATTCGATTCCTAACTCTCAGAAGGTGAACACAGTTCACACCTCGAAAACTCTTTACTCTTTAGAAGTACCATAGAGAAGCCCATTTACTTAAATCATAATGGCTGGTGAGTACTACTTTTACTATTCACTTATACTTTTGTGTCTCGCTTTCAACAATGCTCAAAGTAAAGATGCGACTTCAACTAAGTCAACAGTCTTTATTAAAGGTTCAATCCTTTTCGAAAAAGTAAATGAGAACCCAGCTACAATTAACCCTCCTACACTTATGTTTAGTAAGTTTTTAAATCTTACAACACTTGACAAAGTCATTCGATTAAGTCACAAGTTCACTGAAACATACAGAGACTTCTGTGATAATTTAAATAGTCGACTATACAATGAAGACTCTAGAGCAACAGTCAAATACTTTATTTCTGATGAAAAGAAAAACTTAAATGAAGCAGAAAAATTCTGCAAAGATAACAATGGCATCCTACCTGAAATTAGAACTCATCAAGAATCTTTTAAGCTAAAAGCTATAATGAGACAGAATAAACTTAGTACTACGTTAAGCGGAATAAAAATAGGAAAATACACAGACACTTGGACTTTTATTTCGGACAACGAAAACATCCAACAAACTCATGTTTTTACTGGAGCTTACGTTGGTCCAAAGTCCACTGATAAGAAGTTATTTTTCGACAATGAATTGATTAACTTAAGTAACCAGGCTAGAAATAGATATATCACTTATGATTTCAATCAAGATAATTATTTACGTCTGATGCTTTTGTCAAAAGACACTAACTGGTTACACAAAGTAGTTTGCCAAATAGATACTAGCCCTCAATACAATAAATTAGCTTCAACACTTCTACTTAGAATGACTGCTCATAATTGTAAAAGGGACTTACAAAATATCGCTGGCACTTCGAAAATTGTTGAAAAAGAAACTCAAAGGTTCACACGAGACACAACACATGCGAATAAAACAAATGAAATTTCTCAAGTAACTTTAGAAACTATAAATTGCAGAGAATTTACATTCAACTATTTATTCGACAAGTGTTGTGACAATTTTTTAACGTATCATTTATTTCTTACAAAAGAATCAAAGAAACTTTCAACGAGATATTTCACAAGTAAAGAAAATATACAAGCATTTTTAATCTTCAGAACACTTCAAAAAGCAATGATTCTATCATACAAATTAAATTTTACACAATTTTCATTTCAAAACGAATTTCCTAATTACACAAGCAATTCTGAATTTACTTTACCTCAAAAACAATTGCTATTTTACTTCAACACAACATTAGCACAAATTAATTTAACAACAATCAATGAAAAATTTATCACTCGAATCCCTGTAAATACTTCTATTCACTTATACGAAAAATACATTCACACAAACAAAAGACATAAACGTAACATAGGACTAGGAATGTTAGCAGGGTATGCAGGACTTAATACAGCAGCCAGTTTTGGAACAGGCGACGCCCCACTTGGATGGGTCGGTAGTCTGTTAGGTGATACTTTCGGTTGGGCAAAACATAGCGATTTAAGAAAAATTAATGAATTAGCATATCAACAATCACTAGCACTCGATAATTTAACAATAAATCAAAAAGAATTGGAAGACGCTTACAATGTCTTAGGACATGAAGTAACACGTCTTGAAAATGAAACAAAAACTTTGGAATTTTCAACAGCAACTTTATTTAATGAACTAGATCACAAAATGGCTATCAGAGATCTTCACAATACAATTCAATTAACTCTTTTGAAAATAGCTAATTCACTTAGTTTTGCTCAAAACGGAAAAACTTCACCCTATGTACTTAGCAGAGACGAATTAAACGTTCTTTCAGCAAAATATAAAATAAATGGCGTATCACTTAGCAATGATTTGGATGATGTAAGAACGACTGCATACTATGCTGACACAAACATTTTATTTACATTTGTTATACCTATTATGGAAGATGCCAAAAGGGGTTGAGCTCCCTATAAAGGTGTCTTCAACAGGAGGCAGTGGGCTCGCAAGAGTCCGGAGTCACGTTAAAACAAAAACTAGGTATACCAGTGCCGAGGTGATACTGCGACCTCCGTGGCTAACGAGTTCATGAATAAACATGACACTGTGGTACCTTCTAGTCGGCTTTAGATCGTACTATTGAGAGAAATTTTCAATAAGTGGTTTAAAGTGGTAGGTGAGCGACAGTTCACACCTATTGATATATTTATAAATAAATTTGATTCCTTTTTTATTGCTTCAGGGAATTAAAAATATTTATAAGAGAAATGCATTTAATTGTCCAAGAAATTAAAGACCATTTCTAGTGGTTTTCTTTTAGATAACTTTGAATCCTTTTTATTTGTGATCGGGGATTTATGGTTGTTTTATTTGGAAAGCACACTCTAACATCATATATCATAACAGGCAAGACGAGTGAAAACGGTCAATATTCAAGCTAGAGGATAGCTAAGTCCCCCTTGGACGAGACCGTCGGTTGCTTCTAAGAGTAATTTTAGAACGTGATCGCTATCGACTGGGTCACTTGTCGGTCGACCTACTAATTAATTCTTAGAGGTTGGCTTAATGTACAGTCAGGCCACCGTAAGTGTTTGCTAGTACGCAAGCGGTGCTCATGTGATCAAGTGAATTGAAAATTGAAACTTGGGAAGCATGAGAAGTGAATAATAACTGAGTTCATAATTTTAAATTAAAATTAGTGCAGAAATATTATACAAAATATAAAAATTCGCATCAAAAACTTTAATGCAGAAATATTATATAAGATTATAAAAATTCGCACAAATACTTTAAAATAAACATTTCTTATTTTAAGTTTTGGCATGTTTAAAAGGAATTATTTATATCCTGTATTGCTAAGATTATTTCAATTTCGTAATTTACATTTTTCGCATCAACCTTTTGTATCATTATTCGCATCAAATTTTAATAAATTTATTCACATCAATATTAGCAAAAACTTTTCGCATCAATTTTCGTATCAAAATTCGTAGATTATGATTATTGTATAACCTTTTAATAGGAAGAACTCTAAAAATCACTTGGAAAGGTACTCAGCTCAAACTGCATTCATAATTATTAGGTGTCTTTATGAAAGGTTAAAGAGTATAACCGAAAACACTTTTCAATTTATACGAAGCAATAAATTTTCCAATTTTCCTTTCTTCAAAAACTATCAGAACACAAATAGACACAAAATACATCGCCTATAGCTCTGCAAATAACGAGTATTCTTTACTAACTTACAATGAATATCGCAAATGCACTGAAAATCATTATTGCACTATTTCTGACATTTTAAGAACACTTACAGCTGAATCACACTGTGTAGCACGTACTTTGGAAGAATCCAATCACGGACAAACATGTCCTTATGAAGAAATTACTGAAGAATCTCCTTTCTTTAATTTATATGATCATACTTTAGTTTACAGTGTGAAAGAGAAAACTTCAATCAAATTTATTTGCAAAAACCTGTCAAGACCAGTTGGTCATGAACACGAAACTCGTTATATTCAGGGAATAGGTGCTGCCACTATAGCTCCAGATTGTCAAATTCTTTTTCCTAATGGAATGAGAGCTTTTAGTAACCCCGAACCAAAAATTGAAAACATGGGTTCACTCAAATTTATGGACAATTTCAACTTCTTACCTTCTATCGACAATTACACAAACATAATTCCACTTCCTGTAAATATCACACCTTTTAAAGAACTTAAACTTACACACGTCGACACAACAGCTTACAAATCTTTATTAGAAGAAATTATTAATCCACAAAGCGCACTTCCGGAAATAATTCGAGTCACTATGGGAATATTGATTTTTATTGCAAGTTTTATTGTAACATGCTTTATTTTTCCGAAAGTTGGAGTTTGGTTTAAAACAATAACACTTTGGAAAAATCCTAAAACTTGGTGGACAGATTTTAAACATTACGATTTACCTTCTTTTAACAAAACAAAACCAAACAGTAATGGCGATACTCCTATTGAAGAAATAGAACGAAGTCCAATTAGACCAATTTTAAAGAATAAATTTCGTAGACAGAAAAAGCAAGTTAATCGCCCAATTACTAATGCTATAACTCAATCTTTAATTGAAAATTTACTTTCACAACATAGAAATCACGATTCTCGACTCACTTATAATCCGGAACAACAAACTGAAATTGAAACTGTTGAAACGAATAATGTAAATATCGATTCTGAAAAGAAACAAAATTCATCACCTACAGCTCCTGAAAATAACTATACTAGTTATAAACATCCTGACCTATATCCTACTATCCACCTAAGACCCGCACCGGTCCACCAACCCCAACCTGAACCTACCCAACATATCCCAAACAACCAAATCCAACACGTTCACCATCGAGACGATTTAGACAGAATCGATACAGTCGTAATAGACCAACCAATAGCACAACATGAATATTTGAGAACACATTTTTCTACACACAATGTAACATTCTAACAAATTTCATTAACAAAATTTTAATTTTTATAACAAAATTTTTGTATATTATTACTAACTTTTAGAATCATATAATTCATCTTACCCTGGATTCGACACTCTAATGGCACAATCATTACCAGTAAAGCCAACACTGAAACCAAAACTTCCATGGGAAGCTGCTTTACCTAATAACCCTATTGCACCAGTAAATGAAGCCAATTACGAGATGACATCTGTGAATAGAGGGTCACACCTCTCGCACAGAGTCTCAGTAACCAGCAGGTATCAGAAAGCTAATCTTCACGACTTAACATACTTTGATTTAGTAGGAATAAATTTTTATATCTCAAAACAACAACGAATTGTTCGAGATTTGCAAAGTTATCAAAATCTTAGTGAACACAGTATTATTGGCTTAAGAAAACAACTTATTGATTTAAAATGTAAAATAAAATCGCTTTTAAGACCATCAAAAATACGTTAAGGTTACAAAATAAATACGAAATAACACAAGTTCGATTTAAGGATCTAAATTTCTGCAAATAACATCATTTTTCTAACAAAACTAATACACTTCCTTGAAAAATATTTTAAATTTTTTCACATAGAATAAATGGTATCTACAGACAACAGTACACAACACCATCGATGACCAAGTTGAATGTAGACAAATTCACCGTCAAAATATCAGAACACTTTGCATATTGGACGAGTGGGTTATTTCTAAACGCAATTCTACACAGATCAGGCGAAAGACTCCAACTAGTTTTCCCTTGCGAAATGATGACAACAGGAGGAATGTTGTACGAAGCAACCTGCACTGGTGGCAAGTTTGAAGCCGCACACGGTGTCTATCAACGACTCAGTTTCAACGAGTTGGTGAACGGACTCCAATGGCCCAAAGAACCACCAGCCTTCACAGTTTTATCACCAGGCATACCCACTTCAAATCTTTTTATTGATTGGAATATCAGATACATCATTCCAATCAATCGTTTCGACTACAAAGGCAACCCAGAAAACATTCTTTTAGACAAAATTCAACAGATCACAGGAAATCATCAACTTCGTCACAACCCCGATCTAAGAACCAACAACATCTTAGAAGCCGTAAGAGAATACGAAATTCGCTGCCGTCAACGAGATCTGAGTACAAAACCGCTCCCACAGTTGTATGAATATGATGCCCAGATCGAGCCAGGAGACATAGCACCAATAAAAGACCCAAATTTCAACAACCTCAAAACATTTTCAAAACAATACAAAAGAACCAGAACAAGTCGGAAACCTACTTCAACCGAGGTGTCACCTGTTTCAGCTGATGGAGGGTCTGGGTCGAAGTCTTTTTGGGAGGCGCCAATGACGATACCTCAGGAAACTAATAGAGGTTCTGATAGATTTCAAGGCTATCCGACTCCTATCTATTCAGACCCCTACGAAGTGGAGCGAGGTCAGAGGCAAAAAGAGGCGTATCGTGGCGCCCTTGAGGGCACCTCTTGAAGGAGCACTCGGGTCACGGAAAAAAGAAACCCACAAATCCGCACGCCAATAAGGATACCATCTATGTGCAGCAGTTCGAACAGCGTCAACTGCAGTCCTAATATCACTAAGACCGTCACTAGAAATATTGGGAGAGTATAAATTTAGATTAGTTGACTTATAACACCAAGTCTATAAATACAATTAATATTTTTTAATAAAAGAGTTTTTTTTCATTGGCAAAAATCGAATGAAAAAGTAATATAAATTTCACGTGCATTTTTTCTCTAAATTAATTTATATCTGTAGAAAAATAATTAGTAAACAATTACATCTTTGTAGAAACTTCTAGGTCATTGAACATTTCTTACAAATTTAAGCTGAATAAATTAACCATAGTCTTTAATCGTTAAAGTTGCAAATAAAATACTTTCCTTCAAACGAAAATTTTTTAAATCTCTTAAGTTAGACAGAAATTTTTGAAAAAGCCTAACGGACTGTACCAACGCTACGAACATCTCTTCATTGGTTTGAAGTTAACAAGACCACCAACTAACTTCTCTGGAACGAGCCAGAACCATCATCATCGAATTGAAAACTCTTCAAGTTCAACGTCAATCAAATGACAGGTAACTTAAGAAACAATAGTTAATTTCGTAACTTACATTAATGCCAATTTGAATAATACACTCTTAAAACCATCTAGAGTACAAAAAGATTAATATAAAAAGCTGAAAACGTAAAATATATAAAGCCAAAAACATTTACACTTTAATTTTATAACTTATAACCAATAATTAGTGACCAAACTGTGCTATAGAAATTACAGTAGGTTTTATTTTAAACATCTAAAGACATTTAAAACTTATATAAAATTTTTTGCTTAACAAATTGAAAGAAATATTATGAATTAAGGATATGAATATTTATGACATTTACTATACAAATAAGATTTTCAAAATTGAAAAACCAGATAATTTAATACATCAAAGACACATTTTCTTTTAAACATGTAATGATTTTAATGGAAAGCCATAACCATTCAAACTAAATAATTAATTTTGTAAAGAAGTTTTAACACATTAAGTGAAACGGTAATTTTATCAAATACAATATGTTAATAACATCTCTTAACGACGATCAAACAATTAAAATTTTTACTACACATAATTAATTTTGATTTTGCTGAAAATAATGACTAAAATTGTTTCATAAAAATTATTCTACTAGCCTAAAATGTTGACATTAATTTTTTTGAATTTCTGACAATTAACTCAAAACAACATTTCCATGTAATGTAATATTCGTAAAATGCGTAAATATGGTTCTATAGAATTAACACGTGAATTAGAATTAAGAATTGTGAATAACAGAGTTTAAGTACTAGCAATAACAACATCAATTGCCCAATTCATAAATTAAGAAAAGAAATTTCCGATCGACTAAAGATCCAACAAAATTTTAATTTTAATTTTTTACTTTTAATTTTTATTCCACATCTTTATATATGTATTTATTTATATGTCCTACAGCATTAAGAAAAATGTTTAAGTATTAGTTCTACCACCAAAAAGATTCGATTTCTGTTACTACAAACGTCCGTAAGAATTTCTCCTATTACTCTAAAGTTTTAACACCTTTATTTTTTATCCTAGGCTTGAGTGACAATCATGATATCTTTTGTCTGAAAATGTGGTTACACTTAGAGAACTTTATATAACACCTCACGCTCCCAAAAGAAAAACATACATACATAAACTACCATCATTAAATTAGCCTTCGCAAGCGTGGTAAAGTTAATTAAGTGAAACCCCAAGAAGCCTGAATGACAAAACAATAAATGTAATGATTTACACGTCTGAAGTTTACAAACATCTCTAAAAGACTTCTTTTAATATCAAACAGTTATTACATATGTAATGCATCTCTCAACATGTTAATTCCTTGAGAAAAATTAATTTGTGTATTTTTTAAGGTCACTACTTTAGTGTATTTTTCTTTACCATCTTACATTTTTTTAAATTTTAAGTTTCAATAATTTACTTTATTTTATAAGACATGCGCGATAGTATGTAAGTCAAAGTAAGGATGGATTCAGTAACTTTACTTTTCTAAATATCAAATTTTTATGACATTCATTACAAGTAGACAAGATGGAAACTTAAAAATGACCCACAAAATCAATGCATTCCTACGAAGACCTTAGGGTATGGAAGCTTGAACCAAAAAGAAAAAGTTTCGTATCTTATTAGAACATTATTCATTGATAACATTATTAATTTTTCCTAGTTTCACAATATTTTATCATAATTTATTTATAAGTAAAAGTATGACCAGTTGGCTCGGTAACATTTAGTACATTTTTGTAAACATTATAAACAAAATCTCGTAACTAAAAACTATCATTACAAATTTTCTGAATACTAATTCTGCAATCTTTATTACTATGAATTCTATTTTTTTCTTAAATCTAAAATACCCTTGACACAACAAGAAAAACTGTGTAGGTTGAGGACAAATAACAGCGCCCCAGTAAAAGTCGCCCTACACGAGTTAAATTATTTCATAAAATATTTTTTACATTGAGTTTAAATCACACGACGAAAACGTTTTATCTATTCTGAGTAATTTTTAATGATTCTTAATGAAAAGCTTCACATTTGTAAAATGGATTATTGCAAATGACTTTATGATATTTTGATGGAATACTATATATTGGTTAATTTTGTATATATAAAATTTCATGTACAAAAATCTGCAAGAAAAAGAAGAAAATTTCGCTTGCGTCAGTTTTTATTTCCAAAATAACAAATTTTTGAGTCCGTCAAAATTGTAACAAAATGAAAAAAAAAAATGTAAAGAACGGAACAAAAGCTTCACTTGATTTTTTATAATATTGATTTTTCATTGAGAATATTTACAATGTTTTTACATTTAACTTACAATTGGAAAAACCTAATGCTAAAATAATAATCATTCCTTTTATTAATTTTTTAAACCCAAAAACGCTATCTAAAAATAAGTCACACTGAATTCAAAATAACCAGATTTCGTAATTTTGAGTCACCTGTTTTATTCTTAAAAGTATGACAAAAGAAGTATAAGTTTGTATTACAAAACACTTTACAAATAGGTATAAACTATCTAAGCAAAGCAAACACCACTATCACAAACTTCCATCACATGAAAAAAAATTGTAATTCTATCTCGCAAAAACGTATTATAGAAATGATGACAAAATCCCAAATTAAATAAGTAAGGTATTTTATCACATACACATTACTAATGCAAAATATTTAAGTTTCTTTTTACAGATCAGTTTAGGGGGTTAGCCTACTCACGAAGCTAACCTTGCATAAAAAGTACACAAAATTACTCAACAAATGCTGAATGGATTGGACAACGAGACTACTAGGAGACTATCAGTAAATATAAATAATTTTATTGACCACCAATAATTTTAACGTTCCAAAATTTTATAAAACAAATTCAAAATTTAAAACCAACTAATTTTAAGTAAAGAATAAGCAAATTTTAAACGAGTACAAAATACTAGGTTATCTATTTAAACCTCATTATACACTAAATCTTCAAAATTTTAGCAAATACTTTAAGAAATCACGTAACGACATCTCTTATTAATTTTTACAACTTTTAATTTTTTTTGAAAAATATACTCTGATTTAAGGTAACTAAAATAATCACTTTTTAAGAAACTAATTTTAGTCACACATAAATATAATAAATAGATTTTGGTCCTCGGAGTATAGAAGACTCCTCGGACTTACAAAAAAACGACTTTTAAGTCGGGAAATTGAACGATTGAACGATGTTTATCGCCAGAGACAACGATTAGACTAACCAGAATATACCTCATAATTTATTGTTTTACTTTTAACATTTGCTTTTACGAAAATACTGTAAATTTTTAATTTACTTACAGCAATTTCATTCAATACGTTAAAAATAACTTTTAACGGCTAACGCCATCTATCATTCAAAATTACAACAATAATTAATTTTACGCAACTTGAAAAAATTAACACATTAAAATATAATTTTTAAATCGTTCTTATATAATGATTTGTCCATATATCGCAACACAAACAAATTTTCGCATCAATTTATTAAAGTAACTCAGCAATCTATCCTAAATAATATACCTAAAACGACTGAAATCACATAAAAAGTGATCAAAACTTCGAAAAAGCAACGAAGTTCAAACCCTTGTTATATAATAATATAACAAAAATCCACCATGCTGTGTAAAACGATTTTTGCAGTGGCTAGTATTTGATAACAATAATCATTATTAGGGCATTTGCATAATCGTTATAGCATTGAAACCTTTTCCTCACAACCAAACTACAAATAAGTCCTAATAAACAACAGAAAAATGGACCAATGTTTGTAGATCCCTTGAAGTTATTCTATGTACTGGTATTTGGTTGTAAAGCGATCATTAGCAGACTTATACAGGAATAATCTTCATGACCTTATTACGATAGATATTAGTATTTGGTTGCCAAACAATCATTATTAGTATCGAGGATTCGTATCCTTAAAAGATACCTTTCAAAAACATGAAAATGCAATCAGATAAGTCGAATAAGGTATTAATATATTTAGGGCAGATTTCAATGAATTTTTGAAGGTGATAAAGCTTTCTGAAAAATTTAAATTTAAAATAACTTTCAAATCAAATCCAAAAGCGATTATAGGGACTAATCTTATATAACAAAATTTTTTGTACAAATACTTAATAAATTTACATGAGGTCAATTTTCTGCTTTAACTAAACGTTACGACTCTGCGACATCTATGAATTAAATATTTAATTATTAATTTTTTATACCAGTAATATACATTCAAGTGATTGACTTCACGGATTTTCTACAGTCATAACTATTTTAGCAAAAACTTTAATTTCTTTACAATTTAATTTAAAATACTTAGTTGATCTTTCGAATATAAAGTTAAAATCAAAAATAATTCAAAATTTAATAGTTAAATTGTTTAAATTTTACTAAAAACCTTACATCAGATATATTTTAACACGACATCTAACGTAGACATAAGTAATAGTATTTCCACTTTCATTGTTTGGGGCTCGAACTTCCTAAACATTGAAAACAGGCAGCAGCGGTAAACAACACCTACCAGGGTCACGTGAATAAAGTGGTATAGTGCTGGAGAGTTACTGAACGGCTCCCGTGACTGACGAATTACGAGTACGTAATGCTGTGGTACTGCCTAGTCCGAGCATTGATAGACGCATAAGACTGACAATTTATGTCTCTATCAATGTACAAATGATCTCTCGGGTTGGCCAAATGCTACTACCCTTTCTCGGAAGAAATGGTAGATATGTTGGGACCAATCGGAGAGTGACGGGCTAGATAAATACATTTGTGTGGTATTTATCGGTGAAGAAAGAGTTAGGAGTTGCACCCTACTTTCTTTGCTTAATAACACTAATCAGAGCATAACATCAAGTTCGCAAAGTAAACAAAACTATATGACAAAGTCTAAAAATAATTTTTCAAGATAAATATCAATCTAAATATTGCATTTGAGGCGTAAAATAGAATAACAACTCTAAACTCGTCCAAAGTTAACATTTAATTTTTCCAATACCATCGGAACAAGTTAAAGGTCAATAATTTCTCTAAATATAAATAATTGTCTATGAATACACTGCTTCTAACGTTGATTTTCGAATTTTGTATTGTACACTCTTTTAATTTTTAATTTAATCTCACTTTTAAGTTTATAATTTTTTGTAGATTGTCATTTAAATGTGCATTTTTATTTAGGACTTTTCCAAGACTATTTGTTGGTATAGTCTAGTCTCTAGTCTCGAACTCTCTATTTAATCCACTCAGCGAAAGCAACCATTAAAATTATGAAAGCGATTTCATACTGTACAGATTTTGTAAATAAGAACTATGCCTTTATCAACAAGCATCGATAACAATTTTAAGTTTCAATTTTCATAATTTTCCTGACATATACACTTATATCAAAATAACTTTATTTTCACTTCACTATATTTATTAAAGCAAAGTCACAAACGAATTGAATGTAATCACAATTTTAAGAGCTTAGATATATTTTGAATGAAAGCAAAATAAAATGTAGTTTAATGTTGTATCTATGTGATAAACGTACCTGAAATACCTCACGTTCTCTCCAATTTAATTTTAATTTTAACACCTTTAAGGACAAAACCAAAATATGCTTAAATATGCTATTGACAAAATAATTTCAATTTAACAACAATGCTTTTATGGAGTAAATGATTTGCCATCATACATAACGAAAAATAATGAACACATTGAAAGGCATTTTTCTTAATAATTTAAAGCCAAAATATGTTTTTAATTTATTTCTGTAATAATTCCTTCTTGAAAATAACCATTGTTTTGTAACACCCATGTATTAACAGGTCAAGTTCGCGTCAAAATAACAACATCAATTTTGTATCTAACCATCATAGTACCCGTTATACGCCAAAACGATCACGTCGTTTTCAAGAGATCATCTATTTCTATATACCCTAAAAATAATAAAAGAAATTTTGTAAAATTTTAACTTTGCCAAATTCCATCATGGCTCACCATTCAAATTACCATTTTCCATCAGATGGTTATATGAGAAAAATATAGACCAATGAAACATCAATTGGTACTGACTATACATGTAAAATAATTACACTTTTCATGTTTGCTTTGATAAGTTTATACTGCAATAGTTATCATTAGAATGAAGTACGCCGACCATCCATAATGGTTTGTAATACATATTCTAGGATCAATCTGATAAAGATATTGCCAAATTATAAGAAGGTTGTAGTAAATTAAGTTGAAATTTGACTCTTCAAGATCTTCGAGTTAATTGCAATTTATTTTGGAAGAAATTAACAAGACAACATTAAAAATCAGGCATACCTTCATTAGTGATAGTAAAGTTTTGTAATATAAACCCAACAAATAACACCATCTTTTGTTGTAAATAAGCAAGGCATATTAATTTTATGTATCATAATAACATCAATGATATTTTTTTTACAATAACACCATCAATTGTATTTTTTATTTTACCATCTAATAAAATTAATATTCATGAACATAGTTTTTTATTTCTAACCACATTAATAACATTTACTTAACAAACTAAGATTCAAATTCATTTCTTCAATCTAAAATTGATTACTAATATTAGAAAATTACTAACAACAATTTGTATATTGATTCTTTGTACTAATGTACTAAATCTAATTTTCGCATCCTAACTAACAGTAAGGTAAGAAATGTAAGTTGCTATATAAGCACCAAAAAGGAGGATACTTAAGGCACGTTTTCAAGAAACCCAATGCTGTAATGTATAAGCCGAAATAATGACATAATAATAAAAAGTGAATAATTAAATGTATGGACAAGCATTTTTATCACTTAACTCTTCGCATCAAAAATCAAATAATTTCGTATCAACAAATTTTAAACCACAAAAAGGGTCGTGAGATGTAAGGTGTTGAGACACATTCTCATAGAAACAAAGTGAGTTCAGAACCCAGTGGAAATAAATATTTATATGTACACTAACACAAATTCCTCTCTTACTAATATTAAAAACGCCCAATAATTTTATAAACAAATAACAACTTTGAAAATTATAAAATCTTGGCAAAAATTCAATTTAAAAGATAAAAGTTAAGAATTGGATATCACCACCTTAAGTTTGTAATACTCTTATACTTAATATAGATTTTTTTAAATGCTGAATAAGCTACAACCCAAAAGTAAAAGAATACACTTGAAAGAAACATCTTTGTCGCCAAGTTATCTATCAATTCACGAACTTCGAATCGACTTCATACAACTCGTTCTTAGCTCTAAAAATAGTTTATTAGGTATAAAAGATGCCAATACTTCTGTTAAGATGATTGTCAAACCCAACTTCCGTATGACGACTGGAATCCGATGAATCCAAACTGACGAATCCAGCCAAGACCCGAAAGATTCCCATACCAAACCAAATCAAGATGAACAATGATGAAACAATTGGAAATTTAAATATATTTATTATTGTTTGATGTTCACACAGATTCAAATTTATTTTGTTTTACAAAGAAGTTTTTGTAATTATTATCAAGCTAATCTATTTTAGTATTCGCTCACAATATACTACGTAAACTCCGTACATCGTAAGCAAATAGATGCGAATAGAGTGAATATAGAATGAAATTCTATAATTCTGATAATAATTTTATTATTTTCAATTCTTTCAAATAATCTAGATAGAAACTCGCAAAAACTTCCAACAAGCAAACATTTTCAGTTAAGCTTCTCTTTGACCTATTTTGAGACAAAAGACTTTATGTTAGTAGTAAAACATCAATCTAAGAATGTCCCTGACATCTTATCTTAACAAAAGTCTAAAGCTCAAAAAGACAAAGCTAAGCTTCTAACTCGTTTTTTATGCAAATTCAAAGCAATAGTCACACCCATCTAAAGGGGTATAAAAAGACTCCCAATCTTTTATCCCCAGTTCAGTCTTATTTCCACTCTCGATAAAGTAACATATTAGTTCAGTTCCATTTTATTCTTAGTACCGTTAAGAACTAGTTCAGAATATTTTCATATTACTAAAGTTTGTGCACTATAAGACAATTTTCTAGACTTAGAATATTTGTAAGTAAAACTTATTATTTGTGTGTTAACCTCTAACAACTCTGAAATACAAGAACTATTTTTCTATCCAAACTGATTGTTTTATTTCTCTAACTATTAGTCAGGGGAATAATTCTTATCGGATATCACTGATTATCTTTATCATTTAGAAGTCTTGGAAATATGAAATATTTAGGAACTCTAATTTTCTCCTGAAAATCAGGTTTTATAAGAATTTCTAATCATATTACCTCAATTTTTTATTTTTTTCTTTCTTAATACTTTTATTTAATTCGAGGAAAAATCCTCAATTTTTCTTTCTACTTTAAAAGAATTTTTTTCCTTTTTTTTGTAACTCAAAAGAACAAGTAACGAAAATAAATCTCACACATAAAATAAATCTTGCAAGATAAAAATAATTTTTTTACCGAATTCAAACATAAAAGTAAGAAAGATTTTTTTTGTAAATTACTCCTAAGTGGGAAAGATAAAAAGTGATTTGGATTAACAAAGACACAAATTTTTCAAATTGAAAACTTTAAATAATTCCAATGGGAATTTTTCAGAGAATTATCACACACTTGTATAACAGACAATACAATCTAACAACAGATAGTCTAAAATTATACAAACACGATCTGTATGATGCGAACTACCCTAACCCACATCATACACACGAAACACATTTCTTTCCGATTTTGATAAGTGCATGTTTTTGTAACGATTGTGGAACTCTTGTTGTAAAAAGTATCAAGTCAGATCATAGGCTAGAAATAGCACCTGACGCAATTTACGCTTTCCCAGCAGACAAAGTAAAAAGAGTTGTCACAGTTTTAGAAAATTCTGAAGACATTGTTGAACTCATTAGAAAACTTGTAATTAAAGAATAATTTTTTTTCTAAAATCTTTTCAAAATTTTTAAATATTTTTTTAACAAAGTAAAATATTTTTTTGAAATTCTCTTATATCTTTCGTCAATTGTGTGTTTAAAATTTTTAATTTCAAATTGAAGTCTCATATAGATAGGATTGGTTTTATTAAAATCTGTGTTGTGCTGTGCAGAGCAGGCGATAAAGGAGACCTGGGTGACGGGTTTTCCCTAAGCAGAGTAAGACCTTCACAGTGCTAGGCTTGATCTTTTATCTTCCGTAATTAGTTTCGAGTAGTTTGGTAAGGAAATTAACCCATTTCCCGGTCGCACGCACTGCCTATGGTGTGGAGCTCCGGCCATTAACTAAGGACGGAATAAGGGAAGATAAAAGGTTCCGAAAGCTCAAAACCTCAACACTCTCTCGCGGTTTAGAATTTCTCGTAGACAATCGTTTAGTAGTATTAGCTGTAGTAAACGATTGTAATAATATTTGCGTTTTATGTATAGAGAGTGTTAGGAAGCCATTCCGCATGTTAACCAAATGTAACTGTTAGGACGGCAACCCCGTCTATTCACTTCTAAGATTTTCTAACAACATTAGGGTGATTCTATCGCCAACTACTTTTGACCCACTAACACAACAAAAATCCTTAAAACAAAAAGGCCATCGGAGGCTAGCCGAGTTACAAAGTATCTCCATACTCCTCCAGCTAAGGTCATAACTGCTAAGTTCCTGCCATAATAGCTAGAAATTGCGGCGTAGGAATGGAAACAGATTTTGATACAAACACATCAGGCGTGTCGGCTGAGACCACTGCCACAAATGAGACAATTAGAAACACTGACTCGTATAGAGAGGAACAGACAATGTCTGACACAACAAATAGTCCAAGTAAATACACACAAAGGTCAGAGACGAATACTGCCAGGTCAGTTTCGCCCTCGAACCTCTCTGAAGCGACGAAAAATCTAAGAATGCCTGTAAAAGACGATATAATGGAGAACATTATAAAAGATTTTAGCATCAAAATTGACATTGCCAAACTTAGAAAACAAAAACGGAAAGAATCACGACACAAATACACAACCAGATCTAAAAAGGGTACAACAAAATATCCCATAAAAACCCCACCCGAGGTCCCACCCACACCAGACACTGAACCACTAGAGGAGGACACTGAAGGGGAAGAGGATAGAGACCCTTTAGCTAATCTCACAAAAGAGGAGCTCTATATCTTAAGAAAAGAATACGACAATTTAATTGACAAAACCCCATTTATTAGAAACCCCAGCCAACCAGGTGAAACAGCTGAGCAAAAAGCTCAAAGGGAACTCTTACAACCCGACTTAAGGAAAATAAGATCGGGTCAAGCCAATATCACAGAGGAAGATATTATGAGGGAATCATTTAAAAACTTTTTGACCCTCAAAGTGGAGGAAAAAGTTGCTAGGTCACAACAAAATACCCCACAAAAACCCATTTTCACAGAAACAACACCTCCCAAAACACCACAAAAATCACCTGAAAAACCTACACAAAACCAAGGGGCCACAAATACTAATGAAGAAATTCCCACGAAAATAAAAGAAACACCCCAACCCACGGTTCCACCCAATAGTGTAGCGTCGACCCCACCAGAGGATATAACCATCACAAGATGTCAAACAATCGATGGTTACCTCTTTGAATTTAACCAAGAATTACAAACACGACATAGTACACAACTATGGGAGGAATATTCGGTTTACAAAAGTAAATTTCACCCAGAGGGTCGTCGTTCATATCTTGAATGGAAATTTGAAATTAAATTTCCAAAAGGCCAAAGAGATATTAACTATCTCTACATGAAATATCTGGAATACACCCCAGATGCAATCATGTTCATTAATTTTCAAAATGAGCCAGAAAAAGATAACAAACGACAAATCCAAGCCCAATTTTTCAAACACCTCTTTGTTCGATTTGAGGAATATGAGGATTATAAAGATGCTCATGTTGGATTCCTCAATTATGTCGCATTAGAAAACAAACAACGAGTTTTCACAGAAGAAAGACAAGTAGCCTATATAGACTACTGTTCGTTCATCAAACATTTTAAACCGTTTGATGTTGAAACGTTCATGATTATTTTCCCTGAAAACGATAAGTTTCTGAATTCTATGTATGAAGAATACTTAGACTACAATAAAAACGAACACCCAAATAACATTGAAACTTATTGGGGATGGAAGAAAACCCTCCAAAAAAGATACAAAAAGAAAACCCCAAGTGAAATAGACAGAGAAAATTTACTTCACGAAAAGTATGAAAAATACTTAGAAGAGTTTGATAAAAGAAATGACCCTGAAGAACACTTAATGAGTGAAGACGAATTCATTGAACAATATGAAGAATTCGAAAAGATAGAAAAACGTAGAGAAAGAGAACAAACAGGGGCTTACCGCTTAAATGAAGAAATTAAAGCGGAACAAACAAAACGAAAATTGAGTGAAATCAATCAAGCTAACAAAGCTATTAACGAAACACTCAATAACCCTACAGACAAAAACCTTCCAAAAATCAAACTAACCAAAGAACAATTTGCCCAATACATCAAAGATATTGGACATCTTAAAAGCCCACCAAAATCAAAAATAGAAAAAGTCAAAAGTGAAGTATCAGCACATGTTTCTCACATGTTATATGAACTTCAAAAAGTCACAGATATGTGTGCGGAAAATGGCATAGCCATTGATGTTGAATATCCCCAAAAACCGTTAATCAAAGGAATGGGCCCAAAACAAATAGCCTATTCAATGATCACGAAATACTTCAAAGAAGACCCTGAGTATGATCAACGTCAGAAAGAAATGACGGAATTAGAACTCAGACAGATTAAACAAAGATCAGAGGAAGCTCGAAATGTACCTCTACCACCAAGTAGTGACATATGGCCACCATTAATTGAAAATCCACTTAAAGAAAAACATGATTACGAACATCAAAGTAAACCCAAAGTAGCTAGGAAACTGGATTACGGGAACGAAGCCCCAAGACCACCACCAGTTTATAGGCAACAGGCCATTAGACAAACACCTCAAAATCAACCTCCAATTGAACAAAACTATTCAATGGAAGGTGAAAAGAAAACTGATCACTACGAAAAGTATCAACAAAGAAAGCGTCAGAAAAAAGAACCTTACGCTTTCGAAACTCAAATGAAAAAGAAATCTGAAGCTCATGAAAAATACCTTCATGAGAGACGACTTCAAAGACAAAAGAAATACTTGGATAGTTTAGACAGATATAAAAAGAAGTATATCGACAAAAGACCAGACGGTACATATACTTTGAGCGACTATCTTACAAGTAGCGAAAGTGAAACTGAAACCGAATACACTGAATTTAGTTTTAGTGAAATTCACACCCAAGCTTCAAACAAATATCGAGAATCGATATTAAAAGAACACCCTCACCTGAAGCCAAAACCAGGTGAAGACCCTGAAGCAAGGGCGGCCAAAGAAACAGCTATAAAATTCATAGCAGAACACGCCCAAGCAGAACTTAAAGCTACTCATAACTGGAATCAAGCCAGGACTTATGAGGAACTTTATGAACAAACGGCAAAAGAAGGCCTTTACAAACCAATCATTAGCACGACTAATGACAAAAAGCTAAAACTAAAATCGCCACAAGAACAACAATTAACTCTAATCAGAGAAAACGCAGCAAACCACA
>Ga0078972_1006714_pt1 | contig 26785 bp, 21 predicted proteins | sample YelNatPaOPGAMG01_FD_67568 | JGI IMG/M metagenome (GOLD analysis project Ga0078972, IMG submission 67568) | Hot spring thermophilic microbial communities from Obsidian Pool, Yellowstone National Park, USA - OP-RAMG-01 (SPADES assembly) (version 2) | ecosystem: Environmental > Aquatic > Thermal...
GGCTGGGCCTCCCGGAACCGCTGCTGGACGTCACGGCAGAGCGGGTAGACCAACAGCAGCTTGCGGGCGGAGCCATCCGCTTGGTGACAGCGGCCCATCCGGCCTCGCACTTGCGTTTGGACCGCCAGCATCCAGTTGGCGACCCCACAGCAGGTCCCGGCGAAGCGCTGGCCGTCCACCAGGGTCTCCAGCAGCGCCTGGCAGCCACAGCGGCGCCATTCCGTGCGGAGAGGGGTGGGCGGTGGGCGTCGGCCTTCAACCCGGGAGTTTAACAGTCGCCCGGCACGGTTTCCTGTTTGCTGAACCCATTTGAATTCAACACATTGCCCGTGTCTCTGCCCCGTCGAACAGGGCCGAAACATTACGTTGTTGCACTTGAGGAGCCAAACGTTTTCTCGAAGTTCCTCCCACGCTGTTCGTTAACGCCGCACCCCGGCCGCAAGTGCGCAAACGCCTGGGGCTTCGCGGGTTCCGGGTCTCTCTGTTTCGAGCGCCGTTCCCCTTGGGCCGCCAATCTTGCGCCTTTCCCACACCACCGGAGGCCGTTTCTCTCGGTCTCTGCCCGGATTCTCTGAGTTGGTTAACAGCGGCGCACGATCGACCTACCCCAAATCGGACAACTTCCACACTTCCGGCGTACATAGTTAACGAGACCTGCCAGACAGCGCGTTGACCGCGCGGCGGAGATGGCTGTGGGTGGTCCATAAGGAGACCGCTCGTGCCACGCCCCGATCCAGCGCTCGAAGACGCCATCCGGGAGATCGCCGCCCTGCTCGCCGAGGCTTATCTGCGCCTACTTCTTGGCCGACCCGGAGTTGACTTCCCCGAGACAAAGAGCCCTCATGTGACTGGTGGTTAACGCCATGCAAGATGAGACCACGCGCATCCACGAGGAGATCGAGAGCCTGCGCCAGATGAGCGTCAGGCAGCTCAAGGAGAAGTACCGCGAGGTGTTCGGCGAGGAGACGCGCTCGAACCACAAGCAGTTCCTGTTCCGGCGCATCGCCTGGCGCATCCAGGCCAACGCCTGGGGCGGCCTGTCCGAGCGCGCCCGCCAGCGCGCGCTCGAGATCGCCAACGACGCCGACCTGCGCATCCGCGCGCCCAAGAACTTCCTGAAAGAGCAAACCGACGAGCGCCGCACCGCCGAGGCCTACATCTCGCCTACAGCAGATCCGCGACTGCCGCTGCCGGGCACCCGGCTGGTCCGGCGCTTCCGGGGCAAGGACCTGGTGGTGCTGGTCCGCCAGGACGGCTTCGAGTACGAGCGCCGGCTCTACCGCTCGCTCAGCGCCGCCGTGCGCGCCGCCACGGGCACACCCTGGAACGGCTTCGCCTTCTTCGGCCTGGGCCACAGACCAGGGAGGGGACGTGGCGAACGGGAATAACGGGACGGCGCTGCCGCCGAAGCCGGTCCGCTGCGCCATCTACACGCGCAAGTCCACCGAGGAGGGCCTGGACCAGGCCTTCAACTCCCTGGACGCCCAGCGCGAGGCGGCCGAGGCCTACATCCGCAGCCAGGCAAGCGAGGGCTGGACGGCGCTCCCCACCCAGTACGACGACGGCGGCTACACCGGCGCCAACATGGACCGCCCGGCCCTCAAGCGCCTGTTGGCGGACGTCCAGGCCGGCAAGGTGGACTGCGTGGTGGTCTACAAGGTCGATCGCCTGACCCGCTCGCTGTTCGACTTCGCCCGGATCATCGAGGTGCTGGACAAGCACGGCGCCAGCTTCGTCGCCGTCACCCAGCAGTTCAACACCACCACGTCGCTCGGGCGGCTGACGCTCAACATCCTGTTGTCGTTTGCGCAATTCGAGCGCGAGATCATCAGCGAGCGCACGCGCGACAAGCAGATCGCGGCCCGCAAGAAGGGCCAGTGGACGGGCGGGCGCCTGATCCTCGGCTACGATCTGGACCCCCGCGGCGGCCGGCTGGTCGTCAACCCGGAGGAGGCCGAGCGAGTGCGGGCGATCTTTAACTGGTACCTCGAAGGCGAGCCGGTCGCCCGGATCGTGGAACGCTGCGCCGGCCTGGGCTGGCGCAACAAGCAGTGGACCACCCGGGAGGGCAGGGCCGCAGGCGGCTACGCGCTGAGGAAGTGCCACATCTACCACATGCTCGCCAACCCGCTCTACACCGGCCGCGTGCGAGCCGACGGCGAGTTGCACCGGGCCGAGCACGAGCCGATCATCGACGAGCGGACCTTCGAGCTGGTGCAGGAGAAACTCAAACAGAACGCGCCCGCACGCGACAACCCGCACCGGCGGCGGACGGAGGCCCTGCTGCGCGGGCTGATCTACTGCGCCGCGTGCGGCTCGGCTATGTACCCGACCTACTCGACCAACGGACGCCGTCAATATCGCTACTACATCTGCGTCCGCTCAACGGGGGCGAAGGACGGCTACTGCGTGACCCGCGCGGTCTCGGCGCCGGCCGTCGAGGAGGCGGTCATTGAGAGCATCCGCCGTTTCGCCATGGCGCCGGAGGTGATCGAGGGCTGCGCCCGTGCGGCGCGGCAGCGGGTGGCTGAGGATCTCGCCCGGCTGCGCGAGGAGCTTCAGGAGGTGAACGCCCGGGTCAAGAACTGGAAGTCGCAGATCGCCCGGATGCGGGCTCCCGACCCCGAGCGCCAGGTCGCCCTGCGCGAGCAGATCGCCGCCGGCGAGGCCAGGACCTCGGAGGTCCGCAAGGAGATCCTGCGCCTGGAGAAGCTCCGGCTGGACGAGAAGGCCATGCGCGCCGAGGCGGGCGGCTTCGACCGGCTCTGGAAGGTCATGATCCTGGAGGAGCAGATCCGGTTCGTGCGGCACCTGGTGGAGAAGGTCGGCTACGACGGCCGCGCCGGGAAGGTCCGGGTGAGCTTCAAGTCATCGGGAATCAAGGCGTTGTGCCAGAAAGGAATTGCCGGATGAACCCTGACGCGTCGAACCGCGAAGTTGAGGTCCCGATCGAGCGGCGAAGGCTCCCCCACCGCCTCCGGCGCGCCGACGACCCCGCGACGCCGCCTGCGCCCCGCATCCCGCGCATCACGCGCCTGATGGCTTTGGCCATCAAGTTCGACGAGATGATCCGCCGCGGCGAGGTGCGCGACTACGCCGAGCTGGCCCGCCTGGGCCACGTCTCCCGCGCCCGCATCACCCAGATCATGAACCTGCTCAACCTGGCGCCGGAGATTCAGGAGGCGTTGTTATTCGCAAACGCAGGCCCGAACCCCCGGCTGCCGATTACTGAGCACGACCTCAGGGAGATTGCTCGCTCGGTGGCCTGGGAGGATCAGATTCTCCGTTTTCAACCCTGACAGCGCGCTTGACAGGGCGCTCCCGACTTGATATAGCTTGTGACTTATCATCCACTATGAATTGGATCTGGCGAGACCGCCAGCCGGGAGGCGCTTCGTGAACAAACACCGCGGGACAGCTCAACTGGTCCGAGAACTGCGCCGGCGGCTCGGTCTCACCCAGGAGAAGATGGCGGCACGGCTCGGCGTGACGTTCCCGACGATCAACCGTTGGGAGAATGGCCGCGCAAAGCCCTCGCCCCTTGCGCTCAAGCAGATCGAAGATCTGCTAGTGGGACTTGGCGAGAGCGGCCAGGACTTGCGAGCCAAGTATTTTCCCGAGGAGAGGATTTGACATGGCCACCCAAGCCAATGGTTCAACCTTGGGCTTTGAGAAAGACTTGTGGCGCGCCGCCGACGCGCTCCGCTCGAACATGGACGCCGCCGAATATAAGCACGTCGTTCTCGGCCTGATCTTTCTGAAGTACATCTCGGACGCCTTCGAGGAGCACCGCGCCAAACTCGAAGCTGAGCGTGCAAAGGGCGCAGACCCAGAAGATCCCGACGAGTACCGGGCGGCGAGCGTGTTTTGGGTCCCCAGGGAGGCCCGCTGGTCCCACTTAAAGGCTAATGCCAAGCAACCGTCCATCGGAAGGATCGTGGACGACGCTATGCTGGCCATCGAGCGCGACAACCCATCGCTCAAAGGCGTGTTGCCGAAAGACTACGCCCACCCGCGCCTGGACAAGCAGCGCCTCGGGCAGTTGATTGATCTGATCGGCAACATCGGCCTCTGTGACAAGGAGCATCGTGGCAGGGACATCCTGGGCCGGGTTTACGAATACTTCTTGGCCCAGTTCGCCAGCGCCGAGGGCAAAAAGGGCGGCCAGTTCTACACCCCCCGCTGCGTAGTGCAACTCTTGGTCGAGATGCTGGCGCCGTACAGGGGGCGCGTCTATGACCCGTGCTGCGGCTCCGGCGGCATGTTCATTCAGTCCGTCAAGTTCGTCGAAGCCCACGCCACCGGCAACGGCAATGGGGGCAAAGCCCGGGGCGATATCAGTATATACGGCCAGGAGAGCAACCACACGACCTGGCGCCTGGCCAAGATGAACCTCGCAATCCGGGGCATCGAGGCCAACCTTGGCCCCGAGCACGCCGACAGCTTCCACCGCGACCTCCACCCGGACCTGAAAGCCGACTACATCCTCGCGAACCCGCCTTTCAACGATAGCGACTGGCGCGGCGATTTGCTGAAGAACGACGTGCGCTGGAAGTATGGCGTGCCGCCGGCTTCGAACGCCAACTTCGCCTGGGTGCAGCATTTCATTCACCACTTGGCGCCCACAGGACTCGCCGGGTTCGTCCTGGCCAACGGCTCGATGTCGTCCACCCAATCCGGCGAAGGGGAGATCCGGAAGAACATCGTCGAGGCGGACCTGGTGGACTGCATGGTGGCTCTGCCCGGGCAGCTTTTCTACTCGACGCAAATCCCCGTCTGCCTTTGGTTCATCGCGCGTGACAAGAGGGACCGGCGGTTCCGCGACCGGCGCGGCGAGACGCTGTTCATTGATGCGCGCAAGATGGGCCGCATGGTAGATCGGGTTCACCGCGAGCTGACCGAGGAAGACATCCGCAAGATCGCCGACACCTACCACGCTTGGCGCGGAGATAAGGACTGCACAAAGAAGTACAAGGACGTGCCAGGGTTCTGCAGGTCGGCCACGATCGAGGACATCCGCAAGCACAACTACGTGCTGACGCCCGGCAGGTATGTAGGCACAGCGCGTGAGGAAGAGGATGACGAGCCCTTCGACCAAAAGATGGCGCGCCTCACGGCGCAGTTGCGCGAGCAGATGAAGCAGGCCGCCAAGCTGGATAAAGTCATCTGGGCGAATCTGGAGGATATCGGGTATGGTGGGTGAGTGGCAATTTAAACGCTTAGGTGAAGTTGCAACAATCAACCCTGATGCAATAGGGCCTGATTGGCCGTATGCGCATATCCGCTACATTGACATTTCGTCCGTAGGGGTGGGGCGGATAGATACTCCTCCACAGTGGATGAAGATCTCTGATGCTCCGAGCCGCGCCAAGCGACTTGTGCGCAAGGGCGATACCGTACTCTCAACCGTCAGACCGAATCGACGCTCAATGTTCTTCGCTTCCCAGCCAGGGGACGATTGGGTAGTATCTACTGGCTTCGCTGTCCTGCGGCCGAACACCAAGCTCGTCGCCCCCCGTTTCCTATACGCCTGCGTTTTCAACCCAGCCTTTACAGCTTATTTGGTGGCCAGAGAAAAGGGTGCAGCATATCCGGCAGTATCTCCTGAAGATATCGCCAACGCCGAAATTCCCTTCCCCCCGCTGAAGGAGCAGCGGGCCATCGCCTGCATTCTTGGCTCGCTGGATGACAAGATCGAGCTGAACCGGCGGATGAACCGGACGCTGGAGGAGATGGCGCGGGCGATCTTCAAGAGCTGGTTCATTAACTTCGACCCGGTGCGCGCCAAGGCCGCCGTCCGGCGCGAACACCCCAAGTGGACCGACGAACAAGTCAGCCGCGCCGCCTGCCCCAACCTCAAACCCGAAATCGCCCGCCTCTTCCCCGACAGCTTCGTGGACTCCGAACTGGAAAAGGTTCCGGAGGGATGGCAGCCTCGTCCGCTGCCAGCGATCATACACGTCAACCCGCCCCGATGGATCACGAAGGGCACACTGGCTCCATACCTTGACATGGCTAACATGCCAACTCAGGGGCCATCGCCCGATCGTTGGGTGATGCGGGAGGTCGGTTCGGGAATGAAGTTCACAAACGGCGACACGTTGGTGGCACGGATCACGCCTTGTCTGGAAAACGGCAAGACGGCTTATGTTGACTTTCTGCCTGATGGCGACGTGGGTTGGGGATCAACTGAGTACATCGTACTTCGACCCAAAGGTGAGATCCCGCCCTTGTTTGCGTATCTACTGGCGCGAACGGAGGACTTTTGCACGTTCGCCATTCACCAGATGACAGGTTCAAGCGGCCGGCAGCGGGTTCCGGCAGCAAGTCTCGAAAAGTACTTAATCATCACTCCAGAAACTGATTCTCCTCTTTTCAAGCATTTTGGCGCTCTCGCCTCGCCGATGTTTGACCGAATCAGGGAAGCAGCAAGGGAATCCCGCACCCTCGCCGCCCTTCGCGACACCCTGCTGCCAAAGCTCGTTTCAGGCGAATTGCGAATCAAGGACGCTGAACGCATCGTCGCGAGGTGCGCCGGATGAAACGGGAGACCCGGCTGCTCCTCGAAAAGGCGGGCGATTCACTTGTCCTGTCAATCGAGCTGTTTAACCGCCCATATGAGCGTGGGCGCGCCAGCGCAACGTTGATTCTCTTGGACCACGCGTTCGAGATGCTGATGAAAGCAGCGATCATACATCGGGGCGGCAAGATTCGGGAACCACGGGAGACGGAGACCATCGGTTTCGACAAATGCGTGCGGCGTTCGTTTACGGATGGCCGGATCAAGTACCTCGAAGAGGAACAGGCCCTCCTGCTGCAGACCATCAACGGACTCCGCGACGCTGCACAACATCATTTGCTCGACATTTCAGAAGGGCAGTTATACATCCACCTTCAAGCTGGTGTAACTCTCTTCAGAGATCTGCTGCGGAAAGTCTTCGGGCAAGAATTGAACACTCAACTCCCCGCACGCGTACTGCCGGTATCGACTGTTGCTCCTACCGGCTTGGCAACTCTCTTTGATGCGGAGGTAAGCGAGATCAAGAAACTTCTCGCACCGCAAAAACGCCGGCGGATCGAAGCCCTTGCTAGGTTGCGACCTCTGGCGATTCTTAATTCGGCTCTCCAAGGCGAGAAAGGCCAGCCTGGCGACGCCGAGCTTCGAAAGATTGCCCAGTCCTTGCGAAAAGTTCAATCTTGGGAGGACGTGTTCAAGGGAGTGGCCGCGATCGAAATCAAGACAGACGGGCAAGGCCCGTCTCTCTCCCTCCGACTTTCAAAGAAAGAAGGTATTCCGATCCAGCTTGTCCAAGAAGGAACGCCGGGCGCTGCCGTCGTGGCGGTGAAACGGGTAAATGAGCTCGACTTCTACAGTCTGGGAGCGAAGCAGCTTGCGGAGAAAGTGGGACTCAATCAGCCAAGGACATTAGCTGTCGTCGATCACCTTGGCATACGGCAAAAACCTGATTGCTACAAGGAATTCAAGCTTGGAACCCAAACCCATAAACGATACTCTCCCAACGCAGTAAACCTCATAAAGGAGAGCAGGCCGACACTCGACATAGACGGGATCTGGCGTAACTATTGCGCAACCCGTAGGAAGAGACGGAAATGAGTGGTCCGTCCTTCACCGAATCCGTTGTCGAGCAGGCCGCGCTGGCGTGGCTGGAAAGCCTCGGCTATACGATCCTCGCCGGCCCGGAGATCGCCCCCGGCGAGCTCGGGGCCGAGCGCCATGATTACGGCCAGGTCGTGCTCGAAACCAGGCTGCGCCAAGCACTCGAGCGGCTGAATCCGGCATTGCCCGGCAGCGCGATTGACGAGGCGTTCCGCAAGCTCGTGCGTCCGGAATCCCCGTCTCTCGTCGCCAACAATCACGCGTTCCACCAAATGCTCATTGAGGGCGTTCCGGTGGAGCTCGAACGCGAAGGAGCGCCGCACGGCTACCAGCCGGTTCAGGTGATCGATTTCGAGTCCCCGGAAAACAACGACTTCCTGGCCGTCAATCAGTTCACCGTCGTGGAAAATCGCCGGGAACGGCGCCCGGACATCGTGTTGTTTGTGAACGGCTTGCCTCTGGCGGTCCTCGAGCTGAAGAACGCCGCCGATGAGAGCGCCACGCTGCTGTCCGCGCTTAACCAACTGGAGACTTACAAGCACGACATCCCTTCCTTGTTCACCTTCAACGAGGCGCTTGTGATCTCCGACGGGGTCGAAGCTCGCATCGGGACGCTTACAGCCGGCCGCGAGTGGTTCCTGCCTTGGCGCACCATCGAGGGCGAATCGCTGGCGCCCCCGGAAATGCCCGAGATGGAGGTGCTGCTGAAGGGCGTCTTCGAGAAGCGCCGGTTCCTGGACCTGATCCGCTACTTCATCGTGTTTGAAGACTGCGGCGGCGGAAACCTCGTAAAGAAGATGGCGGGCTACCACCAGTACCACGCAGTGAACCTGGCGCTGGAATCCACGTTGCACGCGGCCGGGGTCCATGGGGACAAACGCGCCGGTGTGGTCTGGCACACGCAGGGATCGGGCAAGAGCTTGACGATGGCCTTCTACGCCGGCCGGGTTGTACAGCACCCGGCCATGGAGAATCCCACGCTTGTCATCATTACGGACCGCAACGATCTGGATGACCAGCTCTACGGCACGTTCGCGCGCTGCCATGAGCTGTTGCGGCAGCAGCCCGTCCAGGCGCAAGGCCGGGCCCATCTTCGGGAGCTGCTCAGGACGGCCTCCGGCGGCGTAGTGTTCACGACGGTGCAGAAGTTCTTCCCCACCGAAGGCGAGGATCAGCACCCGCTGCTGTCCGACCGGCGGAACATCATAGTCATCGCTGATGAGGCGCACCGCAGTCAGTACGACTTCATCGACGGCTTCGCACGGCACATGCGCGACGCGCTGCCCAATGCCTCCTTCATCGGGTTCACTGGGACGCCCATCGAGCTGGAAGACAAGAACACCCGGGCCGTCTTCGGCGACTATGTCAGCATCTACGACATCGAGCGGGCGGTGAAGGATGGCGCCACGGTGCCCATCTACTATGAAAGCCGCCTCGCCATGCTGGCCTTGGACGAGAGCGAGAAGCCGAAGCTGGACGAGGAGTTCGAGGAGCTGACTGAAGGCGAGGAGATTGAACACAAGGAGCGGCTGAAGACCAAGTGGGCTCAACTGGAAGCCTTGGTGGGCACCCAGAAGCGGATCGCGGCGATTGCGCAGGATCTGGTGAGTCATTTCGAGCGGCGCTTGGAGGTGATGGAGGGCAAAGCGATGGTGGTTTGTATGAGCCGGCGCATCTGCGTGGCGCTCTACGACGCCATTGTCAAGCTTCGGCCCGGCTGGCACCACGAGGATGACGAGAAAGGCTCCATCAAGATCGTCATGACGGGCGCAGCTTCCGATCCGCCCGAGTGGCAGCCACACATCCGCACGAAGCAGCGGCGCGAAGGCTTGGCCGCCCGGTTCAAGGACCCCAAAGATCCTTTTCAAATCGTCATCGTGCGCGACATGTGGCTGACGGGATTTGATGTGCCGTGCCTGCACACGATGTATCTCGACAAGCCGCTGCGCGGGCACGGGCTGATGCAGGCGATCGCGCGGGTGAATCGCGTGTTCCGGGACAAGCCGGGCGGCCTCGTAGTGGATTACCTGGGTCTGGCTCACGAACTCAAGCAGGCGCTAGCCAACTACACCGAAAGCGGCGGCAAGGGCCGGACTGCCATCGATCAGGGGGAGGCCGTCGACCTGATGCTCTCGAAATACGAAGTTTGCTGCGCGATGTTTCACGGCTTCGACTGGTCCGAGTGGAAGGCAGTGTCGCCGCAACAGCGCCTGTCCGTTCTGCCTGCCGCGCAAGAACACATTTTGAAGCAGAAGGACGGAAGGAACCGCTTCGTGAAAGCGGTCGGCGAGTTATCCAAGGCCTTCGCACTGGCCGTACCGCATGAGAAGGCTCTCGCGATCAGGGATGACGTGGCTTTCTTCCAGGCGGTCCGAGCGGTCCTGACAAAGGGCGCCAGCGGCGGCGGCCGCAGCCCGGAGGATCTCGAACTTGCCATCCGCCAGATCGTCTCGCGCGCGGTGGCATCGGAGGGAGTGATCGACATTTTCGCGGCTGCCGGGCTGAAGAAGCCAGATATCTCCATCTTGTCGGATGAGTTCCTCACGGAAATCCGGGGCATGCCGCACAAGAACCTGGCTGTGGAGATGCTTCGCAGGCTTCTGGAGGGAGAGATCCGGACCCGGAGCCGAAAGAATATCGTACAGGGCCGCGCCTTCTCTCAGCTTCTGGAAGAGGCGATCCGGCGATACCAGAATCGGGCCATCGAAACGGCGCAGGTCATTGAAGAGCTGATTGCCCTGGCCAAACAGATCCGTGAGGCCGACCGGCGGGGTGAAAAGCTGGGTCTGACCGAGGATGAAATCGCCTTCTACGACGCGCTGGAAGTCAACGACAGCGCCGCGAAGGTGCTGGGGGATGAAACGTTGCGCACGATCGCCCAAGAACTGGTGCGCACGGTTCGCGAAAACGTGACCATCGATTGGACCGTCCGCGAGAACGTGCGCGCTCAGATGCGGGTCATGGTCAAGCGCATCCTCCGGCGATATGGCTACCCGCCGGACAAACAGGCACGGGCCACGGAGCTTGTGCTGGAACAGGCGGAGGTGCTCTGCCGCGATTGGGCCGAACAAAGCGCTCGGGTGTAAAATAAGATCTGGGTTAGTTGGGCCCTCAAAGGTCGGCCCACGGTGGGCACGTATAACATGGCTTACGCAACCCAGCAGCTAAAAAAGATTTACGACCGGACCTCCGGGAACTGCCACATTTGCGGTAAGAAGCTTTCGTTCAAGAACTACGGACGGCCGGGCACGAAGGGCGCATGGCATGTGGACCACTCCCGGCCGCGCGTGAAAGGCGGCACCGACCACGGGAACAATCTCTACGCCGCCTGCATCGCCTGCAACTTGGAAAAGTCCACTGTGAACTCTCGGACGGCGCGCGCATGGTATGGCAGGCGAAAGGCCCCGCTTTCTCGTGAGCGCAGGGCTTCGGCCAGGAAGTTTGCCGCCATAGTAGGTGGGCTTCTTGGTGCGGTGGTTGGCGCCCTGGTGGGTCCCGGGGGAGCCGTAGCTGGCGCAGGCGGCGTCGCTCGTGCGGGCGGCGTGGAAGATGAACTACAAGGTGGGCATGGCACGGTTCCGGCAGATCGCCGCATGGCTGGAGCACGACTGGCCCGACGCAGCGGCGGCGCTGCTGGAAGGCCTGGAGGAATGCTTCACCATCAACCGGCTGAACGTGCCGCCGTCACTGCATCGGTGTCTGGCGACCAGCAACATCGTGGACAATCCGCATTCCGGCGTGCGCGAGCGCACGCACCGCGTCTGCCGGTGGCAGCCGGGCATGGCCGCGCGATGGTCGGCGGCAGCGTTTTTGGAAATTGAGAAGTCGTTCCGAAAAATTATGGGCTACCGGGATCTGTGGGCCCTGAAGGCGATCCTGGATGGATTGCAGCCAGCCACCGGGCAGGCGGTGGCGTAAACTGACAATGAACCGCCGCGCAACTTTCCACGGCCGATGGGACACCGTCCACCATTTTGGGCGATGCACTCGTCCGGCTGCTTTTCCCCACGCCAGTTGACTTCCCCGAGACAGAGAGCCCTCATGTGACTGGTGGTTAACGCCATGAAAGATGAGACCAAGCGCATCCACGAGGAGATCGAGAGCCTGCGCCAGATGACCACCGCACAGCTCAAAGAGAAGTACCGCGAGGTGTTCGGCGAGGAGACGCGCTCGAATCACAAGCAGTTCCTGTTCCAGCGCATCGCCTGGCGCATCCAGGCCAACGCCTGGGGAGGCCTGTCCGAGCGCGCGCGCCAACGAGCGCTCGAGATCGCCAACGACGCCGACCTGCCTTGCGCAGCTTTCATTGAGTGAACATAGAAGGAGTCGCCGCGGCATTCGGCGTGGTGGCTTTAGTCGACGGTGGCGTTCCTCAGCGAACTTGTTCCCCCGGAATCGCAGCCGGGATCATGCCGGCACTCCCGGCAGCGCAGAGCTTTATCTCTTGATCTCTTGGACTTGGGGCGCACTGTCCCGTTGCTGTCCAGTGCAGCTTTTTCTAGAAGTAATACCGGCCCGGTCTTCAGCCTCGATTTAGCTAGGACAACCGCACAGTCGAAGCTCGACCGCTCCAGACCTTTCAATCCCGGCTGAAGGACGTGGCGACAATCGACGTGGCGACAATCATCAAGGACCGCTTTTAATCCGGCCTGAGGGGGGCCCCGGCCTTTGACACTATTCCGCTCCCTTACCCGCTGAGCAATATGCCAGGAAAGCACTCAGGGTGATGCTGCGGCCATATATCTGCGAACTGCTCGCTCCCAACCGTCATCCTGTCAACGCTCGATCGCATGCCGCTCAAATCACCACAGTTTGGCGTTCCGAGCCGCTGCTCCGATACGGAACTTGGCTCGCCATGGGACCCCTATTGAACGCCCTACTTGAACAGAAGGCTAGCAAAGCTGTATAGGCTTCTTCTCCACATCTGCCATTCATGTGCCGTGCCGGGGGAAATGTAAAGGTAGCTATTGGTGATCCCGGCAGCGATTAACTGTTCCTGATGTTTCTTCAGAGCGTCGGGATACTCCTCCGAGCCACAGCTGAAAAACAGGACTTTGACACGCTTGTTGAACTCCGCGGGGTTAGCCATCTGGCCGTTGTAAATGGTCTTCAGGTCCAGCGGTGCAGGCTCGTGCGGAGTGGTCTGACTAGGAGCACGGCGGGGGATCGCAGCACCACCGCTGAACAAACCGATATAGGTAAACTTATCGAGGTTGGCCATGGTCACAGCCGCGGTCTGCATGCCGCCCATCGAAAGGCCTGCCATGGCGCGGTGTTCCCGGTCTGCTATCGTGCGGAAGGTGGCGTCAACCCAGGGAATTAACTCCTTGATCATGAACTGACCATAAGCGCCGCCGCCAGGGCCACCGATCCCTAGCATGCCGGGGCCACGGCTTGCACCGGGGGTGAGGCCGGCCCCAGAGGGAACCTCGGAGCTGCGGCCAGGACTGGCCGGGGGACCCACAGCGCTGGTTTCCATTACCACGATGAAAGGTTTAGCCTTCCCTTCAGCGATCATGTTGTCCAGGATCAAATTGGTCCGGCCCATTTCGATCCAGACCCGCTGATCTTCGCCGCCACCGTGCTGCAAGTACAGCACCGGGTAACGGGTCTTTGGGTTAGCCTCATATCCCGGTGGCGTGTAGAGATAAACCTTCCGCCAAGAATTGGTTGTTTTGGCGAAGTAATTCTTGATCATCACATTGCCATGCGGCACGTCTTTCAACTCGTACCAATCGACTCCAGGCTCGGGAACTTCGAAGCAATTGCACATATGGCCGTAGCCTATGAAAGCCTGGGGGCCGGGGTCCAGCACGATGGCGCCGTCCACGATCATCCAGTAGTTGTGGTAGCCGGGCGCTTGGGGCGCGCTGGTGTAGGTCCACACGCCATTGTCGCCTTCGATCATGTCAAAGGGAACGTTGACGATTGAAACCTGCACTTTCTTGGCGTCGGGCGCTCTGAAGCGGAAGGTAACCCGCGAATCCGATTCTATTTGCGGATACTGTACATTCGGGAAATTGTATGGAGAAGGATGAGCCGCGAAACCCAGCGATGAGGGTGAGCCTACGGGAGGGGTGATCATCTCCGGCCGCGCCTCCTTTGTTTGGGCGAGACAGGTCCCAATCCCCAGAACGGCCGTTACCTAAGCAACGAACAATACTCGTTTCATAATCTGCTTCTCCTTGGAAGTTTTATGGTCCCATACGACGTCAGCATCGTGCGGTAAGAGTTTTTCTCACTACTTGCTGCAAAACTTCCGGTCATCTGACACCCGCCGCCGTAGCTCCCTCACGCCGGAAATCACGCATATTCGGTCTCGAACTCGTAAACACTGATGCTTACGGGTGGAACCTTCACCGTATCGGCAAGCCCGGTCTGAGGATACTCGAGGATCTCGACAGCCGGTTTGGCGCCCGGCAGGTTTGCAGAGTTTAGGCCGGCAGGCGCAATCTGCCACAGCTTGCCCGGCCCCCGCAGCTTGATCCCCGCAATTTTCGGCGAAAATTCCTGGTCCGATTCGGTCGGGTTGACCACGGAAAGAATGAGTGTCTTTCGATCGTTTGAAAGAGCGGAGAGCATATCCAACGGATAGGTTGGGCTTCCAATGGGGACCTTAGGAACGTCCACCCACGGGGTCCCGGGCACCGGCGGCTGAGGTGAATTGCCGCTCAACTGCAACGGGAGCGCGCCGCCGAAGTGGTTCGCCATGAGCTTCAGCACCAACCCCTCCGCAGATAAGCCCGTGGCCTCGCCGAAATTATCGATTAACACCGTACCAAAAGATCCTGTCGCGCAACTAGCCGCCACCATACCAGAGTTTCGGAACAGCTCGTGCAGGAACATAGCGTAGGCAAGAGGGGTTAACATCCCCGGCGGCTGGTACATGCCCTTCACCTGGCGGTGGCGGCAGCCCCACTCATCAAAAATGAACTTGATGTTGCGCTCCTTAAGCCACGGCATTTTTTTGACGTATTCCTGCCATACCTCCATGGCCTCCCCTATCCGGTTCGAAGCCCTGCGCGCCTGAATCGGCAGTGGATCCTGAACGTCCACAAAAGACTGTTTTTGCGAGTCATACGCCAGGCGCGGATACGAGTAAGTGTGTTCGGAGACGTAATCGACGTTGTCACGGCAATTGGCCAAAAGCCAACCGGTCCAATCTTCGTGTCCTCCGAGCTCCCAAGGCAAGTTGTCGGGGATGGGCGGCTCCCACTCGCTCGGGAAAAAATCGGACTTCTTCTCCGCGGCGTTGATGCCCCGCTCACAGATGGTTGCACCGGACAAAACCACCTTAATAGTGGGATCCACCGCCTTCATGGCTTGGACGATACGGTTGTGCTTTTCCCAGTACTGATTCAGCGACATGTGACCGAATTGCCAGGGACCGTACATCTCATTGCCGATCGTCCAGAGGCGAACGTTGAACGGCTCGGGATGGCCGTTTTCGGCACGCAGTTTGCCTAAGCGGGTCTTGGTGGAGCCATTACAATACTCAACTTGCTCGGCGGCTTCCCGGGCGGAACCAAATCCACTGTTGATCGTCAGATTGGGCTCGGCTCCGAGCAAACGGCATAGGGCGATGAATTCATGAATGCCGATGTCGTTTGGTTCCACTCGGTTGCCCCACATCGCCTGAAAGCGCGGTGGCCGCTTGTCTATATCCCCGATACCGTCGTACCAGTCATATCCCGAAACGAAGTTACCGCCGGGCCACTTGACCATCTTGAAGCCTGCCTCAATGAACAGGCGGATCATCCCTGCATGGAATCCCTGGATGTTATCGGCAGGCATTAGAGAAACCGCGCCAATATGGAACGTACCCACGCCAGTTCCCAAAATTTCCAAGCGGCCTTCCTGCGTATTGACCGGCGAGGTGAAATTCAAGGCGAACCGTTGGTATTCGCGCGATAGCGGCGGAATCGTGATGGTTTGGGAGTCGGCCGGGCCGGGTCCCCAAACCAGCCGGACCACTACTTTAGCGCCAGGTTCGCCGGCAAGATAAACCCGTCCGACGTAAGACTTACCTCGGGCCAAGCGCAGCCTGGACTGCTGGATGCCGTGCGGTACAACCCCGTCCAACTTCACTCTCGGGCTGTGCCTGCCGACAAACGGCCGCTCCGTATCCATTTCTACCGTCCCCGCCGGTCCGACCGCCCGGAACGGTTCTCCCATGAACCGCCGCATCGGGGAAACCGGCGCCTCCGACCCCTGGGGAGCGCTGACAACCGGGTTGGCGAACTTCCGGTCTACCAGCATCTCGGCCCAAACTCTGGTTGTGGCCGGTTCCATGTACCCGCCAAAAATCAGGGGACTGATCGGCTCACCGGTCTTGGCCGCCTCGATTGCAACTTGGATTTTTGCTGCCGGCGCAGCGAACGCCTTCTTCCCTTGCTGCCACAAGGCAGCACCTCCCATCGATACCCTCAAAAGCTCTCGTCGGTTGATTGTCATATGACCATTCCTTGCTTCAAACGTTAACTGCTAACCGCCTCACTTTACATCTGCCTTTGCGCGAAGGACTAGGCCTTCCGAGATTACCCACCCGCCGGTCCGCGCCGTATCGGCAAGGACAGGTTTTCTGCGGTTGCAAGGCTACACCATCCTTCGCGACAACCTTACCCAAACCTACCGTTTTCAGGAGACCCGGCCGGCTCCTCCAAGGCAGGGTGACTTTGGTATGGAATCCACCTGTTCGGTGTTCACCGCTTCCGCCCTTCTTAACACTGCTGCGTTGCTGCAAAGCGCCTGGATTTCCTGCCGCCGACATCCTTAAACACTTCTTGGCCGAAGCTTTAGCTTTCGGCTAGGGCCAAGTGCAAGGCAACTTCCCTTACATCCGCTGCGGCTTCGCCGATCGGTTCGTATTAACGTCGAATGATAGGGCGCAATCGTCAGTCGCACAAGGTTCGATACGGTATGGCGGATCTAAATGACGTTAAGTCAAAGGATTGCGGCTGGCCAGAGCAGCGTCTCGTAGGTTCGGTAAGCGCCTCAAAAAACTTGGTTAAGAGCTCGTAAGGCGCCCTCCGGCCCGGGCATGACTCCATAACTTGCATGATCAGCCCAGCCGGGGTGTGCTTGCACAGCCCATTCTGTGCGGCTTCGGACACATTCCAGTCGCTAAGAAACATAAGCCAACACCGCCCCGTGTTCACCAACTGAGGTCAGCGCAAGATTTCCTAAGGGTGGGGTTCTTAACAGGTCAGGCTAACGGTTAGCCGGAAGCACAATTTAGGTGAATAAGCTGAAGATTACATTGAATATAAATGTAGCGCCAAGGATTTAACGTCCCTGTTAGACACAAAAGCCTAGGTTGGGCATATACCATCAAGCATGGCGAGTGTTCAGGCTGCATGCTCCGGAGCGAAAACACCCTATACAGTAATTTTTTAAGCAAAAAGTGTACCGCTTCGAATGGTCAATAGCGCTCCCTGCTTAGCATAAATAAAAATATGGTGATCAGGTTGTACTCTGGACAATAGAGGGTCTCCGAATCCGTTGTGTCGGAGCCGCACTTATGGCCCTAAAGCTAAAGCTGTAGGTAATGGGGATCGTGGTGGTGTTTTTCGCAACGCGCAGACGAAGAACGAAGAAGCGGGTCTGGCTGAAAAAAATGTCGCTGTAGCGGTCTATGCAAGGCAAGTGTTTGCTCAACGCTTGTGCATCTTTGCTTGTCGGCCACCGGCTGGGGCGGAGCGACTTGCCCGAGGGTACAGTTCAAGTAGAACAGCAGCATGATCGGCCGCATTCTTCGAGCAAGTCAGGCCGATGGGGATCATCCAGCCGCGCGGGACGAATGCAGTCTCGGAGTAATCAAGAATTAATGCTCGACTGAGGGCAGCTTTCCTCATGCCTCCAGCCCGATTTGAACTTATGGACCTATAAGCACATGACTTAACATCTGTTAGGGCACCCGTCTTGGGAGCAAAAATCCCAAAAAACGCAGCCGCTGGTGATCAGGCCCTTTCGTCGCGACAATCTGGCAGGGAGATTTAGCAGCCGGGGGTTGGGAAGCTACTACTTTTCTTCCACAACTTCGATACCATTGACGAACGCCATTCCTTTGACAGGTACAAACATAAGGACAATCTTCCCTTGCGCAGTGGGGCGGATGCCCGCGAAGGTTCGTTCCAAAGGTCGGCCTTCCCCGCCCGCTTCTTTAAATACATCGAAGTTCCTCAACAGCGCCACTCCGTTACAATACACGTCAAAAAGTCGGCTGCCAGCCCCACCCCCGCCAGGGTTACTAGCTCCGTAATGGCCTTCGCAAAACCTTAACGTCACTCGATACCGGCCCTCGGCCACGGGAATTGCGTAGGAAAAATGTCCCCACCTCTCGCTGGCATAGAGCGCTGCATCCGTCAGTGAGTATTGCGGATGGATTGGATTTTTGGCGCGGATCAGCGCATTTCCACCCAAGAAATACGAATCGGCCAGCCACTCTCCTCCGGCACGATCCTGCCATGATGTCGGCCAGCCGGCTCGAATTCGAAATGTGAAGACATGACCCGGTTCGATCGGCAGCACCTCGATGGCATTAACGAACGCTGAGCCTCTCATTGGGGAAAAGCTCAAGTGAAGGAAACCATCCTCTGCGGGCGAAATATCTCGGAAGACGCGCTCATCGGCGGTGTTGGCGCCGGCGGCATCAGCCACTACATCGAACGCCACCAGAATCGGTTTGCCGTTGACGGAGACATTAAAAAGGCGCTGCCCCTCGCCGCTAGATTCCGCGCTTATGGAGTCCGCAAGACCAGTCTCGGCAAAATGAAGGCGCAGTTCATAGGAACCCGGTTTCAGCGGGATGTCATATCGAAACTCGCCGGTGCGCAGGTGACGGTAAATATCCGGGTCCAGTGTCCTAAGGATTTTCTCAGACGGGCGCACGAGCGCTGTGCCCCCGGAAAAATAGCGATCCGCACCCCACGTGCGGCCGTTTCGGTCCACGTAGGACTCGCTCGAGCCCGCAATGATCCGCAATGCTCTGCCGGGCGCCACCGCAAATGGGGCAGGCCGGGCATCGGGAACAGACTTTGAACCCGAGATGTGGGACTCCGCCGTTTGCCACCGCCACACACCATAGGCGCCCGCAATCAAGAGTGCACCTACGACGGGGGCGATTAGCAAGCGAGTTCGCCGACCTGTAGTCGCCGGGGGAGATTGCACTTCCAGCTCCGCTGTCTCCGAAGTCGATGTCTCCCACCTGAACTCCGCAGTGTAGGATCCCGGGGGAAGATCAATTCTGACCGAATGAGGGGAACTGTTTTCGGCAAGGTAGTACTGGGCGAGCTTCTTCCGTACCTCGTTGGCTGTCACACGGACGATCGCGTGCTGACCGGTATCGAAATCCGGCGGAAGCCCGAATAATTCAACTCCTATGGACCGTTCTTTGAGATCCGCGCTTCGGCCGCCGAGCGTACGTTCAACCACATATTTCAGAAACTCGCTGCATCGCCTGCTGGAACGGAACGAAGCACTTTCCAGTATGCGAGCAAGCTCCGCACGGATGGCCTGCACACGCGCCTCATCGACAGTGGCCCCTTCGCTGTCAGACATGCTCTATTGGCGTACTGATCTTAACATAAACCTCGTTGAGGGGGAGGTGTTTCCTTCCAAGGTGAGATCAACCGTAATCCGTCCGTGGCTGAAATCGTGGTGTTGCTTATGGCTCGGTGGAACGGGGCGGCAGCGGGGGTTGGTGGTTTCACCGATTATGTGCAAAAATTGCCTACCATTTTCGATGCTTTTCCGAAGAAAACGAAGCGATCACTGTGACGGTCACTGTTCAAGCATTCGGCAAACCACCCCCGCTCAAGCCCAATTCGTTCCGCAAGCACCTCCAGATCGCGCCTTTAGAAAAGCGGCGTTGCCGAGAACAGTGCGTCGTGGTACTCCCGGAAGCGACCCTGTTCTTTAGCGCATAGCGACGCGCGAGCGGCCTCTGCCAGACGGTGCGTTCGCCGCGCGGCCAAGATGGCTGTGGGTGGTCCACAAGGAGGCCGCTCATGCCCCGCCGCGACCCAGGGCTTGAAGACGCCACCCGGGAGGTCGCTGCCCTCCTCACCGAGGCTTCTCTGCGCCTGCTTCTCGGCCAAACCGGAGTTGACTTCCCCGACAGAGAGCCCTCATGTGACGGGTTGTTAATACCATGCAAGATGAGACCAAGCACATCCATGAGGAGATCGATAGCCGGCTACAGAGCGACTAGGTTTCCGCAAGGCGTGCAACCGGTTTTTCAACCATTGACTGGCCACCGATTTGACCTCTATGTCAGCTGCGATTCCGGATTCGCCCATTCCCTGAACCAGGCATCAACTTCCGCCCTGAAGGCGGAAATATATATAATTCCACTCGGAGGGCGATTTCCATAGTTGCCTAGGCATGAATTGAGGTAATTTCGGTGCGAATAATGTGGACCGGCGGGCAGTTTTGCTTACTGCACTTCGCCAAGCCGGACTTATACTCTAGACAGTTCTATAAATCGGATTCGTTTGAGCATCAGGCCGCTCATCAAAATCCGATTGCGAAAGGAGGAAATTTCCTATGAACGCCTCGGCTAAACTGCTGGCGACGCTTGGGATTTGCCTTTATTTTGCTATGATTCCGGCCTTCGCCCAGGGCGGACGTGGGGGCGGCAGGAGCGGAGGCCCGCCACCGTGGCAGGCCCCTCGGTCCGGATCCGGACCTGCTCAACAAGCCGGCCCCGGCAGAGCTCACTCGGCACCGCTGGGCGCCAAAACCAGCCGGAGCATGGCCGCCGCCCAGGCTTTAGAAAAGAACCCGGAGTTGAGTTCACGGCTCCAGTCCCTGCTGCCGGAGGGGACCAATGTCTACGAGGCCGCAGCCGGGTTTGACAACCTCGGCCAGTTCGTTTCAGCGGTGCATGTTTCACACAATCTCGGCTTGCCGTTCAACGCTATCAAGCAGGAGATCATCTCAGGCAGTTCACTTGGGCAGGCGATTCAGAAGCTGAAGCCGGGATTGCCGAAGCAGGAGCTAGAGCGTGAAATGCGGCGGGCCGAAGCCCAGGCCAAGGCAGAGCTGAATCCCCAAGGAGTTACCAATAGAACGCGTGACCGCGATCGCGAGCAGACTAGAACAAAGCAACGCAACCAGCCCTAAAAACAACTGAACCTTTGTTTCACAGCCGCAGGCCGCCCTTCTTATACTTAAAACAGCCTGCCGTTCAATTAGCCCGGATTAGGGCTTCGTTTTTCGGCTGGGCCGCGCGCCTTGAGTGAGTACTTTCTTTGCCTGCTGCTTGTTCTGCCGCAGGCGTTCTACTTTCCAGGACCGGAAGACCACAGGATGACGCGTCTTGTCCATACTCCCCACCAACAGTCTAGCTCGCCTGCTCATGAAGGCTCATTTGCCGCCGGCGGCAGAAGCCGCGCTGCTTTATTGCACCCGCTCAGCTTCTCCAGCCTGCATCAACCGGGTCTCAGTGCGGCGGCCATACGCGCACCCTGGCCGCCGCCCTCACACCGCATTTTGCGACGGCTGCATTTAGCGATGCGGGTTACGGCAATTCCTTGATGCCGATGTTACGCCAGCGCCAAAAGCCCGCCTGCACCCAACGATTGCCACCGTGAATCTGGATGGCGATCGGACCGGATACGATTCCGCCCTCGGCGCGGTTGGTTTTCTCCTGCACATCGGTAATTACCTGATCATTTATCCAAACCGTAACGTGCGGGATGTCGCCTTCCACGCGAAGCCGGACCGAATTCCACGCCTCACGCTTCCAGACTTTCATCCAAGGAGCTTCGCCTTGCGGTGCAGTCATTCCCAGCGGAATGCCGCCCACAACCGGCGTTGCGGCGCGCTTAGGAGCAGCCGGCGTCTGGGCCATAAGTTTTTCCCTCATAGCCAGGAGCGCCGAGCGGTCAGCAGCCGTCGTACCGTTGATGTTTTCAGTGATCAGGTTGCCCATACTGCCGCCGGGCAGATAGTCCATTGTGATCTGGTAGCAGTGACCGGCCTCGGTGCAGCGGAAGAAAATGCCGCTGTCACAACCATAGTCGGGCTTGACTTCCATGTATAGGTCGAAATTACGGTAGCTTTTGTCGGTCAGCAGGATTCCGCCGTCGCCAAATGGGCTCTGCGTGCCTACGATTGCACCATGAACCACGCGGAATTCCGGCGTAACGCCGTGATGATTAGTTGGGCTGGCGTGCCAACCGGTCAGGTTTTCTCCGTTGAAGATCGGCGTATAACCTTCCGGCACCCTGACCTTAGGTTTTTCCGGAAACCACGTGAAAGGCGGCTGCACGCCAACGACGAAATTCTTTTCTCCAGCGTACGAATCCGGTGAAATAACAGCCTGCTGCGGCGTCGCCGACTGTTGTGCCATAAGCAATCCAATCAAGGCCGCCAGCAATACAGTCAGAATGCTGCAATAACTAAAAATACGCATCTTATCTCCTCCCAAGGTTTCTGACCGAAGCCTTAAACCAGTTGCGCTCGAAAAAAGAAAACCATCCTTGACAGATCACGTTTCGTCTGCAATTGTGCTTGGCTCCCGATCAAGGCTTCTTCTTTTTTGTCATCAACGATTCTATTCCCTTCGGGCGGTCCTGTGCCCCATACCGCAATGATTTTTTCTGATCCTTAAGAGGAAAAAATAAACCTGGCATGTCAGGCCGATGCGTCATTTAGAGTTTTTGGGCGGATAATCCGCGCATCAGTAGCCAAGATTTGTTCGCCGGCGGCTGCGATTACGCCGCCGGTTCCACACGGTCTATCCGCGCATATAAAGGTCGCTGCCGATCGCTCGCAGGTGATTCTGGTATTCGTGAGTCCCGTACAAAGCGTCGCGGAGATTAACCAGCTCAATACGATTCTGCTTGATCCAGTTTTTCAACCGCATATCGCACATCGCTGCCACATCCTGCGTGCGGCCCACAACGAACTGCTGGGCGCGGGCTCGGTTGGCGCGCTCACCAAGCCTGTAGGTGTAGTAGTCCACGTATCCCGGATGCCAGGCCTGCACAAAAATCATGTCATCCGGATACTTCAAAATTCCCGCGCGGTCTTCCGTATAGAAAAGCACCGGGTCGTAATTCTTTTCAACCGCCGAGATCGAGTCGGTCAACAGGTCTATGTAGGCGGTCGTGCCGGCCGGCACAAAGATCTTGCGGTGGGCCCATTTGGGGTCAGCCTGGGTTCCCGGGGTGGGCTTAGCTGAGTAATACTTGGCCCACTCCTGGCCGGCTTGCTGGGCGTCGCGAATGTGTTTCAGGTATTTCTCATTAGGGGGTGCAGTGCTGGCGAAATTATAGGGAAGGCCGAATTCCTCATTGACCTGCTTGACCGCCCTGCCCCAGGGCGAATCGCCTCCGCCACCCGAGGTGTCAGGCGCCCGTCCGAAAATCTTGATGCATCGGATCAGTTGAGCGCGCAGCTCGGCGAGCGCTTCGTCAAATACAACATCTTCGGCCGTGCGCAGGTCTTCCCGGAATCTTCCGGCAAACGGCCCGCTCTTTTCGACCAGCGAGGGCACCTGCTTGGGATCAAGCACCGGCGCGCCCCACATATGCATGTGCCAGCCTAGGGAGATCCAAGGGTAAGCGCGAAGCCGCTCCAGGGCGTCTTCGGTGCCGGGCGAATCCAGCATGACGTCGGCCGCAGTGACGACCCCGTTTTCGATCGCCTCAAATGCGCCAATGTTGCAAACCTTGGACATGCCTATATCATCCGCCCGCACAACCATCTTCCGGCCGCCTACCTTGGTCGGCTGTGCGGCGGAGGCGGCGCCAGCGGATGTCGGAAATGCAGCCTGTATGGCCATTCCGGCTGCGCCCGAACCCATAATGCGGAAAAAATCTCTTCGGTTGGAGGTCATTTCTCGTCTCCTGTTGTTTTTTCAGCCATCCGTCCGGGCGTGGCCGATTGGCCTCAGATGACTCTGCTAATCAATGGTAGCCTAAACTCTGTGCAGCCCGCCGGGATCCCATTCTTTGGCCCTCAGAGACTGCTCAATCCACACACGCCGACGGGGTTGAGTATTCTTCTGCTATTCTTCTGCCGGACGAACTCGTAGTTCGTCGGCTTGCCTAATACAATCCTGGGTGACCGACGCAGAGGCGCTGGAGCGGTGCCTCTAGCAAGCGATGGTCCGCCACGAGGACGGTTGCGAAGTATTCGAGGCCGCTGTGAGCCACAACAAATGCCTGCGCACCTATACGTAAAGGTACCAAGTCTTCTTGTAGTCTAAAACTGACGCCTACCACCTCAATGAGGTAAGATTCTACAGATAAATCCTAATTGTTTCGACATATTATGGGGTATATTTTGCTCTTATGATCACCGCATTGGGACTTTCTAGGCGGCAGATTACCCACTTTATTGGGTACTTGGTTTTTGGGACTTTCGGAGCTCTTGCTCAGTTGATCACACCCAGCGTCGGCGCAGTCAATCCATACACCATTGAGACGGCTCCCGAGCGCCTTGTGTATCAGTTCTTCTTCGGTGAACTGGCCGCAGTCCACAGTACAGCCTCCCAACTGGCAGCCCAAGGCAAAAGTGGCGCCCATCTCTGGGAGCACTACCGGGAGCTACTCTCCCTGGACGGGAAAACTTACAGCTTCCTCCAAGAGATCGCTGTGGGTGCCGTCGCCGAAGCGCGGGAATACGGACGGCAGATGGCCGAGCTGGCCAACAGCGCCAGGACGCCCGAGGACAAACAACGCCTCTCGCCCCAACTACTGGAGCTGCGCCGGCGAAGCGACGCCGCGCTGGAGGGCGCCGTTGGGCGCCTTAAGACTCGGTTGGGGCCGGACGGTTTCGCGCGCCTGGACCAGCGCATCCGGCGCTACGTGGTCCCACACCTAACCGTGCGTCCCCTGATCCCAGGCCGGCCGCCCACGGAGGTGGCGCGATGAGACCGAGGGGCCATGGCGTTCCGCTGCTCCTGCTGGCGGCGCCTTCGGCGCAAGCCTACGTCTGGCTGGTCTCCTACAATAACCTTTGGCAGTACGGCACGACGGTGTCGGCCTACCTGGCTTCGGTCGTGGAGTTCGATACCTGGTGCTGGTACTACTCAACCTACGATTGCGTGGAGTGGTACACAGCCTCAGTCTACGGCGTGCTGATGCAGGACGGTGGCACGGTGGCTAGTGGATACGACTATCAATCCTACAATTACCCGGCCGGCGTATACCTGTACAGCGAGATTCCTTGCGGCGCGGGTCACTTCTACGAAGCCGACGGCTACCACCAAGCGATGTGGCACGGCGACTTTTCGGACGGCGGAGCCGACGACCAGACCTGGACCTTCATCTATGTTCAGTCGACGTGCCCGCCGCCGTCGATCTACAGCATGTATCCGGCCGAAGCCGAGCGGGGCACGTCCGGCAGCCTAACGATTAACGGGCAGTATCTGTCGTATGCTACGGGTATCAATGTCTCGGGGGCGGGCGTTTCGATGTACGTGAGCGCGATCCTCAGCGACAACCCGATCGAGGCCGGCTACAGCGTCGCCTCGGAGGCCACCCCCGGCCCCCGCACGGTCACTGTGACCACCACAAGCGGCACCAGCAACGCACTGACGTTCAACGTCACGGCGCCGAGCGGGGGAGGGTGTGGTGATTGGCAGAAGGATGCTCTGATAGCGGAGTATCAGAATCCTCAGTATCAACAGACCTGGGTCCCGGCCTGCTCGGACGTCATCGCTCCGGTGGGCAGTGCCCATTTCTCCGCGGCCGAGATCAACCAGGACAACGATTACCAAGCATCTTGGACGATTACCCGGGACTCCTTGTTGAGCGGTCTGGAATGCGTGCGGGCGGCGGGTGGCAATCAGCCGATGGTGTTAACCGGCGGGTACCGTAATCCGGCAAGCCAGATGCGGATCAACCCCGACTCGCCCAACAGCCGCCACACCCGGGGAGATGCAGCCGACGTGGGAGAAACGAACTCCTACAGGCGGCTGCAAATGAAGCAGAACTGGGGGCCGGCATGCGGCGCGTGCGTTGAGCCGCTGGAGCGTACAGAGACGTGGGTACATTTTGACTGGCGAGGTTCGTGCCCCGTTGGGTGGTGATTAGAAGGAGGAATGGAGTTGGTGGAGTTACTTCGTGCGTTCCTATTAACAGCGGCTTTGGCCGTCGCGCATACCGACGCCCCAGCGCAGGCGGACCTTGCACAACTCGGTGCCCTCTATCAGGACTTGCAGTCCAGCGACTGGGCGACGCGGCAGAAGGCGTTCAAGAGAATCCGCGACAACGAGGAATTCCTGAAGCAGCCGCAGACTGGAGATCGCCTGCTGGCCTTGCTTGTGTCGGAGAGACTAGAGATGCAGCGCCGCGCGGCGGCCGGGCTCGACGCAGAAAACGAGCTCTACGACGAGGCGTTGGAGACTGCATGGCGCCTCTGGAAGGACAAGCTTACACCGGAGGCGTTTCGGGTGTTCGCGGAAGCTAGCTATAACCCAGGCTCCCGCTTCGCCCGGGAGCTGGGGCTGCGGGCCGGGCGCTTCGTGAAGGAACTCATTCCCCTGACCACCGTGGATGGCGAAGAGGTCCGCATGTACACCCGCGAGAACGCCACCGCCTTGGTCGGCTACGCGCTGGCCGCAGACCAGCAGGGCATCGCGCCTTTGAGTCCGCCGGACCGGGCCGCACTGATACAGGCGCTGACGCGGGCAGCCTCGGACCGCGCCTACGGCGTTCGTTGGGCTGCCGTTAGCAGCATGAAGCTGGCCGGCGGCCAGTGGGCCATTCCGGTTCTGGAACAGATGCGCACACGCGAGCCCTCGCTGCATCCCACCGGGATGGATCCAGCGTCCAAACAGTATTTCGAAGCCGAGATCGAGGCGGCAATTCAGGCGATCCGAGCTCGATCCGAAAACCGATGAAGCTGCGTTGTCAGCCGTTTCTCGCCGGTCATAGGTGGAGGCTTAGCCCATCAAACGTGCGAATGAAGCATGGTGGCGAATCTCCGTGTGACCCGTGGAGTTCGGGGTATCAGACGCTCGACGGCCGGTGCCTGTCGTATGCTACGGGTATCAATGTCTCGGGGGCGGGCGTTTCGATGTACGTGAGCGCGATCCTCAGCGACAACCTGATCGAGGCCGGCTACAGCGTCGCCTCGGAGGCCACCCCCGGCCCCCGCACGGTCACTGTGACCACCACAAGCGGCACCAGCAACGCACTGACGTTCAAC